>OKTO01000347.1_pt1 | contig 17885 bp, 18 predicted proteins | sample 1606101 | NCBI WGS metagenome assembly OKTO01 (sample SAMEA3879513, study PRJEB24766) | human gut metagenome | biome: human-associated habitat; feature: feces | place: USA | collected 1985/1987
GCTGGCTTCGGGTCGGGATAAGGACGAAAGCAGCGCCGAAAGCTCCGCCGTGAGCAGCGCCGCCAAGTCTGCCGCGAGCGAAGCCGATGACTCCCCTGCCGACGAAAACTCTGAGGAAGAGCCGCAGGACGAGAGCGAGGCTGAGGAGAGCGAAGCGGAGGACTCGCAGGCTGAGGAAGATACTAAAGACGATGAAGCCGCCGAAGGTTATGTATTTTATTACAACGGCAGCAATACATGGGAGGACAGCGGCGTTACCATGACGGGCATGGAGATGTCTTTCAAAAACGGCGGCGAAGCGCTTTCCGACTGGAAGCTGGCCCTAGAGGTAGAGGGACTTGACCGCTGCGACGGCTGGAACGGCACATACAAATGCAAGGGCGACACCCTCACCATCACTCCCGCCGACTATAATAAGGAGGTTGCTGCGGGCGGCACTGTAGAGCTGGGCTGCAACATTGGCACAAAGGGAGCGCTGAACGTCAAATCGGCTAAGCTCAACGGCAAAGACTGCACCGTAAAAAAAGGCAGCGTTCCGAAAGCGAACAACAATAATAACAATAATTCGCAGAACGCAAATTCGGGCGAAAGCGTTGACGTCGACAAGCTGCTGAAACGCACGTCTAAAGCCAAGCAGGGCGACGATTGGCTGCACACCGACGGCAACAAGATATACGATAAAAACGGCAAAGAGGTCTGGATAACGGGCGTGAACTGGTTCGGCTACAACACGGGTACGAACACTTTCGATGGACTTTGGAACAGCGTTATGACCGACTCGGTAAAGGGCATAGCCGACCACGGCTTTAACCTTATCCGCGTGCCCTTCTCCGCCGAGCTGATAAACCAGTGGGCGGCAGGCGAGTACCCGCAGGCGAATTACAACAACGCCTATAATCCCGAGATGAACTCGATGAACAGCCTGCAAATATTCGACTATTTCCTAAAGCTGGCTGAGGAGAACGGTCTGAAAGTGATGATAGACATACACTGCGCCGAAACAAACGCCTCGGGCCACACCGTGAACCTCTGGTACACCGATAAAGTCAAGACCAAAGATTATTACGCGGCGCTGGAGTGGATGGCTGAGCGCTACAAGGATAACGACACGATAATCGCCTACGACCTCAAAAACGAGCCGCATGGCAAGCCGAACGAGGGCAAATCTGCCGCAAAGTGGGATAACTCGAAGGACGAGAACAACTGGAAATACGTTGCCGAAACGGCGGCGGGCAAGGTGCTCGCGAAGAACCCGAACGTGCTCATAATGGTAGAGGGCACGGAAGTTTACCCCAAGAAAAAGGGCAACGCCGACTCGACCAACAGCGATGATTTTTACTTCAACTGGTGGGGCGGAAATCTGCGCGGCGTAAAAGATTACCCGATAGACCTCGGCAAATATCAGGATAAGCTGGTGTATTCGCCGCACGATTACGGCCCTACCGTTTACGAACAGCCGTGGTTCAAGGGCAGCTATAATTACGATTCGCTGATGAAAGACTGCTGGCACGACAACTGGTTCTACATCTACGAGGAAAACACCGCGCCGCTGCTGATAGGCGAATGGGGCGGCTTTATGACCGAGCCGAACCTCACCTGGATGACGCATATGCGCACACTAATCGAGAAGTACCACCTGCACCACACATTCTGGTGCTACAACGCAAATTCGGGCGACACGGGCGGACTTGTGCTCGATGACTTCACCACATGGGACGAAGAAAAATACAAATTCGTCAAGAAAGTTCTCTGGCAGGAGGACGGCAAATTCGTAGGACTTGACCACGAGATCTCGCTCGGCAAAAACGGCATAACGCTGAAAAAAGCGAAAGGTCTTTCGTGATCTGAAAAATCTATACGCATAAAAACAGGGACGTGCTCCGCAAAGAAGCGCGTCCCCTTTGTTATACTTACATCAAAACTGCTGGCGCATAAGCTTTATGCAGCTTCGCAGACCCTCGGTATACTCTTCGGGCGATGCGGAATTTTTCGACACCAGCCAGCGCACCAGCGAGCATATCAGCGCGTCGGAATAAAACTCCGCCGCAAAGGTGCTCTCTTTATCCGCCTTGAAATACTGTTTGAAATACTCCAGCAATATCGACTCGAGAATATCGTGAAAATAATCGCGGAAAGAATTTTGCCCCTCTATTTGCAGCGCCTTTGAGTAAAACTTTTTGTTATCGTAAAAATATCGGCAGACCGAAAGCAGATGCTGCCAGCCGTCGTCGCCCGGCACATAATTGAGCGTGTGTACAAATTCTGTATAGAATATCCAGTTTACAAGGTCGTACTTATCGCGGAAATGGTAGTAAAAGCTCTTGCGGTTCATATTGCAGCTTTCGCAGATGTCGCCTACGCTTATCTTTGCGAAAGGACGGCGCTCCATAAGCTGTTTCAGCCCCTCGGCAAGCGCGCGCTTTGTAACGTTCGAATCTGCCATTCTCCGTGAACCCCCTTGTTCCCTGCGATACAGCCGCCGCTTTTGCGAAGCAGTACGGCTATATTTATTATAACATATTTTGAAAAGATGTCAATGTAAATTTTGTGAAAAAGGGAGTTGAGGGCTTTTAGTAATCAGCAATTCATGATTTAGAAATTTTTCATCAATAAATCGCACCGTATGCAACCCACCGTTGCGCAAAAGCAACCCCCGATTTGTAGACTTCCCCGCCCGCGCGGTGTATAATATAGATACAGTAAATTCATATATCGACAAAATCATCACGCGAAAGGAGATACGCCTAAAGAGATAAGGCAAGCAAAAAACACGGCAATAAAATAATAGATTGCCTCAATACACTTCCCCTTTTAGTCCGCCGCAGCGCCCCGCGCAGTTTATCTGCGTATGCTGCGGCGGGCTTTTTTTGTTAAACACAGGCGGCAGCGTTCATAAAAAGTTTTCATAAATGCCCTCAAAATACTTGACAAAGCTCTTTTATGGTGCTATAATAGTAACATCGCTTTAGTAAGTAAAAGCTTAAAAGCATAAAAACATTAAAGCTTAAAATCATAAAATTGCTAAAGTACATGTAACTGTTTGTGAAAGGAAGTAAAGTAAAAATGGCACCAAAAAGAGGAGATCTTATCTCATACAGACCTGACATCAAGCTGCTCGACGCTACTATCAGAGATGGCGGACTCGTAAACGATTTTCGTTTTTCCGACGAATTCGTAAAAGAGCTTTACCGCACCAATATCAAGTCGGGCGTGGAATATATGGAATTCGGCTACAAGGCTTCTAAAGAGCTTTTCGACGTAAACGCTTTCGGCAAATGGAAGTTCTGCGACGAGGCCGACATACGCGCGATAGTCGGCGAAAACGACAGCCCGCTGAAGATCTCCGTAATGGCTGACGTAGGCAGATGCGACTACAAAAAGGACATTCTGCCGAAGAGCGAGAGCGTTATCGACATGATACGCATAGCGACATACACCCACCAGATGCCCGCGGCGCTCGAGATGATAAAGCACTGCCACGACCTCGGCTACGAAACTACCGTAAACATTATGGCAATATCCGCCAGCCCGGAAGATGACATCGAAATGGCGCTCAAGCTCGTCTGTGAAAGCCCCGTAGACGCTATCTATCTGGTAGACAGCTACGGCTCGCTCTACCCCGAGCAGGTGCGCGAGCTTACTCAGCGCTACTGCGACGCTGCCGAAGCGGTCGGCAAAAAGGTCGGCGTGCATATGCACAACAACCAGCAGCTAGCTTTCGCAAATACGATAGAGGGCATCGCACACGGCGCAAGCCTTGCCGACGCTACTATGAGCGGCATGGGCAGAGGCGCGGGAAACTGCTTTATGGAGCAGATGCTCAGCTTCCTCAGAAACCCGAATTACAAGCTTGACCCGACGCTGAAATTCATCGAAAAGTACATCGCTGAAGAGCGCGAGAAAGGCTCGGTATGGGGCTACGACGTACCCTATATGCTGACAGGCGCGCTCAACCGCCACCCGAGAGCGGCGATAGCTTTCATCAAAGAGCACAAGACCGACTACAACGGACTTTATCAAGACCTGCTGTACGAAATAAGCTGATTTGATAATAATCAACCGACTGCGGACTTTTTTAGCCGCAGTCGGCTTTTTTTGTATCAAAACCCGCCCGCCAAACAGCGCACATTTGTGTAATAATACAAAAATTCAATAAACTATAAACAAACTATTGAAAATTGACGAAAATTGTGATATAATATTTTGTGTGGGTCTTTGCGGCAAAAAGCTGCCGAGACCCAGCGAACTCGCACTTTTTATACGGAGATGAACACTTGATTTATGATAATAGATTTTCATACTCACGCCTTTAACCCAAAGGTAGCCGAAAGGGCTATCGAAAAGCTTGAGCAGATAAGCGGGCTGAAAGCGTACACCCGCGGCTCGGTAGACGGGCTGATAAACCGCTTTGACGAATGGGGCGTGGACGCAGGCGTAATGCTCTCCATCGCCACAAAACCTACTCAGCAGCAGGTGATAAACGACTGGGCGGCTGAGATAAACGATACTAACAGCCGCATACTCGCCTTCGGCAGCGTGCACCCCGACGCGGAGGACGCGCCGGACGAGATACAGCGCATAAAAGAACTGGGACTTTACGGCATAAAGCTGCACCCCGACTACCAAAATTTCATGGTGGACGATCCGCGGCTCGACGAGATATACGAGTGCATTACGGAAGCGGAGCTGCCCGTGATATTTCACGCAGGGTACGACTGTATGTCGCCCGAGCTGATACACTGCCCGCCCGAGCGCTCGGCTAATATGCTGAAACGCCACCCGAAGATGAAAGTCATCCTCGCACACTTAGGCGCGAACGAATACTGGCAGGACGTTTACGATCTGCTCGCGGGTACTGACGGCGAGGTGTATTTCGACACATCGTTCACGGCGAACTGCCCCGACGAGCTGATGCTGAAAATAATCAGGAAGCACGGCGCTGAGCGCATACTTCTCGCGAGCGACTGCCCGTGGGAGAGCACGCAGAAGATGATAGAAAAGCTGCTGCGCCTAGACCTCGGCGATGCCGAGCGCGAAGCGATAATGGGTAAAAACGCCGCGCGGCTGCTGCATCTTAACATGGAATAAACGTCAATTGACAACCCGCAAAAAATGTTGTATAATAAGCTTTGGAACAGAACAATGGTTTAAATATCAATTATAGGAGAATTTGAATGGAAAATCAGGAACAGGAAATCGACCTCAGAGAGCTGTTTTACGTCTTGCTCTCAAAGCTGCACATCATAATACTTGTGGCGGTATTCGGCGCGCTCTGCGCTTTCGCCGTTGCTAAATTTGTGCTGCCTGTAAAATACACCTCGTCAATCTCGATATTTGTAAACGCGGCGGGCGAAAACCAAAACACTACCGATGGCAAAGCGGACAACGCCGATCTTACCGCGGCGAAAAGTCTCGCCGCCACATACATCGTCATTCTTGAGGACGATATAGTTTACGACAAGGTTTCAGAACTGCTCGTGCAGGATTACGAGATCTCAGACCTGCAAAAGGTCTTCAACGTTTCGTATGAAAACGGCGAGCCTTACATCTCGGCGAGCCAGATAAAGTCGCTCGTAACAATCGCTTCGGTAAACGAAACGGAAGTAATATCCATCTCGGCGACCACGCAGAACCCCCAGCTTTCCGCCGATATATGCACATACATAGCCAACATCGCGCCCGACCTGCTCACCCGCACCACCCACGCAGGTTCGGTAGAATCTATCGGCAACGCTAAAGTTCCAAGCACGCCCTCTTCGCCGAACGTGAAGAAGATAACGCTCATCGGAATGTTGGCGGGCTTCGTCATCGCGGCAGCGGCTGTTATAATCGCGCACCTTATCGACAACAGGATCAACATTGGCGAAGATTTCAAGAAGAGATTTCCCGATGTGCCCGTTTTGGCAGAGATACCCGATGTTTACAATCTTGATAAGGGAGGTAAAAAGTAATGAGCAACGAAAAGAAACGCAAGAAAAGCTCGAGAAAATACGTTACCCTGCTTGACAGAGAATTCCCGTTTCAGACTACCGAAGCTTTCAAATCGCTGAGAGCGAACCTGATATTCAGCCTTTCCACAAGACCCAACAAGGTGTTTGCCGTTACGAGCGCTATGCAGCACGAGGGAAAATCCACCGTGGCGGCAAACCTTGCCATAACGTTCGCGCAGATGGAAGCTAAGGTGCTCGTCATCGACGCCGACCTGCGCAAGCCTGTACAGCATAAGATGTTCAAGCAGAAGAACAAGGCGGGGCTTTCCACCCTGCTGGCGGGCATGACGGCTTTCAAGGACGTAGTATGCGAAAACGTTATCCCCGGACTGGACGTGCTGGTGAGCGGCCCCATACCGCCCAACCCCTCGGAAATGCTCGCTTCAGACAACATGAAGCAGCTTATAAAAGAGCTGGCGGATTACTACGATTACATAATCATCGACACGCCGCCGGTAAACATAGTCAGCGACACCATCTCGCTGCTCGACAGCATCGCGGGCGTAGTGCTTGCGGCGATGTCCGGCGTTACCACATACGAGTCCTACCAGCTCGCGCTTGACGCCATCAACTTCGCGCACGGCAGCGTGCTCGGCTCGGTAATAACCTGCTGCCCCGTATCCACCGGCAAGAGCGGCAAGGGCAGATACAGCTATAAGTATGGCTACAAGTACGGTTACGGCTACAGTTACGGCTACGAATATTCTTCATCGGCAAAAGAATAATAAAACTGACAAACTGATTATCGGCAGAGAAGCTAATTATTGCACACTCTGCCATTTTCATACAGACTCATTTTACCCGAAAGGAGCAGATAAAAATGCTGATAGAAAAGAAAGTAGGAAATTTGAGCTTTGCGGCTGATGAAAATGGCGCTGAGCTTCACTCGCTGAAATATAAGGGAGAGGAATTTCTCTGGCAGTGCGGAGATGCTTGGAAGCGCTACGCACCCGTTCTCTTCCCTTTCATATGCTCGCCTAAGGACAGAACTTACCGCGCGGGCGGCAAGGAATACACTATGCCCGGCAACCACGGCTTCGCGCGCGACAGCAAATTCAAGCTTGTCGGCGACTCTGAAAGCTCGGCGACCTTCTGTCTGGAATCTTCGGCAGCTACCAAAGAGTGGTATCCTTATGATTTCAAACTGCTGGTGAGCTACATCATAAATAACGGCGTACTCGAAGTACGCAGCACCGTGCAGAATACCGGCAAGGAAGATATGTACTTCTATCTCGGTGGACACCCCGCTTTCATCTGCGACATCGAGGGCGGTGAGAGCGTTGCCGTTTACGAAAAACCTGAAACCATAATCCAGCCCATTCCCGAAGGCGAACGCACTGTGCTTGACGGCAAGACCACCCTGCACCTCACCCGCGAGATGTTCAAGTACGACGTTATCATGAAAGACCACCCCGCTTCTAAGGCTATAACGCTGAAAAAAGAGGACGGCGGATATGTAAAGCTCAGCTTCCCGAACAGCGAATGCATAGCCGTATGGACGGCTGCCGACCCCGCGGCGCAGTTCATCTGCCTGGAGCCTTGGACGAGCGTGCCTGCATACGCGGACGACGAGTACGCAAACATTGAAGAAAAGCCTCACGCGATAAAGCTTTCGCCCGAATCGGCATACATCTACAAATATTTTATCGAGATTGGAAAGATATAACAAATGAGAGCTGTAATTCAAAGAGTCACCCGCGCAGAAGTCAAAGTAGACGGCGAGAGCGTTGGCAAGATAGGCGGCGGACTGCTCGTGCTGATGGGCGCGGGCGCTGACGACACCGAGGCGGACTGCGAAAAGCTGGCTGACAAGATCGCGAAGCTGCGCATATTCTCCGACGAAAACGACAAAACAAATCTTTCGGTAAACGACGTTCACGGCGACATACTGGCGGTCTCGCAGTTCACGCTGTACGCCGACTGCTCGCACGGCAACCGCCCCAGCTTTATAAACGCGGGCGAGCCGAAGCGCGCCGAGCAGCTTTACGAGTATTTCAAAGCGCAGCTCGCCGCAAAGCTAGAGGGCAATGTGCAGGCGGGAATTTTCGGCGCGGATATGAAAGTAGACCTGCTCAACGACGGGCCTTTTACCATAATAATGGAATGTATCGGCGGAAAGATAGTATAATAGTAAATGGCGCGGTTTCCCTGCATTTATTATTAGAATTATTACTTGACCAGTTATAGATTCTTTACATTCCTTAATTTCATCTAAATAAACATTGACTTACATCGAAAATTGTAGTATAATATTGTATTGTAGAACTGCGCGCCGAAAAACATATAGGCGCATACATCAGACAGAAAATGTATTTTTTAAGGAGGGCCTTTATGAAAAGGTATCTTGCTCTCATCACGGCTTTCGCCGCGGCGCTTGCGCTGGGCGGCTGTTCACTTCCGGGCGAGCAGCAGCAGGACGATGATTTCGCCCCAAGCGATTCATACGCAGATGCGGAAGTTACTGACGTTGAGGAAAAAGTAAATTATCACTGGGTCATAGAGCCCAGCATTTCTGCGGAAAATATCATAGTTTTCGATGGCAGCCAGGTAAATACCGACGGCGATGTGAACACCATGTACCAGACCATAGCGGTGCTTTGCCAAAACGGTCTTTACGGCTTTATCGACTACAAGGGCAACATAGTGGTACAGCCGCAGTACAAGTATTACTACATCTGCTCATGCGGACAGATAGTGCTTTACAACATCACCGACCAGAAAAACGATACCCGCGAGTACTGCACGCTGGACGATGACGGCACGGTGGTAGACTACGTCAACGAGCATGAAAGCCCGAAGATAGAGTATTATTACGACGACGGAAAGATATATTACGCTCGCGAAGCGGAAGAGTGGGCGGTGCACGAATACACCGATAAGAAAACGGTGGTAGCCGCCGAAGCTACGGTAGATTCGCTCGGCAACGGCGAGTATGACGCGGTAGTTCCCGAAAGCCCGAAATACGGCGTGGTAAAGCAGGACGAGATAGTCCTCGACTTCCAGTACGACGATTACTACGCGCCCGCCTACGTCGGCGCAGGCATCACGGGCATCGCGCTGAAAAAGGACGGCAAGTGGGGCTATGTAAACTCCGGCGGAGATGAGATAGTTTCATTCAAGTGCGATGAGATATTCAGTTCCTACAACGGCGAGCTTGCTGATTCGCAAGAGTCGGGTCACCCCTACCTCTTCTCTGAGGAATTTGTGGCTGTGAGCATGAATTACTCGTTCGGCTACTACAATATCGACGGAAGCTGCATGGTAAAGACCAACGAATTTGAGCAGGCGCGTCCCGTGCACAACGGCAAAGCCTGGGTGTGCAGCGGCGGCAAATGGGGCGTTATCAGATTCGGCGCGGCTGAGGAAGAGGAAGGCATAACGATGACCACCACCTCTACCACCACGACGACCAAGCCGTGGTCTACGACAGGCAGCTCGGCGACCTCTGAAACATCGGCAAGCACTAAAAAGACCAAGGCTACCGAGCCGACATACACCAACCCTGTGACCGACCCCGTTACCGACCCTGTTACCGATCCCGTTACCGACCCCGTAACAGACCCCACTATCACCGATCCGATAATCACGGATCCTGTTACAGATCCCGTAGTACCAGACGTTCCCGCCGAGTACTAAAACTTTCAGACACAGCAAAAGTCCGAAGATCTTTTTACAGATCCTCGGACTTTTTTATTGCACATATCAGCAGATGAAGTATTTCTCTCCGAATTTCAGAGTTTCTGCTTTGTCTAGTCTGCGCTGATCTTGGCAGGGCTGTTGCTTGATAGTCTATGATGATTTCTATTTTTATTATACAAAAACGGCGCACGCCGAAGCATACGCCGCAATATCTGTATATTTTACCAAGGCTGCACAGTGCCCACTATCTCAGAGATATTGGCAATTCCGTTATCCTCGCAATATTTCTCCAGCCCGTCGATCATCTTCACGGGGGCGTAGGGGTCGGCAAATATCGCCGCGCCTACCTGCACTGCGGAAGCGCCCGCCATCATCATCTCTACCGCGTCCTCCCAGGTGGATATACCGCCCATGCCGATAACGGGTATCTTCACCGCGTTGGCAGTCTGCCAAACCATTCTCACCGCCACGGGGAATACCGCAGGGCCGGAAAGTCCGCCGACGTTGTTTCTCAGTATCGGGCGGCGGGTCTTTATGTCGATGCGCATACCCAGCAGCGTATTGATGAGCGAGAGCGCGTCCGCGCCGGCAGCCTCTACCGCCTTAGCGATGTCGGTGATGCTGGTAACGTTTGGCGAAAGCTTCACCATCAGCGGTTTATCGGGCAGCTCTTTTTTCACAGCCGCCGTTACCGCCGCCGCTACGTTACAGTCCGTGCCGAAAGCCGCTCCGCCCTGCTTTACGTTCGGGCAGGAGATGTTCAGCTCGAACATATCAATCTCACTTTCCGAAAGGCGCTCTGCAATGGCGCAGTAGTCCTCGATGCAGCTGCCTGCGATGTTGGCAATCTTGACGGTGTCCTGCTGTGCCAGATACGGCAGACACTCTACATTGGAGTCCACCTTGCTCCAATCCACCTTCTTGAAAAACGACTTCACCTTGACCGCATGGGTGGGCTCGTACCAGGCACGCCGGGTCTCCATCTCCTCTACCAGCGTTTTATATTTGAGGAAGTCGCTGCGCTTGACGGTCTTATGGGTCAGATACTCATCCAGATCAGGGCGGATGCCGCTCTTGGCCGAGTCGATCTCCAGCCCGGTGAGAATGGCCAATGTCTCCGTCTCCTCCCGGCAGCGCTCCCGCTCCTCGGCGTCGGAGTTTTCGTTGTAGGCAATGATGCTGCGGTCCAGTGCGGCGTTACAGATCTGGCCGACGCGGGAGGAGAAGGTGCTGCGAACGGTCTCAAAGCGTGCCTCCCAGTCGTCGGCACTGCGGATCTGGGGCTGGGCCGTAGGGATCATCAGCAGAGGAATGTTCTCTGTGTTGGTGAGGGATTTGTGTTTCTCGTAGCGGTAGAGGTTGTAGTTGCGGCGGACGCAGGCATTCAGAATCGGATCAGATATGGTCTTGATCATATCGCCGTCGTAGTCAGCGCCGCCCAGCCGCTCCGCAGCCAGCATATTGGAATCCACCATCACCACATCCGTCAGGTGCCCGAAATAGTAATGCCGCATCTGCTTTCTCTCTTCCTTCGCGTCGTAGAAGGAAAGCTGTAGCTCCTCGTTGCGGGCAATGTGCGGATTGCGCAGCAGCGTGCAGGCGTCGTCATGGGCATAGGCCGCCTGGGGTGCATAGAAGGAACTCTCCGGGAAGTGGTCGGTCATGACGGTGCTGTAAAACATCCGTTGCCTGCGTTTGCGCGGTGGAACAGTCGGGAGCAGAAATGCCAGAAAGTCCAGAAGATCACCGGAAAGATAACGGTTGTCTCCCGCCACGATCAGGCGGCCGACGGCGTACTGCTCCACGATCTTGTCCGCTTCGTCCTCCAGCCGCCTGGCATAGACCGGTTCGTTGATGAAACGCGGATTCTTTTTCAGCACGGCAGTCAGAATCTGGTTCTTGCCCTGATGCCGTTCCCACCAGCTGACCCGCTCAAACTTCTCCAGAAAGTAATTCTGCCGAAACGATTCATCGGCGCAGAAATTGTAATACGCCAGCTCCGTCTGCTTGGTGAGCCAATTTCGCTCGTCCGTCTCTGGGCTGTGATCCCAGCCGTCCGGCAGATCGGCGGGGCGAAACTCATCCGCTTTGAGAGATACCGTGTTCAAAAACTGACAGTTCAGTTCTGTCGTTTTCTCCGGCTTTTCCTTGCTGACATTCGTGATGTACAGCGCGTGGCGGTACTTGCGGAACACTGCCCAGTAGTCCTCCCAGCTCATGCCACTGGCAGTGAGCCAGCCGTATCCCTTGAACATGCTCTTGGTGAGGATGATGTCCACATCCCGGACGGAATGCTCCATGCCCCACAGATCGGTGATGGTGTCCGTCCCGCAGAGGGTCAGGAAGTCTTTGAAGTCCACCTCGTGCAGCATACCCTTGACATAGGGCATACGGATCTGGAATGAGGTGTGGACTTTCTTCCCGCACAGCTTCTCGTCCACGACGCGGGCATATTCTTTTGAGATCAGCCCCTCGCCGTCGAAGCAGGTGATTTCGATGTCCTCTTTTTTCTCCACCCGGTGATATTTGCGGGTGCTGTTCTGCGTCCCGTCGTCCTCCACCGTGATTACCTCTGTGGGCGGAACCGTTCGCACCGGATTGTCAACGACCACTACCCGGTGGGGCCAATCAATGCCGATGCCGTCAATGCGGATACCGCTGGACAGCATCAGGCCGTTGTAGGCATAGAGCTTGCTGAGCTGGCAGTCACCGATGGTCATATCCATCATGATGCGGCGGCGCACGGCATCATAAAAATCTTCTCGGATGAAGGACAGCCGCGCCTGCCGGCTCATGCTGCCCGAACGCTCAAAGGCAAGATAGCGATGCGGGCCGGAGCCAAAATCAAGGCTCACGCCCTCGGAACGGAACAGGGCCTTCGCTTTTTCCTGCCGGACCCGGTATTTCTTTCTGGCACCGCTCCGGTCGAAGATGCCGGAGAAGTCCATATAGAAAATGATGTCCGAGAGGTCAGTCACCAGCTGCCCACCGGGTCTTCCGGTGAAGGCATCGCCGTGCAGCACGCACATGATCTGATAGAACAGTGCGTTATCGTCCTGCTCGTGAGGTGCGGAAAGTGATTTGCATTTCTCTGTCTCGGCGGCGCTGAGATGGAAGGTATATGTCCCGTCCTGCTGCCTGCCATAGCTGATCACGGCTCTGGCGGACAGCTCGTAGATCCTGTATTTTACCAGCGGCATCGGCTCACCTCCTCATGCTTCTATTCTATCATGAGGTTCCAAATTTGCAATATGGATACTGCTCCCACTTTTTCAGTGGGAGCTTTTTGCTTGCAGCTCTCAACAAAAAATTATAAAGGAGGAATCCAATGCAAGAATCCACATTCACCAACTATGACCAGCTGCCGCTGTTCCTCAACGCGAACACGGTGGCGCAGGTGCTGGGCGTGTCCATCTCCAGCGCCTACGAGCTCATGCACGAGACGGGCTTTCCCGCGCTGCGGATTGGAAATCGCATCGTGGTGCCCAAAGAAAAATTCTGCCGCTGGGTTGATGAGCAGACAGGAGGTGAAGCCTGATGTTCCAGCGCTGGCCTAAGCGGGACCTGAACAAACACTACTATCTCGTCCCCAACGAAGTCTTTAATCTCGGACTCAGCTCTCACGAGATCGCCGTCTACAATTATCTTCTGCGCTGCGAGGATCGCAGGACCTACCAGTGCCATCCCAGCTACCGCACCATCGGTCGGGCGGTGCGGCTGAGTGAAAACACCGTGCGGAAGTATGTGGCCGGTCTGGAGGAGAAGGGGCTTATTCACACCGAGCCCAGTACCATCACCACAAAGGACGGCCGCGTGCGCAACGGAAGTCTCATCTACACCATCCGCCCCATTCAGGAAGCGCTGGAGCTGAACTACCAGCGGCAATTCCTGCAGGCGGAGCGTGACATGGAGCGGGCAAAGGCAGAGAAACGGCTGGCCGAATTGGATCGGCAGAACAAAAAGGAGGAAAGCGCATGATGCAGCAGCTTGCAAACTTTATCGTAGACCATGACCCGATGATGGTCATCCGGCGCACACATGACACGGTGCGCTACATTCGGTGGGAGTGGAACAAGGATCATGCCGACCCCATCGACGCAGAGGAGCTTCGCCTGTTTCTCTGCGATGAACACTACGGTGATCTGACCGATGAGCAAAAGACCGTTGCCCGTCGGTGCCGGGACGGGATGCGAAGTGTCTATGCGGAGCTGTGCGTGCGCTTGCTGCAAAGTGAGATCATGCTGGAGCGTGGCATGGTGCCGGATGTCAGTACCTACCGCAGCGTGTTCTGCACGGAAGGAGGTGATGCGCCATGGATGCTTGACCAAGCGGGATGACTGCCTTTTCCGCAAAGCGCCGCAGAGCGGCTGAAGTGCGCGTCAGCGCCGAAAATTCTCGCTTCGAGAATGACAAGTTTCGCCTTCGTGGTACGGAACGGAGCGATTGCCCCGTTCCGACCCCTTCGGCAGGCGGGCTAAGCCCACACCCCTATCAACACAAAGAAAAATGAATTTAAAGGAGATAAAGATTATGACGAAGAACACCTATAATCCCTATGAAATTATGATGGACAAGTACGATAAGGAAGAGATGCTCAGCGATGTACGGGAAGCCATGCTCTATCAACTCGGCGTGGATGTCTCCTGTGAAGTGTTGAATCACTTTTTCGCCGGCAAGGGCAAAGCCGCACTATCTGGCTGTGCGGAGTGGCAGCAGTGCTTTGCAGTCGAAAAGATGCTGGAGTTCTATTATGTGCATGCGCGGGACGAGACTCTGGCTAAGCAGATCGAGACGATGACTATGCTGGCAAGCAGAGATAACGAGCACCATGGCTAAGAATCAATTTATCCGCGCCCGCGTTGCCGGGTGGGAAAAGGACTGCATCCGCCGCAAGGCGGATGCAGCTCATATGACCGAGAGCGAGTTTGTGCGCCGGGCGGCTATGGATCGTGAGGTCACGGTCATTGAAGGTATGGATGAGCTTCTGCGGGAGCTGCGCTATCAGGGAAATAACCTGAACCAGCTCACGGTCATGGCTCGGCAGGGGCGTATCACGCAGGTGAACTATGAACCATTTACGGAGGTGTACCGGAACGCATGGCAAACATTAAATTCATTGCTGTCTCACGCAGTCTGAGCGGTATCCTGGACTATGTTACAAACCGTGAGAAAACGGTGGAGCGTCTCATATCCGGTGTCAACTGCATGGCTCAAACAGCTCAGGATGAATTCGAAGCGGTAAAGAAACAGTTCCGCAAAACAGATGGCCGTAGCTACTACCACATCGTCCAAGCCTTCGCCCCGGACGATCCGCTGGATTTTGATACAGCGCATGAGATCGGGTTGAAGTTTGCGGAATACTTCAAGGGCTACCAGTGCGTGGTGGTCACGCATATGAATACGGCGCACATCCACAATCACATCATCATGAACTCGGTAAACTTTAAAAACGGCCAGAAGTTTCATCAGAGCGCCCGGGAGATGCAGCAGGCCAAGGAATACAGCAACCAGCTCTGCCGGGAGTATGGCTTGTCCTTCACCGAGAGCAAGGCAGATCCGTTCCGTATTCCTGCTTGGAAGAAACGGCTGTGCCGTACCATTAAGGAAGCTATGGAGAACTGTGCTACCCGTGAGGAGTTCATCGCATTCATGGCGGAGTACGGCTACAAGGTGCGATGGGAGCCAAATCAAAAATACATCACCTACACCACACCGGAGAATGTCCGATGCAGAGACAATAAGCTCTTCGACCAGACGCTTCTGCGCAGCAGCATGGAAGCCTACTTCGATATGGGCGGCTGTGAGTATCTGGAAAGCCGCATCGATGCCACCGAGTACGGTGAACTCCTGCCTACGGTGGACGATGCCGTCTGCGGTTTGATCTCCATTCTGGATGCGATGAACACCGGCGACAATGACCGCTTCCATCTGGAAACGCTGCATCACAGCAAGCAGGAGATCCGGCGTATTCTGGAACGCGGCGGCAAGATCGACCGCACGGTGGAATACGCCGTAGATGACGAAGATGAAGAGTACGAGCAGTACCACGGGTTTTCTATGCGGATGTAATGGCAAACCATTTCAAAGTTCTGATAGCTATTTCCGCAAAAGTGTGGTAGTTGTTTGTGTTGCAAAAAGAAATCTCAGTCAAAGGAAGTGAAATACATGGCAAAACGAAGACCGGCCGGTGACGGCATGGTGCGAAGGCGTGACGACGGACGCTGGGAGGGCCGCATCGTCATCGGCCACCGGGAAAACGGCGAGCCGCTGTTCCGTCATGTGTATGCCAAGACGCAAAAGGCCCTGCTGGACAAGCTGCACCAGAACATCGAGTGCTACCGCGATGTGGAGCTGACCGAGGACAGCCGCATGACGCTGGGCCAGTGGCTGGACCGCTGGCTCACGGAGTACAAGGCGGGTACGGTGCGCCCCGGTACCCTCGAGGGCTACCGCCGCTACATCGAATACTACATCAAGCCGCAGCTGGGCGACAAGCAGATCTCCCTCCTCTCCCAGCAGGACATCCAGCGGATGTACCGCCGCCTGAAAACGGAGGGGCGCATCCACGAGCATCCCGAGATGGGGCATCAGCTCTCCGACTCCATGGTGCGCCACATCCATTCCACACTCCACGCCGCGCTGAAGGACGCGGTGCAGGCCCATGTCATTCCCAGGAACCCCACCGAGGGGACAACAGCGCCCAAGCCCAACTACAAGCCCAAGCGCATCCTCACCCGTGCGGAGCTGGACGCCTTCCTCGCAGTGGTGGAGCAGGACGAGGTGTGGCGTGACTTCTTCCAGACGGAGCTGATGACCGGCCTGCGCCGCGGCGAGATCTGCGGTCTGCAGTGGAGCGACTTCGATGGGAATACCGGTACGCTGAAGGTATGCCGAACCCTCCACAGCCAGCGGAAGGGCGAATACACCGTCGGCGAGACGAAGACCAATCAGGGCATGCGCACCATCATCCTGCCGCACAGCGTGACTGAAATCCTACGGCGGCGAAAAGCGGATGCCATCAGCCAATGGATATTCCCTGATCCGGTGAAGCCGGAAGATCCCGTCGATCCCAACGCGGCGTATCGCCGCATGAAGACACTGCTCCAACGGTCGGGCTTGCCCAGCATCCGCTTTCATGATCTGCGCCACACCTTCGCCACCCATGCCCTTACCAGCGGCGTGGACGCCAAGACACTGTCCGGTATTCTGGGACACACCAATGCGTCCTTCACGCTGGACACCTATACCCATGTTACATCGGATATGCAGAAGACAGCCTCGGGCATCGTGGGCGGCTTCATGGAGGACATCTTCGGAAAGGAGTTGAAACCGTGGCAAGAAAGCGAAAAGCCGGAGACGGAACCGTAAGGCAGCGCAAGGACGGTCGGTGGGAAGGCCGCATCGTCATCGGCTACGATGATAACGGCTATCCCAAAACGAAAAATGTTCTCGCCAAAACCAAGAAGGAGTGCGTCGAGAAGCTCCAAAAGCTCAAGGAGGAGTGTGGCGGGCTGAAGCCGGAGAAGGTGCGGTCAGAGATGCCCTTCGGGGACTGGCTGACATACTGGTACGAGAATCACTCCAAGCCCAAGATCCGTCCCACCACGCAGGAGACTTACGAGAGCCGCATCCGTCTGCACATCATCCCGGAAATCGGGGACATCCCGCTGAACAAGCTGACGCAGAATGACTTGCAACAGTTCTATGGCCGACTCAAGAAAAGCGGCCGGAAGCGGTTCACCGACAAGTACGGCGAAGGGCTGTCCGACCGAATGGTGCGTATGTGTCACGCCACCTGCCGCTCCGCATTGGAGAAGGCGGTGCAGGATGGGCTGATCCGTGTGAACCCGGCCATCGGCTGCAAGCTGCCGCCGAAAAAGGCAATTTCGGTGGTGGCGGGGTCATAATTTTTACTGCTTTGCGCCGCCGCTGCCGCCGCGCCGACATCATCCGCCCCCGGACCCTTGCAGACGCCTGTTATATAGCGCTGATTGCAAAAGCTGCATTTATTCGGACAGCCTATATGCGGCACAAAAATTGATATATTAGAGTGCTTTCGGCTCATATTTCGGCACCCATAAGCCTAAGTGCCTCTTTTGCCGCCATTTGCTCGGCTTGCTTTTTGTTTTTGCCGATACCTATGCCTATAATATTGGAATTAAGGCGCACCTCAACCTTAAAGCTTTTATCATGGTCGGGGCCGCTGGTACCCGTGAGAACATAATTAACGCTCTCCTCGGGGTTGCGCTGGATTAT
>OKTO01000357.1_pt1 | contig 17532 bp, 13 predicted proteins | sample 1606101 | NCBI WGS metagenome assembly OKTO01 (sample SAMEA3879513, study PRJEB24766) | human gut metagenome | biome: human-associated habitat; feature: feces | place: USA | collected 1985/1987
AGTTTACTCTATTTGGAGTTGGCTGGGTAGGGTGGTGGGTTGTTGGGCGGGGACAATATACTTACAACTAAACCTTACTTCTTAGTAGTAACCGTCTTGACCGCCGACCAAGCGCCATAGTACTTCTTGCCATTCGATGTGGTATAAATTCTCATGCGAACATAATATTTCTTGCTCACCTTGAGCTTAGTAATGGTTTTAGCAGTCGTGGTCTTTTTAGTTATCGCTACCTTTTTCGCGCTCTTGAACTTGGAATTCGTGCCGTACTTGATCTCATAGCCGGTAGCCTGATCGTTCTTAGCCCAGCTAGCTTTGAACGCCTTCGATTTCGCGCTAAGCTTGCTGATACTCAGCTTTACGGGATTGATCTTGAACGACCTTTCGATCGTGCCCGCGTAGTCGCCCTTGCCGACGATCTTCATGCTCGCCGTGCCGATTTTCTTGTTGTTGCTGTACGAAACCGTGTAATCCGTGCCATTCTTCAGCGTTTTGCCGCCGAACTTGACAGTGATCTTCTGAGTCTGAGACTTGCCATTGTAGGTCTTATTGGAAATGCCGGTGATAGTCGCCTGCTTGAAATCATTTTTAATGTTGAAATTCTTAGTGACCGAACCGGTGTAATCGCCCTTGCCCGTGATCTTTACGGTCGCAGTGCCGGCCTTGACGTTGTTGCTGTAAGATACTGTATAATCTGTACCATTTTTGAGAGTCTTGCCGCCGAGTTTAACAGTCACGCTTGGCTTCTTAGCCTTGCCGTCGTAAACATAGGTCGATTTTGAAAGCGTAACAGTCGCGCTCGAAATGTTCTGCTTTGAAAGCGCGGGGATCTCGGCTGTTTCAAGCACCTTGCCGCAAACCGTGCACTCTTTGCGCTTCGAGCCTTTAACTCCGATAGCCGCGGGCTTGTCTACTATCCAATTGCTGGATTTGTGGCTGGACAATGGAATGATTTGCTGTGCTTCAATAACTGTTCCACAAACTGAGCAATGTGAGCCTTCGGTTTTTCCAGTTGATGTACAGGTTGCGGCTATAGCCTTGTCGATCACTATTGTGTGCCCATTTGCAGGAATCACTTTAGTCTCGATATTGCCACAATCACTGCAAATTCTTGTCTCTTCTCCCTCCTCCGTACAGGTAGGCTGTTTAGTGATCGTCCAATCGCTGAAGGTGTGACCCTTGCCCTGCTTTTCGACGGTGCCGCAATAGAGACCTATTCCGTTTATTGTCAAAGCATATTCAGATACATCATCTACTAAGGTTTCGCCATAAACTTCATAGTCCAGACCCTCTGTGAGAGTTTTTTCGCCGAGCTTGACCTGCGGAACTAATGAAGTTTTTCCATTGTCAAGCTGTATTTCATCAATGGTGATCTCAGCATCAGAAATATCCGTCTGATTCATTGGAATCACAAAAACCTGAGCGTCATCATAATCGCTTAAAGGAGCATACAAAATAGAAAGCTTGCCATCTTCGTCTGTTTCTACCTGACTTATGTACAGCAGATTATCTGCTGACATTAAATCATCGGTAGAGAATGATTTTATAACATAGAAATTATAGATCTCTTTTGGGTGAAGATTTTTAAAATAAGCATACCGGCTTTCAGGCTGAACGCTTTCGCTCTGTGTTTTTATCTCAGAAACATTGCTCGTTTCATCAAGAACTACTGTATTTGCGCTGTCAGCAGTGAGTGTGTTCACTTCTGAATTATCAAAAGCCATTTGTGCAGTTGAGCTTGCAGGGGTCGTGTAGGTGAATTCTACACCGCTGGGGAAAGCGCTCCATCCATAATAAACCCCATCAGGCATTGTAACTGTTTTCAGACCAGAGCCGTTAAACGCCTCAGTACCTATATATGTAACAGTATTTGGGATGGTTATATGTGTTAACGAAACACAACTTTTAAACGAATAATCACCTATATTTTTCAATTGATTCGACAGTTGAATATCTTTCAATAATTTGCATTCAATAAACGCCTCAGTACCTATATAAGTAACACTATTTGGAACAGTTATGTTAGTCAATGATGAGCAATATTCAAATGTACCGCGTTCTAATCCCTGCAATTGATTTGAAAGCTTTACGTTTTCTAAAAACTCACAGCTTCTAAATGCAGTAGAACCTATTGAAGTGACTGTGTCAGGTATAGATATTGAAACAAAATTGCAACATGCAAATGCTTCTTCACCTATTTCTGTTACACCGTCTGGTATTACAATATTCTTAAGACTTTTACACCATACAAAAGCTCCTATGCCAATATATTTAATACTATTAGGGTATGTTATATCAGTTAGCTTTTCACAAGTAAAAAAGGTTCTATAGGGAATGCCATCAATATTCTTTGGTAATTTTACTCGTTCCAGATTTGTACATTCAGAGAATACTGCCTTTCCAAAATTAGATACTGAATCAGGTACAATTACTTCTGTTAATGATAAGCATCGCTCCAAAGCAGAATCTCCTATTGTCGTAACGGAATCAGGAATAGTTATTTTAGTTGCCGATGAACAGCCGACAAAAGCATAATTGCCTATTGTTATAACAGAATCAGGAATAATTATTTCCGTAAAAGATGAACAGTATGCAAACGCATATTTACCCAAAGTATGAACACTATTTGGTATTGTCAACTCTCCTAAACTTTCACAACCTGAAAATGCTCTATCATCTATTTGCTCAACATTTTCAGGTATTATAATATGATTCAGATTTTTGCAATCCTTAAACAAACCATAATTAATATATGTAATTTTGTTCGGAATATTAACGTTTTCAAGATTACTACAATTAGAAAACGCCATACTACCTAGCTCTGTAATATTGTTTGGAAGCTCAATGCTTACCAAAGCCGTACATGATGCAAATGCCTCTCTCATTATATCCTGAACAGTATCCGGTAGATCAATATTTACTAAGCTTGAACAATTATAAAACAATCTTTCAAAAATTAAAGTGATTTGATTTGGTAGACTAACTGCGCTCAAACTTGTACAGTTTTCAAAACAACTTTCGCCTAAATATTTTACTGTGTCAGGAATGTCGATTGAAGAAAGAGATCTACAATCTTTAAAAGCACCTTTTGATATGGTTGTAATGCCAGTAGAAAGATCAATGCTATTTAAATTTGAGCAGCTCGCAAATGCATATTCGCCAATTTCATTTACAGTGCTCGGTACTTTGATTTGAGTTAATTTCTCGCAACCTACAAATGCCTTCTCTCCAAGTTTTTCAAAGCCATCAGGTAATTCTATATTTTCGAGATTACTACAGTCTCCAAAAGCATAATCGCCGATTTCCTTAAGACTATTTGGTATGTTTATTTCTTTTAAACTGCTGCAAATTGAAAAAGCATAATATCCTATGCCTGTTATATTACCTTTAATCGTAACTTTTTGAAGTGCCTTACAATAGTAAAACGTATACGATTCAATATATTCAACATTTTTAGGAATGTCAATTTCTTCAAGTTTAACACATTGTCTAAATGAAGATCCCCCAATTTCTGTCACACTTTCAGGAATATCAATTGCTGATATTGAAGTACATTCAAATGCTGCACTTCCTATAGTAGTAACACCGTTTGGTATCGTAATACTTAATAAATTGCCGCAGTCTTCAAAAGCATTATTACCTATTTCAATAACACTATCAGGTATAACATACTCGGTTTCTGATCTGCCTTTTGGGAAACATAGGATTTTGTCCTTATTTTTACTGAACATAATTCCATTATCAGATGAATAACGTTTGTTATTCGGATCTACATAAATATTCTTTAACGACCGACAATTTGAAAAAGCTTGACTGTTAAAATCAAAATTTCCTTCAGGAATTATTATATCAGTTATTTTGTCATTGCCCCAAAACCAGTGCAGATCAGTAACAATATAACCGTCTACTTCCTTCGGTATTTTTACCTTGGTTTTTTTGCCATAATAATTCATGATCATGCAAGTGCCATCAGAATGTCTATCTATATAAAAATTTTTTTCATCATTTTCATAATTGGAATCATCAACAGTATCGCTCAGATCTGCGCCTTTGGTGCTTAACCTAACGCTTGTGCGCTTTTCATTTATAACATATTCTTTTTCTTTGCTGTCTTTGTAATTCTCCAGCGTAGCTTTATAGGTGCCTGCTTTTAGGTATGCTGTTGCTGTACCTGAATCATCTGTTGTAAGCGGTTCGATGTTTTTCACACCTGTATCTATTACTGCATCCTTCACAGGATCTTTGTTTTCATCATAGACCGTATATGTTACTTTATATTTTTTCCGCGGACATTCGCCCCATCCAAATTTATGAAGGTCATTACAGTAATAGAAGTTTAATACTTTTAGCTTCAAATCAAACAACTGTGCTTCCCACGACAGCTTATTACTGTTGAACAATTTGCATTTAGCAACGAAAGATATCTCAGGCGTCATATCTCCGTCAAAGCAAAGAATACAATCATGTATTACTGAATCATTAGTAGTTGCAATAACAGCACTAGCATTTATTGTGAAGCCTATTCGTGTAGTTAGTGAGGCATCAACAATTTTTTCACTGATAAAAGAAGCTTTTAGGGTATATTGCATTCCAATAAAGGCAGATATCGATGTGCTCAATTCAGGTGTATACTCTGTAGTAGGTTTTTTAGTTAGATTTTTAAATCCGACATCGCTCGAAACAGAAAAACCTACAGACGCAAGAGTATATTTTACTTCATATTTCAGTGAAGCCTTGACCTCAACAACAAATGCCATTTTGTATTTTATAGTTACGCCTGTAACTGGTATGTATCTAGCTTCACCTAATGGTATAGAAAGTGACGCTTTATCTTCAATAGAAACGTTTATTGTTACATCAGCACTCAGCTTAAGTTCAAGGTATTGATACTTTGCCGATATATACAATTTGATATTTGCGCTTACGCCCATTTTTAAAGAGCCTTTTAAATGTGAATCGGGGTCATCTTCATTATTTTTTGCGCCCAAAAATTCATATACAAAAGTACCCTTCAGACTTGCGTCTGCATCTGCAGCTAACAACTGTGGCTGAATGCCATTCTCTGTATCAGGAGTTGATTCATTCTGATCTTCGATCTCAACGCCCTTATATACGGTAGAATCATCGCACCCGCTGGTATCGACCTCAGCGTCAGCAGCTCCCTGCTCGGCATCAATCTTCACATATTCAAAGACATTTTCCATATCAACATCATCGCCTGTGATGTTTGCAGTAGTTCCGTCGATGTCAATGCTCTTGATCTTTACGATGAGAGCATCATCATCAGAATACTGATAAGCAAAAATGTCTCCCTCTTTTAAAGAAGATATCGAGCTGTCGATATTTTCTATAGTGTATTTTTCGTTTTCCAGATCAGACAGCACAACATCATTAACGCCGTCTTTTCTGTCGATGATTATAGTATCATCAGAATAGACCGCGAAATTATTATCCTTATCGCTGTCGAAATTCAGAACCTTATCATCCTCGAAATCATCCGTATCCTTTTGGAAAAACTCCTGCATTTCGCGTGTATAATTAGGCGACTGATACGCTTTGCACAAAGGTCTGAGAGAATTATCATCTACAAGAAATACTTTCAAATAGTAATAATCAGGAATAACGCCTGTATCTATCTCAACGATCTTTTCAGTTTCGTCAAACGTTACAGCCTGTCTGCCTGACGCGAGCATTTTTTCGCCCGCCTCGTCATAGATACCAACGAGCAAAGTACAGTTTTCTTTAGTTTCAAAGCTTACATAAAATGAATTCTGCTCTGAATACTCTGCCGCAAAAACATTGTATCCGTCGTTATCTTCCTGTTCCTGCGATTTTTCATCAATGGAATCAGAAAACATTTTACCAAAAGAAGTAGTACCGCTTACAGAATAATCATCGTTATTCACAGATACACTGCTTTTGCTGTCATTCACTAATGTCTCTTCCGCACTAGCGCCAACAGCTGGAAAATAGGTCAACAGACTTATTATCATCATTATACTGGCAAGTGTTCCAAAGACTCGGCTTTTCATTTTAGACCCTCCACAATTTTTTAATACATCATACGGCGCAAGTAAAAATACTAGTCAATTTCGACCTCATAATTTCACTTTGCTAACTTTATTTTATTATAACAAATCACACACATCATGTCAATAAACCGCACAAAAAAATGATTTCAATATTCTAGCTTTTAAGGTTTCATTGAATACACGAAAATGTAGGAAAATATCCACTTTGCCTTTTCGTATCTTTAAAAAACGTCACAAACCCTTGATTTACTGTAACCGTCAAACCCTCCGCATCTACCCCACCGATGCCTAAAGAAGTATAATAAACTTCAAGCAACTCCATAGAGTAAATTATACGATCTCAAAAAGTCTATAGAGCCGCTTAGAGCAAATTAGATGTGGAGATAAAGATAATGAAAACAACAATCGCAACGGTAAAGAACGAATTTCGCCTGACCGAATGGTCAGCCCAGATCCAGGCACAGAAAAGCAGTGGACTTACAGTGCATAAGCAAAACCTCGCCCGAGTAGTTTTTCAAACAATCAGGATAATTCTTGTCCTTTATCTGCTGTATCGCTGACGAAATCAATCAATTCATTCATATCTTTTGATTCGCTGAGAAAATTCACCATATTTATATGGATAACATTATACTTGTTCAAGTGCTTTTCAAAGCCAGCTGATTTTGCGATCTTTAACTCAGAAAACATTTCACGGGAATCGCAGCCGCGGCTGTAATAAGCAGTGAGCATATTTGCAGTCATTGATTTGCCGAAACGTCGTGGTCGGCTTACGCAAATAAATTGCTGTTCGGTAAAAAGTTTTGCGTTTGTAAGTTCTATAAGTCCACTTTTATCAACATATATCTGTGAATTTATTGCACGCTGAAAATCCACATTATTAGGATTAACGTAGATGCCCATACAGCCTGCCTCCTTGAAAATATTTGTTATTCCTATTATACCATTTTTCTGCGGGGAAAGCAAGCTGAATCGAAATAACAGCCACACCCTGTGCAATCAAATCAACACAGAGTATGGCTTGTCTATTATTATTTTTTCATTGCATTTAAAATAGAATAAATATTTTGTTCGGATAAATATCCGGAAGGGATATGGCTCTTGTTCTCGTGATACTCAAGATTTGCTCTGCCATTAGTTTCTGCTACCAGCAATGCAGTAAAAAAACGCTCCCAACTGAAATAATTTTCACAATCTATATGTTCTGCCGGGTCAGCCAAAATCTCTTGAACATTATCGTTACGGTCAAAAATCGCCGAGCGAAGAATAAGCCATTCAAAACTCTCCGGCAAAAAAAGATCGATCTTATTATTTGATACAGCCCTTAAATACATAAGCTCTTTGATTTCTGAACCAAGCGCCGCAGCGTCGGCTATTACAAGAATACGCTTACCTTTATGCTGTTCCAGTAATTTTACAATTCCGCTCTTTCCGTTAGAGCTGACGCATTCGAGATCACAATCTTCAGTTGCTTTCTTAAAGAACTGAAGACCCGACCTGCTGTCTTCAACGATCACAATATCATACGGAAATGCTGATATATCCTTTTTTGAAATGTTCTTATATATCTTATCGAACTTCGGTTTTGCACCATTTTTATGGATTTTCCTAATAGCATCTATGCTGTATGGAATTTGTGCCAACGGCTCTCTTGTTACAAGAACATAATAATTATCAGAACCCTGAATCGCTTTTGCAAACTCATATGAAGATAGAAATTGCGTACTTTCTTCAACAAAAACAATGCTCTCGTGAGTATTTTCAAGAATGGTTTCCCAATTAGCATTTGACAATACAAGGCAAGGCTTACTGCACTTTAAAGTTACACCGCTTTGTTCACCAAGTTCGGAGTAGTTTCTCACCATATTGATGAGTTTCGTTTTTCCAGTGCCACTGTCCCCTGTCAATATCGTTACATTTCTCTCAAGAGTAAAATTAAACGTTATGTGCCTGTTTTTTATTTGTATTTTTATTTTACCCCTCATTTTCTTCACCCCTCAAATATCTATCTGCAAGCATCAAATATTCAATTGGGTCTGTAATCACTTTTCTTTTTCCTTCATTTATTATTTTCACAGAAAAAGACTTTCCAAAGTCCATCAAATGATGCAATGATACTGTAATATCCCTGTTTTCAGCCATTTCAAGCAGATACTTTGCACAGTTATCGCCGCAGTTTGAAATGTTGAAGATCTTTTTAGGCTGATTATATATCAGCAGAAGAGTCTTAACGCCCGCTGACAATTCCGTCGAATTGAATTTGCCAAAAATATCGTTTTCTATAAGATCGGGGCCAATTACAGTTGAGTCATCAATATCCTTAATGATCTTCTTTGCAAATGGTTCCGTGACCCACATTTTATCATACTGATTTGCATAATAAACCTCAGTATTGTATATTTCTTTAGGGTGTTTTCCAAAAAATATTCTAAGCACAACACCATCTCCTTATAGCTATTATTCACAAGCGAAACGGACGTATACTGCCGATCAGCAAACTTTTTGAATAAACAGTTTATTACAAGCAACGATGAAAATCCGCATGATCAGGATCAACGTATATGTTTACACAGTCTGCCTCCTTGAAAATATTTGTTATTTCTATTATACCATTTTTCTGCGGGGAAAGCAAGGGCAGAAGAAAATCTGTCACACAAAAAACGGCAGAAGACCCCCAAATCTTCTGCCGTGTTTCTCTAAATCCTCACCATTGTCACGGATATGATCATCACTTGATCTTCCCGCCGACCAATGATCTGCCTAGAAAGATTTTACAGCTAAATACTGTAAAATCAATGCCATAGATCAACATTTCTTAATACATTTTATGCTGTCAATCCCATTTCATATGTAATATCCTTGACACGTCCTGTTACTTTTACACTGTTTCTGGAAAATAACCATCGGCGTTCGGGGAAGGTCATTTTATTATTTTGGCCGCCTACCGAGATTTAGTAGATTATTCATACATATTTTACCTAGATATAAAATATTCCAGCTAACAAGACGTTATTTCGATGCTGCAATGGCAAGTTGTTCTACCAAATCGAACATCAAACTGTACGGGAGCTTTTCTTTTATTATTTCTTCAATATCCTTTCCACTTTGTTCGTAACTACGCTTTAGCTTTTTCGCATTATTTATTGCGTCTTTAAGGTTACTATCCCCTTTTATTATTTTTGCAATTATGCCTTCATCATCTTTGTGTTTTTCATAGTCTAATAAATCAAGGTGCTTTTCAAGCATCCTACTAATTTCTGGTTTCCTTAATGGCCGCGCCTCAACCTCTTCTAAATGCATTACTAACCAACATTCAAATAACAGACTGGAAATCAATAGTATATAGTTATTATCAGATTCTTTTGCATCTTTAATAACCTTAAGAATATCATCTGGCGCATCACAATCAAAAGCCAAGTATTTTTCATAGGTAGAGTATGATCCTGTATAATAAAACTTGACACATAAGTCACAAGGGAATAAAATAGAAAAAAAGGAAAAACGGAGGATACGAAGAAGTCAAAGAAGAGAGAATACGACGAGGAATACAAAGTGCAGACGGTCAGGTTAGCCAAAAACCTTGGATCAGCAAAAGCAGCAGCAGAGGAGCTGCAAATTCCTGTCAACACGCTGTACGGCTGGATACAAAAAGTAAAAACAGCCGAGCTGGACATCGGATGCGGCGAACGCAGCCCGGAAGAATCTCTGAATATCGCCGAAGAAAACCAGCAGCTGAGGAAGCGGATCAAAGCATTGGAAAAAGAAAATCGTCGTCTGAGTGAAATGAATGAATTTTTGGAGGATGCAGCAGCTTTTTTCGCTGCATGCCGTCGGAAGTCCGGAAAGAGCAGCGATTGAAATATATTGCATATCGAACCGATGACGGCAAAAACGCCGAAAAAATCCGCTTTTACTGCAAAGCTCTGGAGGTCAGCTGATAGGCATTTTACAGTTATCTTGACCGTAAGGACGCCCCATGGAAGTATCAGCCGCTGGCAGATGCGATGCTGAAGATTCATGCTGCGGACGAAGAAAACGCAAATTACGGCAGAATCCGTATGTTTCAGGCACTTCAATATCAAAATGAAATCGGCGAGCTTGGGAAGGTCACCATTCCCAGTGAAGGAACAGTTCGCAAAATTATGGAGCAGATACATCTGATCCATAAACCGAAGCGAAAGCCAAATGGTATCACCAAAGCTGACCGTGAACCTCGCAAATCAGACGATCTTCTGAAACGTGATTTTACAGCAGATGCGCCTTTGAAAAAATGCGTTACAGACATCACCGAGATCAAAGCAAAAGACGGAAAACTGTATGTTTCGGCGATCTTTGACTGCTATGATCTGCTGCCAAATGGTCTTGCCATGGCAGACCATATGCGAGCCTGCGGTATCCTGATATTCGCGGAGCAATTATACATTCCGATCGTGGCAGCCAGTATACCAGTGCTGCTTATCGGGCAGCCATTCAAAAATACGGCATTGTTCAGAGCATGAACAGTGCCGGGGGAAGATGCCACGATAATGCGAGATGTGAAAGCATATGGGCAAGAATGAAGCAGGATATACTCAGCGATCGGCGGTATCCCGCCGGCTGTAAACCGGCGAAGATACTATTAGGATATGACTATCACTGCTTAACTTCAAAATCCTTGCGGTCAATGTGTCAACTTTTATTGACAAAATCATTATGGGAACTTTAGGTCACAAACTATTTGAACCGATTACCAAGCCAACGGAAGAAAAAAATGATATTACAGGTAAACAAGCGGATGAAATCGGTCAACTGTATCTAAAACGCAATATAAAAAATATCGGTACTGTTGAGGCAACAGGTATGCAGACCGCAGAAGGATTTGTGGTTTTGGCAGGAAGTCATATTTCTCCTTCGGACGATGATACAATTCCGGAAGTTATAAAGGAGAAAAGAAAAAAGACTACCTTGGATACTGATGGAAAACTGGCAGAAAATCTGCTGTTTACCAGTCCTTCTTATGCGGCAATGTTTGTAATCGGCAAAAGTGCAAATGGACTGACCAGCTGGAAAAACGAAAAAGGACATACCCTTAAAAGCTTAGAATCTGATGAGTAAAATTGGTTAGATAATATAGAACCGTAATTAAAATAGATGCACTGAGGTGTAAGACAGTGAAAATCCATTACTTTCAGAGATATCATGAAAAAGAAAATGTTGCGACTGCAAATACAATGCTCTTGCTTTCAAGACTGTATTCTTATTCGACCGCACAAAGAGCGTCTGGCGACTTTGCACGCCATCTGCTTGCAAATTTCCCGTCATATTTCACAAAAATGCTCGTGAATACATCAAGTATTCACTCCGCTTTTTGTTTCATCTGACGAAAAATTTGACGACGCATCTGTCGCACAATCTTTGTGCGGTATTGCCATAACTGTTTTCAAAGAGGCAGAGCCGGTAACCAGCCAGCTATGAGCTGCGATTACCCGACTAAGGGAACGCCGCAGGGCGGCATCCTATCCAATATCGTACTGAATGAATTGGACTGGTGGGTGGCCTCCCAATGGGAGAACATGCCCACTCACTACGAGTACAAAACCAGACAGAATTCTCATGTGCCATAAAGTAACACAAAAAACAACAGACAGCTGCCACAATTCCGTAATGATTGATGCTTGACATTCTCCTTCAAGTTTGCTATAATAATAAATGAAAAAATTTAGTGGACTTTTCCGGATCCGGTCATCTTTTTGCCACACAGCTATCTTGTGATAGTTGTGTGGCTTTTTTGTTGCCTGTATCTCGGAAGTATTAGCATAATGGAGGACTATATCTGTATGGAAAAAAATTTTTTGTCTCTTATCAAGACGCACCGTAGTGTACGGGCTTATAAATCGGAACCTGTCCCTTCCAAGGCTTTGGACGCTGTACTGGAAGCAGGGACTTACGCTCCTACCGGCGGAGGACATCAATCTCCAACCATCATTGCAATTACAGACCCCAAATATAGGCGGGAGATTGCAAAACTAAACGCAGAAGTGATGAGGAGCAACACAGACCCTTATTATGGTGCACCTGTCGTGAACCTAGTTTTGACAGATGGGTCCGCAAGCACTTATGTTGAGGACGGAAGTTGCGTCCTTGAAAATATGATGCTCGCTGCCCATGCCCTTGGCCTGGGAACCGTATGGGTACATCGGGAACGTGAGATTTTTGACAGCGAAAGCGACAAGGATCTCCTGCGGGAGTGGAAGCTACCGGAAACCTTGCGTGGCGTCGGGGCGATTGCATTGGACTATCCGGTCCAGGAAGCCGGTCAGCCCGCAGCACGCAAACAAAACTATATTGTTCGGACAATTTGTGGAGAAGAGGGAAAGCATGCAGACCAATAACAAAATGGCGGTCGCGCCCGTTGGAAAACTCATCTGGCAAATGTCGATACCGCCGCTGATTTCCATGTTTCTGCAATATTCCTATAATCTGATAGACAGCGCGTTTGTAGCGCGGCTGAGTGAAAATGCTTTGACGGCGGTTTCCCTGTCGTTTCCCATTACAACTTTGATGAATGCGACATCTATCTGGATCGGCGTTGGCGTGAATGTACTGATTGCAGGGTATCTTGGACAGAGAAAGCAGAATGAGGCAAATACTACCGTCACACATGGATTGTTACTGGCCTTTGGAATTGGTGCTTTGCTCAACCTTCTGTCATTACTGATTATGAAACCCTACTTTAGGGCATTCACCAATAACGAAGAAATTTATCAGTTGAGTCTTGCCTATATGAGCGTATGTTCGTTCATGCAAATTCCCAACATGGTGCATATCGCAATCCAGAAGATGATACAGGCTACTGGGAACATGGTTGCTCCTATGTGGTTCCAGATTGCAGGAGTGGTCGTTAATTTTGTATTTGACCCACTCCTAATTTTTGGTATTGGCGTTTTTCCAGCTATGGGAATCCGTGGCGCTGCGGTGGCTACTGTTGCGGGCTATTTGTTATCCATGATTTTGGCATTTGCCTTGCTGCTGGGCAAAAAGCAAAAAGTGAGGATAAAGATCAAAGAATTTCATATACAAAAGTGGATGATTGCCCGTATATTCGCCCTTGGCTTACCATCTTTCATTATGAATGCCCTCAGTTCGTTTATGGTGACATTCGTCAATCTGTTTCTGGTGGTGTATTCCGATACGGCGATTGCATTCTTCGGTGCGTATTTTAAGGTGCAGCAGCTGATCGTTATGACAGTAAACGGCTTGATTCAGGGCTGTTTGCCTATTATGCGGTTTAACTACGGTGCGGGAAACAGAGATAGGCTGCACTCCGCTTTCCGATACGGAATCGCTTTGGTCTCCGGTATGATGATACTGGGAACATTGACCGTCAACTTCTTTCCGGCGCAGCTTTTGGAATTATTTACAGCGTCGGAAGCCATGCGCTCCTTTGGAATATCCGCTATGCGTATTATGTCGGCAAGCTATCTGTTTTGCGGTCTCTCTACCATGATTTCCACCTATTTTCAGGCGACAGAAAAAGTAGGTTCCAGCATAGCGATTCAATTATGCAGACAACTGCTTTTCCTTGTTCCTGCCTTATGGTGTCTGGACAAATTATTCCAACTGAACGGAATCTGGCTTGCATTTCCTGTTGCGGAAACCGCCACTATGCTCATTGCTCTCGTAATAATGGCATGGCATCGCCACAAAAATATCTTATAACATGTTCCAAGGAGAAGAAATGATGAATGATACTTTTATGAAAGAAAAACCGGTATTGCCGCTGATTTTATCCATGACCCTGCCTATGGTTTTATCCATGCTGGTTAATTCTCTATACAACATTATCGACAGCTTTTTCGTCGCACAGATCAGCGAGGAAGCTATGACGGCATTATCACTGGTTTACCCGGTTCAAAATTTTATCAATGCTGTTGGAATTGGATTTGGCGTTGGAATCAACGCAGTGATCGCCTTCTATCTAGGCGCTGGAGATAACAAAAAAGCAGATCAAGCTGCCACGCAGGGACTTGTGCTTGCCATGATTCACGGCGTTGTTATGACAGTCTGCTGTATTACAATGATGCCGGCTTTTTTAGGAATGTTCACTTCATCCAAGACAGTGATTGAACTTGGCGTCCGCTATTCTGTTATTGCGTTTGCTTTTACATTGATTATCATTGTTGGTGTTACATTCGAGAAACTATTCCAAGCTGTAGGAAACATGAAAACAACCATGATAAGCTTGATGTGTGGGTGTATAACAAACATTGTCTTAGACCCCGTTCTGATTTTTGGCTATGGCCCATTCCCTGAAATGGGAATCGAAGGCGCCGCGCTGGCAACCGGCATCGGGCAGGCCTTGACGCTTGCGATTTATCTGGTCGTTTATTTTGTGCGGCCAATTCGCGTGCATATCCGCAGGCAGTACATTTTGCTCAGCAAAAAGATGGTAATAAAGCTGTACTCCATCGGCATTCCCGCAACCTTGAATCTTGCACTTCCATCTCTTTTGATTTCGGCGCTCAATGCTATTTTGGCGGCATATTCTGAAGTGTATATTCTGATTTTGGGAATCTATTACAAATTGCAGACATTCATCTATCTTCCGGCTAATGGCATTGTTCAGGGGATGCGCCCATTGATCGGCTATAACTACGGTGCGGGGGAGAACAAAAGAGTCAGCCAGATTTATAAAATTGTCTTGTGCATGAGCGGTATCATTATGGTGCTTGGGACAGTGATATGTCTGCTAATCCCCGGCCAGCTTATTGGGCTGTTTACACACATAGAAGCGACAATCCAGACCGGGGAAACAGCCCTGCGTATCATCGGCGCCGGTTTTATCGTCTCGGCGGTTTCCGTTACATCTTCCGGCGCACTGGAGGGACTTGGAAAAGGCACTCCTTCATTACTGATTTCACTTTGCCGGTATGTTGTGGTTATCATCCCAACTGCGTTTTTACTCAGCAGGCTTTTCGGAGCGGTTGGTGTCTGGAATGCGTTTTGGATCACGGAAGCGATTACAGCAATCATTTCAATTTGTGTTTACTACAAGGCAATAGCACAAAGCCAGCTGAGCCAGTCAACAGTAAAATGAACGTTGCTTTGCGCCGCCGTTGACAGCTCCGTCTGCCTTTGCAGATAGGCAATCAAGTGGCGACAACACGGAGTGCTGCCGCCACGCACTATTATTCAGAGAGGGGTAATTTCCATAACAGAGATTGACGCCTATCAAGAGTATATCCGGTGCAAGCACAACGCCTTTTGTAAAGCTGTCATTCGCTATGCCGCCATCGGGAAAATCATACGGCTGCGGCAGAAATGGGAACGGCCTGATTTCGCAAAACTGAAACGCCCCCACTGTACAAAACAGCGTAAAAGCAGTATAATAGAAGCAAAGAAAACGCTGTGCGAACATCACCCGGAGGGTGAAATCAAAAATGCGGAAAATTGAGGAAACACTGAACAAAAGCACAGTTGAAAAAACAAATCGATGATTACGACTAAAAAAGCCGATTATCTGCAAAAGGGTACACTTATCCCCTTATAAGTGCCTTCTGACTTTTTATTTGTCCACGTTTTACCATTAGAAGATTGGCACACGCAAACAGCACATTCAGCTTGTTGAAATTTTTCACAAGTCCCCGATATTATATCTGCTAAAATAAAACTGAGCCAGCTGAGGGAAAAATGATAATAAAAAAGTGAGCCACAAATAATGAAAATCCTGTATAATAAGAGAAAGAACTTGTATACAGGAGGGATAAGGAGTGGCAATAGCAATGGAGATCTATGAAAAGATCGGATATTATCGAGAGCATACAGACTTCAGCCAGCGTAATGTAGCAAAGGTACTGGGGATCTCACGAAACACAGTAAAGAAATACTGGGAAGGACGAACAGTTCCATGGGAACGCAAACCTGGCAGCGGCAGAAAAAATGACATCATCACCGATGAAGTCAAAGCATTTATCATGAAGTGCCTGGATTCCGACCAGAAAGCGCCGCGAAAGCAGCAGCATACAGCACATAAGATATACACACGCCCGGTTGCCGAATGTGGTTTTGATGGCTGTGAAGCTTCTGTAAGACGGACGGTGGCAGAACTCAAAGGCAAGGTGAGCAATGTGTTTGTACCATTGTCCTATGACCCAGCCGAAGCCGTTCAGGTGGATTGGGGTGAGGCAACTGTAATACTTGGCGGGATCAAGCAGAAAAACCAAATATGGTGTATGCGTGAATGCCACAGCGGGGATATCTTTGTTTCTGTTTTTTACCAGCAGAATGAAGAAAGCTTTCTGGAAGGGATCGTAAAAGGACTTGAACATTTTGGCGGAACGCCGCAGAAGATCATTTTTGATAATGCTCGTGTTGCTGTAAAAGGAGGATTTGGATGTCATGCAAAAGCAACAGACAAATATCTTTCCCTGTCGGCACATTATTCCTTCAAACCAGTATTCTGCAATCCGGCACAGGGCCATGAAAAGGGGCTTGTAGAAGGTCTGGTAGGACTTGTCAGAAGAAATTTCTTCGTGCCTGTCCCTAAGGCAACACCGCATAATCTCCACCTACAAACAAAACCACCCAGCAAAATGCTGAGTGGTTAGAGAAATGTTCCATTTTCCATCGCAAAGGCACACTGAATTAGACCGTCAGAGATTTTCTGGCAGCCAGATACAGATTCGCCAATGCGAACATAATATTCAATTTCGCAGTCTGTTTTCGCAGACCTCGGTATCGGGTCTTTCGATATCGAAAAATATTTTTTATGACTGCAAAGACATGCTCCACTTTACAACGGACAGATGATTTCTGATGTTCTTTTTTCTTAGCGGCATACTGACCACTCTTCTTCAGCTGATAAATTTTTTCGTTTTTTGAAGTCAGAATTTTTTTCGGATTCTTTTGAACCGGAGATTGTGTTTAATCTTCAAGAAAAGAGCGTAGACAGTATTCCGGATGCAACCATTACCCAGGAAGGCTTTAAAATCGTTGTTGAAACAAAAAATGTCAGACTGGTTTTATTCAGATCAATTGATGCGACATCTGAATTCATTCGGAGATGAAAAATATAAGGTGCTTATTACTCTTGCTCCCAAATTGATGGCAGAAGATAAAAAAGTAGATTTTGAAAAAGAGTTGAAGAAATATAATACCGAACATACTCACCCGGTTATTCATATCAATACAACATTTGAATATTTGGCAAATGCCGTTCAAGATGTAATAGATGACAGAGATTATGACATGCAGGATGTATTAGATGATTTCCTAAACTATTGTTATGATGATAGGCTTATTCCAGTGTCTGATTCTTGGAAATATATGCGGATGCAACTTGCAGGGACTACCTTTGATTTTAATGAAATTGTCAATAACACTTGACACATTTCCAACAAGGATTATGAAGCGAAGCGTGCGACGGCAACCGCTGCGTAGAATCTTTGCCGCTCATTATCACCCATTTTCGAGTCTGAATACCCAACCGTGTAAATGACAATAATACCCACAAAGAAATTTGGAG
>OKTO01000407.1_pt1 | contig 16068 bp, 18 predicted proteins | sample 1606101 | NCBI WGS metagenome assembly OKTO01 (sample SAMEA3879513, study PRJEB24766) | human gut metagenome | biome: human-associated habitat; feature: feces | place: USA | collected 1985/1987
CTTTGTCCATGGAGAGACCTCCTTTCGCAAAGGGGTTATATGCAGGAATAGCGGGGCAGGGGGCTGCCTCGCTTAGCTCAAATGCAGGGCTGCAAAGTAAAGCAATGTTGCTTGAAGGATCTCTTCCGGTGTGTTGCCTGCGTCGATGATGTTTTTCAAATCCTGTTTGATCTGCTCTGTGCAATTCGGGCTGTTATCGACGATGCGTTTCAGCGCTTCTTTGGTGAGGTGTTCTTGTATTTCCTTTTGATTCATAGCCTTACCCTCACAATCCCCGTCAGCAGAAGCTGCATCAGGGCTTTTTTCTGTTTTTTCATTTCATCCAGCTTACGCTGATGAAGGGTGATAAGGTTGTCGATCCCACAAAGAAACTCTCCAATGGCTTTTTGTTCTTCGTATTTTGCTGGTATTGGAACATCAAAAGCCGCAAGGTTGCTACGGCTTATTCTCTGTCGAGTTCCGCCGACAAGACAAGTATTTACTTCGTCAAAATATGATTGCGATGACAGAAACTGTAGCAAATATTTTGAATTGGTTTTAGTTGCTGTTCTGACTATGGTGCAATCGACCGCTGTTATCATTTTTGTTCCTAAATTCGGCACTATACAGGCTCTTCCCGCTGGTTCAGGCAAGCGAGAAATCAATATATCACCGGCAAAAACTTCCTCACAATTCAGGCGTCTAAAAGTTTCTTCGGAAATCCATTTTTTGTTGCTTGGTTTATCAATGTATTCTCCCGAACCAACATTTCCGGTTTGAATAAGCCGAACCCCAGAATGGCTTTGGTCTTTAGCTTCAATCCAATCTCCGTCTGTGAACTTTTCGCAAAGACTTACGAGCTTACGCTGTTCCCAATCGTCCGTAAATCCGGGGAATCTCTTTTCGGGAACCTTCTGCCCTTTCCGTGGGAACATCTTTTCCAGACAGCCCTTTTTGAACCTTTTCAGTTCCTCGATTTTGCGCTCTTGCAGTTCGATGGCCTTGTCCTGCGTGGAGAGGATTTCGGCAATCTTCTTCTGCTCTTTGAGCAGAGGCATTGCAAGCGTTCTTTTCATCCAGTCTTGCGTTTTGAACAATAGTTTTTCGATATGAACGCCATCACTCATCAGATAGAAGAGTCTCTTATAGTGTGGCAACTGCATCATCAGGTTGAACATCTGAATATTTGTGCCATCTTGCGGAAGAAAAACATTATACTCATTGGATACGACAGCGCCATCTAGATCGGGGGGAACGATGCCGCAGGCTCCGTGCGCGATTTGTCTCTTTGAAATGATGAAATCCCCGGTCTTAACGATGAAGTAGTTCTTGACAAGTACGTTTTTGCCAAGAAAACTGCCGCGCGAATCAACACCACCAAATCCGCGGCGAATTGTAACCAACTGGTATTCTTCTTCATCTTGTAGAACGATGGAGCGTTCCGCGAGTTTAAGCCATTGACCAATCTTTTTTGATGCCCAGTCACGAGGGTATATGCCATCTTTATCTTTGACGTACCCCTCCGGCACAATCCCTTGACGGATTTGTTCGATTCGTTTTTTAACTTCGGGTGTCATGCGTTCACCTCATTCAGGCTCATTTGCCGTTGATGCGCTTTTTCTGCTCGCTTTCAATCTGCCTGATGCTCTTTTCCGGCGTCGGCAGGTCTTCCGGCATGGTGCCGCCCAGCTCGGCGATGGTCTGTCTGACCTTCCTGCCAACCTCGTAGTGGGTTTGATTGGCCTTTTCCTTGCCTCGAATATTCTCGCGGCGCAGCTTTTCGTCTGTCTGCGTAGCGCGGAACAGGTTAGCAGCCAGCTCGGTGCTGCCCATGTGATCAAGAATCTGTTCGTTTTCCTTGAGACCTTTACGAGCGTGGATTTCTTTTGCGCCGAGGCCTCCGTATAGTCCTTGATAGCCGTAATTCTGGAAAATGGCGAAATCATAGGACTTGATAACGCCAGCCTTTTGCGCCGCTTCGGCCAGGGACTTGTTGTGCGCTTTCATTTCTTTGCGGATGTCAAGCCGCTTCTGATCCTCGGACAGCTCGTCGTAGTGGTCGATCAATTCCTGCTGGCGCGTTTTCACGGCGAAGTAGGTTTGTCCAACTGCGATGACTTCTTTGCGCGGATCGCCGTTCATAACGATCAGGTAGCAGGCATAGCGGGAGAGCCTGTAATCTTCCAGAATGCGGACTCCTCCGTTGGGCATCGGCGATGATTTGCCGGCGTCGGCAAAATGTTCGGAAGCGCTGTATCCGCTGTTGCTGCAAGCCAGCTTTGCCCGCTCAATGGCATCGGCGAAACGACGCCACTGTGTGTATTCTAGAACGCGCTGTAGCTCCCTTGCATACCAGAATTCATTGCCATACTCATTGACGTGCTTGATGCTTTCAAAGGTTTCTTCACTGTAACGCGCAATCTCGTTGTTCATAGCCCCAGCTCCTCCATGTACTTCGCCATCTGCGCCCGCACCTGCGAAAGCTCTGCTTCGATGCTGGCGATATTCCGCTTCACCTCGTCGATGTCCACCAGCTCCTCCTCCTCAAAGGTATCCACATACCGGGGAATGTTCAGGTTGTAGTCGTTCTCGCGGATTTCAGCGCGGGAGGCGCGGTAGCTGTACTTGTCCACCTTCGCCTCGCGCGCCTCGTAGGTGCTGACGATGCGGGCAATATCGCTGTCCCGCAGGAGATTCTGGTTCTTGCCCTTTTCGTAATTGCCCTCGCCGGAGGCGTCGATGAACAAGACGTCGTCGCGGGTGCGGCCCTTTTTGAACACCAGAATGCAGGCGGGGATACCCGTGCCGTAGAACAGGTTCGCGGGCAGGCCGATGACCGCGTCCAGCAGGTTCATTTCAATCAGCTGCTTGCGAATCTTGCCCTCGCTGGCACCGCGAAAGAGCACGCCGTGGGGCAGGACGACGGCCATGCGCCCGTTCTCCGCATCCAGACTGTTAAGCATGTGGAGCACGAAGGCATAGTCGCCCTTGGAGGAGGGCGGAACGCCCCAGTCGAACCGATGGTGTTCGTCCAGAGCGGCGGTCATTTTCTCCGGCTTCTTTCCTTTTTCATCCGGACCGGCCTTCGAGAGGAAGCCGCTGTCCCATTTGTCCAAACTGAATGGCGGGTTTGCTACAATGCACTGGAACAACATTAGATTATCGTTTTCGATGTTCTGCGGATTGCTCAGGGTATCGCCCTGCCAGATGCGGGCATCGTCTACCTCGTGCAGGAACATATTCATCTTGCACAGAGCCCATGTCTGTGCGTTTAATTCCTGACCGTAAACTGCCACTTTTCCGTCCGGCACGCGCTTGCATGCCTTGAGCAGGAGACCACCGCTGCCGCAGGTCGGGTCATAGATACGGTCATTTTCCTGCGGATCTACCAATGCCGCTGCCAGTTCGGAGACCTTGCTCGGCGTAAAGAACTCTCCGCCCTTCTTGCCGGCGTCCGAAGCAAAGTTGCCGATCATATATTCGTAGGCATCACCGATAATGTCAGAACCGTCCAGCGCAGAAGAACGCAGGTCAAGTCCGTGGAAGTCTTCCAGCAGGTTGCAGAGGGTCGCATTTTTTGCCTTGATGTCTGTACCAAAGTCCACATTGGAGTTGAAATCGATGGAGCGAAACACGTTCCGAAGCTTGCTGCTGTTATGATCTTCAATAGATGCCAGTGCCGTGTTGATCTTCAGCCCGATTTCGGAATCATGGCGATTTTTATAAAGGTACCCAAACGTAGATGTATCGTCCAGCTTAAAGCGCTCCCGGCTCATGGCACGCTCTACACGGCGTTCATCACCGTCGTATTGCTCCCGGTATTGCTCTCGCTTTTCCTCCGAAACGTCGCTCAGATATTTTACGAACAGCATGGAAAGAATGTAGTCCTTATAACGGGAACTGTCAATTTTACCGCGAAAGCTGTCGCAGGCGTTCCAAAGAACGCGTTCGATTTCTGATTTTGTCGTCATAGTCGTTATCCTTTCCTCTGTGCGTAATTCATTTGTTCCAGCATCGCCTCATAGCAGCTTCGCTTTTCAGCTTCCAACTTACGCAGAAGGCGTAGTTCCTGCTGTGCCAGCAAGCGAAGCGCTTCCATCTGGCGTTGTATTTCCGGCGATGGCAGCTGAAGCTCCAAGCGGCAAAAATACCTTGCGTTTACGGAGCTGATCATACTTTTTGTGGTATTTTGATAGATCTGCCTTTTTGCTTTCGGCGTGTTCAGATACCAATAAAGATACCCCGGCACAAGCTCTGTTCCCCGAATGCGAATTACCACAAAATTCGATGTGATCACCAAGTTGCGTGTGGTGTCGTCAATCAAAACCGCTGTGTAGGGGGCAGTCAAGCGCACTACAATGTCATTTGGTTGCGTCAGATAGTCCGTGGACAATGGTTCTTTCGCAAAATACGGCTCCAATTCAGCAGGATCAATCTCACCTTCCGCTTTTACCGCCCGTAGACTAAGCTGGTGGTATCGGATCGCCTGCGGGGAGTCAGCTCTTGCCTGTTTTCGAGAAAGGACAAGTCCGCTACGGATATCTGCAATTTCTCCAAGATTCATTTCACACCTCAGTTGTCACGTGCAATAAAGAACAAAAGCTTTTGAAAAAGAAAGCCAGAGCGGATTTCACTCTGTCATTGGGCTAAGTATACTCTGCTTTGATTATCAATGTCAAGTGCTTTTTACAAATTCATTTGTCATAATTTAAAATAACATTATTTTGGACTTATCAAATTTCACCGTTTCCCTGATCTGACCCACATGACACTATAGCATCGTAGAATCGGCTCGGAGTTTTATTTTGCATCATTGTGTACAACGCATGGACTAAGAGGGTGGGTAACATGGACTACGAGTCCATAAACTTTTTCCGCAGAAACCGGTACACTGTTGTCAAAGGAGGCGAACAATATGCTGAAACTAAGCAGTCTCAAAATAGACCCCGAGTTTTCCGCTCAAATTTTGCCGCTGAGTTTTGAGGAGCTCCAGCAGCTTGAGCAGAACATCATTGCCGAGGGTCGTCTTCTGAATCCCATCATCACATGGAATGGCTACATTCTGGATGGGCACACCCGCTACCGCATCCTGAAAAAGCACGGCTTTATCAAGTTTGAAGTGGAAGAAATCCAACTTGCGAACAAGTACGAAGCGCTTGCATGGATCTGCAAAAATCAGCTTGGCCGCAGAAATCTCAGCCCGGAACGAAAGAAGTTTCTTCTGGGCAAAGAGTATGAATCAACCAAGCTGGCAGTGGGCGGGCAGCCCGGAAATTGCAATAAAGTAAATGGCTGTGAGCGCTACGTCGAGATGCTTCACATCATCAACGAGGCGTGGAAGGGCAATGTGGATTCCTACCTTGCCGGTGTAATCCGTGGTGTGGCCCGCTTCATCTCCGTATACGAGGGCGAGTACAGCCGGGAGCGGCTGGTGCAGCAGCTGACAAGGACACATCCGAAAACCATCACGCAGCTGGCACAGAAAGACACCGGCAGTTCTGCAAACCGCCACATGCGGCAGATTCTCCGCATCTATAACGGTGCCAGCCGTGAGATGAGTCTGCCGCTGAAAAACTGACAGTTTCGTTTTACCTCCTGAACAACAGCCGTCGTGGTATCCGTCGGCGGCGGCTGTTTCTTACATAAAAAGGAGGTTGATTTTTATGTTACCGAACAATTGGAGATATCTCAGAGGGGACATCTACTATGCAGACATGGAGCCGCATATCGGCTCGGAACAGGGCGGGAAACGCCCTGTGGTAGTTCTGCAGAACAACATTGGAAACCGTCATTCGCCTACATTGATCGTTGCAACTGTTACCACCCGGACGGAAAAGAAGAAAAACCAGCCCACCCATGTGCTGGTGGATTCCAACCCGGCCTTTGAAGAACCGTCCATGATTCTTCTGGAGCAGATCTTCACGATCGATAAATCCCGCATCGAACGCTTTATGGGCTATGCCAGCAAGGCTGAAATGCTCCGCATTGATATGGCTTTGCTGGTCAGTCTGGCTCTGAACGTTCTGAGCGGAAACCGCAGCGAATAGCGGACAACCAGTAACCCGTAAAAATGAGGTGATAGCGATGTAATCGGAGGTGAGTGAGCCATGCGAAAGAGTGCCCCCATTGAAGTGGTGGTACATTACCCCAAAACGAAAGAGGGATGGGACGAACTCGGAAAACGGGTCGCAACCGCCCACGCCAACTATGTGATCGAAAAAATCGACCGTCTGAACTGCCCCACATGGCAGAAGCTCGAATTGCTGCAGGCGGTGATCGATACTACCAAAGGAACCTACAAACCCAAAGAACACCAAAAGCCCGGCTGGCAGCCGAGCCGATAAACAAAGCCCCACGCTCAACATATGCTTTTCTGCTCCGACCAGAGACGGTCAGATTCAGAGGCAGTGTTGAGCGTGGGGCTTTTTGTGTTATATAAGTTTTTTGAAATGCTGCCGACACAACAAAACGGTTGATTATTGGCGGCCAATATGGTATTCTATGACACTGCATAACACGCAAAACAGTTCCACTTTTTTCTGAAAGAGCGTATCGAAACCGTCCTGATGGAGCAGCAGAAAAAGCTTTTTGAAAAGTAAAAGCTCTTGCGTCCCGTGAAAAAAGAAGGTAATATAAATACAGAGCAAGACACAGAACGCAGGGAAGGATGAAAATCATGTTTTACGAGATCATGCACCGGGAAAGCTGTGTGGCACAACTCAGCACGACAGGGGAATGCAGGGTCTGCCTCGAGGATTTCATGCCCTATGATCTGGTTCTGGTGGAATCGGATGATTTTGACGAGCGCATCAATAATGTAACGAACTTTTACTATTGGTGCGCCTCCCGGATGTTGACGTTGGATCGCACCTACGCCAAGGAAATCCTGAACAGTATCGGTGCATCTCAGAGTGTTACGGACAGGGAACGAGCACAGATTGCATTATCCTACCATTGTCTGTCTTTGCTGGATGTGTTCTGGGTGAAAGAAGAAAACGAGAAGATTCGATTCGAGGATATCAACCTTTTTGCACACTCCTTAAGCAATGCGCTTGTGGATATTGCGCTGCGGGGGCACCAAATGACGGTGACAAACGCCCATCTTCTGGCAAATGACCTGTCTACGGGCGGCTTGTACCCCAAAGCATGGGTGCGCAAAGAGGATGGATTCTATCTTTACAAGGATGGCGGCAGGGATGCGGTGGAACGTGAAGTGCTGGCAAGCAAAATCTGCCGGTGCTTTGACTGCCATCAGGTACTGTATGAGCAGGGGATGTTTGAAAATGAGCCGGTTTCTATCAGCAAAATCATGACATCTCAGCGATACAGTCTTGTGACCTATGCAGCCTATGACGTCTACTGCACAAAACGTGATTGGAATACGCTGGATAAGATCTTAGAGCTGGATGCTCCCGGCTACTATATGATGAACATTCTGGATTATCTGGTGGGCAATACCGACCGTCATTGGGAAAATTGGGGTCTGCTGGTAGACAACGAAACCAATCAGCCCATCCGTCTGCATGACCTGATGGACTTCAACCGGGCGTTTCAGCAGTACGACACGCCAGAAGGCGCAAACTGTCTGACCGTGGGAAAACGCCATCTGAGCCAAAAAGATGCTGCAGTGGAAGCGGTGCGGAACATCGGACTGAACCAAGTCCGTCAGGTGGAGCACACCGTATTCTCCGAGCATCCGGCATGGAAAGCAACGTTTGAAGAACGACTGCGTGTTTTACGGAACGCCATGTAAGTCAGAGCGAATATCAGAATAATTGAAACAGAACGATTCCATAACGAAAGCCCGTCTGCGCTGCCACATATCGTGGCTTGCAGACGAGCTTTTTCGTTTGGCTGGAGAAAAATTACCATACTTCACATGCGAAGCATAGATGGAAAATCGGAACCAAGGTTTTCCACCAGATGGCAAAAGCACTTCTGACTGATGGTCTTTTGTCCACTTTCCCAGCAGCGGATGCTTGTCCTGCTGACCTTTGCATGGCCGGCAAGCTGCTGACGGCTCCAGCCTTTTGCCTCCCGGTATCTGCGGAGGAAGTCTCCGCCGCCCCGGTGCAGAAACAGGGTGTAGTCGTCCAGAATGTCCTCCACCGGGATGCCGTAAAGGGCGGCGAGCTTGTCCGCCAGCTCCGGCGTAAAGCTGCGGTGAAATGCGCCGCTTTCCAGATCCTGATAGAGCCATTCCTCCATGCCCACCATGGCGGCAACCTCTTTTTGCAGCAGGTCAAGACCATAGCGGCACCAACGCAGACGGTCCCATGGGTTCGGGATGTCGGCGTAAGAGTGGTACATACGGTAGAACGCCTGCGCCTCTACGGTGGTGCGGGGTTCTGCCAAACTTACCTGCAAGATGTATAGAGGGGTTAGACCACAACCCTCACATGACACCCTCTGAAGCAGAAAAAAGGAACCGCTCTCTCGGCTCCAAAAAATCCATTTTGACGTAGATGCGTCATTGCGTGAAAGAGGTGGATTCTCTTTTCCATCCCAAAGTGCGCTGGGGAGAGGATAGCATTTTCAATGCAGCGGCTGGCATAAGTGGAAAACCGCGCCTTGCGTGTGGCATCAAAGGTATCTACCGCTTTCATCAGCCCGATGGTGCCGATGGAAACAAGATCCTCTTGATCACCCGGCAGGGCGTAATATTTTTTTACGATGTGCGCCACCAGCCGCAGATTGTGGCGGATCAGCTTTTCCCGGGCGGCGGCATCCCCGGAGTGCAGGGCGCTGAAAGCGGCGGCCTCTTCCCGGGCTGTGAGCGGACGCGGAAAGCAGCCGCTTTCCAGATGGAGCGCCAGAAACAGAAATTTTGTGGCGAAAAATTGCAGTAAGGTCAGCAGCACACGATATCCCTCCCGGTACATAGTTGTTAGATTGTATGAGCCAGGGCGCGGATAGTTGCCGGAGAAGCCTTTTGTGCGCAGCAGCTTTTCTGCAAGGGAAAAGCGTGGTATATTGAGGGGGATAACTCGGAATTTAGAGGTGTAAGATGGAATATAAAGAATATGGATCAAAGAATAATGATATTATAATTTTATTACACGGTGGAGGTCTTTCTTGGTGGAATTATATAGATGAAATATCCTTGCTTGAAAATGAATTTCACATAGTTATTCCTATATTAGATGGACATTCAGGAAGTGATACAAATTTTACTTCTATTGAAAGCAATGCTCTAGAAATAATAAATTTTATAAATAAAAATTATAATGGAAAAGTAAAACTAATTGGAGGGTTATCATTTTTATTAGAAATATTATCTAAAAATCCTGATATATGTGAATGTGCTATTATTGAAAGTGCTTTGGTAATGCCAATGGACTTTACCTATAAAATGATAGAGCCAATATTTAATTTATCATATTGTTTGATAAGTAAAAAGTGGTTTTCAAAACTACAATTTAAAAGTTTGAAACTTAAAAAAAGCTTGTTTGCTCTATATTATGAAGATACTTGTAAAATTACAAAAGATAATTTAATTGCTTTTATGAAGTCAAATTCTAATTATGAAGTAAAAAACACTTTATCGCATACTAAAGCAAAGACCCTCGTATTAGTTGGAAGTAAAGAAAGACCTATTATGAAAAAATCAGCAACTAAAATTGTTCATTTAATACCAAATAGTGAACTTGAAGTATTACAAGGATATTATCACGGAGATATTAGCATAAATCATGCAGATGATTATGTTGAAAGAGTAAAGAGGTTAGTTCGTTAACTTCCCATTTATCGAGTGACGAAAACAATACATCCTTCTGCGGACAACCCCAAAACGGTTGTCCGCTTTTTTATACGCTGAAATCTGAAAAAAGACAAAATGCCAAGCAAAACTGAAAAATATCTCATCCTTGCCCGTTACTTTTGGTAGCACAACATGCTTTTAAATATGTACGTTTTTCAATTTCGACTGCTGGGCATCCACCTTTGGCGAGACCACCACTGCCATCGAACTGGCCCCGGAAGGCTATACTTAATCAGGACGATAAACTTGATTGTCCTAAATTGAAAGATTCCATAAGAAAGGAGGTAGAACAAATGCCTAAAGAACCAAAAATCACCGCACTCTATGAGCGTTTGTCAAGAGATGATGATCTTGCTGGTGAATCGAATTCCATCACCAACCAAAAGAAATATCTGGAAGATTACGCCAAAAAGAACGGCTTCAAGAACATCCGACATTTTACAGATGATGGCTTTTCAGGTGTGAATTTCAATCGTCCCAGCTTTCAATCGCTGATAAAAGAAGTAGAAGCAGGAAATGTCGAAACGCTGATTGTGAAGGATATGAGCCGCTTAGGACGAAATTATCTGCAAGTCGGTTTTTATACGGAAGTTCTGTTCCCACAGAAAAACGTCCGATTCCTTGCAATCAACAACAGCATCGACAGCAACAATGCTTCAGACAATGATTTTGCTCCGTTTTTGAATATTATGAACGAATGGTATGCCAAAGACACGAGCAATAAAATCAAGGCTGTGTTCGATGCCCGGATGAAAGATGGAAAACGTTGCAGCGGCTCTATTCCGTATGGATATAACCGTTTGCCGAACGACAAGCAGACACTTGTTGTTGATCCGGTGGCATCCGAAGTCGTAAAGCGCATTTTTCTTCTTGCGAACGAAGGAAAAAGCCCACGGACAATCGCAGAACTGTTGACAGAGGAAAAAGTCCTGATTCCTGCTGCATACGCAAAGAAATATCACCCGGAGCAGTACAATGGGACAAAGTTCTCCAATCCGTACCTGTGGGGCACCTCCTCCGTAAGAACAATTTTAGGTCGGCAGGAATATCTGGGACACACTGTTTTACGAAAATCTGTAAGCACAAATTTCAAACTTCACAAGAGAAAAGAAACAGATGAAGATGAACAGTACGTTTTCCAGAACACGCATGAACCGATTATATCGCAAGAACTTTGGGATAGTGTTCAGAAACGCAGATGCCGAGTGAATCGTGCTTCTGCTTGGGGAACGCACACCAACCGTTTAAGCGGGTATCTGTATTGTGCCGACTGCGGCAGAAGATTGACCTTGCAAACACACTACAGTAAAAAGGATGGGTCTACTCAATATTCTTATCGTTGTGGTGGATATGCAAGTCGGGTGAATGGCTGTACTGCCCATTCAATCAGTGCCGATAATGTTGAAGCCCTGATATTGGCATCGGTCAAACGCTTTTCGAGATTTGTTCTAAAAGATGAAGAAACCTTCGCTTTGGAACTGCAATCGCTTTGGAAAGAGAAACGTGAAGAAAAGCCGAAGCAGAACCAATCGGAATTGAAACGTTGTCAAAAACGCTATGATGAGCTTTCTGCCCTTATTCGTAGTCTGTACGAAAATCTTATGTCTGGACTGTTGCCCGAACGACAGTACAAGCAGCTGATGGCACAGTATGATAGCGAGCAGGCAGAATTGGAATCGAAGATGGAAACGATGAAATCCGAAATTGCCGAAGATAAGTCAAGTTCTGTTGATATTCAACATTTCATTTCGCTGATTCGCAAGTGCAAAAATCCAACAGAAATCTCCGATTCAATGTTTAACGAACTTGTCGATAAAATCGTTGTTTATGAAGCCGAGGGTGCAGGCAATGCCCGCACACAAAAGGTTGACATTTATTTCAACTATGTCGGCCAAGTCGATATTGCTTATACCGAGGAAGAACTTGCCGAACTGAAAGCGCAGAAGGAGCAGGAAGAACGGCAGCGCATGGAAAAGCAGCGCAAACGTGAAAAAGCCTACCGAGAAAAGCGAAAGGCAAAGAAAATCGCTGAAAACGGTGGCGAGATCATTAAGACCAAAACGTGTCCGCACTGCGGGAAGGTGTTTACACCTACGAGCAACCGACAGCTTTTCTGCTCAAGGGAATGCTGGAATCAGGCAAGACAGGAGCAAAAGGAAGCGGATAGAGAAGCCGAGAGAGGAACTCACTACTACCGGCAGCGCACCTGTGCCGTGTGCGGCCACTCCTACTGGCCTACACACAGCCAGCAGGAATTTTGTTCCGAGGAGTGCAGGAGAATTAACCACAACAGGAAAACCTTGGAATTCTATCACAAGAAAAAAGGAAATCCAAAACCTGACCCAGAAGCAGTCCCAACGCCGAAACCAAAGGAGGATAATGCAGCATGACTACCATGAAAAATTCCATCCATGACAACGCCAACGGTCTGGACTACACCCTTGTCAACGACCACTATCTGCCGAACCTGACCATAGCAGCCCCGACAGATGCAGGATAGTGCGGTTGAGTGACTTAAGAGAAGGAAAAAAGAAACCTCATATCGTTGAAAATCAAATTTCAAAATCATTAAAGGAGCGATTCAAATGAAACGAAATCAGAATCCTGACCATAATCACTCTCAAAAAGTGCTTTCCTGCCGCTACAACATGGACACCAACCGGGTGGAAGCCCGGTTTGAAGATGGAACCACTCTTTCCATTGACTGCATCGCCATTGAGGACGAATACGGCAACACTCCGGCACAGCAGGCGGAGTTTGACTGGCTGCTCTACAGCAAGCCCTTGGAGTATGCTCAGCTTGTGCTGGGTGGCGAGATTGAGCATTATCTCTCACTTGGCTGTGACCATGGCAGGTTAGAAGATTGACCTTTAATTAAAATATTCCAAACAGACCAACAGCCCTCTACTTGCAGTCGTTGCAAATAGAGGGCTATTGTGCGTTATTGTGCTTCAGAACCGACCTTCTTTAAATCTGAATGACCAGCAGTTCTCTTTGCATAATATCTGAGTTATGTGTAACAACAAATAGCGTGCAGCCAAGCTTCTTAAAACGATCAGTTTTCAAAGGAGAAACTATCCAGTAAGGTCAGCAGATAATCGATTGGAATACCAGCCGTCTCACTTTTTTGAGCATTTTCATTGCGGACATAAAGGGCATAGTCTGTTGCATGGTGTTGGAACATGGTATACTGTGCAGTTGTACAGCCAGCACGATCCTGTACTGTGTAGATTTCAAAGCACTTTCCTGACTTCGATGTGTAAAGCTTTTTGGAAATGCTGTAATTCTGTTTAGGGAATGTTTTCGTATACGTTTTCTGGGAACCGCACATTCCATCCACATCATAAAATGTGTTGGCGCAAAGTGAAATACTTACATTGCCGTCCAGCCAGTATCTTGTATATTCCGTCTCCGTGACTTTGGTGGAGGAATTGAAAAAGACATTCATTTGATCTTTTTGGGCAATGCTATGCTCCATGGTATCCAGCAAAGCGTTTTCCACAAAATGAACGCCGAACAGCTGCTCGATCTGCTCCTGCGATTCTGGTGTCATAGAGTAGAAAGTTGCTCCGGTGCGGGCTCGTTCCTTCACGGTTTGTCGAACTGATTTGTCGATTTCCGTATTGCTTATAACCTCATCTATTTCAGAGACATAGCAAATCTGTGTATCCTCCGGCCTATACGTAATTGAACTGCTCATATCTGCTTCAAGTGCATTTGAGACCGGACTTAGAAGAACTACTACCCCCAGTAACATAGCAAAGGAGAAGGTTAAACTTTTCTTCATTATTTTTGCCTCCTTGTTTTTAGTTTGTATAATCAAGGGCAATCAACATAGCATTATGAACCATGCCCTTTTCAACAATCAGGACGCTTATAACAGATGAGATAAGTAACTCATATCCGTAAACATATGCGGCTACATCGGAGGGAACAATTACATCTTGCTCGCATAGCTTATCTACAATTTTTCGAGAAAGTGTACGTTCCCACATTGCAATGTCGCTCCTAGGTTGGAAATTTTCAATTTCAATGTACCATAGAATTTTTTGAAATCAAGACCTTTGGCAAAACTGGTCGTTTTGGCGGCAAAAGTGGTATGTCAAACCACTTGTCAGGCGCAAATGCACAGTTTATAATAGTGTCAGCAACATTACTTTGTGGAGGACGACAAAATGGTGAGGTATCGAATTGCAGTCTGCGATGATGAACCGTCAGAACTTGAAGATATTGTTCAGAGCGTCAAGCGATATGATGTCCATAGCGACTTTGACATTGAAAATTACACAGACGGTGCAGTGCTTTTAAGTGATTTGCAGCTAAAAAAGAACTTCTTCGATCTTCTGCTACTTGATATCGAAATGCCTTCAAACGGATTTCAAATTGCGCAAACCTTAACACAGATGGAAAAGCATCCGTTGGTGATCTTTGTCACAAAGCGGCATGAATACGCTGTGCAGGGGTATGGTATTGCATTCCGTTATCTAGTGAAACCACTTGATAAATCGCTTTTTACTGCTGCAATGGATGCAGTCGTCCAAGAATTGGATTCCAAACACTTTACCGTTGAATATGAAGGAGCTACGCTCTCATTGGAAGCATCAGATATTTATTATCTGGAAAGCCATGGGCATAAAGTCTTGATTCATTGTAAAGGTCAAGACCTCACTCTGCGAATGACGATTCCAGAAGCCTTAGAACAGTTGCCGAAAAGGTGCTTTGCTTCACCCCATAAAAGCTATCTTGTAAATATGGAGCATATTGTCTATGCTACTGGAACGGCCGTTGTTCTGTCCAGCGGAAATCAATTGCCAATCAGCCGGAGGAAGCGTCAGGAGTTCAATCAGAACTTTAACGCTTATTTGGGAAGATGATATATTATTTTGTTGAATTTGCCGGGAGCTTTGCCAACATTGCGTTGCTCGTACTTTTCGTTGGCCGTTTATTCCAGAAAAAAGATTTATCTTCACGATGGTTCTATCTTTATATTGCGCTTCTAATCGTTGGGCAATGTCTCTTAAGTCTGTTTCCAACTTGGGTGATGCCACGAACGATTTACTTTCTGCTGGGAGGCTTTCTTCTGGCCATTTTGTTTTATGAAGCACAAATATGGCAAGCCATCTTTGCAAGTGCTGCATTTTTTACGTTGATTGCAGTGGTTGAAGTTCTTGCAATGCTCCTTATCGGGCTGCGCATCCCAGATACAGAGATCCTAATGCAAGCGGGAGCAGCCAGACTGATTTACGTGGTGTTCTCAAATCTGATACAGATTCCATTGGTTGTTTTAATCTCGCATTTTTTCAGTCGAAAAGAAAATGTTCTTCGTATTCTTTGGCTGCTGCCGATCATCGCTATCCAAATTGCCAGTATCGCAGTTTGTTATGTGGTACAGTACCATGCAGCGGATGAAAATTTTCCAGACTACCTGATTGGCTTGATGGTGGTACTCCTCTTAATGAATATCCTGATTGTTTTCTATGTGGAAGCCCTCCGAAAAAATGAGCAGGAAAAATTCAGAGCGGAATTTAACGAGCAGCAATATCGCTTGCAGATGGAGTATTATCAGCAGCTAAAGGAACGGCAGGAAGAAACAAGAGCCCTTTGGCACGACATCAAAAAATATATTCTGGCAATGCAGGCAGTTGCGGAACGCGGGAATTCCGAAGAACTTCACAAAATTGTACGAGATGCAACGGATGCCTTTGAACGTTCCAAAAATATTTCTACGATTGGAAATCCAGTTGTGGACGCACTGCTGAATCAGTATTTACATATAGCAGAAGAAAACGGCATCAAAGTAACTCTGGACGTAACGATTCCAGAAGTTCTATCTATATCTCCGTTATCTTTAAGCATCCTGATTGGAAACACATTCGACAATGCAATTGAAGCTTGTTGTGGCTTGCCGCCAGAACAACGAAAGATCCATTTGCAGCTGCGCAAACAGTATCGAAGCCTTTTCTACCGCCTTGACAATCCATACAGTGATATCTCGCGCAGCCTTCGGGTTGGCAGCCACCATGGATATGGGCTGAAAAATGTAAAACGTGTGGTACGGGAAAGCGATGGCGATTTTTATGCCGAAAAGAAGAATGGAACTTTTACCGTAAAAGTTCGATTAAACTGCGAAAATTAAATATGTTTCCACAGCCAAATGATCAGCCTCCATACTGATTGTTTGGCTTTTTATTTTCTGAAAAAGGAGCGTGATGCCATGACCCAACCCAAAACCGACCTTGCCTATCTCCGCAACGAAAAAGCCAAAGCAGAGCAAAAGCTGCGCTCTTGTCAGCACCGGGAGAAGATCCTTGAACGCCAGATGTCAGAGC
>OKTO01000425.1_pt1 | contig 15738 bp, 13 predicted proteins | sample 1606101 | NCBI WGS metagenome assembly OKTO01 (sample SAMEA3879513, study PRJEB24766) | human gut metagenome | biome: human-associated habitat; feature: feces | place: USA | collected 1985/1987
TGGACTGTTTTTTCGGAAATCTTCGGCAAATTCGCAGCTGCCCAGCGGGCCGACAGAGTCGTCGGCCCCTACAACGACCCGCGCTCTCCCCTGTAGGGGCGGACGACTCTGTCCGCCCGCAGGATGCACCGCTTTTTACGGAAATCTTCGGCGAAATCGCAACTTCTAGGCGGGCCGATGTGGGCATCGGCCCCTACAGAACTCCGGCGAATCCGTACTTCCCTGCAAGTTTTGAACGAAAGGCGTTTTTACAGCAGAGATTGAATCGCAGCTATTCACAAATCTGATGTACCGTAACAGGCGGCGCGTACCATAGCGCCCGTAGGGGGAGTATGTGTGTTCGTAATGTCTGTAAATCAGATTCCTGCCTGAATCGCACCGCAGAATGCACCAAACGCGTCCAAGCACTCTTTTCTTCCCTATCTTTTCTCTTGCGAGAGAAAAGATAGGGCCGCCGGAGGCACGTCGGAAACGGCCTCGACGGAACGAGTCCCCGCGCCATGCGCGGAGCCTCTTGTCCTCTGAGCCCGTTTCCTCCTTTTCAAATTGCAAACGCTTCGCTGGTTTGCAATTTGAGATCAGAACACCTGACCACATCTTCAAAAAACGCATCACATAGAGAGGAACAAAACCATGTCACAAATCAAACCGCATACGCTCTCCGGGTTTATGGAGCTGCTGCCGCAGCCGCAGCTGCAGATGGAGGCGATCATGGAGGTTCTGCGGAACACCTACAGCCTCTACGGCTTCACGCCGCTGGATACCCCCGCGATCGAAGCTGCCGACGTGCTGTTGGCCAAGGGCGGCGGCGAGACGGAAAAGCAGATCTATCGCTTCCAGAAGGGCGACAGCGATCTGGCGCTGCGCTTCGATCTGACCGTCCCGCTGGCAAAATACGTCGCGCTGCACTACAGCGAGCTGGCCTTCCCCTTCCGCCGCTACCAGATCGGCAAGGTCTACCGCGGCGAACGCGCGCAGCGCGGCCGCTTCCGCGAGTTCTATCAGGCCGATATCGACATCATCGGCGACGGCAAGCTCTCCATCACGAACGAGGCCGAGATCCCGTCCATCATCTATAAGACGTTCTCGACGCTCGGCCTGCGCCGGTTCCAGATCCGCGTGAATAACCGCAAGATTTTGAACGGCTTCTACGCCATGCTGGGCCTGTCCGAACAGTCCGGCGATATCATGCGCACCGTCGACAAGCTCGACAAGATCGGCGCCGACAAGGTCCGCGTCCTGCTGGTCGAGGAGTGCGGCGTGGAGGAGGCAAAGGCCGATGAGATCCTGACCTTCATCGCCATCCGCGGCACGAACGGCGAGGTCCTGTCCGCGCTGGAGCAGTACCGCGGCAGAAACGAGGTTTTCGATCAGGGCCTGGACGAGCTTTCGTCCGTGACGAAGCTGCTCGGCGCGTTCGGCGTGCCGGAGGAGAATTTCGCCGTCGACCTCACCATTGCGCGCGGGCTGGATTACTACACCGGCACTGTCTACGAGACAACGCTTCTTGACCATCCCGAGATCGGCTCGGTCTGCTCCGGCGGCCGGTACGACAATCTCGCGGAGTATTATACCGACCGTCCGCTGCCCGGCGTCGGCATCTCTATCGGTCTGACGCGCCTGTTCTACGTGCTGAACGAGCAGAGAATGCTGAACGAGGAGCGCGTCATGGCCCCGGCTGACGTGATGATCGTTCCCATGACCGACGATCTGGAGGCCGCCGTCCGGCTTGCGACCGAGCTTCGCGCGCAGAATATCCGCGTCCAGCTCTACGCTGAGCAGAAGAAATTCAAGGCCAAGATCCAGTACGCGGACAAGCTGCACATCCCCTATGTCGTCTTCCTCGGCGAGGACGAGATCGCGGCCGGCACGGTCTCATTGAAGGATCTGCGCACCGGCGACCAGGTCACCGTCCCGGCGCAGGACGCAGCCGCCCGCATTCTGGCCGATATCGAGCTTCGCGGCCAGGGCACGATTTTAAAGTAAAAAATCTTCCCATAAAGAAAGAAGGAAACCACTATGATGCAGTCAAGAACCCATACCTGCGGCCAGCTCCGCATCGAAAACGCGGGCGAGCGCGTCACGCTCGTCGGCTGGATGGAAAATGTCCGCGTGGTCGGCAATAACTTTGCCTTTATCGTCCTGCGTGATTTCTACGGCACGACGCAGATCGTTGTCGAGACGGAAGAGATCATGAACATCGTCAAGGGCATCAACAAGGAGTCGACCATCTCCGTGACCGGCACCGTGCGGGAACGCGCAAGCAAAAACCCCAAGCAGCCCACCGGCGACATCGAGGTCGTGCCGGAGAAGATCGAGCTGCTGGGCCGCTGCCAGTACAACGAGCTGCCGTTCGAGATCAACCGCAGCCGCGACGCCGACGAGACGCAGCGCCTGAAGTACCGCTATCTCGACCTGCGCAACCCCGCTGTCAAGAGCAACATCATCCTGCGCTGCAATGTCATCGCCGCCATCCGCAAGGCCATGATGGACCATGATTTCCTTGAGATCACGACCCCTATCCTCACGGCCTCCAGCCCGGAGGGCGCGCGCGACTACCTTGTTCCCGCCAGAAAGCATCCCGGCAAGTTCTACGCCCTGCCGCAGGCCCCGCAGCAGTTCAAGCAGCTGCTCATGACCTCCGGCTTTGACCGCTATTTCCAGATCGCTCCCTGCTTCCGCGACGAGGACGCACGCGGCGACCGCAGCCCCGGCGAGTTCTATCAGCTCGATATGGAAATGGCCTTTGCCGCGCAGGACGACGTGTTTGCCATCATTGAGGACGTGCTGCCGCCGATCTTCGCCAAATACGGCAAGTATAACATCGCGTCCAGCGCACCGTTCCGCCGCATCGCGTACAAGGACGCGCTGGAGACCTACGGCTCCGACAAGCCGGATCTGCGCATCGATCTGACGTGCAAAAATATCTCCGACCTGTTCACGGAGTCTGAATTTGAGCCGTTCAAGGGCCAGACCGTCAAGGCCGTGCCCATCTCGAACTGCCATCTGACGCGGAAACAGATCGAAAAGCTCCTGACCGACTGCGAGGTGCAGGCGGGCGTCAAGGGTTACTGGTTCAAGATGGACGAGAACGGCGAGCTTGCAGGCGGCGTCGCGAAGTTCGTACAGGGCTGCAAGGATGTGCTCATCGAGCGTCTCGGCCTGACCGCCAACACGCTGGTCGTTGTTGCGGCGGGCGCTTCTGCTACGAAGCTCACCGGCGTTCTCATCAAGACCTTCGGCGCAAATGTCGAGGGGCATATGGACAAGGAGCGCTACGAATTCTGCTGGATCGTCGACTTCCCGATGTACGAGATCGGCGACGAGTCCGGAGAACTGGAATTCTGCCACAACCCGTTCTCCATGCCGGGCGGCGGCGCAGCCACGCTGGACAAGGCCATCCGGGGCGAAATTGACCCGCTGACCATCACGGCGCAGCAGTATGACCTCGTCTGCAATGGCATCGAGCTGTCCTCCGGCGCAGTCCGGAACCATGATCCCGAGATCATGATCAAGGCCTTCCAGCTCGTCCGCCTCGGCGAGGATGATGTAAAGAAGAAGTTCCCCGCCATGTACAACGCCTTCTGCTACGGCGCACCTCCCCATGCCGGTATCGCCCCGGGCATCGACCGTATGGTCATGCTGCTGGCAGGCGAGGACTGCATCCGTGAGATCATTCCGTTCCCGATGAACAAGAACGCGCAGGATATCCTGATGGGCGCACCCAGCGAGGTCACCCAGAAGCAGCTCGACGAGCTGCATATCCGCTGCACGGCAAAGGAAGAAGACTGAAAAACCAGAATAAGCGCGCCGCAAGGCGCGCTTATTTTAACGGGAGAGAAAGAGAAATGGAAAAAAACCTCAGAAGGGCAATGCTGTCCTTCCTGCCCGGCGCGATCGCCGACCTTGCGGGCGGCTATGCACCGGCCTACGCCGTCTTCGCCGTCATGCTCCTGTACAGCCTGTTCATGCTGCAGAGCACATACCGTCTGGCAAAGGTTTAAATACGGCAGAGTGAGTGAGCAGCCCCGGGTACTTCAGTATCCGGGGCTGCTGTAAGTTTTTTAGCTGATCGAACTGCTGCGTGCCGGCCGGTCTATGCCCCGTCCTTTAAATGCAGCAGGTTCATGAAATTTCCGTACAGGATCTTCTGCTGCTCGGCCTCGTCCAGACCGAGGGAAAGAAACCGCTCCAGCTCCTCCTTCGGGCTCCACATGGGGAAGTCCGTGCCGAAAATCAGCCGGTCGGGGCCGATTTTGTCAATGAAGCGCAGAACAAGCTCCCGGTCGATCATGCCGAGCGTGGAGGATGTGTCATACAGAACGCTTTCCGGCTGTAAATGCGCCAGCGACCGGGGCCAGCTGCGCCAGCCGCCGAAGTGCGCGGCCACGGCCCGCAGCTCCGGCACGCGCCGCAGCAGATTTGTCAGCCGTTCCGGGGAAGAGAAATCGTACCGGTCGTCGCCCATATGAAACAGCACCGGAAGATCACGCCGGGCGATGGCCTTATAGGTTTCGATGCCGCGTTCGTCGTCGATGGCGAGCTTCTGAAAATCCGGGTGGATCTTGATCCCGCGCAGGCCGAGCTCCAGCATACGGTCAAGCTCCTCCTCAAATCCGTCCATGCCGGGATAGATCGTGCCGAAGGCGAGATAGCCGTCGTGTCCGCGGACGGCCTCGGCCAGAAATGTGTTGGCGTTTTGGACCTGACTGGCATTCGTTGCGGAGTTGGAGACGACGCAGCGGGTGATGCCCGCAAGCTTATCCTCCGCGCACAGGCGCGGCATATCGGCCTCCCGCTCGATGGAAACGCCGTAGAAGCTGCCGATGGAATGCGATGCCTTTTCGGCCAGCTTTTCCGGGAAAATATGTGCGTGGATGTCTGCAATCTTCATAGGGAAATCCTCTTTTTATTCTGTACAGTGAACGCTTTATAATTTTTGCTGCCGTTTTCTCAGGCAGCGCGGTTTCGCAGGGCGAAGGACACGGCGAAATACACCGCCAGCAGCAGCGCGATCGTCGCACCCGCCGAGCAGCCGAGCCAATATGCCGCGCACAGGCCCAAAAGCCCGCACACAAGCGCGGACAGGACGGACAGCAGATGGTACTGCCGCAGGTTCCGCGCCAGATTGCGCGAGGCTGCCGCCGGCAGGACGAGCAGGGAATTGATGACCATCAGGCCCACCCAGCTCATGGCCAGCGTTACGACGATAGCGATGGCGGCGGTAAAGAGCGTTTCATTGCGCTTCGTCGCCACGCCGCGCGAGGAGGCCAGCTGCGGATGCACCGCCGTCAGCACCAGACGGTTCGACCCGAACACCCACAGCAGCACGACCGCCAGCAGCACCAGCGCCAGCAGGCCGATCTCCTGCGGGGAGACGGAGAGGATATCGCCGATGAGATACCGGTTGAATTTCGTAAAGCTCCGCCCGCCGAGCGTCACGATGAAAATGCCGAGCGCGACGGCGGTGGAGGAAAAGACGCCGATGATGGTGTCCGCCGACTGGCTCGTCCGGCTGCGGACGAAGGAAAACAGCAGCGCGAACAGAACCGACAGCCCGACCGCGAAATAGATCGGCTGCACCGCGCCGCAGAGCACACCGATGGCGATGCCCGTAAAGCCGGAATGGCCCAGCGCGTCGGAGAAAAAGCTCATTTTTCCCGTCACGATCATCGTAGACAGCAGGCCGAACAGCGGCCCCAGCAGCAAAACGGCCAGCAGCGCGTTCTTCATGAAGTCCATTTCAAACATCCGGATGCCGAGTGCGTTCAAAAATGCGTACCAGACGCTCATGCCTGTGCGCCTCCTCCCATGTGGAATGCCTGCGCGAATTCCTCCGAGTTCAAAACGTCCAGCGGCGTCCCGCGCCGGAGGATCTTTCCCTGCAGCAGCACGACCTGGTCGCAGTATTGCTCCAGCATGGTAAAGTCGTGCGTCGTCATGAGGATCGACAGGTCAAATTTTTTGCGGATCTCGTCGAGCATATCCATGAGCAGGCTCATGCCCTCAACGTCCACACCGGAAAGCGGCTCGTCGAGTATGAGAATATTCGGCATGGGCTCAAGCGCCAGCGCCAGCAGCACGCGCTGCAGCTCGCCGCCCGAAAGCGTGCCGATGCGCTTGTCGATGAGCGCTTCGCCGTGCACGTTCGCAAGGCACGCCAGCACCTTTTCCCGCATGGCTTTTGTCGGGCGCAGGAACGCGGGGCGCTTGAAGATGCAGCAGGTGAAAAGGTCCATCACGCTCACGGGGTCGCCGCGGTCAAAGGCCGGGCTTTGCGGCACATAGCCGATGCGCAGCTTCGCCTCCTTGCCGCTGGCCTCATGGAAGGTGATCTTCCCTTCATATTCCCGCTGGCCCAGAATGGCGCGGATGAGCGTGGACTTACCCGCGCCGTTCGGACCGATCAGCGCGACCATCTGGCCGCAGTGCATATGCAGGTCGATGTTGTCCAGGATCGTCTCGCCGCCGATATGGACGGACAGATGCTCGATTTTCAGACAGCAGGCGTGTTCACAGTCGCCTGCGTGCGGGTGCAGATGTGGGATCATGAAAGCGCCTCCCGGATGGTGTCAATGTTGTGATAGATCGCGTCCGTGCAGCCTGCCTCGCCGCCGTCCATGCCCATTGTGAGCGCGTACAGTCCGGCTCCAGTCTGCCTCGCGACAGTCTCAGCCGTTTGCCGTTCGCCGTTTTCCTCGCAGAAGACGGCGGGGATGGCTTCAGTCTCTACCAGCCGGATGACGGACTCGATCTCCTTTGCGGACGGTTCGCTGCCCTCCTCAATTTCCATTGCGGCGGCAACCTCAAGGCCGAACGCGCGGGCGAAATAGGAAAAGCCGTCGTGGAACGTCACAAGCTCCCGGCAGGAAAGGGCCTTCAGCGTCTCTTCGCCATAGGTCTGTGCAGCCTCATACTCCGCCGTGACGGCGGACAGGTTCTGCTCGATCAGGGGCTGTTTGTCCGGATAGAATTCCGCAAGCCCGGCGGCGATATTTTTGCACATTAAAATACAGTTCGCGGGGTCGAGCCAGATATGCGGGTCCTCGCCGTCCTCGCCGGGGAGGGTGTCAACGCCGGTTGATGCCGTAATGGTGCGCTTCGCCGTGCGCAGCGCGTCTTCCATAAACTCCTCCAGCCCGAGGCCGTTCAGAACGACTACGTCGGCCTGCCCGATCTTTTCCATCTGCGCGACGGTCAGCGTATAGTCGTGCAGGCACGAAACGCTTTCCGTCACGACCAGCCCGCAATTCAGTCCCGTGCCCTCCAGCAGTGCCGCCGTCATGGCCCTGACCGGTGCGGTGGACGCCAGCACGTCATAGCGCTCTGCCTCCCGCGCCGCGCAGCCGGAGAGCGGCGCGCACAGCAGAACCAGCGCCAGCAGTCCGGCAAAAAGCCGTTTTTTCAGATCTGTCATGATAATATTCCCTTCAAGCTCACTTCACTTTTATTATAGCGGAGCTGTCAAGTGATCCCTGCGCTTTTCCTTTTTCTCACTGTCCAGTCGGTTTTTGTGCAGAGCGACGAAGACAATTGTCCGCGCAGCGTGAATTTCTTTCAAAAAACAAGCAATTAGGGCTTGCATTTTACACTTCACTTCGCTATAATGTCGACTATAAGTTCATGAACACTTGTCTATTGTACATGGACAGAAGGAGGAAATATTCTATGAAAAAGATCATCGCTCTGCTTCTGGCTGCCGTTATGGTCATGTGCCTGTTCGCAGGCTGCGCGTCCAGCGGCGGCTCCAAGGTCATCAAGATCGGCGTGTTTGAGCCGCAGTCCGGCGACAACGGCGCGGGCGGCAAGCAGGAGGTTCTGGGCATCCAGTACGCCAACTCCGTCAAGCCGACCGTCACCATCAACGGCGAAGAATACAAGATCGAGCTCGACATTCAGGACAACCAGTCCTCGACCGACAAGGCCGTCTCCGCTGCCCAGCAGCTGGTCGCCGACAAGGTCTCCGTCGTCCTCGGCTCCTATGGCTCCGGCGTTTCCATCGCCGCCGGTACCTACTTCGCAAACGCCAAGATCCCGGCCATCGGCTGCTCCTGCACGAACGCGGCCGTCACCGCCGGCAACGATTATTATTTCCGCGTCTGCTTCCTCGATCCGTTCCAGGGCTCCGTCATGGCCTCGTTCGCCATGGAAGAGTTCGGCGCCAAGAAGGCCTACGTCCTGTCGATGCTCGGCGACGACTACACCGTCGGCCTGGCCAAGAACTTTGTAAAGGCCTTTGAAGAGGCCGGCGGCGAGATCGTAGCCGATGAGACGTTTGTCGAGGGCACGGCGGACTTCTCCGCGTACCTCAATAACGCCGTCTCCGGCGGCGCAGACGTCATCTTCGCACCGTCCGCCATCGCCTATGCCCCGCAGATCATCGAGCAGGCCTCTGCACTCGGCGTCAGCCTCCCCATCCTCGGCGGCGACACGTGGGAGAACTCCGCGATCTCCGACGCGCAGAACGGCACCGATATGCAGGTCTTCGTCTCCACATTCTTTGACGAGAACGACGAGTCCGGCCTTGCCAAGGAATTCGTCTCCGGCTATAAGGCGTGGCTGAACGGCAATGCCCAGAACCTCACCAACAACGGCGGCAACGACGTTGTCGCGGCAGTCTCCGCCCTCGGCTATGACGCATATATGGCTGCGGTCGCGGCCATCGAAAAGGCCCAGTCCACCGACGGCACCGCCATCCGCGACGCGCTGGCCGGTCTGTCCATCGATGCCGTTACCGGCGCGCTGAGCTTCGATGCCAACGGCGACGCTGTCAAGAGCACCGCCTACATCAAGCAGGCCATCGACGGCGGCTTCCAGTTCTACAAGGTGCAGACTGCCGCCTGAGCATTTGTCCCGCAATACTGACCACAATGGTTTCCGGCCGGAGGAAATCCCTCCGGCCGGTACGCATTTTCATCCGGCAGCGTTCGAACCCGCTGCCGGATGGAACCATTCTTTTATCGCCGCGTCCAAGCCGGCTCATTTCGGTGAGCGGTTCGCGGTTTGGACATGGCGATAAACAAAAATCAGGAGGTTCCCCATGGGTGTTCTCAAGCAATGGCTGCCCTATGTCCTGTCGGGTATTTCGGCCGGCGGCCAATATGCGCTGATCGCCGTCGGCTATACGATGGTCTACGGCATTCTGCGCCTTATCAACTTTGCGCACGGCGATATCTTCATGGTCGCCGGTCTCATCATGGTCTATCTTTCGGCGACGATGCCGCTGTATTTTGCGCTGCCCGTCGTCGTGATTCTGACGGTCGCGCTCGGCTTCGCGGTGGAGCGCTGTGCGTATAAGCCGCTGCGGCAGGCCCCGCGTATGTCCGTCATGATCTCCGCCATCGGCGTGAGCTATCTGCTGCAAAACCTCGCGTATTACGTCACCGGCGGCGTCCCGAAGCAGTATCCCGAGCTGCCGTGGATCTCCGATACCATCACAATCCTCGGCGCGTCCACCAAGCGCGTGACCGTCATTACCCCGATCCTGACGCTGGCGCTGGTCGTGGCGCTCGTGGTTCTCATCAAGCGCACGAAGGTCGGCATGGCCATGCGCGCCGCGTCCAAGGATTTTGAGACGGCGCAGCTGATGGGCATCAAGATCAACTCCGTCATTTCCTTTACGTTCATCATCGGCTCCGCGCTGGCCGCCGTGGCCTCGTTCCTGTATTTCTCGAATTATACGACCATCGCCCCGGCCTCCGGCGCCATGCCGGGCCTGAAGGCGTTCGTCGCCGCCGTCTTTGGCGGCATCGGGTCGATCCCCGGCGCGGTCATCGGCGCGTTTATCATCGGCATCTGTGAGAACCTCCTCAAGGGCATGAAGCTGACGGCGTTCTCCGATGCGTTCACGTTTGCGCTGCTCATCGTCATCCTCGTCGTCAAGCCGACGGGCCTGTTCGGTGAGAAGCTGACCGAGAAAGTCTGAGGTGGAGCATATGGAAAAGAAAAAGGGCCTCTCCTTACAGACGATCCTGACCATTGCGGGCCTTGCGCTCGTCTATCTGCTGGCGTTCCTGCTCGACCGCATTCCGGGCGTGCCCATCATGCTCACGACCGTCCTGCGCAAGGGCGCAATTTACTCCCTCGTGGCGGTATCCATGAACCTTCTGAACGGCTTTACGGGCCTGTTCTCGCTCGGACAGGCGGGCTTCATGCTCGTCGGCGCGTACACGTTTGCCGCCATCAACATTTCAAGCGGCATCCGCTCGACCGTGTATCAGTATTATGACCCGCTGCTCAACTTCTCCCTGACCGAGACGCTGCAAGGTGCGCTCGGCAATACGGCAGGCACGGTCCTCGGCGTGTTCATTTCGCTGCTGCTGGCGGGACTGCTGGCGGCGGTGCTGGCGTATCTCATCGGCCTGCCTGTTCTGAAGCTCAAGAGCGACTATCTGGCCATCGCGACGCTCGGCTTTGCCGAAATTATCCGCGCCCTTGTCCAGCTGGAGGCGTTCGCGCCTGTCACCAACGGCTCGCAGCTCCTGCGCGGCTTCCCGTATTTTACGGATACGTTCATGCCGTTTGTGATCGTCGGCATCTGCATCGCCGTCGTCGTGCTGCTTATCAACTCGACCTATGGCCGCGCGTTCAAGGCCATCCGCGACGACGAGATCGCCGCCGAGGCCATGGGCATTAACCTTGCCCACCATAAACGCATGGCGTTTACCATTTCCTCGTTCTTTGCCGGGATATCCGGCGCGCTGCTGGCCATGTATCAGACCACGGTGCAGGCCAATACATTCAAATCCGCCATGACGTATGAGATTTTGCTCATCGTCGTCATCGGCGGCATCGGCTCCATCTCCGGCAGCTGCATCGGCTCGTTCCTGTTCATTGCGTGCTCGGAGTGGTGGCTGCGGTTTTTGGACAACGAGACGTATATCGGCGCGTTCAAGGTCCCGCTGCTGCGCACGGGCTTCCGGATGGTCGTGTTCTCGGTCATCATCATGATCGTGGTGCTCTTCTTCCGCAAGGGCATCATGGGCACCCGTGAGCTTTCGCTGGCCGGGCTTGCCGACAGGCTGCGGAAAGAATCCGCGAAGGGAGGAAAACAGGCATGAGCACACCCGTCCTTCATGTGGAGCATATCACGATGCAGTTTGGCGGCGTCGTCGCCGTCAACGACCTGTCCATGGATATCTATCCCGGCGAGATCGTCGCTCTGATCGGCCCGAACGGCGCCGGCAAGACCACGGCCTTCAACTGCATCACCGGCGTTTATGAGCCGACCAACGGCCGTGTGGACTTCATGGGCGAACCCATCGTCTGCAACCATCCGCGCGGCAAGATGAAAAAGAGCTATGCGGGAGCGGAGTCGGAGCGTTATCTGTCCCTGCCGACCGTCTCCTACACGCCCGACAAGATTACAAAGCGCGGCATCGCGCGCACGTTCCAGAACATTCGTCTGTTCAAGTCCATGACCGTTTTTGAAAACGTCCTGACGGCCATGCACGTGCGCCGCACGTCCAATGTTTTTTCCGCCACGTTCCGCGCCAACCATAAGGAGGAGGCTGCGCAGCGCGAAAAGGCGCTGGAGCTGCTGAAAATCGTCGGCCTTGACGATGTAAAGGACGAGCTGGCGACGGCTCTGCCGTATGGCAAGCAGCGCAGGCTTGAAATTGCCCGCGCGCTGGCGACCAGTCCGAAGCTGCTGCTGCTCGACGAGCCTGCGGCTGGCATGAACCCGCAGGAGACGCTTGAACTGACCGCTTTCATCCGCAGCATCCGCGACCGGTTCGGCCTGACCATCTTCCTCATCGAGCATCACATGAATCTTGTCATGGACATCTCCGACCGCATCTATGTCATCGACTTCGGCAAGCAGATCGCGGCGGGCGTTCCGGCGGAGATCCAAAACGATCCGCGCGTCATTGACGCGTATCTGGGGGTGGACGAGGATGCGTAATATTCTGGAAATCAAGAATCTGGTCGTCTCCTACGGCGGCATTGAGGCCGTCAAGGGCATCGACCTGAAGGTCGAGGAGGGCAAGATCGTCACCCTCATCGGCTCGAACGGCGCGGGCAAATCGACCACGCTGAAGGCAGTCGCCGGACTGGTCAGGCCGAAATCGGGTGAAATTCTCCTGAACGACGCGAATCTGGTCGGAAAATCGACCGACCAGATCGTTTCGAGCGGCGTTACGCTCGTGCCGGAGGGCCGCCGCGTGTTCGAGAACCTGACTGTTGCAGAAAATCTGCGCATCGGCGCATATCTGCGCAAGGACCCGCTGGCGGACGATCTGGCCCGGGTCTACGACCTCTTCCCGCGTTTGAAGGAGCGTGCGTGGCAGCAGGCCGGGACGCTCTCGGGCGGCGAGCAGCAGATGCTGGCTGTGGGCCGCGCGCTCATGGCAAAACCGAAGCTCATCATGATGGACGAGCCGTCTCTGGGCCTTGCACCCATCGTCGTCCGGGGCATTTTCGAGATCATCCGCGAGATCAACCGCCAGGGCATCACGGTGCTTCTCATCGAGCAGAACGCGAACATGGCGCTCAAAATCGCGGACTGGGCCTACGTCATGCAGACCGGCTCCATCCTCATGCAGGGTCCCGGCGAAGAGCTGGCCGCCAACGAGGAGGTCAAGGCCGCGTATCTCGGCACGGCAAAATAAAAGAAGCGATTCCCCCGGCAGCCGCCGGGGGATTTTTGCGCGGCTCCGGTGCGTGCGGTTTTTACACATCTTTTCCTGCTTGCCTATTGCCAGATCCGGCTGTTTTGTGCTAAACTGGATTAAATTTTCAGGAGAATCCAAATACGGGAGTGTGAATCATGAGTCGGGAACCGAAAAACAACGAAGAGGGCTTCATGTATAAGCTTGCCAGCTTTATTGTTGACAAGCGGAATCTGATTTTTCTGATCGTCGCCATCGGGCTGGTGTTTTCCGTGTTTTCACGGAACTGGGTGCAGGTGGAGAACCAGCTTTCGGCGTATCTGCCGAAGGACTCGGAGACGTACAAGGGCCTGCATCTGATGGAGGATGAATTCATCACCTTCGGCACGGCAAAGGTCATGCTTGTCAACGTGACCTATGACGAGGCGCAGGCCGTATCCGAGCGGCTGGAAGCGGTCGACGGCGTGCAGAGCGTTACGTTTGACGACACGAAGGAGCACTATACCAACGCCTCCGCGCTCTACAACATTACCTTCGACTATTCCGAGACGGACGAGATGTGCGAGACGGTCATGAACCGGGTCGAGGATGAGCTTTCCGGCTATGACATGTACGTCTCGGCGACCTTCGGCGATACCGCGTCCAAGACGCTGGCGCAGGAGATCGGCGTGATCGTCATCATCGTGGCAATCGTCGTCGTGTCCGTGCTGATCCTGACCTCGCAGACCTATGCGGAGGTTCCGGTGCTGCTCATCACGTTCATTGCGGCGGCGCTTTTGAACATGGGCACGAATTTCCTGCTCGGCACGATCTCGTTCGTGTCAAACTCCGTTACCATCGTGCTGCAATTGGCCCTGTCTGTGGATTACGCGATCATTTTCTGCAACCGCTATAAAGAAGAGCACGAAAAGCTTCCCACCCGCGAGGCCGTCATTGTCGCTCTGAGCAAGGCTGTGCCGGAGATCTGCGGCAGCAGCCTGACGACGATCGGCGGCCTGGTCGCGATGCTCTTTATGGAGTTCCGTCTGGGCTTTGACCTCGGCATCTGCCTGATCAAGTCCATTTTCTTCTCGCTGTTCGCGGTGTTCTTCCTCATGCCGGGCCTTCTGGTGCTCTTCGGCAAAAAAATTGACGCAACGCGGCACAAGAATTTCGTTCCCAAAATTCCGTTCGTCGGCAGGTTTGCCTATGCGACAAAGAAGATCATTCCGCCGATTTTTCTGGCGGTCATCATCGTCGCCATGCTCCTTGCGAATAACTGCCCGTATGTCTACGGCTTCAGCTATCTGGAGACGACCAAGCGCTCGGAGCAGCAGATCGCGGACGATCTGATGGACGAGACGTTCGGCTCGACGAATATGGTTGCCGTCGTGGTCCCGGCAGGGGATTATGCGGCGGAAAAGAAGCTGCTGGACGAACTTGGGACATACGACGAGGTCGATTCCACGCTGGGCCTTTCCAACGTCGAGGCCATGGGCGGCTATATGCTGACCGACGCGCTGACGCCGCGGCAGTTTTCCGAACTGACCGACCTCGACTATGAGGTCGCGGAGCTTCTCTACGCGGCCTATGCCGCCGACGGCGGCAATTACGGCAAGATCATCGGCGGTCTTCCCAATTACTCCGTGCCGCTCATCGATATGTTTACCTTTCTCTACGGCGAGATGCAGGACGGCTACGTCACGCTCGACGCCGATATGACCGAGACGCTGGAAAGCGCCTATTCGCAGATCACCAACGCCCGCAAGCAGCTGCAGTCCGACGATTATACCCGTATGCTCGTCTATCTGAACCTGCCCGTGGGCGGCGACGAGACGTATGACTTCCTCGACCAGATGCGCGTCGTCGCGCACAAATACTATCCGGACGGCGAGGTATACGTCGTGGGCGATTCCTCGTCCGAGCAGGACTTCAAGACCTCGTTCTCGCGCGACAACGTCGTCGTGTCGGTGCTGTCCATCCTGATCGTTCTGGTCGTGCTGCTGTTCACGTTCAAATCAGCCGGTATCCCGGTGCTGCTGATCGTGGTCATTCAGGGCAGCATCTGGATCAACTACGGCATCCCGACCATCACCAATAGCCCCCTGTTCTTCCTGAGCTATCTGGTCGTCTCGTCCATCCAGATGGGCGCGAACATCGACTACGCCATCGTCACGACCAGCCGATTCATGGAGTTCAAGGACAAAATGCCCAAGAAGGATGCGATCATCGAAACGATGAACCTGTCCTTCCCGACGATCATCACCTCGGGCCTCATGATGGCCATCGCCGGTATCCTCATTGGACAGATGACCTCCAACGCCGCTATCGCCGGTATCGGCGACAGCCTTGGACGCGGCACGATCCTCACGATCATCATCGTCATGTTCATTCTGCCGCAGATCCTGCTTCTGGGTGAGAAGGTCATTGATAAGACTGCGTTCGATATGCCCTCTGCTGTCTCTTCGCATCAGTCTTCGGGACGCGTGCGCATCGATGGTATGGTGCGCGGAGAAATTCACGGCCAGATCAGCGGCATTGTACACGCGGTCGTGGAGGGGGACGTCAATATCAGCCTGCTCTCCGGCACGGCAGAGCCGGAAACCGCGGACGCGCCGCAGGCGCAGACGGAAAAGGAGGATGACGCGCATGAATAACAGAACGCTTCGGGCCCGCGTGGGTGCGGTGCTGCTGGTGCTGGTGCTCATCATCGGGCAGGTGGTGTTCAGCGGCGTTATGTTCAGTATGACCGGCGCGCTGACGGCCATCAGCTATATCATTGTCTGCCGCTGGGGCATGGGGGCGCTGGGCGCTTCCACCGATTTGAACGACCGCCTTTCCTGGCTGAAAGCAGGGCTGGACAGCCCGATGTACGATGCCACCGTGCCCAACCTGGTGCACAGCTGGCAGATGCTGGGGTTGATTTCGGTAGTCTGCCTTGTGGCGGCCTGGCTGGTATTGCAGATCGCGTTCTACAGGAAGAAGGCATAAGAGGCGGTGCGGGCGGAATCTCTCCGACCTCGCTTTAACAAGGGAGGCTTTAATGCCCCCCCTGTCAAAGGGGCTGTCCGCGAAGCGGACTGGGGGATTCCGGCCGCTTGCTTTCGTACAACATAAACCAACGCCCCGAGCTTTTAACAGCTCGGGG
>OKTO01000439.1_pt1 | contig 15475 bp, 18 predicted proteins | sample 1606101 | NCBI WGS metagenome assembly OKTO01 (sample SAMEA3879513, study PRJEB24766) | human gut metagenome | biome: human-associated habitat; feature: feces | place: USA | collected 1985/1987
GATTGCTCCCCAGATTCCAAGTCCGGCTCCAAGAGCGATAACAAGTGTCTGCAATGTTCCTACTGCGCTTGTAAAAAATGCCATAATTCAAATTCCTCCATTAAATGATTTTTGTGTGATATACTTTTTCCTTCTGCCCTGACCAAAGGGCGGTTTATAGTTACTGCCGGTCTCCCTGCAGTGATCCCGGCTATGCGCGCATATTTGCTCCCCATCTGGAAATACTTTCATTTCCTGTTCGGGAATATAGTAAAAGCTCCTGCCTCCCGGCCTTTATCGCCGGATGGAAAGAGCTCTTTACTCGGTTACATCGATGACCTGATATTCGTCATCTGCTTTCAGTATTAAGTTGTGGCTGAGGAATTTTACTACATCAAAGTAATTCCTCTTATCATAATCTGCTGTCAGCTTGTAATTCGGATGCTGCGTCAGATCATATTTATCGGATAAGAAAGGTCTTACACCACGAACCTGCACAATACATTTTGAGCCGTCCATGACCGCCAGTTCATCCATTGTCATAAGATCCTTACCAAGTTTCTGGTAATTTATGTTGTAGCTTTCCTGGGAACCTTTTGACTGACCTGTATTATACATATCAATCGTTTCTTTTCCCAAAATCGCATTCAGATCCTTCAACGTAGTCTGTTCCGTACCACCAAGAAATATCTGTGAATCCATGTTGCCGATGATCGTATCAGCATTATCCTTATAAATCGCTTTCAGCTGTGACTTTGCCTGTAATACCAGACATGCCGATATTTCTCGGCTTCGGATCGTTGCGACCAGCTTCTCCAGGTTCGGGATCTGGCCGATATTCGCCGCCTCATCGATCAGACATCTTACATGTACCGGTAATCTTCCTCCATACACATCATCCGCTTTCTCACACAGAAGATTGAACATCTGCGTATAGATCATGGAAATCAAAAAATTGAAAGTCCCGTCTGTATCTGACATGATCAGGAACAGTGCCGTCTTCTCATCTCCCAGAGTATCAAGCTCCAGCTCATCATAAGCCGTCAGGTCTCTGAGTTCCTTGATATCAAATGGTGCCAGTCTTGCACCGCAGGATACCAGAATGGACTTGGCCGTCTTTCCTGCTGCCAGCTTGTACTTGGCATACTGTCTTACAGCAAAGTGATCCGGATTCTGTTCTGCCAGTTCATCAAACATCATATCCACCGGATTCTTAAATTCCTCATCATCCTCACGGACTTCCATTGCATTGATCATTTCAAGCAGTGTTGAGAAATTCTGCTCCTCTTCCGGAGCTTCATAATGAATATATCCAATCAATGCGATATAAAGCAGCGTTTCCGCTTTGAGCCAGAAATCATCCCCGCCTTTGCTCTCCCCTTTTGTATTGGCGATCAGCGTTGTCACCAGTTTCAGAATATCCTTCTCAGAATGGAGATAGGCAAATGGATTATAGTGCATTGATTTTGAAAAATTGATAGTATTGAATACCTTCATCCGATACCCGTTCTTATAAAGGGCATTCCCCACTTCATTGACCAGACCTCCCTTCGGATCCGTCACCACATAGGATGAATGCATCTGTAAAAGGTTTGGTTTTATGAAAAATCGTGTCTTACCTGAACCGGATCCACCGACTACCAGAACATTCTTATTCCTGGCATATTTCGGAATTTTCGGTCTGCTGCTCATGGTAATCCTCTCAGACTGTGACAGAATCACATTGTTTGCAAACACAGGATCCTCAAATGGCTCAATATCCGCATGTCTGCCCCATCTGGCAGAACCATATTCCTCATTGTGCCGGAACTTCTTAGCGTTCTTTCCTTTCAGGTATACTGCAAGCCTGAGTGCTGCCCCGCAGGCAATTCCCACCAGCAGATCACCCGGATAAAGGCTCGGCAGAGGATTAGAAAAAGCCGTTGCAAATACACCATCAAGGACCAGACTCTGAACCTTTTCCGATGCATTTGCTCCGGCTGCAATTCTCCATGCCTCACCAAGATTTGTTGCAAGCAATCCCAGAATAATATAGGGAATATTCAGGATCAGCTGCTTTTTCAACTGTTTTGTATTCATCGCGACCTCTCCTTCTTTTTCTCTGCTACCTTCTTTGGAATTGCTGCCACAATCTCCTTGAATTTTTTAAGTTTCTCCAGAACACTGGTCTTCTCTACGGAAGGCTTCTTGACCTGTTTTGCAGAATAATCCTGTAAAATCCTTGTGATGGCATCCGTATCTTTCGCCTTGAAAAAGACCGTATATACTGGTGGACTTGCCTCTTTATCTTTTACAACCGCAAAATCAACTCCGTATTTCTTTGCGATTTTCTGAAAATCTTTCATGCCTTCATCTGCTAAAGGAATAGAAGAAACTCCCTGTCCCTGCCTGATCAATGTTTTCACTGACTGCTTGCCGGTTGTTGGATGGATCTTATTAACTGCTGCTTTCCCAGCAGCCTTCACAGGGGCTTGTACTGCCTCTCTTAATCCCTTCATAAGCTGATCAAGTTCCGGTTTTAACATTTTGATTGCTATATTCACAGATTTGTTGGCAATCTCCCTGTCAACTTCTTCATGAACCAGTTTTCTCACTCCTTTCCATCAAAAAAACAGCCCGAAGGCTGTATCCACAAAGTTACTGTTCTTTTTTATTCTTATCCACACCGAGGACTCCCCTCATAGTGGATGAAGCTACATGAAAGCGGTTGGCTATTGCTATATCTGTAAGCACCGTATCATCCACCGCTGAACCACAAACCACGAGAATTCTGGATCTTCTTAACATATCTTCTGACATATCCATATAATCCTTGTACTCATCTGCATTACTGGTATCAATTACCTCCGGCAATGATAAAAGCGGACAGATTGGTGTGTAGCCTGCTTCATATAATTTTCTGCAATATCGTTTTGCAGACCTTTTGGCTCTGCTCCTGTCTGCACTCCAGGCAGATGTTACATAAGCCCACGGTTTGTTATTCATCTGCCGCCTCCTATCCCAGCTGGTATGCCTGAATTCTGTATTTTCCAAGTGCAAGCATTGTCATCCTGCTTTTCAAAGCTGCAATCACATCCGCAATATCCTCATCATCAATCGCCTGTAATCCATTACAGGACTTCATGACCAGATACCCGGACGGAAGGTATGCCTCCCCGTCAATGACCAGCTTTCTGCTTGCGTCATAGATCAGAATATAATCTGATTTTCCAATCATTACTGACGCACTGTTATTTCCAAATCCATCAAGAATCCTTAATGCTTCCCTGGTACTGATATAATTCACCTTCTGTTCGCCGTCTACATAAATTGCCCCATCAGAAGGCATACTGTCACATCCGATTGCACAAACCAGTCCTTCCAGGTTTTCTGCAATCTTCTCAACATATGCCATGATTTTCTCCATATCCATTTTTGTCTCTCCTCTGCTATATTTTTCCTTCTGCCATATCGTGATTAACCTCTGCACGATAATAGCTGTCTATTGTTGCCGGTGCGTTATACAGTGCTGCCAGCATATACTGCTTGATGCTCCTGATCTTGGTTGTGTTTTCCTGCATACATTTCATTACATAGCGGATATGCTCCATGTTCAGCTTCATGAACCGCCCCTTTACCACATTTACTGACTTCACATCCCCGGCAATACAAATGATCTTTCTTTTGGAACACACAACATCCAGAATAAGCTCCATGATGCCGTCTATCATTTCTCTGTCATATGGATAATCCTGTTTTAATGCCTCAATATTGAGCTGTTCCATGAAATATTTCTCATATCCCATCCTATCCTCATCCTCTGATAAGATAGGATTAGTATTATTAAAATCAGTATTATTGTTATAAGTATAATTAGGCTGTAAATTATACAGGTCCTGACCTGTAACTTTTACTGGTGGTGAACTGTAATTTTTACTTGTCTTGACCTGTAAATTCTGCTGGTCTATGAAATTCTTTACATAGATCAGTGCCGGTTTGCCAAATCCCTGCCGGATCCTTTCAATCAGACCAAACTCTTCCAGCTCCGTCAGATACTTGATTGCTGATTTTTCTGCACAGTTCATTGCCTGTCTTATAGTTGTCAGGGTAAAAATGATATACACTCTTCCCTCATCATCAATCCAGCCGTTTTCCATTGACAGAGATACCCTGTCCAATAAAAGACCGTAAAGGACCTTTCCCTCTGTGGAAATATTCTGGAACCGGTTATCTGTAAACAGCACCTTGGGAATCCGGTAAAATGCAAACTGCTGTGACTGTGCCCCATAGAAATAATCAAATGCCATTTCCTGTTTCCTTTTTCTTTCTCATGTCTTCCACCAGCTTTTTATAGCATGGAAAACAGAACGATTTATCATGACCATACGGACACTCATGGCTGCAATTCTGCGGATGACTTATAGGTGGTCTTCCACCAATTCCGCTGTAACTCTTTCCATTCTGTCCTCTTGTATCCTTATGTGCTTTTGCCACTGTAATCACCATTCCTTCCCATCAAAAAAGTGCCAGTCCCGTGGCAATCACCACAGGCTGACACAATCCTATTTTTTATAATACTTCTCTGCCTTTTGATTTTGCTGCTTTTTCCGCAGCATCCTTTACCGGAGGCTTTGCAGCTGCTTCCTTCTGCTTATCCTTCAGATCTTTTAATACGGATCCTTTCTCTTCTGATTTTTCATCAATCTCCGTTTTCTTTTCCTGCTGTCTTGCCTCAAACTTCTCTGCAAGTTCAAAGACATGATCCTTGGAATCGTAATGGTAGACATTATCAGAAAGTCTTTCCTCCGGGCTTACCTCCTTGGCATTCACATCCTTTACCATATCCCTGAGCGCATCAGCTGTCATGTCTCCATTATCGGGAACCAAAAGGATCTCATTGATGGAAGACGGAAGCACAAAGAAATCTCCGCCAACTCTTTCTGCTGCCTGATCCATGAAATCCTGATAGGCAATTACTCCTGCTCCGGAATTCTTATCAGGGACTGTAGCAACGTACATCGTTTCCTCCGCATCATCCGGAATTCCAAACATCTCATATACTTCCGGTCCCATCATTTCCTTCATGACCTCATTCATTCCCATGATCACTACTGGTCTGATCTCCGGTGAATTCTCCAGAGCATCTGCCCTGAGCTGTTCATGGGAAACTCCCATACGATCCATCAGATTGTTGGTGACCAGAATAGATGCACGGCCATCTTCGCTGCTCTCCATCACAAAACGATATACAACTGCCAGATCTTCCATTCTGTCATGCGGTACGTTGGCAAGCAGATCAGCGTTTGCATCCGCTGAAATGACTTCCACAGAAAGCTTCTCTTTCATGTTCTCATAATCCATAAGAGCACTTACATCAATAGCAGGGGCTCTGTCAAGACCATCAGCAATGACCATTGTTGCACTGGCAAGCACTCCGGCATAATCATCCGTGTGCTCATAGTTTGCAAAGGCATTCTCAATATTGAAATTGACACCCACATTGCTGCCTTCCGGAACAACCGACATAGCTTCATAATTCTGATTTGTCTTCTCCACATTATTGAAGCTGATCCTTACATCATCATAGCCTCTCTCATAGAGCTTTTCTTTGATATCCTCTGCAAATTCCTGCTTAAATGTTTCGTAATTCATAGTTTTCCTCTCTTTCTCACCAGAAACCATAAAATCCATAACCCTGTATTCATCCGGGATGTTCTCACGGTCTCCATCATAATATTCTGTAAAAGATTCCTGTGTATCTCTCACATATCCATAATCTGTAAACTGTCCCATTTCGTTAATGGCCACATCTCTGCCGTAGGCCTCATAATCAATGTAATCAGCAAGATAATCCGGAACTTCCATCATACCGAGTTCTTCGATATAATAATGTCCCAGATCAGCATTGCTTTCTACTCCCGGATAGATTTCATACTTATCCAGGTTATCAATAAGATTGATCACATCTTTAATGCTGCCTGTATAATCACTGATCTGCATTGCCGCCTGAAAATGGTTATAATCATGATCATCCAGCTCATCGAGCTTGGAAGCCAGATAATTGAGTTCATCCAGGTTTTCATATTCTCCCAGCTTTTCATACAGCCCATCAACATAACAGTCATAATCACTAATGAACCATTCTTCATAAGGATTACCGAAATCATCTTTTGAGCCGATTCCAATTCGTTCAAATACTTTTTGCAGTTCTTCTGATGTGGTGGGAAACTTCACCCATTCGCCGACCAACTCACCCTCGTTGTATTTTCCAAGATTGGTGATGAAGGCTTCAAACGGACAGTCATGGTCATATTCATATGCCATGCAATTTCCTCCTGATTTTATTATTCAGGTCGTCACCTGATTTTGGCATCAAAAAAGCGCCATACCCATCACCGATCCGGTAATGAGCTGACGCTTCATTCTTGATCCATATTCTTTTGCAAAAGAGAAACAAATGACTGACCGCTTTCGCGTTTCATGTCTCATTTGTCTATGATAATATTATCACACCCATATTCAGAAAAAAAGAGTCAAAATAGTAGTCAAACCGTAGTCGTTCGTCGCAGTTATTCAGATTCCTTAGCTTTTATTCCTTTCCACGATATCAGACCTAGTATCACAGTAACTGCAAAACATATTACCATAACTGTATTTCTCTGAATTTCTGTATCATATGCTTTCCAGCCTGCACCTATTATTGCAACTGCCATACTTACAAAGATTGTAAAAATAATTCTTCCTGCCAAGAACGCATGTTGTAAAATCATTGATGCGATGAATATTACAAAAGCCACTGTAATGTAGACAGCCACATGCCACTCTCTTGTATAAGTAAGCATATAGAATAATAATGATGCCAATCCTGAGCTTAATACATCAAATCTCCTTAGCAGAAATAATAAGCATGATAACACTGCACCAATCAATCCAGCTATGACGGTTGCAAATGTCCCCGCCAGTTCGGCATCTAATTTTGCATTTTCTTTTTTCCGTGCTTCATAATAATATTCATCTTCATACATAACTGAATACCTCCCAGCCTTACATACAATTATCAAATGTTTCCTTTTTCTTTTTCATTTTTTACTTTATATGCTATAAGATTCAGTACATAATCAGGGACCTCACTCACACCCCGCTCCCAGTCCTGCATCGTTCTATACGGAATTCCAAGCCATTCAGCAAATTCTTTTCTGTTCATATTTGTCTGTTCACGAACCTTTACACACATAGCAGACATTCTTTTCTTCCTTCCTTCTTTATCAGCCTTTTCATTTTCAATTACCACTCCATCATGTAATATAAAATCATAATTTTCAAAATTGCTCATATCTGCCTCCATATACGGAATCCGTGTCTATTTATTAATTTGATTATATACACGAAATCCGTATACGTCAAGTCATTATTTGCCACTTACAGCAAACTGGGGATAATCATGGTTAACCTCTGCCTGATAATAACCACTGATTGTACTTGGTGCATTGAACAATGTTGCCAGCAGATATTTCTTGATGTTATGCACTTTTGTGGTATTTGATTTCATACATCCCATTGCATATTCAATATGCGAACTGGTCAGTTTCAGAAATTTACTTCTGACCAGCTCTGCCGGATATTTATTGGATGCCACTACAATTTCATTGTTCCTGCATAACACTGTTTCCAAAATCAGATCAAAGATGCCATTAAGTAACTCTTTGTCAAACGGATATCTCTCTAACAGAATATCCAGATCAATATTATCTCTGATAAGTTCTGCATATGCTTGTACGTCGGATCCTATCTCATCATTTCCAGATACGATAAGATAAGATTCAGTATTACTCAACTCAGTATTATTTATATTATTCTTATTAGTGTGAATATTTTTCACTTCTGGAAGTGTAATTTCTTCACTTCTAGACATGGCATTTTTACACTTCAAGACATGTAAATTCTTCACTTCTGAAACTGTCGATTTTTGCTCAGAAGTGAAATTTCTACACTTCTGAACATCCTGTACCATAAACTGTTTTAGATAAATCATGGTTGGTTTTCCCTGCCCCTGGCGCTTCTTTTCAATCAAACCTATACCAGCATCCGTGTCCAATTCTTTCATTATGGATATTGCTTTTTTGTTACTGCATCCCAGAGCCTCCATGATATCTTCAAGCGAATAATATATGTAAGCTCTCCCTTCATCGTCCATCCACTGATTTTTCATAGATAGTGACATCCTATCCAGCATCAGTCCGTACAACACCTTTGCCTCCACTGATATTTTTTTGAAATACTCTTCTGTAAATAATAACTTCGGTATCTTATAAAATGAAAACTGATCCGCTTCCTTTCCATAGAAATAGGATAGTCTTATTCTGTCTTCCATTTGAATCTCCTTCCTGTTCCAGAAGTGCCGTTTCTACACTTCTGAAACATCATAATTATATTTCTACTCTGACTGTACCTGATCTGCACTCCACTGTTCCAATAGCTGAATGATTATATTTTCACGTTCTTTCGTTGAATACTGCGGTGGAAAATATTTATCCAGTTTCTTTGCTGAAAAAGATAGCTTTGATTCCTTGCTCTTCTTCGGTAAGGCATCATTCATTATAGAAATGACACTGAATTGTGTTACATTGGATAAGTTAGGATAATTCTTCAATGCTTCAACCTGTACCGGCTTCAAAAATCCATTTTCCTTAAAATATTCATATACCCATTTCTGTACCTGTTCATCAAGGTATGAAAGATCTACTGCCATTACCAATCCAATTTTCTTATTATCTACATAATCCAATAATTCAGGAATCAATACTGTAAGCCTGATATATCTTTGAATACTTCTTGCACTGTCGCCTACCTGTAATGCTAATTCTTGATCAGATCGTAAATGTGTGCCATTGTGGCACGCATTTTCTTTTGTAGGTCTTCCAGCGGTTCTCTTCAATGCATCAAGCTTCATTTTATATGCAAATGCCTTTTCACTCGGAAGTATCTCTTCCCTCTGAATATTGGCATCCACCATTTTTATAATGGCTTCATCATCAGACATTTCCTTTACTATAGCCGGAACCTTTTTCAATCCCACAATCTTTGCTGCGTGTAACCTGCGATGTCCAGATATCATTTCATAATTTCCGCTCTGATCTGGTCTTACAATTACTGGATTCAGGATGCCATTTTCCCTGATACTATCAACCAAAGTGTCCATCTTTTCATCATCCAGCACCTTAAACGGATGGTTCGGAAACGCATGAATTCTTCCAATCTCTATTTCCTGAGTACCAGCAATCTCCGGTACTCCCAATAATTCATCTACTGACTGTAATTTAATCTTTCCTGCTACTCTGCTTGCCATAATTACTCTGCCTCCTTCAATACTTCCTTAGTTAATGCCATATAAGCAAATGCCGCTTTTCCTTTTGGATCATAGGAATAGATACTTCCGCCCTCAACACTTACCTCTGACGCCCTGACTGACATCGGTATCTCTGTTCCAAATACCTTAATTGAGGCAGAATAGGTATCATACACCATCAGGGAAATATCCCTGGCATAATTAGTTCTGTTATCAACCATAGTCAAAAGAATTCCTTCTATCTTGAGCTTTGGATTCAGCTGCTTCTTTACCCTACCGATTGTCTTGATCAACTGCTGTAAACCTTTGACCGGAAGATATGCCGCCTGCACTGGTATCAGTACAGAATCTGCACATGCCAACGCGTTAATCGTCATCATTCCAAGCGAAGGCATACAATCAATAATGATGTAATCATAAAATTCTCTCAGCCTATCTACCATAGACCTTAGAATCAGTTCCCTGCTCATGGCATTTACCAATGAGACCTCAATCGCTGATAATTCAATGTTAGCTGGTATAAGATCTACACCTTCCTTATGATGCAGGATTGTCTTTTCTATATTCAGTTTTTCATCATTCACAATGTTCATCATCAAGGTTGCCAGAGAATACTCAATTTCATCCGGCTCCTCATATCCCAGGCTGATTGTAAGACTTCCCTGTGGATCTGCGTCTATCAAAAGCACTTTCTTTCCTTCCTGTGCCAATCCTATTCCTAGATTCACACATGACACTGTTTTACCTACTCCACCTTTTTGATTTGATACTGCTATTACTCTGCACATAATCTGTTCCTCCTTTATTCATCCCAATATTTGTTCATATTTAATTTCAACATTTCCAAGATTTCACGTCTCATCTGCTCTGCCGTATAACTGACAGGGAAAAATCTGTGAAGCTGTTCCGTTTTGAATACTACACGGTCTATCTCTTTTTGCTTAATCTCACTTAGAATATCTTCCATATCCCTTACTGTAAGTTTCCCATCTGCGCTCAATTTCTTTATGCGGAGTGCCTGGGATAGTGACGGGGTACACTGTGCAAATTCCATTGCATCCAGCATTTCCTTTTGCTCCTTCTTTTTCAGAAATGACAACTGAACTGCCGGAGTAAATCCCATGCTTCCGTCATCCACTTTTTCAAGCATTTCAGGAATAAGTTCTGTGATTTTGATATACCTCTGAACCTGTTTGGGGCTGTCCCCACATTCCTCTCCAATCAGCTCAATGCTTTTCTTTCCCAAATTATGGTCTACCTGACCACATTTTCTTCTTCCTGCCTTCCTTTTGATTGCTTCATACTTCATTTTGTAAGCAAATGCTTTTTCACTTGGACTGATCATTTCCCGTTGTAAATTTGAATCAACCATAGATACAACCGCTTCATCATCTTTTAATACGCGAATGATCACAGGTACCTTACGATAACCGATCTTTTCAGCTGCAAATTTTCTTCTGTGACCCGATATGATCTCATAAGTTCCATCCTGCCTCGGTCTGACTATCAGAGGATTTAATATTCCATACTTCTTAATGCTCTCCTGTAATTCAATCATCTGACTGTCCGCCTGAACCTTGAATGGATGGTTTACAAATCCCCGAAGTCTTTCCAGCTCAATCTCTACAACTCTTTCATCCTGATCCAGCAATTCCTTCTTTTCTTCCATAGGCAACTTCCTTTCCCTGAACGCAAAAAAGCCCGTCCAGAATAGATTGTTTTTATCTAATCTGAACGGACTCTTCCGACAGGCCTGATATCACAGGCAAGAATATAGTGTTTTATCTCACTGCTTTTCCTAATTTTACACCCCAAAACTCATCCTACACTGTAGTTAATCCCTCTAGGTGACAGACCGGAAAATATGAATCGGTGACAAGCATCCATCCCCGCTGACAAAGTCAGTATTTTCAACCTTGTTTCGCTGACAAATTTGTCACTGAAATTGCAATTCTGCACAAAAAAAGCGGCAATGAAACTATCTTCATTACCGCTAAAAATGAGCGTCTCCTATAGGAATCGAACCTACAATAGAGTCTTAGGAGGACCCCGTTATATCCATTTAACTAAGGAGACAAATGCCGTATTTTCGGGCTTTTCAGCTCTTTTGGCTCCGGCTGCCATATCTATGAATTCAATCACTCTTGTGATGAATTTCCATTGTATCTTATTTTGACATTCAGGTCAATCCCTGTTGGAATCGAACTCTGACTTATCACTTTCCAACTTCCATAAGTCTCAACCATGATTGAACCTTAGGAGGCGCTTGTTATATCCATTTAACTACGAGAACAAATGCCGTATTTTCAAGCTTTTCAGCCTGTTTCGGTTACGGTGACCTTCTTTATGAACTCAATCACTTTTGTGATGAATCATCTGTTTTCTTTCCTGCAAGGGAAGGGTTTCAGCTTTACGCATATATTTTGCAAGACTAAACTGTAATTTGCTTAATGATACGAATACATCCATTTCTGTTCTATATCTTGTGTTCAGTTTTATATCCTTTTCTTCAATACCAAGGACATTCATAACATAATACTGTGTCAAATAAACATCTGTTAATTCCTCATATACCCCATATTTATTTTTATCTTTGCCGGATGTATATTCCCCAAAACTTTCGACGAGTTCCGCACATTCTTCTATAGCGATCAGTAAATTATTATATCCTCTTTTAGATCCGGTTACAGGATAAATAGAATCACTGATAATTTTTTGAAACTCTGCCATAGGAATTTTCACAGAATCTGCTTCCATAAATTTTTGTTTGTAAATTTCTCTATCCATTTAGTATTTCTCCCTTCTCTACACAAAACTGTGCCGTTCCTTCTTGTTTTTTCTTCTAATATTGTAACAATTTTTGTATATCCTTCTCTGTATGAACCATCGTTTTCGGTCCTTTTTTATAACCAATGTCAATCCCTGATGTAGTATTTTTTGCATAGAATTTTACAAAAGAAAACCCGTCAAAAGCGGGTTTTCTTATAATCATTCTTCGACGATGGACAATCTCTTAGTTTTTCTGTCAAAGAAGTAAACCGAATTAGAAAGGAATTCTTCTGGAGCCACCTCCGTCTGATTGACGCTATTTACCCAGTCTTTAAGCCTAGCTACATCGTCTCCAAAATCAGCTGGAATAGCGATAATTTCGTGAATACTTGACGGCAGGATATAGAGATCGCTCTGAAATTTCTCGGCTACTTCCGCCAAAACATCTTCACAAAGCATTATGCCCGCTCCATGAGTTTTGCATTTGGTTCTTACGATAAGCATCGGAAATTCTTCCAAATCTGCCTCTTCGCCAACTATGCCTGCAAACATCTGAGCAAGTGAAATGAACTGCTTCTGGTTCCGGATGTTTTCTACAGCAAGATCATACAGCTCCTCTTCCGTCATACCGCGGTAATCAGACATTCCGTTCCTAATAAGAATGAACTGATTAGTTCCCAACATAATTTCGTAAACAACCGCCAGATCAAGAAAAAATCTGTGCGGACAGTTTTTCAACAATTCCTGATTCTTTTCTGCATTGATCAGTTTCGGAATAACATGAGTGAATCCTTCTTTAATTTTCTTCAGGATATTGTCCGTATCCGGCTTGCTGTCCATCACATCGACGATGGTTTTTGCAAGATTGCGGATAAGCTTCTCAAAGTCAGGTTTATCACAGAAGTTATCATACATTTTGTCGATGTAAATTGCTGGTGCGCATCCGCTGCCGTCGTCAACCAGAATACCGGTCAACTCAACTCCATTATTCTTATTTGTCTTTTTCTCGCTAAATGTGAGATTCTTATATCTGTCCGGCATATATTCCGGAAGCCTGTTTCTGAGTTCTTCTGCAAAATTTTCTTTTGTCATGATATCATCCTCCATTTTTCTCTTTGATGCCATTAATATGACAGAAAAGTATACCTGGAATACAAAAGGCATCCTTCCGGATGCCTTAAAATATTTTTATAAACTTTGCCGTAAAACCACACTCCTTTATGGTGTGTGGTGATTCACAGTATGTAGATGCAGCGGATTTTCTGCAGAGAATAAGTGTTCTTTCGGACGCTTGTTTCTAAATCTCGATTTTATAAATTTTTCCGGCGTACTTATAATCTTCCGGTTTTAAATTGAGCTTAACCAGCCTCTCGGTTATCATTCCGCCCTTGCCTTCGCCCTTGGAAGTTACGAAATATCCGGGAGTAACGTAGTATCCCATGGCATTGCACCCTTTTTTGGAATCATCCAGCCACACAAGCATTCCCGTCAGTTCGTCATGCATCAACATAACTCTCTGAAATTCTTTGCAACGACAGTTTTCAATGCCTGTTTCCATGATCTTCTGGAACTTTTCAACGCCTTCTTTCAGGCTATCTGCTTCGAAGAAGTATTCAGTATTGTTTTTAGGATCGACCAAAACATTATCGAGAATACGTACCCTTTCGAAAATTTCTTTCGAATCCGTAGTGTATCCCGCTACCAGATACGCATTTTCGTACAATGCTTTCTCTCCGTTGAACTTTGCGGTTCTCATTCTGAATAAACCGTATGCTTTTTCATCAGCCAGCTGAAATTCGTTCACTTTTACAATAAAAAATATCATTTTTGTTATCCTCCATTCTTCTTAATGCAATTATAAAATGCTATACCATTCGCCGTTTACGTTCATCTCGTAGTCGGCTTCGGTCGTATCTCCGACGATAACATCGTAGTTTTCGACCATTTTCACAAGTTCTTCCAGAGATGTCCCGTCCGGCACTTCTACTTCTTTGTAATTGATTTCCTTAAATATCACTTTCATATTTTTCTCCTATCTCATAACCATTCCATCATCGTTAAGAAAACGTACATCGCAAAATTCCTGTGCCGTGTAATCGATATGCGAATCTGCGAAAACAGTATATGCCTGATATTTATGGGGTCCGTCTTCCTGTACGTGTTTGACGAGTTCCGTTCCGTGATCATATCCATCCGGATCTTTTTCCCTGTCTTGAGCCGCTAATTTCGCCAGCAACTCTTTGACATCTTTTCTTGTGCCGCGAAAACGGTACATTGTGACGCCGTCAGCGTCCGTGTTGCTTATACCGATCAGCCTACATATTCTTCATACATAACAAGGTACTTTACCGGTGCTTTTGCGGCGTTCTTCTTTTTCTCTTCATTCAGTTCCTTCGTCAGCTTATCGATCTTTTCCTGATAGCCGGCCATGCGCTTTTTGAAAGTGTCCGATCGAAGATCAAAATCACATACAGGGCATCTGTTTGCCTGAATGTAGCTCTTATTGATCTTTGAACCACATTTACGGCAGCCAATGTAATCTGCTTTCTGATCTTTCACATTATTGTCCAGACTGTACCGGATCTTTTTCTCGCGTTCCGTGTCAATTTTTCTCTTTAGTTCCATAAGCTGCTTCGATTTCTTGACAGAATCGATATCCCGGAAAGCTACATAGCCGGTATAATTCCGACTCCATTCGCTTCTTCGATCTTCCAGCGCATTCTCTGCTTCCTCATAACTATTAAATATTTTCTGGGAACAGATATGCTTGAAGGGATTGATCCTGTTTCCCATATTTGGAAATTCCGCAAGATTTGCATTACTCCTTACGAGATATCTGATTCTATCAGCAGCTGTATCTAGGTCTTTCTTTTTAACATCATTAAGTATGAATTCTCCACCGATCCAACTCATTTTTATTTCCTCCATTTTTCTTTGATTTGTAATACTATTATGAAAGAAAACTACAAAATAAAGAAATGCACCGGATATTGACCGGCGCATTATGTTAAGCATTAATTTTTGTTAACAGATACTTCTGTTGTACATATTGCAAACAAAATCGTAAGAATGATGTATGTTCCTATGCCGTTTATTACAAATCCTGGAACAATGTGGCTTGCAATTACAAGTCCAGCAAAGTTTGTAAAAATTGAGATGATGATTACCACGATTATAAAAAATGCGATAGCGCACTTGGTAATGAATTTTTTTAGCTTGCAGATGATAATGATAAGACTAAGCAGCTCCGCTAATAAGCCAATCACTACCCATGTAAGCACAAAAGTTACAGCCACGAGAGCCAGTGTCCGGTAAGAATCATAAGCGATTCTTTCTGGAAACAAAGCTGCAGCAGCCCAGATAATAAACATTTCGATAAGTAATCTAAAAAAGTTTTTCATA
>OKTO01000448.1_pt1 | contig 15234 bp, 12 predicted proteins | sample 1606101 | NCBI WGS metagenome assembly OKTO01 (sample SAMEA3879513, study PRJEB24766) | human gut metagenome | biome: human-associated habitat; feature: feces | place: USA | collected 1985/1987
AAAAAGAAAGTGTCTTAAAAGGCAAAAAAATAAGCCCGGATAACTCCGAGCTTATAAATGTGAGAGGAAAAGAAAAGTTACTTGATGAAATTATTTGGGTTGCACAAATATAATCATTTTTTTATTTCTATATACTCAACGCCCAAAATTTTTGTATATGGGTTTTTTGAAACAACGTCTATTCGGCTATCTTTTACCTTTTTTGTTTTCCATAAAAAGCCTAAAAACCTCTTATATTTTACCGTTTTGGTAATAATCAAACTATCATTATTTATTAATTCCCCTGTAAATTCTTTATTATCGTCAACACATCCGTTAATCTCTATCCAATTATTTTTTACGCTCAAACAAGGTATTTTTTTTACAACTGTGTCGCCGGGAATTATAACAATACTATCCTTTATATTTCCCTTTAACTTCATAATTGTTTTTGTCTGTGTTGCCAATACGCTTTCAATTGATCTATTGGCGTTTTTCAGAGTCTCAATAACCTTTAAATCTTCACTTCTGTACTTCTTGTACTCCTTCAATTTTAGTTCCAAAACTTCAACGCTTGCCACGTTAAGACTATCCTTTGTTTTATACATCTCAACATCTGAAAGTAATACTTCCGTGTTGTTTTTATATCTGTTTTTTTCTTCTTTCAACTTCTTTATCTTCACATTTTGAAAGAAAATAACACCTATTGAAATGATAAAAAAAACAATTGCCGATATTTTTAGGTACTTATTCATTTTGTCATTCATTAGGCGTATAAATAATTAAAGAGCTATTAGGCGTTTTACTAAGTGTTAAAACATAATGCCCGCCGTTAAATTCAAGTGATGAATTTATTTCATCCTCGTTAATTTCAAGTTGCGTAAAAGAAATAACAACTCCGGATATATACACTTTAGGAATGTTGTGGAACGGATCAGAATTTACATCATCTATAAATTCATCTATTTCTTCCTGTGTATTAGTTACATTCTTCGTGTCCTCTTGATTATCTTCAACAGTAACAACAAACACATCTTCGCAATCATTTATTATTTCTTCTAACATTTTTACTCCGGAATCTAAAAGCTCTTTTCCTTGACTATCTACAAATTCCTTTAGATAGTTGATTTTTTCTTTCTTAGTCATTTTATTTCATTTTAAATTTTGGTATTCCTCAATAGCATTAAAACAAGGACATTCTTTCATCCATTCAAAAGGTTCTATAATGCCATTTCCGTTTAAATCTTTAGAAAAGTCCCTATGCCCCTTTATTGTTGCTTCTGGGTATCTTTTCATCATCTCTTTTAACAGCCATGTTATCGCTTCTTTTTGCTCTTTTGTTCTTGTATCTTCTGCCTTTCCTTGTTCATTTAACCCGCCAACGTAACAAATGCCGATAGAATTACTATTGTGCCCGGAAACATGCGCCCCAATTTCAGAAATATAACGTCCTATTTCAATTTCTCCATTTTGCAAAATAACAAAATGATAACCGCATGTATGCCCGCTCTTTTGCTGCTTTTTAAAGCCCCTATTTTTATGCCATACATCTAATATTTCAACATTACATTTCACGCCCAATTTAGTAGCACTGCAATGTATAACTATATCTGTTATCTTTCTATCGCTTTTATCTTTCTCTAAAGCTGTTAAAATGCTATTTCTATCCATTTTGTTTGTCTTTATCTATTTCGTTTATCTCATCCTTGTATTTCTCGATTATAGGCTTCCAATAAGAAGGCATCGCCCGAGTAAATTCCAGCCTTAATATATGAAAAATAATTCTTAATGCTACATTTTTCGGATAAGCTTTTATCAAATTTTTGAACGAATTTGTCGCATACACATAGATAAAAACGTACGTTAATGATTTTATCACAAAATAGGCTTCTTTTTTATCTCCGCATAGAATAACTATGCTATAAAGCACATGTATAATAACAAGATAAAGACAAATTTCTAACAAAGCATTTTTGAACTTGCTAAACTTGAAATTTATACATCTCGATATTGAAACACCGTCTGCTCTCATTCCGGCAAATAGGTTAAATGCAAAAGCTATTATAAGCGCAAATATGAAATTGCTTGTTGTTGTCATATATGCAATTATAGGACTTGTTACCGTGACGAAAATAATTCGCAATTGCTCTAAATTAAATAATCTATCCATACAATTAAAATTTTAATCTTTCCATTATTCTCTGTGCTATTTTTTGGAATCCCAAATCTCCCGGATGTGAGGCAACTCCGCCACTCACTGTTATTGTTTCATAACCTGTCCAACTTATAGTGCTGGATGACGGAGTGTGGTTATAAGATTCTACATTAATATCAGATATGTATTGCTTATCGTCGACACTAAAGGTTATGATTAATCTTTGATTGCTCATTATTCTCAAGTCATCATAAACAAGGCTTTGACTCTTCACTGAATCATGCGTTATCACTGTCCCTATTTCACTTTGATTCTCTTTTGTATTCAGATCATTTATTTCGATATAATCAACTCCGTAAAGTTTACACTTTTCTTGAATAATACTTCTTACTTGATTGTTCACATACCAACCATACACCCAAGCAACACGAGCTTTTGAGCAATATTTTCGTATTTCAAATAATAAAGTAGAGCAAGTATTTTCAAAATTACTTCTTTTCTCCGGAGTATTTATATTGTCTCCAAGCTGGATTAAAACAAGTTCGCTATTCTCGTCCAAATCAACTGTCAAAACATCTTCTATCCAAGCATTCACTTCTTGTTGCGTTGTCGCATCTTCGAAGGTTGTACCGCTAATTTTTACTGCTGAATAATTACCTGTGCCCTTTTCTTGAATCGTTTCTCCAATTATTGCGGCATAATCTTTCGTTTCTTGTGTTGCATTCATGCCAAAATTACCATTGCCCAACAATAACGAATTCCCAACATAAGATACAACTTCCGCGTATAATGGCACTGTGAAAAGAGTTCCTGCATTATTGCATTGTATTATGTATTTTTGCCCATTCGGGGCTGTCAAAATGATTCTGTCGGAGCTTTCAAGCGTATTTATTCGCCCCTCTAAATCATTTATTTTGCTTTGCATTGCAGTTATTAATGAAGTCAAGTTGTCGTAATCTCCATTCATATACTGCGCACTCAAAAAATTGTTTACATATACGCTTATATCATAATTAGAGCCTTCAATGCCACTTACCGCCATTATATAAAAGAACGAATCATAACCTTTATATACAGCGTAATAGGCAGGATCAAATTCAAATGTATTTTTTCCTGATTTAACAGCTTGTGCGGCTAAATATTCCTCTTGACCATTTTTTGAGCCATAGACATACACTGTTAAATTACCACTCGGAACAACGCTATCAATTTCAAATGTCAAAACACATTTATAATTCGGGTCAGGAGTGAAAACATTTGTTCTTATACCTCTTGAATTGCTCGTATCTACTACATTTGGATGTTTGAAAATAAAGCCATTGTCTCCATAGTACCCTGTTACCTCTCCATTATTCCAACCGTACACGTCAAGGCTATTTACGTTCTCCTTGTAACTGGGCTTAACGTTATCCGTTGTTATTTTTACATTCTCAAGAATGGAAATTAGACCAAAATGATCTTTTAGTACATCGTCATTAAGACGCAATGGCTTCATTGCTTCTTGTTTTCCATGCTTCCAAAGTGTCCAATCAACTACCATAGAAACTTTACCTGTTAGACCATTTTTATCTTTTACATCTTGATTTAAAACGTAAGATAAGCTTGAGCCGAGCAAATTAATAGCTATACTATCATTTCCCGAGCCTGTTAAATAATTTCCCTCTGCATCTACTCTATACAAAAGAACTCTTTGCTTTTCTGTACCGCCTATATGAACACTTATAGGTGACCAATAATGCGGGTCACTTTCCGTACCCAAGATATTACCCGTTATTTTTATATCAATTATAAAGTTCTCCAAATCTTTGTAATATTGGCAAGCATCTGAAATTTCTTTGTTGTACACGGGCGTTCTATACATCCTGTTAAAAACATCCACTGACAATGGTATTCCCGTTTCACGAGACTCCCAACTGCCACTATCATTGATAAAAATAGCTACCTCATCTGTTACCTGTAAGTTGTCAAAGTACCTATATGTTCCGGCGATAGTCGCTATATAGAAAACCTTTGAGTCAGGATTTCCGGGATTTAAATTCAAGGCTGCCAGACCTTTAAACGTTGCTCCATTACCCAGAGAATCAACCATTAGAGCTAAAATATTCCCGAGAATATCTCCGGTAATTTCATTGTTACCGTTATTTCTAATAACTTGCGCTATTGAGCTTTTTAAATTTTGATAATTCCCCATTTTTAATATATATTAAAGTCGTTATTAAAGTCGTTATTAAAGTCGCCGCTATTCGGCATTAAATAACCTCTGCCAATCTTTTTAACCACTGTATTTGTTTGGAACTCAACAGTGACACTTGCCAAATTACCTTGCGTTTGCCACTGTGGAGTTATTAAGAAGCTATCGCAATTATATACTTCCCCATATTTATCAGTAATCTGAATGTGATCTGCCATTCGTATCAACCTCATCACATCGCAAAGGTATTCAGGAGCTAAAATAACAAATTTGTACGTCTTTTCAGATATTTGTTTTTCCGGGAAAAAGAAGCCATTCCTATCCTCTCCTTCTTCTTCAAATTCGTAATCTGGCTTTCCAAGCTCTGCACACAAATATAAAACATTCCTGAATAAGGGATTTTTGTAAACTATTTGCCCGTTATCAAAAATAACATTTTCATCATCGTACCATTCCAATTTTAAATAGCCTTCGACACTATTTACAACTGTAAATACTTCTGAGTAAATAATATCATCTCCCGTATTAAAAGTTATGTAATACATGCCTTCACTTATCCCCAAATTCATAACAATATTACCCGGATAAACAATAACATCATAACCGAATTGTTCAAATTCCACAAGTTGTAAGCCCGTTCTTTCAACTTCCGAAGTTATGTCTTTTATGTGCTTTCCATTTTTGTCATATAGATTTATTTCAGGAACATAACTAATACTATGCTCTCTAATTATTTGAAAGGGGGGCAAAAAATTATTCAAACAATATAACGGATAAACTTCTCCGTACGAATAACTTCTCCTGCTGTATTGCATGTCCCTTTTTTCATAGAAGGGGAGAACACTTAAATTGTTGTTTTTATTCTGTATCATATTTCAAAGTTGCTTCTACTGTTAACGAATTAATTCTTAGCTTAATACTTTCTACTTGACCGTTGCCCAAACCCGTTTTAACTAATTGCATAGGGTTAATTTTGGTAGGTGCAGGATAAATTACAGTTTGCTTCTTTTTTCTTTCTATTCCATAAACATACGATTTTTCTTTGTTTATCAGAACATCTGTTGCGGGTAAATTATATGTCCAATAAAGCGGTTGAAGGCTTGCAAAAGACATATAACCATTTTGTAACGTGTAATCTCCGCCGTCAATGCGCATTTCTACAAATGGCAATTGCCATGTATCTGTAACGTTTAAATTGGTTATTTTGAATTTCTGTACACCTGAACAATAAAAGCCAAAAGTAGCCGCATCTCCCGGTATTTGAACGCTTAAATTTAATTGATTTCCACCTTCGGCAATGTCTATTCTTGATTGATAACCAATATCAGCACCAGAAGAATTAAAAAAGTGCACTCTTAAAAAACCAGATGCTTTGGCAACACAATTACCAATTATCAACGCCTTGTGTCCTCTGTATAGAGAATTAATTTCGTATGTTGGAGTTGAATAACCGCCGCTTTCATATTGATTTTGCGAGCCGTAACCGAACGAGTCTGGGTTTATCATTGCGTTTGGCGATATAGCCGCCATTATAACAAAGCCGTCGTCGCTAAAAGCACCGGGATTTAAAAGCATCATATCTATATCAGAAGAAAAATTCGACACATTTACTTCTTCTATTTTACCGGCGGTTACATATTTCGACAAAATTTCAATCGGATAGCCTTCAAATATTTGCGAAACTTCGTCCATCCAAGAAAATTGAAATCTCTCTGCCATGTCTATTTTGTCGAATTTCCAACTATTTGTGCCGAACACATACTTTTTACCATTCCGAACATTTTCTATTTCCGTTAAATCAACGTTTATTATCGGCAAATAAGAATAAGAGCCTCCATTTTTAAACCACTGTATATGCTCTATTTTAAACTTGTTATCTTCTATATACCAATAACATTGAAAACAATTCTTTAGCATGTTTGTAAACGACTGCAAAGTAATTGTTCCTCGCTGTGCGGGCGTTTGATATTCCCCAGCCAAAATGTTTGTTTTTTGAGTAACAAATAGATCAAAAATTAAGTTTGAAATAGGGTTTTTTCCGCTATATAAGAACTTGCTATATTCTTCCGTACCTTCATGTTTTATTTCTGGAGCTATTTCTTTTAAAAGAACTGAAATGCAAGACCATAAAGGGTAAGCATCTTTCAACGTATAAGGAGACCTACCATTCTCCTCTATATATTTGTCTGAAAAAGCAAAATCAAACCAAATAGACACATAACGCCAATTTGATTGCGAAATAGGATAGAATTTTTGCCCGTATAAGGTATAAGGCGGTAAAAAATATCTCCCATTCTCTGACTTCCCCCATTCTGTCGGCTCATCCGAAAACCTTGCAGAAATTTCGGCAATGTCTATCGCATAACCTAAGCAATAATGATAATTTCTATTATTCCCAACTATATCATCTCCGCTTAAGGGATAGGTTGCAATACCTAAAATACTACTGACATCTAACAAATACCTCGCATAAATGTTATATGTTTTCAAAGAACAATGCGCTACACCTGTTGCAACTCCCGAAAAAGGCGACATATCAAAGTTTATATTATCTACACTTTCTCCGGGAGCAAGGCTCTTAATATAACCGAAAATAGGCACTTTATCAGATGTTCTCTGAATAGTAGCTGTAATTGAAAAATTGGCTGAATAGTTTATATAACATTCATAACCGTTACTGTTTTCTGGGTATAAATAACCTGTATAACTACCACCAGAAAGAACATTCATTTTACCACTGTATAAGCCTGCACAATCTGAGGGAGTACCTTCAACAGTTATGTTTATTTCGTTCAAAACATTACATAGCGCAAAATGGAATGTGTTAACAAGCGCATTTTTATCCCCATTCGGCGAAACATCTTGCTCCCAATTTTCCCCCCCCAAGAAGCAAGAAATAATACTCTCTCCGGGCAAATAAACCTGAATTAAAGGTCTTTTATATATAGTTATTCTTTCTATCGCCGGAGCAAGTTCTATCAAGTTGTATTCTTTTTCCATTCCTGCCAGAACATCGTTATATTGGTCGTAAACATCTGGCTGCACGGTTATCATTTCATCATCGGCATTAAATTCGCAATCTGTTTTCATGAACTTACCGATAAAATCATTCTCCCAAGTCAACCTATTATCTTCTGACTTGAAAATATAGAAATAGAAAATAGTATCGAAAGTCTTATCATCGATAAAATGATAATCTTGTTTTAACAATGAAATTTTTCCAGATAATTTTTGCCTATAAAAATTCTGACTTGTTTCTAACTCATAGGTAATACTAAAATCATCGTTATATACCGGAAATACTTGTTTTATAGCATATATTTCTAACCCATTCTCCTGCAGATAATAATCTCTACTCACTGAAATTCTCGCATATACAGCCCCTTTGGGAGTCATTACGTAACCGCTTGCTCCGTGTCCGTCAGCAATTCGATCAATATAATTGTAATTTTCATCATAAAAAGCCCCAGAAAATATAGAATTAATCATTAAACACATACTTCCGGAAACATCCATGTAATCAGTAGAATTAAAGCCAACATGCACCTGTAATTCTCCTGTATTTTCATTTACAGAATAATCTACTTTATTCCCAGAAGCATTGTAATCAAAAAGATTTTTACTTTTTGTGTTTATACCAAATTTATAATAAGGGTTCATTTCCGTATCTTTCTTTTTAAGTTCTTATATATAAGAATGATATTTCCTTGACTATCAACTAACATTTTTGTTTTATTTTGTTCTTTGATCTTCCGGACATTATCATTCAATTCGGTTATATCTGTCTGGTTATTTACATTTATTGAAAAGCCATTTTGATCGTCATAGATGTTCATATATTTTTTCTCAAAAGTGCCGCTATTCAAAGACTTTATAATGTCAGGTATTATTCTGCCATACCTTCTCGAATTTCTTTTATTTATAACAGCAAAAAATTCTCCCCCTTCGGCTCTCCTTCTTGTTCCGTCAGGTTTCATCCCTAAGTCGATGTCATTGCCGCTTTGGTGACTTCCACCCTTTAACAGCTCAACTGTACCCTCTCCATAACTCTCCTCTTGTTGAGCCGCTTTTGTCAATTGTGCAGCTTTTATTTTTGAAGCTGCGAAAGAAGCCCACATTACAGCTATTGCGGGTAAAGCTCCTAAAAAGCCCATTTGTGCCCAAATTAACGCTGTTGCGGTAACAAGGCTCGATGCTTGTTGAGCTGCCTGCATAGCTTCCTGTTGTTTTTGCGCACGCTGTTGTTCTTTCAATGCTTTGTCTTGATTCCTCTTTGCTAATTCAAGCTCTCGTTGTGCCATTTCTACATTATTGGCATAACCATTCGCACGTGCTTGTAATTCTGAATCTAATGCACTTTGCGCACTATCAACCTCTTTATCTGCTGCTTCAACAGCGGCATTAGCAATTTCTATTTTCTTTTGTAAATAACTATCTAATTGCGAAATAGCAAAAGAAACAGACGTTGTTATTGCCTGTTTTTCATCATCATTTAAATCTAAGCCAAAAATATCGTAAATGTCTTTTTTATCTCCCCCTTTTTTTTGGGTATTTTCGATCTCTTTTTCGATTTTAGCAATCGTGTTTTGAATAGTTTGTATCTCTATCTCCGAAAGGCTTCCAGCATATTTTTTATTCAGCTCTATTACCTTTTGTAATCTTTCCTTTTCAGCGTTCAATCGGTATAATGTTTTTTGTTTTTCAGTACTTTCAAGCAATTCAAATTCGCTCTTTGAAAGCTCTTGTTGTTTGCTGAAAATTGCAAGTTGTTCGTTTATATATGTGTCTGCAACACTTTGCTCCCTCTGTCCAAATTCCGAAGTTATTTCACCTTCTGAACGTCTTTGGCTCGGAGCTTTTTGTTTATTTTGCAACAACGCTATTTGTTTTTCTTTCGCTATTAATTCCCTTCGCAATTTAAGTTCTTCTTCACTGCCTTCGCTTATAGTGTTAAGCTGCAATTCTAAGCTTTTCTTTTCAAGTTCAAGCCTATTTAATTGCCTTTCATTGTCTAACTTTAATAAAGCTTGTGTTTGCTGCTGCTCTAATGCCTGTATAGTTTTATTGATGTCCTCTTTGTTTTGTTTTGTCAGATTTTTTTCTGTTAATAATTGATGCTTTAAATCTTCTATCTGTCTTTGATATTGATTTTTTGTTTGAGTTTCCCTCTTTTTCCAATCGTCACTTTCCAACTTTAAAAGCTCATCTTCAAGCTTTCTTCTAATCTGTATATTTTTTTTGTAGGCATTTTCTATCTCTTTATCGGTACTTGTTGCCTCTTCTGATTGATAATTATTTCCTGTGTCTTTGCTTCCGCTCGAAGATGTTGTTACCGGGATAGTTATAGGTTTAATCTTCTTATTTGCGTTTTCTATCCCCTTTTGAACATTTTCTGTTATATCTTTTACTTGATTGGCAACTAATGTTTTGTAAGAGTTAGCATAATCGGCAAAGCCTTGTTTTATAAGATCAAAATCTAATGTAAAAGCCCCTTTTAATGTTGTTCCGAAGCTCTTTACTATGTCGATTAAAAAGCCGAAAATATTTCCAATAGTATCTACTCCATTTTTAAAGCTTACAACTATGCTTTGCCACAACGCCCGAAAAGCTAAGCTGTCATTATATAGCTCGATGAAGTAATTAATTATCGAAATAACACCCTTTATAATGGCAGTTAACCCGTCATTAACGAAAACTTTCGCTCTGGTCGTTAATGTCTCGAAATTACCACCGGTAAGATCAAACAAGCCGGAAAGAGCATTTTCCAATTCAAGTTGACTATTTAATTGCTCTTCCTGCAATTGTCCTAAAATGCCTGCTTTGTCTTTTACTTCGTCTAAATTAGTTGAAATATTCCCGAGCGCCCTGAGGTATTGTAATCCGGCATCCTCTCCCGCACCACCAAATATATCGGCAATAGCTGTACCAACTTCAGTGGCACTATCAGGTAATTCATTTAATTTCAAGCTAACTTCTTGCATAACATCGAAGGTCGTCTTTGAACCATTTTGCAAATCTTTCTGAACTTGCTCCGAAGATATACCTATACCTTCCAATGCCGAAGCCGTTGCCGTTGTCATTTCTCGCAAACGTATGTTTGCTTCTTTTATAGCGTCAATACCTTTGTCTGAGAAAATACCTTGCTTGTTTGTTTCCGCTATAATGGCAATAAATTCATCTGCCGAAATTCCTGCTTCTTTAAAATACGCCGGGTATTCTCTCAAAGTATCTAAAAATTCCCCATTCGCATTAGCTCCAGAAACAAAGCCGTCCTGAATGAGTTTTAACGACTCATCAGCACTTATTCCGAATTGCTGAGCAACAGCATTCGAAGCCATTAATGTTTCTTTAAAATCGACATTAAAAGCATCTGCAACAGCTTGTACATTATTTCTAAATGCTTTCAAGTCGTCACCTTGTTTTCCCGTGAATTGTTGAGTTAATCTTGTAGCTTCGACTAACCCGGCGTTATAATCGTACCACCATTTAAAGCCTGCTCCGACTCCCGCTATTCCGGCAATAGCGATAAAAACAGGATTACTCAACAAACCCAATAATGTTTTTCCCAAAGCTTTCGCACCGTCACCTATACCGGCTAAAACGCTTTTCGCATCTTCTCCGCCGCTTCCCAATTTCAAAAGACTTTCACCGAAAGAATTGTTTAACCCTAAAGCATTTTTTAAATTGTCGCCGTATGAAATTATTGCATCAGAAGCTTTTTCATAATTCCCGACATTTAATTGATACTTTCCGGTAGCCTGCTGCAAGCGGTTCATTTCTTCATATAACGCTCTTGTTTGCTGCTCTAATTCTCGCCCCTCTTTTGTCACTTCTCTCTCCTCTTTTGTCATGTTGTTGAGGTATATTTTATTGAGCGAATATTGAGCGGATAATCTGTTATAGCTACCTTCAACCGATTGGTTGATTTTTACCAACAATTGGTTTATTTGATTTTGCTCTCTGGTTGCTTGCCTTAACTCGGCTAATCTCTGCGCATTCTCGCTTTCCGCAAAAGCTAATTCCCGTTGTGCTTTGGCTAATTTGTCGGCATCATCCGCCGCTTTTTTCGTTGCCTGCCTTCCTTGTTCCGTTGCCCCTGACACATTCTCCAAGCTTCCTGCAAGTTTTACAGCTTCACTTCTTATGTTCTTTAACGCATTTGTATAAGTGTCTGAAAGCTCATCTAATTGCTTTATCAATTCCGTTATCGAATTGTCCGGGCTTACAAGATCGCTGTATTTTATAGGGTTATTATTATTTGCCATTCCTTTTATTTTTATGCTTTATTTTCGATATTTCGCATTTTTATTTGTCGTGCGTTAATTTGTATGCCTGAATAGAAATAATTCAACACAAGCCTTTATTTATACTTTTTTGAACGTCTCATCTTTCTTGCTTCCTCTTTTATATATTCAAAGCTGTTGTAAAATTCCAAAACACTCATTTTTTTAGCATTAACATGCAAGTGCTTAGATAGCATTAAACACATGTTTTCGAATTGCTTGTCGTAATTAACCTCAAAATTTCCATTTCCGGAGAATTTATTGGGCGAAAAGTAAGTTATTAACTGTGTCGTTATATCTTCTATCTCTTTTAATGTATCTTTTTCATCGTCCTTGTTTATTATGTTTTTTAAAATTAAAAGCGTCCTTTTCCGTAATTTGTCGTAATATTCCTTTATTTCCGAATTTTCAAACAAAGAAGGAAAATACATCATCATTTCTTCATCTATTTTTTTTTTTGAATCTTCCAAATGATTCATTATTTCATTATTCGGAACATCTGAAAATTTTTTAACAATTTCTTTTAATGCTTCATCCGACATATCATTACAAATAACACCGTTTATTTTATAAACAAGAACGGCAAAAGCCAAATGTTTAGGAGATAGTCCCATTTGAATAAAGTAAACATTCTGCCTTAAATTTTCTATCTCGGTAATAGCTAACTTGTTATTATTTGTACCTATATATCGCAATGCTTTTTCTATATGCCTGTCAAAATCGTTAAGATCAGAACCAATACCCGAATCTATAAGTAGCATTTTATTGTACTTGTGAAATCTGGTAATAGGCAGCTCCTCTATATTATCATAAATTTCAACAGACATATTTTTTATTTTCACTTTCTTCATAGCAATTTCCTTGTTATCATAGTTGAAAAAAACGGCACTGCCAACACTCGTAAATCAAAGGTAAACACAAATAAAATAATAGCTATGATGCAATTTACCCACCACGACAAACAAAAATTACAAAGGCTCATTTTATGAAAAAAATTATTTCCATATACCTGTAACCATTCTATTACTCCCCATTTATAAGATAAATTCAATATAAATGCAGAAATTAAAGAGCTTAAAATTATATACTCAATCATAACCGATAATTTTAATAACCCCATAAATTTAATAACTCTTTTACTTTTTCCTCGCCAATATACAAAGGATATTCCTTTGAATCTCTTGTCTTTGATTTTTTCAAAAGATTTTCTACAATTTCGGCATGAATTAAAGTTTTTGATCCGTCCGGGCTTTTTAGCCTATACATTAAATCTTTATCAATGTTTACAAGATCAAGTGTTGGTACTTCATACATTCTTATCATAATAATTTCCCGTTAAATTGTAAACTTGCTTTGTAGTTTTGTTTAATTTCTTCTTCGGTTAATATCCTGTCATATAATAAAACATCATGCACCCTCTGTTTTAAACAATAAATAGCGGCATTTAAAATTGTACTAATATTAAAATTTCTATTGAAATATTCTGTATTTATTGACCTTGATATGACGATATTATTTACATCTGTCGAACCGTTTATATTAAAACCTATCGATTTTACATCCTTACCGTTTAAATAAACTTGTTCGTAGTCTGATTTAGCCGAAACTTGATTTCTTTGTATTGCGAAATAATATTCCGTAATGATTCCGCCATTCCACTTGTTGTCTGTTTCTGTCGTTGACTGAGTCGCTGAGAATACAAACATCTGGGTCTTGACTCCGCTTTTAAAGTTCTTATCGGTCGGTAACATACTGAAATCATCTACCCCGTCATATTGGATATATCCGTCTCCGTATCCCGATTCCGGTGTATATGCGAAGTTTTTGTTTTCAAGGTCGTTCCCGTTGCCGGATAGATCCGGAAGAATGTTTTTATTCTCATCCGTGTTGCTTCGTCCTCGACCGGTATAGTAACCGATCAGACCCTCCCGGATATAGTCCAATGCTTTCGATACCTGACATTGGGCTACCATACGGGGTTTTACTTCGGCGGCATTGCTGGCGAAATAGGTCTGTTCGTCATAGGTCGTTATTACCGGTAAATCAAGCGGATATTCTATAGGGGTATAAAGGGGATAATATATCTCGTAATTTTCACCTAAATAGGCTATCGCTTTTTCTACTGTGTCATATTCTAAAGGCACATTGAAATAGATGTAGTGCACATTTTCTCTTGCATAGTTACTCCAGCAACTATTCAAGGGTTGATTATTCATTGCCCAACCGGTGGCCGTTATGAATATGTCACTTAAGATTTGACCGGTTGCACAAAAGTTTTTCGGTTCTGATGTCTTAAATTGGAAACGGAATAATTGCTTATCTGTATATGTAGCGTCTTTAAACAGAATTCCCATTTCCGGAATATTATCCAATACTCCTATCCGTTGTATCAGTTTCCATTTTTTTCCGTTATACACTACTTCATCGTATATGCCGTTTACTGATCGAAGGATACCGTCATGTCCCGCCTTTTTCATTGCAGCCTTGATGTTCAACAACTGGTAATCGCTTCCTGCTTTATCCGGCATGACTGACAAAAACAGCCCACTGTCTCCTACCGATCGCATAGGTACGGGATTCGCAGGGGTCGGTGTACCGATCTGTTCCGTAAGCCCATGTATCGATAGGGACAGCAGTTTATCGTCTCCCGGTTTCGTGTTCCAGATCGGAAAAGCTCGGCCGGAGGCCTCTACTTCAACAAGTGCATTTACCAAATTTACAACTATATTTTGCGGGCTTTCAAGGAGTGTAAAAACAAATCTCTTTCCATTTTCAATCACATCTCCTTCATACACTTTTCCATTTACGGAAATATTTTCAACTTCTTTGCCTTCAACCGGGTAAATATCAAATACCACATTTGAGCCTAAAGGATAACTGTTACCTTTTACCGCTTCTTTTCCGTTAATGGTAAAATTATAACTATTTATTCCTTCTTCCTCAAAAATAGGATTAAAAACAATGCCAGAAGGAATAACCATTCCGCAAGATTCAGAGACTTCTAACATGCCCTCAAATCTAAAACCTCCATAAGGCTGCATTAAGAATTGATTCTCTGTTTCATCCAAAGAAAAGCCCCTGAAAATATTTTCGGATAACTCATATATTCGATTAACCGTTATACGTCCTTTTTTAAGCCAAAAGCCCCCATTTAAGACGTCTAATATCTGCTTTTTAAGTTCTTCCTTGTTTCGTTGATCTGCGCTATTGTATATGCGGTTAAAATTGAACCAAAATATCAGGGAAAAATTTGTTTTTATCCCAACATTTATTTTCGCTTCCCAAGACACATTTTGGGGATCATCCACCCAAAAAAAACAGAAATTCCCGATATCTGAACTGGGAGAAATTTCCATATATTCATTTCCTCCAACATAAACATTTGGAGTATATATTTTCCTGTTGTTAGTGTCAAATTTTACCAATCTTTCAGCTCGACCGAAAACATAATCTAACCAACCTATATTTTCTGCTAATCCTTTTTGAATGTTGGAAATTATGGAATCTAACAATTCCGGGTTATCAATTATTGGAACTTTTACTTTATTCATACAATATTTCTTTTGTTTTTTCTAACAAATCTGGGTATATATATTGCCAAATAAGGGTACTTAAATTCTCATCTG
>OKTO01000477.1_pt1 | contig 14553 bp, 15 predicted proteins | sample 1606101 | NCBI WGS metagenome assembly OKTO01 (sample SAMEA3879513, study PRJEB24766) | human gut metagenome | biome: human-associated habitat; feature: feces | place: USA | collected 1985/1987
CTGCTGAAAAAGCTGTCCTTCGACACCTGGGACGATATGTTCGCCGCCATCGGCTACGGCGGACTGACCGCCGCCAAGGCCGTCGGCCGCATCCGGGACGATATCAACAAGGCGCTGAAGCAGCAGACCGCGGAAAAGCTGCCCCAAAGCCCCCTGCGCTTCCGCCCCGATCCCGAAGCGGTCACCCAGAACCGCCACGCGGTCAACGGCGTCATTGTGGAGGACATCGATTCCTGCATGATCAAGTTCGCCAAATGCTGCACCCCCGTCCCCGGCGACCCCATTGTGGGTTTCATCACCAAGGGCTTCGGCGTCAGCATCCACCGGGCGGACTGCCCCAACGCCCAGAACCGGGAAGACCCCCGTCAGGCCGCCCGCTGGGTGCGCGTCCGCTGGGCGACGCAGGAAGAGCAGCCCTTTGAGACCACGCTGGAGCTGGACTGCATCACCCGGGACGGGCTGATTCTGGACGTGGCCATGGTGCTGTCCACCGCCCGTGTCCGGGTCAAGGAAATGAGCGGCAAAGACCTGCCCGGCGGCCGCAGCGCCATCACCATCCGGTTTGAAGTCAAGGACGTGGCGGAGCTGGAATCCGTACGGACGAAGCTGCTGAACATCCGGGACGTGGTCGGCTCCCGCAGAGGTCAGAATTAAGGAGAGAAACGCTATGCGCGCTGTACTGACAAGAGTCAATTCCGCCTCCGTCGCCATTGACGGCGAGGTGGTGGGAAAAATCGGAAAAGGCTTCCTCATCCTTCTCGGTGTCGGCCCCGACGATACCGAAAAGGAATGCCGGTATCTGGCGGAAAAAGCCCTGGGACTCCGGATTTTTACCAACGAAAACGACAAAATGAATCTGGGACTGGACGCGGTGGGCGGCGAGGTGCTGGTGGTGAGCCAGTTCACTCTCTACGGCAACTGCCGCAAGGGCCGCCGCCCCAGCTTTACCGACGCCGCAAACCCGGAACTGGGGGAGCGGCTGTATGAGCAGTTCCTTGCCGACTGCGCCAGTCTGGGGTATCCCCCTCAGCACGGCCGCTTCGGCGCGGATATGAAGGTGGAGTCCGTCAACGACGGCCCCGTGACCCTGATTCTGGACACGGAGCAGCTGATGGATACGCCCAGAAGAAAATGACAAAATTCACACCCGGTAGGTGATAGTATGCTGAACATTCACACGCTGACCCTTGGGGCTTACGGAACCAACTGCTACATCGTCCACGACAGTGCGTCGAAGACCTGCTGTGTCATCGACCCCGGCTACACCCCGGAAAAGGTGCTGAGCGAGGTGAACGCGCTGGGGCTGACCGTGGAAGCGATCCTGCTGACCCACGGACATTTTGACCATGTGGGCGGCGTAAAGGAGATCGCCGCCGAGACCGGCTGCGACGTCTATCTCTGCGCCGACGAGCTGACCATGCCGCCCCAGATGACGGCGGGGCCGCTCTACTATACCAAAACCTACGACGAGGGGGACACCCTGCACCTCGCGGGGCTGACGATCTCCGTTATCCGCACCCCCGGCCATACCCCTGGCTCCGTGTGCCTGCTGATTGGCGACGCCATGTTCTCCGGGGATACCCTGTTCGCCGGTTCCTGCGGCCGTACCGATTTTCCCGGGGGCAGCGGCGCGGCCATGCGAGCCTCTCTGCGCCGTCTGGCGGGGCTTCCCACCGACTACCGGGTCTACCCCGGCCACGGCATGGATACGACGCTGGCGGAGGAAAAGCGGTATAACCCTTATCTACGATAACCGAGGTTCTTATGAAACTGACACTACACGGTCATGACGACCGCTATGCCGTGGAGCAGTTACAGCTGTCCCTGTTTCCCGACAACACGGAAGGGGAGGCGGTTTCGTCCCTCCACCGGGGAAAGGTCTGGCTTACCGCCGTCACGAAAATCACTGTAAACGGCACCACTGCCGCGGCTACCCGGCGGATCAAGGCGGCGGACGAAACCGTCCGTCTGCGCCGCCGGGCATTGCAGCAGAGCTATTATCTGGCCGCGAAACAGTTGCTGCCCGTTACGCCCCCATGGGGCGCACTGGCCGGCGTCCGACCCACGAAAATCACTACCAAGCATCTGCTGGAGGGCGGCACACCCAAGTCCGCAGACGAGCTGCTGCGGGATGTATATTACGTCACCGACGACCGCCGCAGGCTGGCCGTCGACTGCTCGGTCTCCACGGTCCGGGCGGTGAATATGCTGCAGCCCAGCGATCTGTCGCTGTACGTCGGCATCCCCTTCTGCCCCACCCGCTGCACCTATTGCAGCTTCGTCAGCCGCACCATCGGCAGGAAAACGGAACTGCTGGAACCCTATCTGCGGGCGCTGGAACAGGAAATTGCGGTCACGGGCAGACTTCTGGCGCAGTCCGGGAGAACTATCCGCACCCTCTACATCGGCGGCGGCACCCCCACGACCCTCTCCGCCCCTCAGATGGAGCGCCTGCTGCGCGTCATCCGGGACAATTTCGATCTGTCCCGGTGCGTGGAATTCACCGTAGAGGGCGGCCGCCCGGATACGCTGGATTTGGAAAAGCTTCAAGTTATCCGTTCCGGCGGCGCTGACCGCATGAGCATCAACCCCCAGACCATGGAGGACGCCGTCTTACGCGCCTGCGGGCGGCCCCACAAGGCGGCGGATGTGCTTCGCGCCTACGGCGAAGCGGCGGATGCAGGTTTCAGTGCCATCAATATGGATTTGATCGCGGGTCTTCCCGCGGACACCACGGCGGGCTTCCGCCGCAGTCTGGACGCCGTGGCGACTTTGAACCCCGCCAACATCACCGTCCACACCCTCGCCCTGAAAAAAGGAGCCGACCTGTTTGAAAAGCGGGAGAATCTCCCCTCCGCCGGGGACGTCGCCGAAATGGTCGCCTACGGGGAGCAGACCCTCCGGGCGCTGGGCTACAAGCCCTATTACCTCTACCGCCAGAAATACATGTCCGGCAGCTTCGAGAATGTGGGCTGGAGCCGGGACAATCTGGACTGCCTGTACAACATCTACATGATGGAGGAAGTGCATACCATCCTCTCTTTGGGGGGCGGGGGCATGAACAAGGTCAATCTCCCCGATGGGACTCTCCGCCGGTTCCATAACCCCAAGTTCCCCGAACAGTACATCGAAATGCTCCCGGGCGTGCTGGAGCAGAAGCAGGAGCTGTTCCGCCTCATGACAGACGGGGCGAAATAACGCCCACGCTACACGAAAGGAAGTGTGCCAATTTGGACACCCTCATTTCCAATGTCACAGCCGTGACCATGAACCCACGGATGGAGGTTATTTTTGGCGCTTATATCGGCATCGAGGACGGGAAGATCGTCTCCATTGAGCGAAAGCCCCCTGCCGAAGCGCCCAAGGCCATTGTGGACGGCACCGGCATGGTGGCCATTCCCGGCCTTATCAACTGCCACACCCATCTGGCGACTGCCAGTCTGCGGTGCTTCACCGATGATCTGGGCAACACCGAAGCCCTTCAGGCGCTGCTGCAAAAGGAAGCAGAGCTGCAGGAGATCGTCAAGCTGGTCGGTCAGGACGCGCTGTCCCCGGCGGACAACCTGACGCTGGAATCCGCAAAGATGATCCGCGAGGACTTCTTGCAGCAGAACGCGTTCCTGGAGAACGACCAGTATTCGTCGTTCGACCGGCAGGCCCGTCTGCTGGAGCTGATCCTCCGCTACAAGGATCTCTGCGACGCGGCCATCGAGCGCGGCGCGGATATCTGGAAGCTCTATGCCATCGCGGCCCGTGCCGCCATCGGCCGTGCGAAGACCGTTCCGGCGGACACGTATCAGGACGTTTACGCGAAGATCGTATCCGATATGGAGCAGCAGATCGAAGAAGTTGCAAAGGAGGCTGAGGCTGAATGATCCGCGAATACCGTACCATCCGTGAGGTCTCCGGGCCTCTGATGATCGTCAAAAACGTCGAGGGCGTCACCTACGACGAGCTGGCCGAGCTGGAGCTGCCGAACGGCGAGGTCCGGCACTGCAAGGTTCTGGAGTGCAGCGGCGATACCGCCGTCGTGCAGCTGTTTGAAAACTCCGCCGGCATCAACCTGAAGGACAGCAAGATCCGCTTCCTGGGCCACCCGCTGGAGCTGGCCGTGTCCGAGGATATGCTCGGCCGCGTCTTCGACGGCATGGGCCACCCGAAGGACGGCGGGCCGGAGGTTCTGGCCGCCGAGATGAAGGACATCAACGGTCTTCCGATGAACCCCGCCGCACGCGATTACCCGAACGAATTTATCCAGACCGGCATTTCCACGATCGACGGCCTGAACACCCTTGTCCGCGGCCAGAAGCTGCCGATCTTCTCCGGCTCCGGTCTTCCCCACGCGCAGCTTGCCGCGCAGATCGCGCGTCAGGCGAAGGTTCTGGGCGACGACGCATCGAACTTCGCTGTTGTCTTCGCGGCCATCGGCATCACGTTTGAGGAATCGGAATTCTTCATTCAGGAATTCCGCCGCACGGGCGCCATCGACCGCACCGTCGTCTTCTCGAACCTCGCAAACGACCCGGCGGTCGAGCGTATCGCAACGCCGCGTATGGCACTGACTGCCGCCGAATATCTGGCGTTCGAATGCGGGATGCACGTGCTGGTCATCATGACCGACATCACGAACTACGCCGAGGCGCTGCGTGAGGTCTCCGCCGCACGAAAAGAAGTCCCCGGCCGCCGCGGCTATCCCGGCTACCTCTATACCGACCTTGCAACGCTCTATGAACGCGCAGGCCGCCGGATCGGCAAGAAGGGCTCCATCACCCTCATCCCGATCCTGACCATGCCGGAGGACGACAAGACGCACCCCATCCCCGACCTGACCGGCTATATCACCGAGGGCCAGATCATCCTGAGCCGCGATCTGTACCGCAAGGGCGTCATTCCCCCCGTGGACGTGCTGCCGAGCCTGTCGCGACTCAAGGACAAGGGAATCGGCCCCGGCAAAACGCGTGAGGATCACGCGGGCACCATGAACCAGCTCTTTGCGGCGTATTCCGCCGGCAAGGACGCGAAGGAGCTTGCAACGATCCTTGGCGAAAGCGCCCTCTCCCCCACTGACCGGCTGTACGCGAAGTTTGCCGAGGAATTTGAGCAGCGCTACGTCAGTCAGGGCTACGAAGAAAACCGTTCCATTGAGGAAACGCTGAACATCGGCTGGGAACTGCTGTCCATCCTGCCCGAAACGGAGCTCAAGCGCATCAAGCCGGAGTTCATCGAAAAGTACCTGCCCAAAAAGCAGGCGTAAGGCGGTGTTCGCATGGCCAGTAAAACGATCAATCCGACCCGGATGGAGCTTACGCGGCTCAAGGGCCGCCTGCGCACGGCCGTGCGCGGCCACCGGCTGCTCAAGGACAAGCGCGACGAGCTGATGCGCCAGTTCTTCCTGATCGTGCGGGAAAACAAGGAGCTGCGCGCCAAGGTCGAGCAGGGCATCGCGGAGGCCAACCGCGCCATGACCGTTGCGTCGAGCGTGATGTCCCCCGAAATGCTCCAGCAGGCGCTTTTGTACCCGAAGCAGTCGGCGACGTTGGACATGACGTTCCAGAACATCATGTCCGTCTCCGTCCCGGTCTACGAGTTCCACACCAAAAACGAGGACGCCGCGTCCATTTACCCCTACGGCTTCGCGCAGACGTCCGGCGAGCTGGACGATGCGCTGGGCGCGCTGGCCTCCGTATTTCAGGATATGCTTGCGCTGGCGCAGGCCGAAAAGAAGACGCAGCTGCTCGCCTCCGAGATCGAGAAGACCCGCCGCCGCGTCAATGCGCTGGAATATGTCATGATCCCGGAAATGGAGAAAAACATCAAGTATATCTCCATGAAGCTCGAGGAAAACGACCGCGCTACCAAGGTCCGCCTGATGAAGGTCAAGGACATGGTGCTCAAGGACGCGCACGAATTCGAAGATTAAAACCGGAACGCCGTCCCCTGTCACAACGGGGGACGGCGTAAAATTTTGCTGAAAACGGACGGAACGCGCACGCACCGAAGGCTGTCTCACCGGACAGCCTTTTCTCTGCGGGCCAGATGGGCGTAGTAGAGCAGGCACAGCAGGACCTGCACGACGGTCGAGCAGGGCGTTGCGAGGCCGATGTAGAACAGGCGCACATTCAGCAGGCGGGACATGGCGAACGACACGGGGATGAGGACGCCGAACGCGCCCAGAATGCCCTGCGCCATGACAAAGACGGTCTTGCCGAGGCCGGAGAAATAGCCCACAAAGCAGAACAGGAACGAGGTCAGCAGACAGGCGATGGCGTAGGCTTTGAGATAGTCCGCCGCTTCGAGGATGACGGCCCGGTCGTTTGCGAAGATCCCGGCGAGCAGATCGCCGTGGAAGAAATTAAAATAGAACACGAACACGCTGATGCACAGCGAGACAGCGACGCTGTAACGCAGTGCTTTTTTTGCGCGCTCCGGCTTGCCTGCGCCCGTATTCTGCGCGACGAACGCAGACACGGACTGCGAAAATGCCGACGGCAGCAGCATGACGAACGCGCAGACCTTCTCCGCGATGCCCATGCCCGCAGACTGCAGAAGACCGAGTGAATTGACGATGGCGAGAATGACCAGAAACGATATGCCGACCAGCACGTCCTGCAGGGCGATGGGAATGCCGAGCCGCAGGATCCGCGCCGAGCGTGTTGATATCGCATTCGGTATAGGTTCTTCCTGTTTCCTCCGGCAGAAGCCTCTCACGGTTGCCGAAGCGGTCGCCGCCGATGGCGGCTCCGGCCTGATACGCTTCCACGCTGCCGCCCTCCCAGCCGAGCGCACGGGCTTCCTCCTTGGTCATGTAGTTGTCCGGCAGATGACCGTAGGTATCGAGATACAGAACGACGTGCTCCGCGTCGTAATAATACCCGTGCCCGCCGACCGTGTCGGCGGTCTGTGTGACCTCCGGGTCCTCGGCGGTCACAAACTGCTCGCCCGATTCGGGCGCTTCCGTCTCCTCGGACAGCGCAGCGTCCGCCAGCTCCTGCAGCGTCGTAACGCTGGATTCCACGATCTGCACCGTGTCGCGCACCGTGCAGCCGCCGGGCACCAGCAGCGTCAGCGCCAGAAGCAGCGCCAAAATCCGTTTTTTCATGGTCAGTCTTCTTTCAGCTCCCGCGCAATGGCCCGCATCAGCGCCTCCGGCAGCTTTTCCACGCGCCGGTCGTAGGTCACAAAGCCGTTGACCTCGTCCTCCACGTCGCTCAGCTGCGTGTACACATCGGCGGCAAGGCCGGACTTGCACGCGGGGACGATCTGCGTTTCATAGAGCGTTTTGACCGCCTCACCCAGCGCCTCAGGCGTCTGGTAGCCCTTATAGCCGAAGTTCTTCGCGTTCCAGGTGTGCCCCGCGACCGGCAGATTGTACCCGCCGAACTCCGACAGGACGACCGCGCGGCCCTTTTTGTCAGGCTTAAAGCGGTACGGCTTGAAGTACACGTGCAGGCTCTTCACGTCGCTCACGCCCTGATCGTGCCAGCCGCTGGCATGGTCGATCAGCCGCGTGGGGTCGAGCCTGCGGATCAGCCGCACTGCGTTTTTCGCGTCAAACTGTCCCCAGCCCTCGTTGAACGGCACCCACAGGACAATGCACGGGCAGTTCTGCAGCTGCGCGACCAGTTCCTCCAGCTCGCGGGTATAGCTGTCGCGCCCCTCCGCGTCCGTGCGGGCAAAAAGCCGGTAATGGCTGTCCTTGAGATGAACGCCGGTGATGAGCGGCGCGGAGATGGTCAGCAAATTGTACTGTCCGCCGCCGGAGGGCATATCCTGCCAGACCAGCATGCCCAGCCGGTCGCAGTGGTAATACCAGCGCATAGGCTCAATTTTGATGTGCTTGCGCAGCATATTGAAGCCCAGCCGCTTCATGAGCGTAATATCATAGATCAGCGCCTCGTCCGACGGCGCGGTATACAGTCCGTCCGGCCAGTAGCCCTGATCGAGCACGCCATGGTGGAAATACGGCTGCCCGTTTAAGAGCAGGCACGGATGGCCCGCCGCGTCCTTCCCGGTGCCGACGGTGCGCATGGCGAAATAGCTTTTGACGGTATCGTCCCCCAGCGTGATGGTCACGTCGTAGAGGTTCGGCGCCTCCGGCGACCACAGGTGCAGCTGCTCCGGCGGCAGAACGGCGCTGCCGCAGCCGTCCTCGTCCGTTTCGCCGCTGCCGACGGGCGTTCCCTGATAGGAAATTTCGATTCGAGCGCCCTTCGGCGCGGGCGCGGCGAGCCTCCAACGGACGCGTCCCTCCGGCAGCTCCGGCGTGAACAGGAGCGCCTGCACATAGTTCTCCGGCACGTGCTCGGCCCAGACGGTCTGCCAGATGCCGCTCTGCGGCGTGTACCAGATGCCGCCGCGCTTCGTCTTCTGCTTGCCGCGCGAGAGGGGTACAGCGTCCGTATCGTCGCGCACGGCGACAGTCAGGATGTTTTCGCCATCCCGCAGAAGCTTTGTCATATCCAATGTAAAGGTCGTATAGCCGCCCGTGTGCGTCCCGGCAAGCAGGCCGTTGACGTACACCCAGGCCCGCTGGTCAGCGGCACCGATGTGCAGCAGCATCCGCCCGCCGTCCGGCTTTGCAAACGGCAGCGTCCGCCGGTACCAGAGCACCTGACCGGGCTTCAGAATTCGGCCCACCCCGGACAGCGGCGCTTCCGGCGAAAACGGCACGAGGATCTCCCCGTCCCACGCGCCGGGGCAGGCGTCGGAGGCCGTGATGGCGTAGTCCCAGAGGCCGTTGAGATTGTAATAGCTTTCCCGCACGAGCTGCGGGCGGGGATATTCCTGCAAAACAGCGTTCTTGTCCAGCGCTTCGCCCCAAGGTGTCAGCATTTTGTCCCCTCCTTCTTTTTAAGCGCCAGCACCGGCGGCAGAATCAGCAGCAGCACAATGGCAGCCGCCAGAAAAATGGACGGCGTCGGCACGGTTTTTACCACGCCGAGGTCAACATAGGTCGAATCGCTGCCGCGAATGACCGCCGCGCCGATAGCCGGGCCGAAGATCATCGGCAGCAGCACGCCGAAGATCATGCGGATGCCCTGAAAATGTCCGGCTTTGCCGGCAGGCGTATGGTCGCGGATGACGCCGGACAAAATCGCCGTGACCAGCATATAGCCGGACATCATGACGCAGCCCGTCAGAATCACGGCCAGCATCGACCGCGCGAAAAACATCCCAAGCAGTCCCGCGAACATGACCCCCGCCGCCGGAAGCACGCACCGCAGCTCGCCGAGCCGGTCGATCACGCGGCCGGAGAGCACACTCACGACCGACGCGAAGATCAGCACAATGCCCAGCACAAGGGCATAGCCGTCAAAATGCAGATAGTTCTGCATATAGATGATGAGATACGGGAAAAAGACCTGCACGGCCACGGAGAACAGGCAGAACGCCGCGAAGGACAGATAGAGCGCCGGGTTTCCCCGCACGACCGACGGGCGAAGCCCGTAGACAAGGTTTTTTAGGCCATTGTCCCGTCTCGGCTCCAGCTTCGGCTCCGGGATCAGGAAGACGGACACAACTCCCGTCAGAACAACGAGTCCGCCGAAGATCGCGAAGAATTTCTGCCATTCCCCGCGCTGTGTCATGCCGTCGAACAGGCCAAAAATGACGAGCATGGAAATGAGCGGCAGAATGGCCAGCACGGATTCTGCCTTGCCCCGCGCCGCGTTCGGCACGGTGTCGGTGATCCACGCGTTGAAGGCCGCGTCGTTGGCCGTCGAGCCGAAAAACGTCATGACGCAGTCGAGCACGACGATCATCACCGCCGCGGCAACCGCCGCAGAGGCCGCCGGGAACAGCTTCGCCGCGTTTTCGACTGTCACGAGGCCGAACGCCGCCGTAGAAAGGCCCCAAAGCAGATAGCCGCCGCAGATAAACAGCTTGCGCTTTCCCACGCGGTCGGACAGCGCGCCCATCAGCAGCGTCGTCAGCGTGGCGGCAGCCGCGCTCCAGCCGACCATGGCGGAGATATAGCCGGGGTCGGTGGAGATGGTATTATAAAGGTAGACATTAAAATACATATTTTCGATCGTCCAGGCAAACTGGCCGACCATACCGACAAGAATGAGCGTCAGCCAGACGCGCGGGGACAGCTTTTTCATATCCGGCATCCTCCCGTTATTCAGCTTCTGCGCTGCCGCAGTATTTCGTATAGAGCGCAATATGGTCCTCAATACAGAACTCGCCTGTCCACGCGTTCGCCGTCACGCAGATCACGCTTCTGCCGTCCGGGGTGGTTCCTGCGCTGGCACAGCAGTTCATGGCCTCGGCGGTATAGCCCGTCTTGGCGGCTGTAATTTCCGCGCCGTTCAGGGCATATTCGTGGTGGACGCGGTAGAGGAATTTGTTCGTCATGGCAAGCCCGTCCGGGTGCTGCTCCGTTTCGCTGGCCCGGTAATTTTCCGCGCTCAGTATTTCGGTGCACGTCTCGTTTTCCAGCGCTGCCTGCAAGATCAGGGCGATCTCGCGCACCGTGGAATAGTGGTTCTCGTCGTGCAGGCCGCTGGTGTTCATAAAATGCGTGTTTGCAAGCCCCAGCGCCGCGGCCTTTTCGTTCATCATGGCGACGAACGCTTCCTCGCTTCCGGCCACGGCCTGTGCCAGCGCCTCCGTCGCCTCCGCGCCGGAGGGCACGACTGCGCCGTACAGCAGATCGCGCATCGTGACCGTCTCGCCGTTCACATAGCCCGCCATCGACGCGCCCGCAAGATACAGCGGATCGATAATGTCCTGCGTCATGGTGAATGTCGCGTCGAGATCCGGCAGATTCTCCGCCGCCACCAGCAGCGTCATGACCTTCGTCATGGATGCGGGGTAAATTTTTTCGTCCATGCCCTTTTCGGCCAGCACCGTCCCGCTCTGCACGTCGACCAGCACGGCGGAAGACGAATACAGCTCCAGATCGAGCGTTTTTGTCTGCTCTGTTGCCTGTGCCAGTGCCAGGCCGGGCTGCTCCGGTTCGGGTTCTGGCTCAGGCTCAGGCTCCGGTTCGGGTTCGGGCAGCGGTTCCGGTTCAGGCTCCTGCACCGGCTCCTCCGGGACGGCGGCCTCCGGCTCAAAGGGCGTATCCGTCACGCCGCTCGTGACCGGCGTATCGAGATAGGGCTTTACGATCTGCCGGTGCGCGTAATAGACTGCGCCGCCCAGAAGTGCCGCGCACACAAAAAGCGTCAGCGCGACGCGAAGCACCCGGCGGCGCTTTGCGCGCCTGCGGTCGCGCAGGCGTTCGAACGCGGGTGCGTTTTCAGGGTCAAACTGCTGTTGTGATTCATGGTTCATAGGAAGCTCTCCTGTCTGGAATTCGCGATATACCCTATTCTACCACATCTGCGCTCTGCCGGAAAGAGGCAATGTCATCAGCGCAAGCCCGTGTCCCGCCAATTTTATGTGCGTGCTGTCAAGGAAAAACACTTGACAGCCGGGATAAAATCTTGTATAGTATACCGGAACGATTGATCTGGGGGTCTTGCCATGCGGTCTGATGCGCTCACCATGACGCTGCTGTACGACTATTATGGCGAGCTGCTGACCGAAAAGCAGCGGGGCCTGTTCGATCTCTACTATAATCAGGACTATTCTCTCAGCGAGATCGCATCCGCTGCCGGGATCAGCCGACAGGGCGTCCACGATACGCTTGCCCGCGCCGAGGAGCTGCTGGAGGGCTATGAAGCTGCGCTCGGCTGCATCGCGCGCGACCGGCGGCTGGAATCCGCGCTGGATACGATCACACAGAACGCGCAGGCGCTTGCTTCTGTTCCGGGGGCTGCGCCGCAGGCCGGCGCGATCCTGCGCGCCGTGCGGGAAATAAAGGAGTAACACATGGCATTTGAAGGCTTAACCGAAAAGCTCTCGAACGCGTTCAAAAAGCTGCGCGGCAAGGGCCGCCTGTCTGAGGCCGACGTCAAGGAATCCATGCGCGAGATCCGTCTGGCGCTGCTGGAGGCCGACGTCAACTACAAGGTCGTCAAGGACTTCATCAAAAAGACGACCGAGCGCTGCGTCGGCACGGACGTGCTCGAAAGCCTCACGCCCGCGCAGATGATCGTCAAGATCGTCAACGAAGAGCTGACCGCGCTCATGGGCAGCGAGAACCAGAAGATCAAGATCGCTTCCCAGCCGCCGACCGTCGTGATGCTGGTCGGCCTGCAGGGCGCGGGCAAAACGACCAACGGCGCAAAGCTCGCGGGCTTATTTAAAAAGCAGAACAAAAATCCGCTGCTCGCGGCCTGCGACATTTACCGTCCCGCCGCCATCAAGCAGCTGCAGGTCGTCGGCGGACAGCTCGGCATTCCCGTTTTCGAAATGGGCCAGACAAACCCGGTCGATATCGCAAAGGCAGCCGTCGCTCACGCCGTGCGGCACGGCAACGACATGGTCTTCCTCGACACCGCAGGCCGTCTGCACGTCGACGAGGCGCTCATGGACGAGCTCAAGGCCGTCAAGGCCGCGGTCAACCCGGACGAAATTCTGCTCGTGGTCGACGCAATGACCGGTCAGGACGCCGTCAGCGCGGCAAAGACCTTCGACGAATACCTCGATATCACCGGCGTCATGCTCTCCAAGCTCGACGGCGACGCAAGAGGCGGCGCGGCGCTTTCCATCAAGGCCGTGACCGGTAAGCCCATCAAATTTATCGGCACCGGCGAAAAGCTCGACCAGATCGAGCCCTTCCACCCCGGCCGCATGGCCTCGCGCATTCTCGGCATGGGCGACGTGCTCACGCTGATCGAAAAGGCGGAGGCCGCGTTCGACGCAAAGAAGGCCGCCGAGCTGGAGCAGAAGCTCAAGAGCAATAAATTCACCCTTTCCGATTTCTACGATCAGCTCTCGCAGCTGAAAAACATGGGCTCGCTCGACGAGATCGCGGCCATGATGCCCGGCATGAACGCCGGAGCGCTCAAGGGCGCGCAGGTCGACGAAAAGGCCATGGCCCGCACCGCCGCCATCATCCAGTCCATGACCCCGTATGAGCGTGAGACCCCCTCCGTGCTCAACTCCAGCCGCAAGCGGCGCATCGCGCTCGGCTCCGGCGTGAAGGTCGAGGACATCAACAAGCTGCTCAAGCAGTTTGACATGATGAATCAGATGATGAAGCAGTTCTCCGGCCCCGGCGCCTCGCGCAAGATGAAGCGCATGGGCAAGCTCGGCGGCATGGGCGGCCTCGGCGGCTTCCCCGGCATGTAAGCATATCGTTTCAGCCGTAACAGATTTGGCTTTACGAAATAAGAAAACTTGATTTATTTTTGGAGGAACAATCATGGTTAAGATCAGACTGAGAAGAATGGGCGCCAAGAAGGAGCCGTATTACCGCATCGTTGTCGCCGATTCCCGTTTCCCGCGCGACGGCCGCTGCATCGAAGAGATCGGCACCTACGACCCGAAGAACGAGGCCAACGCCATCACCATCGACGCCGACAAGGCCAAGCAGTGGATCAAGAACGGCGCACAGCCCAGCGACACCGTCCGCGGTCTTCTCAAGAAGGCAAACGTCCTGTAAGTCTGGGGTACCGGCATGAAGGATCTTTTGCTGTATATGGCAAAAAGTCTGGTCGATAATCCCGACAGCGTTACGGTCACTGAGGTAGAAGGCGAGACGACCGTGCTTGAGCTTCGCGTTGCCCCTGAGGACATGGGCAAGCTCATCGGCCGTCAGGGCCGCATCGCCAAGGAGATCCGCACGATCATCAAGTCCGTTGCCCAGCGCACCGGCCAGAAGGTCAGCGTCGAGATCGTCGACTGAACGAATGCAATCAGAACCGGGCCGTCCCTCTGCGGACGGCCCGGTTTTTGCGCGTGCCCCGGTGCAGGCTGCGCCTGTTTTATGCAAAGAACCAGGGAAACCCGGCCGCAATTGGCAGGGTTCCTGTTCCGCCCGGCGGAAGCAGAATTTTTTGTGAAAAGCCGCAGCAGATCTGTATCCGCTTGCTCATTTGGCTGCAGGGTCGATGCGTTACCCATCCAGCTTCCGCATATCGAAGGACAGCGTATAGCTTCCGGTCGTATTTCGCGGAAGCTCCAGTGAGCCGTCTTCGGCAAGGCCGGTGAAGCCGGTCATGGTGAGGGAATAGTCGATCTGATAGCCTGCGGCCTGTGTGTGAAGCTCCTGCAGCGGCTCGTCCAGCAGCTGCCGCGCGGCGGCGGCAAGCGCCTCGTCGGCAGAAGCAGCGGTTCGGGCACAAGCATTGTAACCATGCCGAGTATGCTCAGCCAGATAGAAGTCAGTCTCGCCTTGGGGTCCACGCCTGCGGCCTACAGCACCAGATACCACGGCAGCGCCCGCAGCAGCTTCACGCGCAGCAGCACCTCTGCATCGGCCTGCGAATATTCCCGGTAGCCGTTCTCCGCCCGCTTGGGCGCGATCAACCCCTCCGATTCATAATACCGGATGTTGGCCCGCGGCAGTCCAGACAGTGTTTCGATCTCCTTGATCGTCATATGCATCCCTCCTGCCCTCAGCGTACAGTATCAAGCAGGTTTACAGTCAAGCTTTTTTTGATTTTTTTCGTAGGGTGTATCTGAAAACTCATGATGTGACCGGCAGCGAGGGATTTT
>OKTO01000485.1_pt1 | contig 14359 bp, 13 predicted proteins | sample 1606101 | NCBI WGS metagenome assembly OKTO01 (sample SAMEA3879513, study PRJEB24766) | human gut metagenome | biome: human-associated habitat; feature: feces | place: USA | collected 1985/1987
GCAGAGCATTTCGGAGAGCAGACCTTTCTGGCCGCTCTTGGAATTGCCGGCGGTATGGCAATCGCATGGTGTCTGGCCGATTTAAGCCGGAAGCTCCGGGGGCGGCTGTAAAGCGCGTGCTGCGCCGCGCCCCGGCTGCTTGACAAGCTGATTTTTTCTGGATACAATACAAAGAAAAAACCTCGGAGACGCTCCGGGAAAGGAACATTTGGATGAGATCGAACACGAAACAGGCCCTGCTGGTGACGGTGGTGGGCGTGACGCTTTTTGTGGCGCTGCTGCGGCTTTCTTCCGTTCTGACCTTTGCAGCACAGCTGGTAGACCTGGTACTGCCCATTCTGGCAGGCGGCATTCTGGCACTTTTTATCAACGTGCCCATGACCGGTCTGGAAAAGCGGCTGAACCGCCTGTTCGGCAAGGCCAAAAAGCAGCCCTCGGCGAAAGCCATCCACCTTCTCAGCTTTTTCATCACCCTGCTGGGCGTTGTGCTGGTGCTGGTATTGGCGCTGACTTTGCTGATTCCGGAGCTGGTGCAGTCCTTCCACAGCCTGTATGTGCAGATCGAGGCCAATATTCCCCGCTGGACTGCCTATCTCAACGCACAGGATGCTGACATGGGCTGGCTGATGAACTGGCTGGAGGGCATCAACTGGGAGCAGCTGCTGCACAAGGTCACCGCAAGCATCGACACGGTGCTGGTCAATGCGGTAGGGGCTGTCTCTGCCACGGTGAATATCGCGATCACCGCCTCGTTTGCGCTGATCATCTCCGTCTATATGTCCCTTAGTACGGAGAGCCTCGGCCACCAAGCCCGCACGCTGGTGTGCGCCTACCTGAAGCCCGCCCACGCCGCCGGGGTGCTGAAGTTCTGCCGGCTGTTCCGGCAGTCCTTTGCAAACTTTTTAACGGGACAATGCAGCGAGGCAGTGATCCTTGGCGTTCTGATGGCTCTTGCATTTTCCGTTTTCAAGATCCCCTACGGCAGTCTGGTGGGCGTGCTCACCGCCATCTGCGCCATCATCCCCTATGTGGGTGCACTGATCTCCTGCGTGGTCAGTGTGTTCCTTGTGCTGTTGGTAGACCCTGTGCTGGCGGTGCGCTGCCTGATCGTGTACCTTGCCGTGCAGTTTGTTGAAAACCAGTTCATTTATCCCCGTGTGGTGGGCAAATCCGTGGGGCTTTCGCCGCTGTACACCCTTATTGCCGCCATGATCGGCGGAAAGCTTTTTGGCATCATCGGCATTATCTTCTTTATCCCCCTGACAGCGGTGGTCATCGAGCTTGTAAAAGAGGACACCTTTCGGCGTCTGCGCGCAAAAGAGCCCCTGCAATAAAACAGCGTGCCCGGAATACCATACCCCCTGATATCCTTCCCTGGTGTCAGGGGTATTTTTATGCCGTGCAGCTGCAAAGCACGCGGTTGTTCGCCCTTTTCCATGCAAAATCCTTCAAAAAACAGCTTGAAACGCTTTTGTTGCAATGATACAATATGATTGTTATTTTATGGGAAAATCGGCGTATGCCCCGTGCGGACAGGCCGCGAGCGTAGGGGTTCCTGTGGGGTGTGTAAGAATCGCTAAGGCAGCACTGCGCTCCTGCACTTGCGCAGTACTGCCTTCCGAAAATGTGAGGAAAGTATATTTATATGATAAAAAAGATCTCCCGCCGCTCCTTTTTGCAGGCGGTCAGCGTTGCAGCTGCCACGGCAGCGCTGACCGCCTGCGGCGGCGGCAAGGCTGAAAGCAAAACAGCAGATGCGCACGAAGCCGTCACCTTTATGGCACCTTATAAGGAGATAGAAGCCTTTATTGAGCAGGTGCACAGCGTTTACCCGGAAGTGAACATCGAGGTCGTGCCATACAGCGGCGATAACACCACCACCTGTTTGCAGAATATGTTTGCGGCAGGCGACCTGCCGGACGTCTGCACCTTGACCTACTACGACCCCCAGATCGATCTGGTCTCCGACAAACTGCTGGACCTTTCCGGCTACGATTTTACGGATAACTATGTGGAGTCCCGTCTGCAGGACGTGTTCGACAACGGTGCCATCTATCTGCTGCCCTCGGTTTACAACTGCTACGGCATCACCTACAACAAGACCCTGCTGCGAGAACACGGCTGGGAGCTGCCCAATTCTTTCGCTGAGCTGGAAGTGCTGGCTGCAAAAGCCAAGGAAGCCGGGGTCGATCTCTGCCTGTCGCAGATCCAGTACCCGGGCTACGGTTTCCAGTATCTGTGCAACATTGCAGATGCCGATTTCCTTGGCACACTGGACGGCAGACTGTGGCAGAAGGATTATCTTTCCGGCAAGGCAAACGTCAGCAACACCCCCGGCATGATGCAGGCAATGGCGTATGTCAAAAAGTGGAAGGACATCGGGATGCTGAACGGCTCCGGCGATGCTCTTGACGACAACGTGACCCTGCAGAGGATGGCCGAGGGGAATACCCTGTTTTTGATCGGAAACACCAACGGCATTGTGGAGGCAGACGGCAACGCCGATAAATTCGGCCTGATGCCCTATCTTTCCGAGGACGGCACCCAGAACGTTTTTGTGCTGAATGTGAACCGCTTCTACGGTCTGAATAAAAAGCTGAAACAGAACCCCCAGAAGCTGGAGGATGCGCTCAAGGTGATGCGTGTGCTTTCCACCGTTGCAGGCACCAGCGCTCTGCAGCCCGCAACGGCGCTGAAAAGCAGCCTGTTGCCCTTCAAGGGTGCAAAGGCAGACGGCACCTACTATGCCGACATCGCCGATACCCTGAACGCAGGCAACACCGCGCCCTTTATCTATTCCGGCTGGGAAAACACCTTCGTGACCACCGGCCTTAAAATGCTGGACTTCATGAAGGGCAACGCCACCATGGAGGATGTCATCCGTCAGCTGGACGAGGATCAGGACAGTGTGGTGAACAACACCCCGGATGTCATCACTACCGTTACGGAGGAGCTTTCGCAGCAGGACTGCGCCATGCTGGTAGGCCGCTGCTTTGCACAGGCTACCGGCAGCGACCTTGCGCTGGTCTCGCTGAGCACATGGATCCCCGGCAACCCCACCGAGCAGAACCACCACGGCGTAGCCGCCAAGCTGTACGCCAAGGGCATTACGGATTACGACCTTTCGGTCATCCTGCCCACCGGCTGGAACCGCACCATCCAGACCGTCACCCTGACCGGGCAGCAGATCAGCGACCTGCTGGCTTCTGGCTACGATGCCTACGGCAACGGCAAGGGCTACCCCTATGTGCTGGTAAGCCCGGTGCAGCCGGAGGCGGGCAAGACCTATCAGGTTGCCATCTGCGGTGTGAGCGACCAGCTGGCTGCCGAAGCAACGGTGACAGACAGCGGCGTGGTGGGCATGGATGCCGCAAAAACCTTCTTTGGTGCTTACACCACCATCAGCCGGGCAGACACCGCATGGAGTTGAATAAAACGGACAGGAGATACTGGATGTGAACAACAAAATCTATAAAAAGCTGTTTGTGGGCTTCGGCTTTGTCAGCATCGTGTTGATCCTGACCCTTTTTGTCATGAGCCAGACCTACATCCAAAACCTTGTCTACCACGAGCGTCTGAGCCAGATGGAAGAGGTCACCCACCAGATGTTCCACAGTCTGGAGGATGTGATCGACAACCACTGGGACGAGGTGGATGTGCAGTGTAATTATTTATACTACACCCCGCTGGAGACCGATACCGATCTCTACCGCTATCTGAAAAAGCTGTCGGAGCTTTCCAATTACCATGAAAAACAGATCGAGCTGATCGCCGTGGATGCTGCCGGGCGTTATTATACCGAGTATGGCCGCACGGGTCTGCTGCGGGAAATGAACTATCTGGAAAACGCGCCGCAGCGGGTCAGCTATGTTTCCAATTCGCTGACCGTGGACGACTCCCGGATGGTGTTTCTGGAACAGCTCTCCACCCCCATCACACTGCAAAGCGGAGAAAAAGAGATCACCCTGCGCTACTTCGGCATCTCCCAGAGCATGACCCAGCTGAACGATTATTTCCGCTGCGACGCCTACGAAAATAACAACAGCGTCTATGTACTGGACAACAACGGTTTCAAGCTGTTCAACGCCAATGATACTGAGCTGTTGAAGGGGCATAACGTATACACCGTGCTCTCCCAGATGTCCTATCTGCACGGTTCTTCCTTTGCAGCAGCAAAGGAGCGGCTTACCCGCACAGGCTCCTGTTATTCCAACGCCGTGCTGGACGGGACTGAGTATTACTACGCCCTGAAGCAGATGGAAAACGCCCAGTGGACGCTGGCGTTCCTTGTTCCGGCAAAATATGTGGCCGTGAATACGCAGAAGCTGGTCAATATCGTCATGGCCGTTATTGTAGGCTTTGCAACGGTGTTTTCGATCATGGCAGTCATTGCTGGCTGGTTCCTTTTGCGGGAAAAGCAGCAGCGGGAGCTGCAGGCTGAAAAAAAGACGAACCTCCGTCTGGAGCAGTATAACATCCAGCTGACGCAGGCCAACGACGAGATGCGGCGGGCGCAGGATGCTGCCGCCGAGGCGTTACAGTCCGCCGAGCGTGCCAGCAAAGCCAAGACGGACTTCCTCTCCAACATGAGCCACGATATCCGCACCCCCATGAACGCCATCATCGGCATCACCACCCTGATGAAAAACGAGCTGCACGAGCCGGAAAAGCTGGCCGAGCATCTGGGCAAGCTGGAAAGCTCCGGTCAGCTGCTGCTGGGCATCATCAACAATATTCTGGATATGAGCCGCATCGAGAGCGGCAAGACCACCCTGCATGTGGAAAAAATGAATCTGCCCCAGCAGATCAGTCAGCTGGACAGCATCATCCGGCAGCAGGCAGGTCAGCGCAGTCAGAGCTTTACGGTAAGCACCAATTTGCAGCACGAAAACGTGCTGGCAGACCCCAACCGTCTGAATCAGGTGCTGATGAACATCCTCTCCAACGCGGTCAAGTATACGCCCACCGGCGGGCACATCCGTTTGGAGGTGGAAGAGCTGCCCCGGAACGAGCACTACGCCCGGTACCGCTTCGTGGTGCAGGATGACGGCATCGGCATGAGCGCGGACTACCAAAAGACCCTCTTTGACCCCTTTACCCGTGAGGAGCGCTCCGGCACCAACAAGGTGCAGGGCACGGGTCTGGGTATGGCGATTACCAAAAGCGTCATAGACCTGATGGGCGGCTCCATCAGCGTGGAGAGCGCCACCGGCAAGGGCACCCGCTTTGAGGTGGTGCTGGAATTTCCCATTGACACCGAAGCGGACACGGTGCAAAAGGCGCAGGCGCTCCCGGAGGAAGAAGAGACCACTTCTCCCCTGTCCGGCATGAAGTTCCTCTGCGCCGAGGATAACGCCATCAACGCCGAGATTCTGCAAATGCTGCTGGAAACAAAAGGCGCAAGCTGCACCATCTGCCCCAACGGTCAGGAGATCGTGGATGCCTTTGCCAGCGTCAAGCCCGGCGATTACGACATGATTTTGATGGACGTGCAGATGCCGGTGATGGACGGCCTGGAGGCCACCCGCCGCATCCGCAGCGGCGAAAACCCGCTGGGACGCACCATCCCCATCCTTGCCATGACCGCCAACGCCTTCCTTGAGGATATGCAAAAGAGCAAGGAAGCCGGCATGGACGAACATCTGTCCAAGCCCGTGGACATCAGCGCTCTGGAGCAGACGGTAAAACGCTTCCGTGTTATCCCCCCGAAAATAAATAGCGGTCTGCAGCGTTTTTGCCGCAAACCACCGCATGACCTTGCATAAAAAAACTGCTGCCCCTTTGCCCGGACGCTTTGGCATCCGGTACGGGGCAGCAGTTTTTTGCGTTATAGAAGGAGCATTCCCCTCAGATGGGCATGGTCTGGTAGAACCAGTCCGAAATGGCCTTGCGGGTGTCGGCGAAGAACTTTTTCACCGGGCAGGCGGCATCCCGGGCTTCCTGTTCCAGATCCGTGCCTGCGGGGAAGTTGCGGATGACGGTATACGCCACCGACTGCGGCGGCAGTGACATCATCACAGCCGGGTCGTGCACCACGCAGATCTGCTCGCCTACCGCAAGGGTAGCGGGGTCGGAGGTGGTTTTTTCGTCATGGTCCTGCCAGACGGTGCTGTCGGTAACGATCATCTGATAGGTCTCCTGCTCTTCCGCAGTCACCAGAATAGACTCCACCTTGCCCTCCACGGTGCGGCTGACGCCCTCTACTACACCATAATAGTAGAGCTTCTTGGAAAACAGCGCCGAAGCAGAGGGCAGTGCGCTGACGCTGAGCAGCAGCACCGCAAGCAGACAAAAGAGCGAGCGATAGGTCTTTTTCATAGAAAACCTCCATTTTTGATGTTGCAGCGGAGCGCCCGGCGCTCCCGGATGCCTTATTTTACCATAACTACCGTCGGATTTCTATATCCGGGCTTAACCGGCCACGGAAAATCAGCTTTTATGCAAAAAGGACTGCCGTGCATAGCAACGCACAGCAGTCCTTTTTATGCTTTTATCCGTTTACTTGCTGATGGAAAGGGTGCCGAAAGCAGTCTCTTCAAAGTGGCTGCTGTACAGCTCCTGCATCAGTTTGATGAGCGAGAGGGTATCCTCTGCGCCGGCGGTCTCGTAGCAGGAGTGCATCGCCAGCTGGGGCAGGCCGATGTCCACGCAGTTCATGGACACCTGTGCCATCGCCAGATTGCCCAGCGTGCTGCCGCCCACCTTATCGGAGCGGTTTGCAAAGTACTGCAGCGGCACACCGGCGCGGGCAGCCAGCTCCCGGGCGGCGGCAACGCTCATGCCGTCGCTGGTGTACTTCTGACCTGCGTGGGTCTTGATGACCACACCCTTGTTCATGTAGGTGCAGTTGTTCACATCGGTGTGCTCCGGGTGGTTGGGGTGCACGGCGTGGGCGTTGTCGGCGCTGACCATAAAGCTGGAAGCCACCGCGCGGTGGAAGTCCTCATCGTTGCCGCCAAGGCTCTGGGCAATGCGGTGCAGCACATCGTACAGGAAGGTGGAAGCTGCGCCCTGCTTGGTGCCGGAGCCGACTTCCTCGTTATCAAAGAAGGCCGCCACGCCGATGGAGCGGGCGTTCTTTGCGGTCAGCAGTCCTTTCAGGATGCCGTAGACGCACTGCTGGTCGTCCAGACGGCCGCAGGAGATGAACTCCTCGTTGCAGCCCCAGACGGTGGCCTTTTCCCGCACATAGAGGAACAGGTCGCTGCCAAGGATCTGCTCCTCGGACACCTTCAGCTCCTCTGCGATCAGCTTTTTCAGCGCGCCCTCCTCGCAGGCGCCGCCCAGCACAGGCAGCATATCCACCTGCTTGTTGAAGGAAGCCTTATCGTTGACCTCGCGGTTCATGTGGATGGCAACGCTGGGGATCATCAACAGGTCGCGGTCCAGTGCCACCAGACGGGATACGATAGCGCCGTTCTCCTGCACCAGCACACGACCCGCCACAGACAGCGGACGATCCATCCATGTGGCGCAGATCATACCGCCGTAGCCCTCGGTGTTCAGCTTGGTGTAGTTCTGCCCCATGTGGATTTCGGCGTTCTCCTTGATGCGGAAACAGGGAGAATCCGTATGGGCGGCGGCAACGTTGAAGCTGTAATTTTCCAGCTGGTCGCCCATGCGGAAGGCGATGATGCTGGAACCGTTGCGGCAGACAAAATAGTCCTTGCCGGGTTCCAGCGCCCACTTGCGGCTTTCCAGCAGCTCGGCAAAGCCTGCCTTCAGCAGGATATCCCGCACAGCGGCGGTGGTGTGGTATGCGGTGGGGTTGCCGTCGATGAAGGACAGCATTTCACGGACTTCGGATGCGATCATAAAAATAAACCTCCTAATTTCCTGAGAAAAGAGCCGGTCAGTGCTGACCGGCCCTTTTTAAGCATATTCAGGTTACTTTTTGGCAGCGGTCTGTTCGCGCTTTGCTAGGGCGGGCAGAATGAATCCCAGTACGGTCAGCACCACGGGGGTGATAACGTTCAGTGCAAAGGTGAAGGGGTCCTTATCATACATACCCAGCACGCAGCACACGGCGGTAACGGCAAAACACCAGCCGCCGAAGAACTTGGCCACGGCCTGATTCTTGACAAAGCGGTACTCGGCGGGGATGGTATCGTAGGCGTTGCGCAGGGCGATGTAGGCGGCAAACACCCACAGATAGCGCATAGGCATACACACAGAGTTCAGCTTGGTCAGCTGGCGCAGAACGGCAGCAGCACCGGGCACGAAGGACTGTGCCAGAATGATGGAGCCGGACAGCACAGCCACCATCTTGATGCCGTTGCTGTGCACACCGTGGGCGTTGACCTTGTGCAGAGCCTGCGGGATGAACTGCTTGGTGTGCTCGTTATCCAGCAGCATACGCAGCGGTGCGTCGATGCTCAAAATCAGCACAGCGAGCTGGCTGATGACGTTGCACAGGGCGTAGATGATCATGAACAGATCGCCCACATGGTAGTACTGACCCAGCTTCTGGAAAGCCCAGTAGGAACTGTTGGCGACATAGGCGTTGAAGCTCTCTGCGCTGGCGTTGATGACGGCGGGGTCGAACATACGGCTCATGGCCAGCGTGCCCAGAATGGCGCAGGTGACCACCATGACGGCCAGCGCGATCATGCCGCGGGGGAAGCCCTTGCTGGGGTTCTCGACCTTATTGACGTAGGGAGAGATCTTCTCGCAGCCGCCCACAGCGAACACCAGAATGGACAGAGACGTGAAGTAGGTGACGTTGAAGTTGGGAATGAGGCTGCTGAAGCTCAGGTTTGCGTGGACGTACTCTGCCGTGGGGTTGATGGCCGGGGCAGCGAACATCATCACGATGTACAGCAGGGACATGACGAAGGTGCAGGTGCCTGCGGCAGTCAGCAGCTTTTTCAGAGGGTTCAGACCCAGACTTGCAATGTAGCAGCCCAGCAGCAGGATGCAGAAGGTAGCCAGCTGAATGTAGCGGGTGGGGAAGGAATCGTAGGTCTCCGCGTTGCGGAAAATGGCCCAGCTCAGCGCCTTCAAAAAGCCGCTGCCCTTGCTGGCAATGTAGGTGATGTGGCAGGCCCAGTAGGTCCAACCGGCGTAGTAGGCCAGCTTGGCGTTGGTGGTCTGGTGCAGCCAGGAGCTGACGCCGCCGCCCTCGTTTTTAAAGGCAGAGCCCAGCTCACCCACCATCAGCGCATAGGGGATGAAGTACAGGACAAACATGAAGATCCAGCTGAAGATGACCTGCGGACCGTTAAAGTACACAAAGCCGTTGGTAATGTTGCCGAAGCCCCAGACCGTAGAAAAGGCCATGAAGGCAAGGGTAAGCCACGAGATCTTTGTGGCTTTTTCTTTGTTAGACATGCGGACAATTCCTCTCTTTCTTTTCCACACAGGGCGGAAGTTCCTGTAAGAAGGCCGAGGTTCCGCATACGTTTCGCAATTTTTACCAAAAATACAGCAGTACTCGACCGATCACTTTGATAGTATAGCATAATTGCAGATTGTAGACAATCTGCAATTTTCATAAAATGATTGGTCAAAATTTAGACGGTCAGCCAAATTCCCCTTATTTTGCTGCTTCGTCCGCTGCCTGTACGGCGCTGTTCGCGCTGCGCATCCGCTCCATAGGCTCCATGTAGTGGGCGTAGACGGCGCGGCAGGCAACCTCGGTGTCGCCGCTTGCCAGCGCCTCGTACAGCTTGGTGTGGATGCCGTTCTGCCGCTGCGCCAGCGTCTCGTGGTTAGAGCCGCTGTTCGCCCCAACAAGCAGGTTGCCGTAGTTCAGGTCATCCCAGAATTTCAGCAGTCTGGGCAGCCCTGCCCGCTGCACGATGACCGCATGGAAGCGGTTGTCGTTCTCCACGATCTGCGAAAGATCCCCCGGCCGGACATTGCGCATCTCCTCCAGAATGCCGCGCAGGGTGCGCAGATCCTCCTCCGGGAATTTGCAATCAAAATAGCGCAGTGCCGTCATTTCCAGATTTGCCCGCAGCAGGTAGATCTCGTAGGCGTCCTCCGGCTTTACCCGGCGCACCGAGCAGCCTACATTGCGCGAATATTCAACCATGCCCTCCTGTTCCAGCTGCCGCAGCGCCTCCCGGATAGGTGCCCGGCTGGAGCCGAACTCCTCGGCCAGTTTCTGCTCGGCCAGCTTTACGCCCGGCTGCAGCTCCCCGGTAAGGATCTTGCTCCTGATGGCAGAGGTGATACTTTCCCGTAAAGTCTGAAAGGCAAATTCGCCCATGACTTTTATCCCCCTTTTCTCTTCTATACGTTCTTTTTTTGCCGCGCGCAGTCCGCAGCCGCTGCCAGTGCAGCCGCAGGCCTGTATTGCGTGTACCTTATAAGGATACCACGAAACGGTGGAAAAATAAAGTTTTCTGGCAAAAACAGGTATTTTCTCCCCTCTCCGTCATCGAAAGCCTGTACACAAAAAATGCCCCCGGAGGGCTTGTTGCAGCTCTCCGGGGGCATCCTATATACGTTATGCCTTGGCGCACATGGTCGGCATTTACTCAATCTCGATCAAATTCGGGTTCTCAGGCAGAGCCTTTGTCTGCTGAGGAGCGGGCAGCTGGATGTGCAGGACACCATCCTCGAACTTTGCGTGGATGTCCTCCTTCTTCACTTCGCCCACATAGAAGCTGCGGGCGCAGCTGCCGGAGAAGGTCTCGCGCCGCACGTAGCGACCCTTGTTGTCCTTTTCGTCATTAGAGTGGCTGCGCACTGCCTGAATGGTCAGATAGCCGTCGCTCAGATCCATCTGAACGTCTTCCTTCTTGCAGCCCGGCAGGTCAACGTCCACTTCGTAGCCGTTGTCCGTCTGCTTGACATCGGTCTTCATCATGTTTGCACCGCGCTTACCAAAGGTGTCGCGGGCTTCGCGGTTCATCGCACGCTCCAGTGCACCCTCGTTCCAGAACGGATCAAAGAGATCATCGAACAGGTTCTCATGAAAAACAGTCGGCATAAACATAAAACATACCTCCAATCCCGGCGTTCGGGTCGGGGCAAAAACTTTGAAGCGTCCATTCGGAAAGGCTTTCCGGGGAACCTTGCGGCTCTCCTTTTGCCCTTCCTCCTGAGCACGCCACTGTTATAGCATAATTATTTAGCACTGTCAAGCGTAGAGTGCTAAAATTCATAAAAGTATAATCACAGCTTCTGCGATTTCTTCAAAAATACAGCGCAGAAGCGTGTTTAATTCCGTTCAAACCCCAGATAGCGCGTGCCCTGAAAGCTCAGCTTTCCGGTATCGCCCTCGACAAGCATTCCGTAATCCGAACCATCTACTTCCAGTTCCATGCGGTCACCGCTTTCTACCTGAAAGGTGGCATAATAGATAGTGAACGTATGCGACATCGTATTGTCCGTATGATGGCGGGAAACGTTCGTCCGCTTGGCCACCACAGTGGCCGGGACGGTAAGGCGCGGGGACGCATTATTCTTGCTCCATGTGCGCAGGTTGCCCACCACGGTAAATAAGATCATGCCCAGCACCACCAGAAACACCAGCGGGAACAGGATGCTGAAAAGCGCGTCAAACCCACTATAAAACATTTTAGCCCTCCAAAATTTCTTCCAACAGCTGCTTTACGTCCTCCAGAAAGGCATCTTCGCCGAGGGTGTTCATTTTAAAGAACACCGCCTGACTGCCGCCCGCCGCAATGGCCGACAGTCGGATAGGCTCGTCCCCGTTCTGGAACAGGGTCAGCGTCAGGCTAAGGCGGTTGCCGCCCACCATGCTGTACCGCTCAAACACCCGCACGCTGCACCGGGCGCTGCCCTCCTTGAAATCGCTGCCGGCTTCCAGCTCTGCCGACCAGCTGCTGTCCGGGATGGCGTGTTCCAGCTTGCGGAGCAGGGTATCGAAGTTCTGGTTGCGGATGGTCTTTTCAAAAATAGCCATAGCTTCCTCCTTTTGCAAAATGCAGTCCCTTTACTCTGAATACGAATGAGAGCGGGCAGCAATTGCAGCGCCCGCCCTTATTTTGCTGCAGTCAAGCTTTCTTTTTTCGCAGCTTGGGTGCGGTGGCGGTGTAGCTCATATCCAGCACCAGCCGGAGTTTATCCTCCGGGGCGCTGCCGTCCAGCGCGGCGGTGATCCAGTTTTCCTTGTTCATGTGATAGGCAGGGTAAAAGCCCGGTTCTGCCCGCAGAGAACCGATAAGGATGGGGTCACATTTCAGGTTTACGATATCCACCGGCTGCTGCCCGGGCAGGCCCAGCTTGCTTTTGGGCACAGTGGTGACCAGCGCAAACCATTTGCGGTTTGCCTCATGGCGGAACACCGCCGACTCCGGGGTGTCCATCCACGGATAATCCGGCTCTACGCTGTAAGTATCAAAAATGAGCTGTTCCAAGCCCTTGCGGTCCATGGGCTCGCCCCCTTTACGGCTGCTGTGCCAACAGCTGCGCCAGCACATCCTCCGGGCGGGGGGTGTGGTTTTGGTATTTTGCCCGCAGCGGGGCGGCGGCGTTGTCCATAATGTAGGGCACACCCACCACGTCCAGCATGGTCTCGTCGTTGTAGTTATCGCCAAAAGCCATGACCTGTGCGGGGTCGATGCCAAGGGTGCGGCACACGCACTGCACCCCGATGCCCTTGTTGGCAAAGGTGGTATCGATCCAGAACGGCCCCGCCACGGCGCAGTTGGCCTGTTTCCAGCGGGGCACAAAGCGCTCCACATAGTTCTCCACACCCTCGTGCAGGTACACCGACACCTTGGTGATGTCCTCCGGCACCTCGGCGGGGCTGTGGATGATCTGGTAGTGGTTGCCCACGAACTGCACCCGCTGCAGCATGCCAAGACCGCGCTCCATCAGGTAGGCGGTGTTCTGGCCGGAGAGCATCACCTCGCCCTGCCCCTCGCTGCGGGTCCACATATCGTTGGCAATCTCCTCTGCCAGCGCCCGCGGCATTGGATTTTTGGCGATGCACTGTTCTTCCTGAAAGATGGTGCCGCCGTTTTCGCAGATAAATACGCAGCAGTCCGCCACATTGGAGACGGCGGTGATGGCCATCATCCGTGCGACGATCCTGATGTCCCGGTCATGGCTCATCCGCTGCCAGTTGCTGAGATACAGCGTGCCCAGCAGCAGTAAGCTTACGATGTCCGCTGTGAATACAGAGAACGAAAGATTCTCATTCAAAGTAAGTTCTCCTTTTTAACCCCATTTTTTCAAACAAATTCACACGCCTGTCGCCGATGAAGAACCCGGCAGCGGCAGGCGTGCCGCCCCGTCAGGACTTGCCGGACGAGGATGCATTCTGGACATACGCGATGATCTGAAGCACCCGATAGACCAGTTCCAGCAGCGAGATGACCATGTTGTTGATGTACTCGATGTTGTACAGGCGGAACAGCTTCTTGCACATGGCCAGCTCCTCGTCGGTGGCCATGCCATTTTCCTTCATGATATCGTAGGCGCGCTGCTGCGCCTTCTTCTCAGTTTTCAGCACCTGAATGGACATAATGAAGGACAGCAGGTAGAAGACGAGGGCGATGGCAGTCAGGAGGATGGTGTACATCCCGTTGGTGGTTTTGAACATGTACAGATCCAGCAGCGCGCCGATGATGACCATGGGGACGAAGGCCAGCGGCCCGATGTAGATGACGGGCGTCAGGCGGACGCGGGTCTGCATATCCGGGTCATTCTCCTTGTCCAGAACGGCAAGAGCGGATTTCTGCGCCGCCATGGCAAGGGATGTGACGCTCTGCTTCTTCCATGTAAGCCGCCTCAGCCGCACCTTCTTGAAATAATGGCTGTAGCTGTTGCCCAGCAGAATGGAGCCTGTCTTGGAGACCTTGATCCTCTGCAGGCCATTCTGATCGAGGATGTCTCTAGCCACCTGCTCGCCGGTCATGCCGCAGCTGCTTTGCTTCCGATTGTACCGGGTGTAGCGGATGGCCAAATAGATGGACACGAAAAGGGCAAATATGGATGCTACCAGCAAAAGCGCGCCCACCACGCCCATGGCAAGGATAACGGCATCCGAGACGCCGTCCAAACTGCCGTCCGCCGCCAAGCGGACCGCATTCAAAAATTCTGACATGATACTGTCCTCCTGTTTGTATTTTTGCGCGAAGCGGCTGAGAGGGCCTCCTGCGCCATTTTTCGCTGTCGTTTTCCGGTAAGAGCAACATTACTATACCCGCCCGACTGCAACAAAAGCGCAACAAACGCTTACCGCCGCGATGTGCCGCGCCGGTAAGCGTTTGTTTTTTGGCTTATGCGTTCCTATCCAGAGACGATGGACGCGGCGGTCAACTCCGCCCATGAGTACTGAGACATATACTCGCCCTGATAGCGGTTGACGGCGTAGGGGATGTGGCGCAGGAAGTCATAATAGTCGCAGTCTACGGCATCGGCATCGATGGCGATGGCA
>OKTO01000512.1_pt1 | contig 13808 bp, 4 predicted proteins | sample 1606101 | NCBI WGS metagenome assembly OKTO01 (sample SAMEA3879513, study PRJEB24766) | human gut metagenome | biome: human-associated habitat; feature: feces | place: USA | collected 1985/1987
TTTTGAACTGCATATTTTATGCCGAACAAAAGATATTATTATAAATATTATAATGATACCAAAGATCAAAAATAGAATTTTCAATGATCTGCCCAATACTTTTTTCACTTTATCCCCCACATGATCAAAATTTTGCTGATCTATATTCAATATTCATTATACCATATAATAAACATAAAGTCAAACTTTTCGGCTTATAGTTTCAGCCTATTCTAAACGCACTGAAAAAGTTTCTTGCTGTTGCCGCCGGCGGCGGATGATTATCGCGGTCAAACATTTTTTGATAAAACTTCTTTTTTTATTTGTCATATTAACATCTTAGTGCTTGATTTTTTTCCTATTTTATTTTATAATACATAATGTATAAGTGTATGCATTTGATGAGGTGGAAATTATTGTGAAAACTAGAAATGCAGAGGAACATATCTCAGATATTGACGCTGATAAAAACAAACGCAGAACTGCTTTTATAAAATTTGCGTCTTCTGCCGTACTGCTGTGCTTGATCATTTTTGTCTATACATTTGCATGGTTCACTATGAATAAGAACGCTGACGTTACGGGCGGCGATATGAAGTCTGTATCACTGCCTTTTGAACTAAAAACTGAGGGCACGGAGGGCTTTTTAGACAGCTGCCTCGATTCATCATATAAAAGACTGGGCGCTGACAGCGGCGTGCTTACTACTGCCGATGGGCAGAGCATACAGTGGCTGGTGACTAAGGAGAATAATGCAAATAACTATAAAGACAGCGAAACTAACGAAGACGATACCGGCATCCACCCGGGAAGCCATGGCACTCTCCACTTTTGGATAGTCCCGAAAGAACAGCAGACTATAAAAGTCAACTATAATTTGAAGATCACACCATATAAAAAGCAGTACCCTACTGATTCAAACGGAAAAACTAATTATGATGCAGAGCCTTCGCCCGTCGCACTTGGCGAGAGCGATAAAACGCTGGCGGCCTACGTTGACAGCCACATACTTTTTTTCAGGCATCACGACGGTAAATATTATTCCGATATGATAGATGATGATTTTGAAGAAGAGATAAATTTCACAAAAAATGAAAATGGCGAGCTTCAGCCTTGCGAAGTGACCGTTTACTGGGTGTGGCCCGAAACGCTTGGAGAGGCGGTCTTGGAAAATTCCAGCAAGGGTGTAATATGCCAAACGATAAACGGCACAAACGAGGTGCTTAAAAAGCTTAATAAAGACCCCGGCGGCTTTTTAAAAGGCTATTATGGCGAAAGCAAACTTACTCAAGATGATATAACAAAGAATTATTCAAGACTTAGTATTCAGTACAATAATGCTGATGAGGACATTGGCGACTATATAATGTTTCTCATGGCAGAAATGACAGTCAGCCCGGTAAATTCAGTAAACTGATTCGCATTGGAGGTGCGGCAGCCGAGTGGTAAAATTCAAAGAACTAATGAAAAAGATACAGCTGAAATGGAAAGGACTTTCACGCTCAAAGAAGATACAGGCTTCCGCAGCAGCCGTTGTAACACTGGTGCTGGTGATAGGTCTGCCGGTATTTGCATGGTTCACGAGCGAGCGCAAAACAGCGACGGTAATAAAGATAAACGCCCCGACTACTATCAAGATAGGCGCGGGCAACGAAGAGCCTGTTGAGATGATAGACCTCTCAAATATCAACGTTGAGGAGCGTCTTGATGACGAAAACAAAACGCGCATAACAGAGGGCACATATGTTTTTTGCGTTACAGGTAAATATCTTTCAAAATATGATCTTCAAATAGCACGAACGACTAATATAGATTTTGGTTACGAGCTGTACCGTGTAGACAGCAAAACATATGAAGACGTTATTTCAAAGGGCATAACCGAAAAGCCGACAATAGGAAGCGGCTATGAGATAGCAGAATATAAGTCTGAGCTTGACGGAAATACTTATTACTACCCGTATCAGATTTCTGATTCAACTGACAAGACGCAGGGAAATATCACTAATAACGGTGCTTTTTTGAACTTCAAAAGCAATGGGAGTCACACCATTGGCAACGGCGAAGAAAATATCGGCGGCGGAACAACGTTTCATACGCATAATTATAGCAGATATGATAAAGTCAACGAATATGCCGAGCCACTATACTGGCAGGCAACAGGACTGCCGGTAACGGGAAAAGTTGGCGACGTAGGCTTTGTAGATTACTATGTGCTCAAAATAAAATGGGAAAACAAAAACCTTACTAATAATAAAGAGACCGATATGCTATATATCACCGCAAGAAAGAGCGTAGATTAAAACGGCACTGCAATATTTTTAGGAAAGGGGGCGGCTGTTATTTTGAATAACGAAATTATCGACAGAATAAAAAAGAAACTCAAAATACTGAGAAATTCGTGGATAACCGTATGGCTGATAATAGTCGCCGTACTTTTAAGCGGGGCGGCTACATATGCGGCGTATATGGGTACTACACATTCTAAAAGAGTTATCTCTCTTTCCGAAAGCGACGAGATGCTTTTTTCGTCACGATATTTGTACGTGAGCGACTCAGAAGTGCAGCGTATAGGTTTTGCGGAAAACTCCACAGATCCTGCTGTGACAATTGACGTATGCAATTATGATAAAAAGGGCATGGGCGTATACGGCTCAGATATTTATTTCCGCATAACGGCGAAACTTGTGAATTACGATGGTACAGACATCACATCTGAAACAAAAAGCGATAAATATAAGCTTGCTTATCTTGACGGAGATACTGAAAGTACGCAGTATACACTTAGTCCTATCACAAATACAGAAACTGCTATAAACGGGCCGGAGTCGAATGGCGAGTATAGCGGCTTGTTTAAGCTGCCTGCCAATACAAAGACTAAGATGAAATTTATTTTGCACTGCGACCCCGATACATTGTCAACGCCGAAGTATGCGGTAGAAATAACTGCAACGCCTGTCGGAAAATACGAGGATATAAAGGCGATAAGCGGTAAACTCAGAGCCATTTCACGAAGCAGCCAAAGCCTTGAATGGAGCGGAGAATTTACCGACAATCTTATTACGGGTACAAAGCCGACAGATTTCGACGCCTACAATTACGTTATCAGCGGAGCGGGAAAAGGTACCATTACGCTGACGTATGATAATGCTATATTAGAATTGGATAAAAATGATCTTGAAATATTCAGCAAATTGCAGGGATATACTTTCACTAAAAACGACGGAAAAACGATAATTACATTTTCAGTAGATACGACCGTTGAAAATGCTGTCAGCCGTTATGCTGTGCATTTCTATCAAAAAAACGGCACAGCCCTTGACGAATTCAGCGAGAAATATGTTAAAACAGAATTTACGCCCTCATAAGGAGAAAAACAGATGGAGCATAAAATACTTAAAAGGAAAGGAAAAAATACTCAGCCTGAAAGCAGTTTCAGAAGAGAACATAAAGGCTTGCTGCGCCGTATTTCTGCTTTTGTGATAGCGGCGGCGGTCATGACTACCGGTATGCCAATACAGCAGATAGCGGATAATATGCCTGATCTTGACATTATAAGCAAGATAAGCGGTCTTATCCCGGACGCAGCTATGAAAGCGGCAGCAGAGGGCGCTGGATATCGAGCGGAAGCGAAAAATGTAAGTATAGCTAGCGGTCAAGATCTGGAAGCTTATGTAAACGGAACATTAGAGGACAGCGGCGAGCTTGTCGGCTATAATGAAAAGGATACGCTCACCATAACATTAAACGATAGCGCTTATAATTTAAAAAATTTTGTCGGCATAGGTACGGCTGACCACCCCTTTGCGGGCAAGGTCACGATCGGTTTGGCGGCTGAAAATAACCCCTACGGCGAATTTGCCAAATTGTCGTGGGAAAACTCTTCGCTTTTCAACTATGTTACAACCGATGCCATTATAACAAACACAAATGGTAATGATAAGGAAAAACCTGTTTACTTAAAAACCGCCGCAGCAGGAACTGCCCCGCTTTTTGCAAAGCACGTTATTAACGGCAGCAATACCCAGCCACAGACTTGGAATATCGTTGTAGACGCATCTGCCCAATACGGCGGCGTAGTGGGCGATCTTGGCGTTGTGGGCGATCTTGGCGATGGTGCTAAAGCGGATATTCATGTGGGCTACCTAAATAATTCAGCCGTTGTCGGCGGAGATACCGCAGGCGGCATATGCGGCACTATGCAGGATAATTCAGCGCTTTCTCTTTCCGTAACCGGAAAAATCAAGGATACAAAAGGAGCCGAAAAGCCAAGCAAGTCTTTAGGCAGTGTTTCAGCAAATAAATTTGCGGGCGGCGTTATCGGGCAGATGAACACAGGGGCTGTTCTGACGATAAAAGAAATGCCTAAAATAACCGCTGCGCGGACGATAACGGCAGCGGACAAAAGCAAGGGAAACGCCGCAGGAGGTCTGGTCGGCAAGGCGGACGGCGCAAAGATCGCGTTTGCTAATGGCGTATCATATACAAACAGCGGAACGCTTACTGTCACGGTTACGGGTGCTCCGTCGGAGAGCGGTGCGGGCGGAGTTTTCGGTGTTTACTCTGCCGCTGCAGGCGCAGATTTCAACGTTGACCTAAGCGATTATAATCTTACTGGGGCGATAAACGTATCCGCTAATGCGGGCGGCGGATTTGCAGGAAGATTTGAATTAAAAGGTCTTGATGAAAATAAAAAAGCCGCAAATATTACAATAGGAAAAGAAAATGCAGATGAAAACAGCTGTTTTAATGTAACTGCTAATGTCGGTACTGTCGGAGGGATTTTGGGAAAACTTCTGACTAACGAAAGCTGTTTGGAGAATACTGTCACTATCAAAAACGTCAATACAAATGTAACTATTACTGATAATAAAGTCAACGGCGGCGGAATTGTCGGCGACTTAGGCTGGTATAAAGAAAGCAAAGGCAGAACCTATCTTAAAATCGACGGAACTAACAAAATTATTGTAAACGAAACTGAAGCAAAAGGCAACTCCGGCGGTATCGCTTATTCTGTTTATTCTAGCTTTCTGGATATTTGCGGTGAAAACACCATTTCCGGAAATGTAGAATCTGGCGTTGTGGATAAAGTAGTCGATTACGGCAACTACGGCAGCGTAGTTCGCTTTTCGGGCAAAACAGATATAAGCTCGGCAGCGGTGAAAACCGCACTTCTTGTAAACTTGCAGACTGACGGCGGTACAGATGATGGCTTGATATATGCCTTGGGAAGCGGCTCAGACTATGACTCTGCTACAAAAAAAGGCTGGACTTATATAAGACCAAGTTCCGAAACCAACAGAGTTGAAGACGTTGCCCCTTGGGGACAGGTCATAAGGCTTATAGACGACAAAACGATAGAAGAAGCGGGCGTTGTAGAGTATAACAAAAATGCGCATACAGTCACGCTGAAAGATCTTACTGCAAACAATGGCACATACGAAATAAATAGTTCTGTTGATTTTATGAAGCTGGCACTTTGTATACAGCATAATACTGCAACAAAGTCGGGCGCATTTACTACTAGCGGCTGTGATATGTCAGCAAGTATTTTGAAAAATAAGATCACGCTTACGGGCAATGTTGATCTTAGCGGTACAGGTCTGCGCGGTCTTACACGCGATGACGGCGTAAATGATGAATTTACCGGTACTCTTGACGGCGGAAACCATAAGATAACTTTGGCGATAGGCGAGGCTTACGGATACAGAGGCAGCAGTACTACTCCTGCCGAAAATACAGCCAGTAGTGACAACGGCAACACGGGCGCAGTATACGACCACAAATATCAGGGGCTTTTTGCCAAAGTTTCCGGTGCGACTATTAAAGATCTCACTCTTGACGGCAGTATCTGTATCGACGCAAACGCTGACGATATTTACGGCGGCGCGGCCGCTGCGCAGTTTAGCGGAAATACAACAGCGGAAAATGTGAAGTCAGATGTTAAAATAATAATGAGAAAAGGAGAGCAAAGAATAGACGTAGGCACGATTTTCGGAGTGGACAGCGCCGAAAATACTACTGTTACCTTAAAAGATTGCACATCTAAATTTAACATGACGCTTGCGGGCAATGCAAACAGCTCATATAATGGAGTTTCGGCAGGCACTATCGGTCATGTGAAAAACTCCGGTTCAAATGTTACAGTAAATGGCTTGACCATAAGCGGAGAGCTGGCAAACTCCATAGACCTAAAAAAAGATGGTGATAAAACATATTATTTCTACGGCTACGGCGGACTTATCGGCGTTGTTGAACATCAAAGTACCAAACACGAGATCAAATTGAATAATGTCAAGGTCAGCAACTTTAGCATTACAGATAGCTCAGACAACAACGGTACAGGCGGTCTGCTTGGCGGTTCTTGGAACAACGTGAACGTTGCGATCGGCGACAATTCTTCTCATAGTAACGGCGTTACGGTTGACGGCTCTAAGATCACTGTCGAAAATTCAGCTTCAAAAACAATAGGCGGACTTGTTACAAGCTCCTATGGCTACTGGCAGGTAAATTCTTTAAAATATACCAGTTCCGGCATTACAGACTCGAGCAGTTCAGTTGTCGGTCTTATTGTTGGCAAGGGTTATGAAGACAGAACGTTGCCAAATACTACAGAAACAAATAATACGGAAATAAACAACGCAGTTGAGCCAAAGCGCCTTTATCTTGAGATAACTGACCCCAGCGCTTATGACTGCGCAGGCATGACCTATACAGGCACTGCCGGCACTTATGATGAGATAGTCGGCAGAACTATGAAGGGCGACGACATAGGCGCTTCCGGCGAGGGCTTTGTTTCTATCCGTACAAGCGGCAATAAACTTAATATGGATAGCAGCAATTCCAACGAGTATAAGCCGAAAACTGATCTCGGAAAGACACAGCCGAACCAGTACACACGCTACTATTATAACCTTGACTATCTGCGTGAAGAGGCTTCACAGACGGGCGGAGAAAAGGCAACTCTTTGGAGCGCTTATACCTATGCGGCAAAGAATATCCGCGATGATTATTTCAGTAAGTACAGCACATTTCCTACGGATACAGATACAGATATAGATCTTACAGGGCTTTCCTACTACCCCGTTGATGTTTCTGATACCATAGCGCGCAACAGAGTCACCTTCAAATTATACAATAAGGAAATACAGAATGCGCACGGAACGAAATATTCTACATGGGCTTACAGTCAGCACTATCTTATGCAGTGTGGTCTGTTTAGAAATGTCACAAAAAATATAACGCTTACAAACTGCACTATCTCCGGAACGGCGGCTGCATACCGCAACAGCCTTGCTTCGGCGACAGAAAAACTCAACGTGCAGGGTTCGGGCGCATTGATCTGCGGCAATTTGGAAGGTTCTTCAACTCAAAAGGCGAGCCTTACAATATCTGGACTTGCTCTTGATGGTCTTACTATCAATAACCTCAATGAAGCTGGCTACAATACTGTAAATATGGCGCTGCTTGTACGCAATATCGGCAGCTATACTGAAACAAAGATCAGCGGAGTTTCAACAAGCGGCTATGCTGATAACGAAAAAGCAGCAAGTGCGCTGATAGGCACGGCAGGCAGCGAAAAAGTATTGCAGATGACTATACAGTTCAGCGATATGCGTCTTGACGGCAGAAGTGATACAAGCAATGTCAGTGCGAATGCACAGACAGTATTCAAAGAAAAATACGGAACAACAAGCTCTATATTCACTAAGGCTACGCTGATACATACATTGCAGTACACTTCTGAGGGCGGTTCTTCTGCGATATACAACTATAACTATGATGAAGACTGGGCTGCTGACGGCAGCGCAAAGCATAACGTTAACTACGGCAAAGAGATCTCTCACTCAGCGGAGTTTGCTCCCGACGCAGGGGATAACGACCAAAGACGTTATTTGGATAAGCACGCTGCTGATGATACGAACCACTTTACTTCACCGGAAAGTGCAAATGCAACGGCAACTGCGGCTACTTCTACTTCCGGTGTTAAAGGCGGTTTTGATTTCTCAAGCTTCCTGCCTTATGTGGCAACCGAATACGGTGGTTCAGTAACTAATGCTCACGAAATAGCTGTAAACCACGTCAGCAAGGAAATGGGTGATGGCTGCGGTACATACAACGACCCGTTTATCATAGACGACGGCGCAACGCTTTCAATGGTCGCAGAAATTCTCAGCAGCGGCAACGTCAGCAAAGGCTTTTCGATGTATATAGATAACGATTATCTTAATGCTGCAACTAAAGACAAAAACTTTGAAAAGTGGGATTCTGACAAAGCCGGCGGCAAAGGTCATACACGAATCGAATATAATGGCTCAGAATTCGTTGCTGTGAAAAAATCAGGCGATGAATGGGTAGAGGATACCAGCAAAAGCATAAGCATAACAAAAGCAGATGTTTGTTCATACCTTGCGGGGGCGTATTACCTTGTTGAGGGCAATGCTGAGAATGGCGGTACTATAACCCTGTCTGAAAAATTTGCAGGACTTGGACAAGCAGGCTCAGATTACGCATTCAGAGGAGTTATTACAGGAAAAAAATACAATAGCAATAAAATGGTCATTGAAAACCCCTCTGATAAGCCTTTTGTATCTGTTTCAAACGGCTGTGTTGTGAAAGATCTGGATATAAAAGTAACGGCGAAAACTATCACTTTAACAAACGATAAAAATGGTGCAGATGGTCAGCTGACTTACGATAACGGTACGCCCGTATACGGCGCAGTAATTGGAAGAATACTGGGCGGCGACAATATTATTGACGGTGTTTCAGTTTCATTTTCCAATACAAAAATACAGCTGAAAACTTCTAAGAACAACAACGACTATTATAAGTACACCACAGTTATACCCGTAGGCGGATATGTCGGTGCGGTCGTAAACGGCGGACTTGTGTTCAGAAATATGGGCAGTGAGAAGATCTCGCCGCTCGGCAAAGATAATTTTGAAGTTTACAAGAATACAAGCAAACAAAATGTTGACGTACTGAATAACTATCTCTATGTAAATCAGATAGTCGGCAGAGTTGTAAACGCCTACTGCTTTAATGAAGCTGGCAGTTACAGTATAGCAAGCACCATTCTTGATAACAGCGATAAGAATTATCCTATCCCTGACCTGAACCCTGCTTCTGAAAACAAGATAAGCTTTACGCAGGAAGAGGGCAAAGACAAAACAACAATGGTCGTTCCCGACTCGCAGTCGCTTTTCATCCTGTCTGAGATAACACAGTCGATGTGCGGCAATGCTGGAACTGACGGCAATTATACTGTGAAAAAGTCATACGGCGGTGAGAATAAGACCACGCACCTTGCAAAATATTCGGCGGTGGGTACAGATGATACAACACAGCCTAGTGATTTCACGCTTGCGAAAGAGGACAACGCGGGCAAGGCTAACGCTGTTCCGTACATCATAAGGCAGTATACTAAGGCTGACACAGACGGCAGCTATCCTGCAAGAGCGATAACCGGCAGCGGCAATTATCACTATATGGAGCTTGCTGGAAATGCAAAATACGACCTGCCGAACTGTTTCAGAGGTATAGGTCAGCTTTATCCGCAGGAGATGGGGGATAGCGAGATCTGTAAAAATATCCTTGCGCTTTACGGCCTTGACGGAAAGGGCAGTACGATAAAGCTGAATACTAATCTTAAAAACCACAGCAGTGAGTGGGATTGCTATTACAAAAATTATTTGAAGGATACTACCACTAAAAGTGCAGACAAAATAGGTCTTGGTCTTTTTAATGACCTGTATTTTGATGTGAAAGCTAAAACTGATGATGGTCGCAAAGAAAAATCAAATTCCATTCATGACCTTACTTTGTCGGGCACTTTAACGCAAGAGCAATTTGATAATAATAAAAAGATCACAATGACAGCTAGCACACCATTGGCGGCGAATACAGGCGGTATGATCGGTTCGCTAAGATACACAGCGTCTGACAATGATCCACGCGAATACAATTTCTGGAATGTATCTCTTGATGATTTGACTATTAGCGGCGAAAGGGCGACCGGCGGCTTTATCGGCAATGTGCCAGACAAATCGCTGTCTATTTACATCAATGAATGTTCAGCTAATAATCTTTCCGTAAAAGGAACGCTGTCTGCGGCAGGCGGAGTTATAGGCTATATGTTGGGAAATGCAAATCTGTATATAAATACCCTTACCGAGAAAACAAGTCAGTTTAATGAATCTGTTACGTCAGACAATAGCAGTAAAGGTAATACTCTTGTTGATACCAACTGCGGCGGCATAATTGGTCAGCTGGGAAATAAAACTGCAAATGCAAATAGTGAAGTAATAATAAGAAATGTTACTGTTACAGCGACAAAAGGTAATATAGGAAATGAAAAATCAGAAGCTAATTCTGCATTCAACGGAGTAGGCGGCGCGATAGGGTTAGCAAATTCCGAAGGCTCTTACGAAAAAATTAAAATTCTTCTGATAAATTTCAACCTTGATAAAGTAAATTTGTATGGCAAAAACGTAGGGGGCCTTATCGGAAACGCTAAAAACAGACTGACAGTAAGAGCCTATAACTGCAATGTTGAGGGAAATGGTGATAATAAACTTAGCGGTATTGAACATGTAGGCGGTCTGTTTGGTTATTTTCCTGCCACTGGAAGTGAAACGGTTGAGTTCAAGAAAAAGACTTATTCAAACCACATTGACGGCTGCAGCGTTTCGGGATATACGATCAGTCAAACAAACAGTATTACTTCTAATGGAGCAGGCGGCTTGATAGGAACGAATAATGCTGAGAGAAAAATCTGCAACAGCAAAGTTGAAAATTGCAAAATCCAAGGTGGTTCCTCCGCAGGAACTGGCGGTATAATCGGTTCGTGTGGTGCAAATGTAAATGCATATAACATTGTAGTAAACGGCGTAACGCTCAGCGGTTCTTCATACTATGGTCTGTTCAGCGGATACAGCGGCGGTAAAACATTTAAGATCGTTGGTTGGAGCGTTCAGGGAGATAATACAAAGGCTGATAAGGTATTCGGCACTGCAAATAATACCGCTACCGTTATCCCCGCCGACTACAACGGTGCGTGCCTTGACGAAAGCACAAGGGGAAAGAATTTGTCGGATATTACAACGGCGACTAACATCAGCCGCGTCGATACAAGTGACGACAACTTTCCTTATGCGACCAGCAGCCCTGCCAAGAATGTCGGCACAGGCACAAAATTCCTCACCGGCGACGGAACGAGCGCAGAGGCGGTGGAAAGCATAATTGCAGATAAAAAAGATGCAACCAATTCTAGTGCAAAACGTTATAACAATATTAGCCCAACTGATATTACGAATTATAAAAATCTGACTTTCAGCACAGAGCAGGATATTTTAAAGGATATTCCAGTGATCTTGATAGATAACACGAATGATATAAAAGACCAAATAAATTCGTATCTGAGTATTCTTACAAATAATACTATACCAAATGCAAGCGCTGTCAATGTCTATAAGGCAAATATCAGCGGGGATAATGTTACGCTGTCAACTGAAAACTTAACCGTTAATTGCAACGTAACAGATAAAAAGTTCACACAGTTCCAAGCCAAGTCGGATACTTTCGACAGCGACACAAGAGGACAGTTTACCCTTATCGACGTGCAGTATACCGACCCTACGGTCAGCAAATCCCCTACTGTGGTCTACCACGTCTATGTGCCGGTGATGACGCGAAAGATATATCAGTATGATTTCTACACTACGGCATTCAGCGGCACGCAGTATTACCCGAGCAAATATACAAATGAAACGGGCGATAACGGCTTTAACGGCAGCAAGCCTAAGGTACTTGTCGAAAACTACGATACCCCTGTTACCGCTTATCTGCGCTGGGCTTACCCTGCTGATACTTTCATAAAAGATATAATGGGCGGCTCTTCGGGACTTGACTGGAACTATAATAAGGTACTGAACCTGAATGTCAACTTCGGCGGAACTGAGAAAACTATACCTAAAGGAACGCAGTTTGTGCTTATAGACAAAAACAATAAGAACAAAGAGTATTATTACACTATAACAGGCAAAGAAAAGTACAATGGTGAAATACTTCAGCTTCCGTTTTCTGATTTTACAGACAGCAGCGGCAAAGCCTTTAGCGAAGCAGATTTTTCGGATATGGTAAGCAGTCAGCTGGAATTTACTAAGACAACTAAAGCTGACGGGTCTTTCGTTGAGGACGAAAAAGGAAATATGACGGTAATGATAGGCGGAAAGAAAACCACTATCCGCACTGCTAATGATGGCGACACAGACCGCTTTGACCTCTCGACCGATACAAAAAATCTGACAGAGGACTACTATCTTACAATGACTACGGCTAAAGCTGAAAATGTACTGTTCCATCAGTTTCAGCTAACTACGCCTTCAAGTCTTTATCCGAATGTAAGCGGCAAGATAAATGGTGCAGTGCAAAATAATCACTCAGTACAGCTAAATTTTGCCGACCTTTTCAGCAATACTATAGAGGTCGAAACGCTTGAGGGCAATACAAACGTTGAAATGGATGACGAGAATAATGATGTAAATATCACAACTGTTTCAACTATAACGTTCAATACAACTGACAAAGGTCTTATAGGTGCTCTGAAAGCACTCTTAAAAAACAATAATATTTCCATTTACCACAGCAGCCATATATTTATGAACAAAAGAAACACTAATGGCGGAGTGGCGGAAAAGATGATCGGCGATATTGACGGTATAGAGATGATAAAAGGTGCTGATACGATAGCTGCGTATGATAGTACAGGTGTGGAACTCACAGACCCTCCAAAGCTTGAATACAATACGGTCTGCGGAAAAGCGTCAGCGAACTTTTTTGAAATATCTGAGCAAAATAACGAAAAAGCGATCGACCTAAGACCATGGCTGACGGCAGGAGAAACGGGAGTTGCTCCGGAAGTTAAGATCAAAACATCTTTTAAGATAATTTATACTCACAGCGGTATAGTCACACAGTTCCCCGAACGGCAGAATTCGGCTGAGAATACTGATGTAGGAACATATGTCAGCGCCAGATCAAGTATTGCATATGATGCTGCCGATACTACATACAGCAGCAGCGTATCTGACACCGTGGAGGACTCCAAAAAATGCTTGTACTACCGCAACGCGATGACTGACGCAAGTCTGAAATTCAACGCTTACCACCCTATATCTTCGGGCACTCCCGATGAGGACAGAGGCGATGGACAGACAAAAGCGAACGACCAGCTGGGCATCAATACATTTGATGAAGAAACAGAAACGAAGTCGCTGATCCATACAAACGGCATCTACGATGCCTCGCAGCTTTCTGCTTTAGATAAAAAGAATCTTAAAATACGCTGGACGATCGAACTGCAATGCAAGCAGGACGGCTATACTGACGATCTGAAGCTTTCAGATTATCTGAACAGCGTTACTATCAAAGGTGTAGACGAGCAGACGCTTGAAACTTTTAATAGCGGTGAACTAGGCAAAACAAAGCTGGAATATTCAGCTGCGAGGGATAATTTTGAAGAACCCGACAATGCAGGGCTGTTTGATGTATATATCGACTTTGATGTAAAGACGGGTGCGGATCTTGAAGCGGTTGAAAATGCATTCTATTCTAATTATAAGATAGTGCTTACGGCTTCGCTTTATGAGGGTTCGGCAATGATCGACGGCTCAGCAGCTGATGATTACATCATTTACACCAACGCCCATATCGACCCGAAATTTATCGACAAGGCTTTGTAAAGCTCTTTTTGCGAACAATACATTTGAATAAGGTCCCCGCCCAACAACCCACCACCCTACCCAGCCAACTCCAAATAGAGTAAACTA
>OKTO01000518.1_pt1 | contig 13676 bp, 15 predicted proteins | sample 1606101 | NCBI WGS metagenome assembly OKTO01 (sample SAMEA3879513, study PRJEB24766) | human gut metagenome | biome: human-associated habitat; feature: feces | place: USA | collected 1985/1987
TTTTCAGTCCTTTGAGGTAAATACGTTTCGTTTCCTTTTAAAGCCGATAAAAAAAGAAGATCTGTTTAAATCTATCGACGATTATCTTGATTCTGTCAGAACAGATGATTTTCTCATATTGAACACTAACGACGGTTCGTGGAAAGTCAGGTTATCTGAAATTATTTATGTCGAATCAAAAGACAAGCACACTATAATACGAACTGTTGACAATCAACTTGAATGCTGCCGATATATGCAGGAAATTGAAAAGATGCTTCCCAAAGACCGATTTACACGTTCTCACAGGTCATGTATAGTAAGCTTTCTCCACATAAGAAATCACGATAATAAAACTATCTATTTTGATAACAACGAACGTGCTTCCATAAGCAGAAGGTATCTGACCGATTTCAAAAAAGCTTTTCAGGAATACATAGTAAGATATAACACAAAGGACTGATATAATGAACACTGTAATCTCAAATGCCGTCTTTATTATCTCGGACTTGCTTCTGCTTGTTAACCTGATTCTCATAAGCAAATCTGCTGATTTGGAAGAATTTAAACCCAGTTGGATTAAATCGCTCTCCGTATCGGTTGTTCATGGAAGTTATACTCTGATTTTCAGTTCATATTTTGCAGAATCATCAAAATTCATGATGACAGTACTGCTTGCCGTATATTATCTGCGTTTTTTGGTTTTTCCGTTTATCTTCACTAAAAAAATAAGGTTTATTTCATTCTATATGCCTTTGCTGCTGATATCCTTGGATTCACTCATGCAAAGCTGTGCCTTATGGATATTTAAGCTTACAGCCTCGAATTTAAACGAATTGACAATAAACGAGGTCACTTCAATGATATTTCAGCTGTTTGTTCTTGGCTTGATTTGCTTTTTATATAAAAAAGAGCAGTTTAAAAATTTAAGATTTGCATTTAAGTCAACGTCTAAAGCGGTGGGAATATTGATGCTTTTATGTGTCTTTATTATGGAAGGAGTCGTTACGCTTATTTCCTTTGAAACAGACAATATTTCTGTTCAAAAGGGATTTTCAGAATTCTTCCTACTCATTTTAATGATAGTAATGTTTGCAATCATGTTTCTGCTGTTTATAAACAGTATGTCAAAAAAGTATTTTCAAGACACATCTGATCTGCTTTTAAAACAGATAGATACTCAGCTCCGACATTATAAAGCCTTAGACGATATGAAGAAAGAATTTCATTCTTTCAGACACGATTACATTAATCATATGCAATGTGTATCAGCTTTGATCTCATCAAATAAGAACGAGGAAGCTGTTCAGTACATAAATAAATTATCTAATTCCAAAACCATGACAGAAAAACCGTATGAAAGCGGAAATAATATTTTAGACTCAATCCTTACAGAAAAAGCTGAGTTTGCAAAGGAATGCGATACAGAAATATGCTTGGACGGTTTGTTTACGCACGATTTTGATCCCATCGATCTATGCGTTATTTTTTCTAACGCTCTTGACAATGCCATAGAATCCTGCGGTAAGATCGGCGGACATAAAGTAATTGACATAAAACTGAACATACAACAGGGATATCAATTTATTTCAATCAGTAATCCCACAAATGAGGAAAATGACGATCTTAAAACAACCAAAGACGATAAAATACATCATGGGTTTGGTATTAACAATATACGAAATTCTGTTAACAAGCATAACGGAACTTTTGATATAAATAACGGCAATGGTTTGTTTTGTCTTAATATTACTCTTAAATTATGAGATATTTATATATAAAAACAAGGAGTGTTTCACACAATATACTCCTTGTTCTTTTACTACTTATCGTTACCGCATTTATGACGGTTGCCGGATTGCTTTTTATTGTTTCTGCTCTCGCCGTCCAAAGCGCTTTCAGCCATTGTATGACCGCCTTTGGCTTTCATCTTTCTGACTTCTTTGGGATCAAGCTGTGAATCCTTTGACATTTTATCAACTCCAATCTGTAATTAGTATATGCGTCTTTTCAAGTAATATTATCAATACATTCCTCCGGTGACTTATCTTCTCTCAGCCCCTTAAAAACAGGCTGCCGCATACCGCCGCTTTCGGTTTTCATCATATATTTTACTGTACATACAAGTTCGGGAGTTACCCATACAGCATTTTCATTGCCTTTCGGAATTTCAGAAAAAGGACAATCTGTTTTATTTAAAGTCTTTATTCTTCTGAATGGTTCTCCGCCAACTCCCAGAGTAACATGACCCTTGTAAACAAGCTGACCATTACTGTACTGTCCGAGGATAATGCTGTTCATACTGTTTTCTTTCGGAACATAGCCCAAAACTACGAAATCATCGTCCTGCAAATACTTAATTTTGATCCAGTCCTTAGTCCGCTTATCAAAGTAATACTTGCTGTCCTTACGTTTCGCAACGATACCCTCCAATTCCTGCTGTTCGGCAAGGGCATAGAATTGGATACCGTTTTTCTCAATAAACCTCGATACTGCAAATCTGCCGTTTTCCGATATTACCGCTTTCTGTAGAAGTTCTTTTCTTTCAGTCAGCGGCAAGTCCGTTACCTGTCTGTTCTCATAATACAGAATATCAAACGCAGTAAAACATGCAGGATATTTCTTCGCCGCCATATCTATCTTTACGGGATTGCTCATCATACTGCGTTTCTGTATTTCAAAAAAATCCGGTCTGCCGTCCTTAATGACCGCAAGCTCTCCGTCCAGAATACAGCGGACATTCACATTCTTATGAATTTCTGCAAGCTCCGGTACTTTCGGCAGCATTAAGATATTTCGTTTGTTCTTCAGAATCGTTTTGTCTCTGTCAAGGTATGCGATACAGCGTTCGCCGTCAAGCTTTAATTCGTAGATATACTCATCGCTGTCAAAGGGTTGTCCCTCTGTGCCGATCAGCATCGGTCTGATATTTTTTGTTTCCCAGATATCAGTCATTCTTTACGCCTGCCTAGGCAAGACTTTGCTTGAGAGCCTCCATAATGTCAATGACATTGACCTGAACATCGGGAGTGGAGGCAACAATATCCTTGCCTGCGATCTTCTGTTCAATGATTTCACGCAGCTTGAACTGATATTCGTCCTTGTATAAACTCGGCTCAAAATCCTTGACCATTGTGTTGATCAGCGTTTTCGCCATAGTCAGTTCCGCTTCGTTTAATTCGGGATGTGCAGGCTCTTTCGGAACTTGCTTTACCTCGTCGGCGAAAAACATGGTTTCAATCAGTATACCGTCGTCTGTAGGAATAAGCGTAAGCAATTTTTCCTTTGTACCCATAACGGTTTTGGCGACAGCGACCTTATTCTCATCTTTCATTGCTTTACGAAGTAATTCAAACGCCTTATCTCCTCCGGCTTCGGGAACTGCGTGGTACGTCTTATCATAATAAATAGGGCGAATAGAATTCAAATCAGTAAAATGCAGGATATGAATAGTCTTATCCTTTTCGGACTTCGCCTTTTCAAAATCCTCATCTGTCATAATCACGAACTTATCCTTGTCGTACTCAAAGCCTTTTACGATATCCTTTGATGAGATCTCCTTTCCGCAGGATGCGCAAACCTTTTTGTACTTTACTCTGCTGCCGTCCTCTCTGCAAAGCTGATTGAAGTGTATATCGTTATCCTGCGTTGCCGTATACAAACCGACAGGAATATAGACTAAACCGAATGAAATTGCGCCTCTGTGTGATACTGCCATTGTAAACGCCTCCTTTTTCGTTAGTATATCCGTTCCATAACAAGAAATACTAAAGGACTATCAGTTAATATGATTGCTCATAACTCTGCAACTGATCATCCTTAATTCCGAGCGACTGTTTCTTCCGATGTATCATTCTCCGCAGCCTGCTGTCCACCGTCCGTCTGACCGACTTATACTTCTGCGTATAGTCATCTTCGATGCACCTACTGAGATTTGCAAACAAACCAAAGATCGTATTGGCAAGCACAGCATTTTCAAACTGTGCCATATTGTTCAGCATATTCTGAGCATACTCATTACCGTTATTTGCGGACTTTGTAAGCCATTCCACTGCTTTTGTCTTATCTTTTTCAAGTCCCTCCGCTCCGAAAAGATAAAGCCTACCGAGCTGATAGCTTGACCACACATTTTTATCTGCGGATTTTTCAAAGCAGTCTACGGCTTTGAGAATATCATACTTTTCTTTTTGCAAATAAAGTTTACCGAAAGCATACTGTGTGAATTCGTTATCTTCGGCTGACAGCAAATATTTCTCTGATTTATCCAAGTCCTGCAACACGATATCGCCCTTGAAATATATCTTGCCAAGCTTGTAACAGGCATAAGCGTCTCTGCTGTCGGCACACTCTGTAAGCATAGCAAGTCCTTTGTCAATGTCCTGATCTAAATGCTCACCCGAAATAAGTTCAAGGGCAAGAAAACGTTTTGCATTGATATTCTCAAGCTTTATTGCTTTTTCAAGTAGCTTTACAGCCTTTTCAATATCCTGTGGAATATTTTCTCCGAGCAGAAGCACCTTTCCGTACTCGTACAACCCATTCTTGTTATTCATTTCTTCAGATCGTTTGAAGTAATCTATAGCCTTATCCATATTGATGTCTGTTCCGAGTCCCTTTTTAAACATAGAACCAAGTTTGTAATATAGGTTATCGTCAGCCTGATCCTTACTTTCAAGTTTAAGAAAACCCGATAATGCGGCTTTATAGTATCTCTGCACTGTATCTTCATTTTCGGTAACATATTCGCCTTTACTATACATCTGAGCAACAGCGTATGATGCATAAGGCTGTCCCTGTGCAGATGATTTTTGATACCACAGAAACGCCTGCGATAAATCTCTTTCCACGCCGTTTCCGTAATAATATAGGTTGGCAAGACTGAACTGCGCAAACTTGTTTTTCTGCTTTGCCGATCTTTCAAACCATTCAAAAGCCTTTTGGTAGTTTTGTTCCGCACCTGATCCGTAGCAATACATTTTGCCTATTCGATATTGAACATATGGCTTCAGCTTCTTTGAGCTTGGCTCGACTTCAAGAAAGCCTTTTAACGCTTCCGAATAATATCTTAGCGACTTTTCCTCATCTTTTGTACTAAGTTTGTCAGTTGAATGTAACTTCCCTAAATCGTGAATAGCAAGAACATTGCCTGACTTCGATTCAGTAAGCAAAAGCTGTTCCGCTTTTTGAAAATCTTCAAGCTTTGAGTTCTTATCATAAATCAGCTTGCAGGCTTCTTGGTAGTTATTACTCCACTTTAAATAATAGTTGCTGTCCGAAACATAATCAGCAGTATAGGTTGTGACTGTATTATCATTTTCAAATTGTTCCGTTTCATCAACAAGCTGAGAAATCACAACATCTGAATCATCAATATCGGACACTGTCAGTTCAGTGTCTTGAACTACTGCGTCGACTACATGGTTATTCATATCAAGCACAGTCCTGATTATTATATTTCGCACAGGTTGAAAAACCTTATTGTCGGTAAGTGAAGGCAGTTCTTTTTCCTTTTGCGTATAGGTCTTGTATTTCAAATGCTCCAAGCTGCACCATTTTTCATAGAGCTGATGGACATTCTCATCTTTTGCAAGCTCCGAAAATATATTGTTGACCGTTTCCTTGACATCGGGAGGAAGATATCCATACACTTTTTTGCCTTTTACATTCTGTAACTGAGAATGTAGTTTAAGGATAAAATTTTCAAGCTGCGGATTGTCAAAACCGCCTTGCTGAATTTTTCTGACGATACTTTCAAACTCTGTTTTGGATACAGCTTTCAATTCGTCACGGCTTAAAGTCTGCTTCTGATATATTGACTGCAAATCGTCATGGAATATGTCATTTGCAAAGGCTGAACGTATCTGATCTATGCCCTTAGCGGTTAAAAATCCCTGCTTTGGATTCGTCGAATACACAAGCAGATGAATATGGGGATGATGAGCTGTATCATGAAAAGAGGCATACCATTTCAGATTGCAGAGTGGAATACGCTGCGATTTTGCAATGTCGGAAATATGCCTTTTCACAAGATCTCGCCATACCTCAGAGTTGTCATAACCAAGACGAACAGCGTCTTCTCTCCTAAGAGAAACAACGTGCGACCAGACATTGCCCTTGTGATTTGCAATTTCGTTTGCAACTCTGTCAAGAATGATCGGTTCGTCTTTTTCATTAAACAAACCGTGAGAGCCTCTTTTCTGAACTCCCGGTCGCATAGCCATGTAACCGACAAAGTTCTGTCGGTTTCCGATGATGTCTGCGTTACGCTCAATGATCGTACTGATAAGCTCAGATGCGTTTTCTACGGTAGGAGCAGCGATATAGTCCTCATACTCCAAATATTTTTTAGCTTCGGGAAAATCTGAAAGCAGATCACGAAGCAATTCTTGTTGGTTTTTGGTAGCGTTATCATTTCTGTCAATAGTATTTTGATCACGAACTTCAACTGTTTCACGGGTTGCGATATATTTTGTATAATTTCTTCGCTTGTTCTTACTTTTCTGTGTACCGCTTTTCAGGTAGCGGCTTGTGACGATTATTTGGGATTGAGGCATGCGATCACTTCCTTTCTGGGGATTGTTTTTTATTCGGTGATGTGGTATAATTTAAGTAATGTTGGTAAAAACGCACTGTGTTATAATATATCAAGAATCCAAGGAGGATGTTATGGGCTTGTTATCAAGAATAAAAAGCTTTCTGAGAGGACCTATCTACAGGATAAATAGAGAAGTCCTGGCAGATTATATGAATAATGAGGTTCAGTTTTCGGTGGAGCATAATTTATCTGCCTGTGGAGAATTCTATTTATCACCATCAGAAGAGGGACCCGAGGAGCATATTATCACAACTAACAACGATGCTCCATGTAAATGTCCGATGGACTCAGAGAAAGACTTTACAGGCATTACGATTTACGCCAACAGAAGTTCTTATTACGATCCCGAAAAGGATGAGATTTATCACACTGTCGATGAATTTATACGATTCAAATTGGATGGATTTCCTGAATGGTTTATTTTCAGGGGTGAAACGTCAGAGTTGGATAAATACATGATAAAAAAACAGTTGGATTGAAATGATAAAACTATGTACCAGCCGTATCGCACCGATACGGCTTTCTCTTACTCTGACCTCTGATACCTCACAGCCTTTTCAAAATTAATGATACCATTGATCCGCTTAACTTCATCCGTACACATAGCACGAAGCTTGATCATCGTATCATCGTCAATGTCATGCACAGCCGCAAGCATATGTGATATTGCTCCAAGCTCAACAGCAACCTTAAACAAAGCACGGGACAACCTCTGTTCCGTGCCTTTCACTATTCCCTCTGTAAGCGTTGCTATCTGCGGAGCAAGATAATCCACAAGCTCCGGTTTGTTCTGCAAAAGATAACCGCAGTAAAATCTGATTGCCTTTTCCATAAACTCCGTGCGTGACGAGCAGTTATCCGACTTGTATAAAATATCAACCGTTTTCATTGTTTCAGGAAAAACATACAATGGAAACTTGATTTTTTCTGCTGTGACACCATCGTTTTCTTCTGCAATATCGGCATTTTTCTTTGCCTTTTGCACTTTTGACTCCATGATTTTCGCAAACCTCCTTTTTTGACTCCATTTTATCAAGGCTTGTAAAACCTCGCAAAATCGGCGAGCTTTGCTCGTCCGATGTGAATGTTTTGGCGGCTTTGACGCCAAAACTTTAACCAGCAATATATTAAATTCCCCTCAAACCCACCCGAAATCATCTGATTTCTGCCATTCTCAAACTCTGCGAGAAATGCCCCAAATCTGTCCCGACTCGCTTTAGGGTAAACTTACCCTACCGACCTCCGAAACTCGCCACACGAGCCGACACGGTGCGAACTGGAGCGAATTACTGCTCGGAATGCTTTTCAGATTCGGCAGGCAAGGAGTTTCTCGGCTTTCTCGCAGGCTTTCTGTCCGACATCATATCAATAAAATCTCTCACATTCTGCGGAACGACCTTGCCGTAAAGCTGATCCGCATACTTTTCAAGCTCAGCCGCAAGAGTTGTGTTCTTCTGCTCCAGATACATTTCTATCGCCGAGAGCTTTTTCTCGTTTACATTTACCGTAACTGATTTTTTCAACCTATCACACTCCAATAAAATTAATTTTCTGATGAGCTGTTCTCATTCAAACTTTCAATAGCGTCAGTCACCTCCTGCGGATATTCTATGCCTTCATAGGTACACCAGCTTGTCCAACTGCCGTTTGAAACAACTTCTTTTGTCACATAGCCGCAATCGGCAGAGGAGAAAACGACCTCGCCGTTACCGACATAAATACCGTGCTGACTGCCGTCGAACAGTCCCACGCCTGCGACCTCCGGCATAGTATCAAGACTTCCTTGCTCTGTATAAACAAGAGTACTGTAATCAGAACCGAACGCTTTATCGGTCGGGCTGTAGTTAAGATACCCAAGCATAAGTCCTGCGTTGTCAGCATATCTGATGCGGTCTGTTTCATCTCTTTCACCGACAGCACCGCTTTTGTATCCCCAGCCTGAGATAAAAGCATTCTCCGCCCAAGCCGCAAGGTCTGTGCAGTTCTTTGTGCTTTCATCGCTGAACATATACTCGTTTATGGTGCTGTTCATCACCCAAGTGTAGGTTCGCATAAATTCGTCGTAGTCTATTTCTAATCCGTAAGTTGAATTTATCGCCGCAATTAAATCGCTGTCATTTGGAGCAACGGCAAACAGATTGGCATAGGATTCAACGTTGAAATTCTGAACCCTGCCGAAGTAAGACATATATATCAGCTGTGCCTTTATGGTCTGAGAACGAATTCCTGCACATGTCATAGCGTCCTCGATTGCCTGACCGCTGTTTTGGATTTCGGTTATTTTTGCTTGCTGCTCGCTGTCAAATCCTGCTATTATTGCGGACTCATTAAACAGACTTTTGTCTATTTCCGGCGGTCCAACTTCCATACTTCCCATGCTTGAAAGTACAGCTACGGGCAAACACATCAAGCCGATAAACCCAACGACGATACTCCCAATCAGCACAAACAGCTTGCCTCGCTTTTTTTCATCGCCAAGAATATATACGGCTGCCTTTTTAAGAGCCGCCGCAACTGTCGCCGACATCAGCCCACCTCACGAACTTTAAATTCCGTAAACGCACCCTGCGTTTTCATTTCTATGCCGTGCATATATTCAAGTGCACCACGCTCCGTTGCAAACAAAATGGGCTCGCCGTTATGACGAACCCAATCCTCAAAAATATTTCTGCTGTTTTCGGCATAGCGAGTTTTCCATATGCCGTATTTTTTATTCTGCATTTTATCTACCTCCCTTTGTAGTCACACTCAAATTCCACGATTATTGCGAACAGTTTTTTATCTTCCTCCCGCCGAACCAAACAGTGACGCCTTAAAGCTAGGAGCAATGACCTGTAACAGATACCTCTCGTTGCCGCACCGATACAAGCAAGTACCTCTTTCGGGATACTTGATGAGGCTGTACTCTGATTCTTCAAGCTGCAACGTATCAATAAACGCAGTCGGAGAAATATTACCGGGATTGAACAGAAAATGATGAGACGGAATGCTGAACAGCGGTTTGGTAAACTCCTTGATCTCAGGCAGCAGAAAGTCCTCGATATTTTGCGAAGCTAATATGAAAGAGGACTCCTTTTTACGCACACGTTTCATGCCGTTTCTGATGTATTCTATCGCCGTCATATTTGTAAGGAATAAATATAACTCATCGACTGCCGCAACAGTATTTCCGCGACCTAAAAGCTGATTGCTCATATACGACAAGATGTTGAACAGCAGAGTGTCCTTGAGCCTTTTGTTCGTGTCCATAAGACCTTTTACTCCGAAACAGATAAACTCGCCGTCCTTGATGTTGGTACAGCCGTTAAAATACTTACTTTCTGCGCCCTTGCACATGGAGTGCAGTCCAAGGCAGATATTCTGTAACATTTCTTCGGTATAAAGATGTTTCTTCTTGTGATCGAATGCCATAAATTCCTTTTCTATGAGTTCGTATAGATCGCTCATAATCGGATAATCCTCGTTTTTCAGCGTACTGAAATCCGTGAAGTCATCAATACCGAATCTTGCGTAGAGCTTCATCAGCATAATTTCTATCGTATCGACTTCGGCGTCACTAAAATCCTTGTACGCTCTGAAAAAGTCTTTTAAATACGATATATGCTGAGATAAACGTGTAACTTTTCTGAACGCTTCGGGTGAATCGGATTCCAATCTATCGCCGTCGCCCCATGCTTTCGGTTCAAGCGGATTGATCATATACTCACCCGACATCATATCGATATATGTTCCACCCAGGTTTGAACATAAGTCCTCATACTCATGTTCGGGGTCTAAGACTAACACGCTTTTCCCCGCCTCACGCTGATTGCACAGCAAAAGTTTCATCAAGTACGACTTACCCTGACCGCTGTTGCCGAGTATAAGGATATTGCTGTTTGTCTTGTCCTCAGTACGCCTGTCGAAATCCACAAGAACATTGCTGCCGTACTTATCTCTGCCGATATAGAATCCGTTCTCGTCGGTTTTTCCTGAGTAATTCAGAGGATAAAGATTCGCCACAGAGCTTGCAGGCAGAACTCTTTCAAACTGACTTGCGAACACATTATTACCTGTAGGAAGAACAGCAAGAAATCCTTCTTTTTGACGGAGCAAAAGTCTGTCAACCGATATCTTGGAACGTGTAAGCTCCATTTGTATATCCGCCTGCAATTCTTTCAGCTTATCCTCAGTGCTTGCTTTAAGCTCGATAAACACAGCCGTATGCAGAAGAGGCTCTTTGTTTCTTCTGAGTTCAGACAGTAACTCCACAACATCATCAATGTTGTTCTGTGCCTTAATGCTCTCGTTGACATCGTTTGTAGTGGTCATCATGTGGTTCTTACGCATTGCCTGCTGAACGATTTTTCTCTGCTCCATACTCGTAACAAGACGGTTGTAGATTCTTAGCGTTACGCCGTTTCTGTCGGCAAGGTGTGCGAGGATAGCCGTTTCTTCCGTACTTGGCGGATACTCAGTCACAGCCCAGACGCATCTGAAACTGTTTCCGCAGATGTAGTGATCGGTATAAAAGCGTATAATGCCCGGTGCAATGCGGTCAAAAAAGTCCTTTGTATCGATAATTTCAAGCTGTTCTTCTGACAGTTCTTTTTTCTTTTGCTTTCTACTTCTCATTAACAGTCACCTCTTGTTTTTCTAGATCAAATTCATTCTCTCCCTCAATATCGGGTATATCATCTCCGGATATGCTTGTCCCGAAGTACAAAGCCAGCATACGCTTGATCTCCGGCTTACTCATTCTCCTAGCCGCAAAGCCGTGCTCCGATATTGCCTTATCCACACGATTCAGCGTACTGAATATCTGCTCGTCCTTTTCACGTCTGAAACGCACCGCAAACATAAACTGCCTCGCTGTGGACATTTCAATCTGTATCTCATCAAGAAAATCATAGTCAGCTTGCAGCAGTTTTCTTACCGCCTCGTTCTGCTCTTTTTCAAGCCTTTTCCTGAGATGATTTTTATTGCTGTCAAAACACTCGCAGGAGTCCAATGCCAGTATTTCTAGGTCAGGTATGGTACTCAATAACATCATAAGATGATGTATTTTGACGTCGATATTAGCTGCTGACAGCACGGATATATTAGTAGGTTCTACGCTGAAAAACGAAAGCTCGACTTTGTCGTTCTTTACACCGAAACGAGTAAAGCGTTCAAGACCTATCAAGTCCTGAACGCTGTTTTTGTTCTTTGTCATTTAAATTTTCCTCCATAAATACAATTGCTGCGAAGTCAGAAAAAACTTCACAGCATTAAAAATATAGTCTATGATCGAAGTTTCGTCAGCCCTCAGACTAAGAAATGCATAAGATGCTGTTGCCGCTATGGGAAGAACGTTCCACAGGTTCACAAGCACTACTACCGACAAGATCAGCCCTGTGCAGATAATGATAAAGTCACGGACGTTCCGGAGCCATAGTTTGACGTTAGCTTTTAGGTTTTCGGGGTAGATGTAGGTTTTCAATTTTATCAAACCTCCTTTTGGGTATAAAAATACAGCCAAACTTTAGCTTGACTGTATTAGCAGTATCTTAAATATTTCATACCATTAAATTCATAGTCCGGATTCTTATTGAAGAAGATTTTTTCTTTGAAATTATCTTTTTCACAACAGACAATGTTGAAAACGAAAAACTGATAGTACCACTCACCCGTGTCATAATAGGTGTTTCTTTCATTAAAAACAATCCGTCCATATTGATCTTTTCTCAAAACAAAAGCAGTTTTATCAAATCCTCCATAAAAATGAACTTCGTACTGATTATCACCGATCGGTTTCACCCCTATCTTTTTACCAAAGGGAGAACGATTGAATTTTCCATCATACAGCTGACTTTCTGTAAACTGCCGACTTTTTGTACCTCTATTGTGCATCCCGTTAGTATCCTGATAAAAAAACGCAGAATGAAACAATACATTTTGTTTTATTTCATCAGGATTGATTCTTACAGGATAGAACTTTATGGCATTTCTTGCTTGTGCAAAATTTGCATACCTGACGTTTTTTCTGTATTCAATTTCAATTTGCTGAACAAATAACATAGCGTACACCACTTTTTGTTTTGAAATAATAATGTCATTATATCATACGTTTAACGTAAAATCAAGCTTTTCCCTTGATCATATTCACCGCCTTAGCCCCCATAGAAACAGTATGACTAACACTCATCATATTGACTCTGACACTGGCATCAAGTCCGTACATCTGAGCTATTCTCGGCACTTCGTTAGCCGACAGGCATATCCCCACAGCAAGCAATGGGTGCTGAGTGTACGTCAGAAGTCCGATATACAATATCGTTGTCTGCAAAAAAGCCGTCAGGCAGGTTGCTATGACCTGCTTGCACCAGCCGTAAAATCCGTCGGTGTAGCCCCTCGGAACTCCGAACATATACAAGCTCCCCACAGCTATCTGGCAAAGCATTATGCCGCCTCGCTTGATGTTTGCAAACACAACTTTCACCGTGCAGTAACCGAATAAGATCATAAAAAATAGACTGAACAGCGAAATATCTGAGGCAAGAGCAAATATGACCGCAAGTCCGGTGTCCGCCATCGTGTCGCTTGTTCCGGATATGAAGTTCCCAAGCAGCTCAGTTGCAAACGTACCCTGCATATTGACGCAGAACGAATAAAGCCTTTGCGGAACGGCTGTCACAAGACTTGCCGCCATAAAGCCTTTCAGTACATTTATGCAGGTGTTCTTGATGTTCGCCTGCCCCGATTCATAAGCGACGGCCGTATCGAACACAGCTACAACAAGCCCGCAGACAAAAAGCATCCACGCAAAACTGCCAAACAGTCCAACGAACACCTGTACCCAGGACAAAGCGAAAATATCCGTTGCAGTCTCGTTAATAAATGTGAAGAGTTCCGCTATCAGTCCATACACCTTATTGAATATCCATTCAAACATAATATCCCAAATAGCGTCGCTTATCGCATCGGCGGCAGCACCAACTGTGTTGTCCCAAAGCGATGAGATACCGTCGCTTATCCAGTCAATGGCGTCTGAGATCCAATCAAACATCCGCACCACCTCCTGCCTTTGTTATCTCACCCTTTATTCGATACAGCGAACTTCTCCGACCGCCTTGTGGATGAT
>OKTO01000521.1_pt1 | contig 13626 bp, 14 predicted proteins | sample 1606101 | NCBI WGS metagenome assembly OKTO01 (sample SAMEA3879513, study PRJEB24766) | human gut metagenome | biome: human-associated habitat; feature: feces | place: USA | collected 1985/1987
ACTCCAGACATAATTTGATTGCTTTGCTCAGCACCGTCGCCGCCTCGCCCCGCCATACGCCAAAGCACAGCATGGCGGCTCCGGCGAGCAGAAGCGTGATCTGCGCCGCCGTCTTCTTTCCGTGACTCAAGTTTCATCACCCTTTCCGTTTTGTGCTTTCATCATAGCACGGGAGAGTTAAAGTCCCTGTTAAGAACAGAAACTTAACACAAACTTTATTTGTTTCTGCTATACTGAAGACAATCGAATGAATGAAGCTTATAAAGGAGGGCTTTCATGCATTTTTTGGTTATTGAAGACGAACGCGCTCTGTGCGAGACCATCGTCCGCAGCCTGCGGCGTTTGGCATACAGTGTTGACTGCTGCTACGACGGGGAGAAGGCGCTGGAGCTTCTTGGCGTAGAGCGCTACGATCTGGTGCTTCTGGATCTGAACCTGCCGGGCAAGGACGGCATGACGGTGCTGCGCACCCTGCGGCAGACAGACCGGGAGACGAGAGTCCTGATTCTCTCCGCCCGCAGCGAGGTAGAGGACAAGGTGGAGGGACTGGACGCAGGCGCCAACGACTATCTTGCAAAGCCCTTTCATCTGGCTGAGCTGGAGGCCCGTATCCGCAGCCTGACCCTGCGGCAGTTCACGCAGCAGGACGTGCTGCTGACCTGCGGGGATTTAGCCTTCGACACGCGCTCCCGCACCGCTTCCGTCAATGCTCAGGCCCTGACGCTGACCCGCAAGGAAACGGGGATATTGGAATATTTAATGGTACATCAGGGGCGACCGGTGAGTCAGGAGGAGCTGATGGATCATGTCTGGGACAACAGCGTGGACAGCTTTAGCAACTCCATCCGGGTACATATCTCCGCTCTGCGCAAAAAACTGCGTGCCGCACTGGGCTATGACCCCATCCGCAACCGCATCGGCGAAGGCTATCTGATGGGAGGCGAGGAAGCATGAAGCACCTTTCTTTGCAGTGGCGCATCACGCTGATGAGCGTCCTGCTCATCGGAGTTACCTGTATTTCCATGAATCTGCTGCTCTGTTCCTCCGGCATGTACTATATGGACACGATTGCGAACACTATTCAGGGTGGCACTGTTCTTATCGATGTTGAAGGCGAAGTGAGCTTTGACCCGCAACTCGTAGCACCTGACGAGGATTTGACAATCATTGTCGATGGGGCGCAAGGGCGCTTCCGCACCACCAACTGGTACATCACGGCGGCGGTAACGCTGCTCAGCGGCATCCTCGCCTATTTTGTCAGCGGACACGCCCTCAAGCCTCTGCGCAGCTTTGCCTCGCAGGTCGAGCAGGTGCAGATGAGCAACCTGGCAGACATGAAGATCAACGAGGACGTATTGCCGGAGTTCCGCCAGTTCAGCCATTCCTTCAATCAAATGCTTGAACGGCTGAACAACGCCTTTGCTGCCCAGCGGCAGTTCACTGGCAACGCCGCCCACGAGCTGCGCACGCCGCTTGCGCTGATGCAGGCGCAGCTGGAGCTGTTCTCCGCAGAGCACCCCGACGTACTGCCGGAAACAGCAGCATTTCTTTCTTTGCTGCGGGAGCAGACGGAGCGGCTGACTCAGATGACAAAAACACTGCTGGAAATGAGCAACCTGCAGCAGGTGGCGCGGAACGAACGGATTCAGCTTGCGCCCATGGTCGAGGAGATCTTCACAGACCTCGCGCCGCTGACAGATAAGCGCGGCATCACGCTGACGGCGGATGGCGACGGCGTCATGACCGGCAGCGACGCGCTGATCTACCGGCTGCTCTTCAACCTGACGGAAAACGCCGTCAAATACAATCGCCCGGGCGGCTCGGTGCGGGTCTGCGTCACACAGGAGCCGGAAAAGCTCCGGATCCGTGTCTCCGACACCGGCTGCGGCATCCCGGAGGAGTATCAGCAGAGCATCTTCCAGCCATTCTTCCGTGTGGACAAGTCCCGCAGCCGGGAGTACGGCGGCGCTGGTTTGGGGCTTTCTTTGGCGTGGGAGATCGCCAATCTCCATGGCGGCAATATTTGGGTGGAGAAAAGCTCGGAGAAGGGCACCACCATCGCGGTAGAGCTGCCGGTGCAATAAATTGTGTGCGAACCTCCGATGCACTGCCTGTATGGGCGGGATCTAAAGCATTCTATAAAATACCGGGATGGTTTTCGTCTTCTTTCCTGATTCCAATCCCCTGCAAACGAAGAGCCTATGTTGGCGCCTAACCTTGGTGCCAACATAGGTTCTTTTCTTTCCATGTCTCTATACAAAAGCTTGCCGGAGCAGCTCTATTTCCCGGCACAGTGCAACCGCTCTTCTTTTTTATCGTCTATATTGATAGATAACAAGAAAGGAGGGTCTGGTTATGAAGAGGATCGTATCAGGGCTGCTGCTTTTGGCCCTGCTGAGCGGCTGCACATCGGCAGCCATGCAGAAAACGCCGGAGGACTCCGGCAGGGATGCGCCGTTGACTGTCGTACAGGAAAACATGCCGGAGGATTTTGCAGTCCGGTTCACATGGTGGTATGATACCGACCGAAAGAGTATCATGGACACGCAGGAGGGTCTGCTGCAAAGAGATCTTGTCACCGAGGGGACCGCCTCTGTGGAGTTTCGACCGGATACAGCGTTTTTGCAGGAGCTGTATGCGCTTGTTTGCGAGGATGGATTCCTGGATATTCGGCGGCCAATGATCTCGCAGGAGCTGACAACAGATGATACGTTGGTCGCGGTGATGCCAAATTGCTGGTATGAGATCCGTGTCACAAAGAATGCGGAGCAGTACCTGATCTGCGGCGATATGACTGCGGCAGCTTATACACAGACAGATGCGGACGCTGCCTGCTTTATGAAGACGGTGGAAGCCCTGCTGGGGCTGGTAAAAGGAACTTCTGCGTGGGCGTCTCTGCCGGAACCAAACGCAGCTTATGAGTGATCGCCGCCATGGCATCTTTCTGTTCTTTTCTGCGGTTCAAACTCCCGCGCAGGCTACACCGGCCTGCGCGGGAAATCTTATCAGGTCATCACTTCTGCTCCTGAATATAGAGGCTTATGCGGCTCTGGATGAGACGGCTGGTTTCCTCGACGCTTCTGTCACCGGCAAGATAGCCTGCGGCTTCCTCGGTAATGATGCTCAGGACGCTCTGGTCGTAGTCTAAAAAGTTGGTCGTAGACTCGATCAGCTCCATGACGGTGTCGTACTGCTCCTGCGTGACAGCATAGAGCTCGATCATTGGCTCGTCGCCATAGCTCATGCCGCCGGAGGAAATGGGGATCGGATCACCGTTCTCATCAAGCACCTGGCTGCCGTTGGCGTCGGTCTGATATTCCTGCGTCATGGCTTTCCCGGCCATGGCGTCAAAGGCAGACCTCAGGATCGGGAAATTCCAGAGGTTTTTCTGGTATTCCTCAGAGAGCGTCGAACGGATAAACGCCCAGGCGTCTGCCTTATCCTTGCAGGCCGTGGTGATGCAGAGCGTTACGCTGGCAGTAAAGGTGCTGCCGCTGGAGCCATCTTCCCGCGGGAAACCGACAAACCGGATATCGTGATCGAGCGCGGCAAAGGTATAGTAGATGTTGTCAAAGTCGTTGAGGTTCATAGGATACAGCAGCTGTTTGCCGCTTTTCATGCGGGTAAAGTCGCTTTCATATTCTCCGTCGCTCTGCCAGTTGAACTCTGCCGGGAGCGGCTTGACGAACTCCAGAAGGGCGCGGAACTCGTCAGAATCGAAATTGCAGGTGCCATTCTGCCAGTCCATGAAGTCCTTCGCGTTCATGGCGACGCAATACATGAGCATCTCCGACTGGGTGTAATACTGGTTGAATACCATCGCGCCTTCGGGCAGCTTGCTGAGCGCGTTCTTGACGTCAGCCAGCGTCCATGTCGTGTAATCACCGACGATCCTGCCGAGGCCGACTGCCGTGGTGATGCCAAAATTGATGGGCAGCTGATAGAGCTTTCCATCCACCTGCGCGGCCTCGACCGGGCGGGTCATGAGTTTGTCGCGCGAATAGCCGGGGTCGGCGTCAAGATACGGCCAGAGGTTCTCCAACATTCCCCTGGCGGCATACTGCCGGATCGGCAGCATCATATTGCCAACGATCAGATCCGGTATCTTGCCGGCGAGAACTTCGGTGTTGAACACGGTAAGACCGGCATAGTAATCCTCGCCGTCTGCATACTCCGCATAATCCCTGACCACGATGCGGCAGTCGGTGCTGGTCTGGTTGAACTTGACGATCTGGCTGCGGAGGTTATAATCAAGGCTGAAGCAGGCCAGCGTCAGCTCTGTTTTCTGCTGCACATCGGCAGCATCCATGCGGTTCAGCACCAGGATCCGCTGCCGCTCCCGCGTTCCGTCATAGCTGTGCCCAAGGGTCACAGTGGCAATGCGACCGTCAGCCAGGAAGTCGAGGCGATTGTAACGGATGGTATTGCTGTCCACATCACATGCCAGCCAGTCGACGACCTTTTCCACCTCGCCGGTGTCCTTGCGTTCGCCGAAGATATTACCGCCGTCTATAAAGAAATACCGGTAGACATCATTGCCCGGCTGCAGGCCCCATGCGCGGGAAGAGACCGGTGTTTCCTTTCCCCAGTTCTTCGTTTCAGGGTCAAGCTGTTTGAAGGCCATCTTCCCGTCATTGTAAGTAGTCAGTGCGCCGACTTCACTGGCAGAGAGCTGGCAGAGATGGCCGGAAAGCTCGTCAGCGGATTTACTGAAAACGAAGCTGCCATCCGGCCCGTAAACATTGACTGTCTGATAATCGTAGGTATAGACATAGCCCTTATCATCGGAGAGCAGGGTGTCAAGGTGCGAATAGCCCCAGTCTCCTGTGCTGTTCGGATCTTCCTCGTTTGCGGGGATGATGGTGCGAAGCAGCGTGCCATGCGCATCCAGCTGGATGAGCTCCGAAAGGGAGGGCCCCATCTCGCCGTCATCCGTGTAAAGGTCTGTCCGGCGGTAGATCCAGAGCGTGCCGTCTGTGCCGGCCGCGAGGGCATGGATCTCGGTGCTGCTGTTGCTGCTGCGGAAAATCTGTGTACCGTCGTCCAGATCTTCCACATCAGGCTTGTCAACGTAGTTGACGATCTGTACGCATTCTCCGCTGTCAGGGTCAAACCGGAAAAGGCCCTCGGAATAGGTGTCATAAGAAACCTCATTGCCGTCTTCGTCAATATAGGTATCCTGTCCGCTGAGAATACTGGCAGTAAAATAAAGTGTGCTTCCCGAAACGCAGCTCCGACTGATCCACTGGATCGGTTCCGGCAGATCAAAATACTGCGGTTGATAGGCGTATTGAGACGCCAGCTCCGGTATCGTCTCCTGCTGTGTATTCTGGCCCGAATTGTCTGTCTTCGTCTTGTTTTTGCTGCACCCGGCAAGTGTGCCGAGCAGCAGCACAAACGCAAGACAGATGGAGAGCATTTGTTTTGTCATTGTTCGTCCTCCTCGTTTATGTTTACCATAATAAATCATTATCAATTTACGCGGTTTTCTACAAAAATGAACCCGCTTATTTACTATCCTCCCTTTTGCCCGATCACAACACGCTCTACCTTGTCATCATTTTCTGCATCATAGAATACAAGAATCGTTGTGTCCGCATCAAGATCCCACACATCCGCCCAGATCCCGGACGGCGTGGCGTCCGGCTCTCCCCAGCTGCGGCGGAGACTGTCTCTGTCCTGTGCCTGCAGCTGCTCCGCTGCGTACTGCTCACCCTTTTCCAGAATATACGCGGCCACGGTTTCTTTGGATGGAATGCTGTTGTCGATTTTTTCTCTGTCGGAGAGCCGCACCGCCAGCACAAGCGCCAGAAATACACAAACGGCTACGGTTGTAATGATCCGTCTTTTCATAATCCGCCTCCAATCCTGTTCTTTCCATATTCGTTGTTTACATGGGAAGTCTCTGTCCTGCGTTGCCACTTTTTCGTCTCTACCAGAAATAATATTAAGACTTTATATCAAATAAGTCTTGCCAAAGCCTGCTTTCTCCTGTATAATATAGATACAGGGGAACCACGAATGCAACACCCTTGGAGACAGCGGGAACATCCCTTCTCCTCCGATCTCATAGCTTTGATCTTCTGGTTTTCCCAATGCACAAGATACTGCGGGCGGATACTACCCTGTCAGTATCTGCTGTATGTCATCCCTGTCCTATGGCAGGTTCCCCTATGCCTGCTGTGCTCCTTCCTCCGCCGCCCCTGTGCCCGTACAGGGGCGGCCCCCTTTTGACTTTTTGGCAACACGGACGGCTCTGCCCCGGCTGTCATTCTCAACACAAAGTTTTTCCGTCACATGTTTCTTTTTGTGTTAAAATGGCAGTGAGCTTACCGGATTGCAGTTTCATTTCACCGGGAAGCTGATTCTGACACAAAGGATGGTTACGCCGATATGACAGCCTCTTCGTCTCCCCCGTTTCATGAAAGCCCGCACCGCTACTTTGTCATGCGGAATCTGTACGAGTCCGCTGTAAAACAGCTTGTGCTGAAGCTTGAGATTTTGAACAGTGAATTCAATACGCTGTATGCACGAAACCCCATCCATCATATTGAAAGCCGGGTCAAATCCTCGGAAAGCATCGCCGCCAAGCTCCAGAGGAAGGGATTTCCGGTTACGCTCGAAGCGGCAATGCAGGAGATCAACGATATTGCAGGCGTCCGCGTTGTCTGCAATTACATCGATGATGTCTACCGAGTCGCTGGGATGCTGGAGCGGCAGGAGGATCTGGAGATCGTCAAGCGGCAGGATTATATCAAAACGCCGAACTATAACGGCTACCGTTCTCTGCATTTGGATGTCCGTGTTCCCGTGTATCTTTCTGACCGGACGGAGCACGTCGTCGCCGAGATCCAGATCCGCACGATCGCAATGGATTTCTGGGCCAGTCTGGAGCATGACATCCACTACAAGGCGGACCGGGCAAAGCTCCCGGCGGGTATCGATGAAGAAATGTTTGCCTGTGCGGAAAAGATTGCCGAAATTGACCGGCAGATGCAGGATATGTACCGCCGCATCGCGGACGCAGAAGCGAATGGAGACGCCGTCAAAAAGTAAAGTTTGCTTCTTTCAGAGAGACCGGCAGCTGCATGGTTTTGCGGCTGCCGGTCTTTCTCAGTCCTTCCAGGTATCGATCAGAAGCTCGATCTCTGACGTGAACCGCCGCAGCCGCTGGTTGGACTGTTCCTTGCAGGCCATCGCAACCGCGACAAGCCGCTGCGCCGCCTCTACAAGCTGCGCAAAGACTTCCTTCTTTCGCGCACGCCCCTTTTTCTCAACGCACTGACCCTCTGCGACCATCAGGAACTTTCCGTGCAGCAGATCAAATTCTGTTCCCTGCTTTTCAGATCAGATGTTTTCTACAATATACCGCTCCGCCTGCTGTGCAGCCGCCGCGCCATCTGCTGCGGCAGTCAGAATGCCCCGGAGCAGCTTCGTCCGAACGTCACCAGCCGCGAAAACACCCGGAAGATTGGTTATGGTCGTTTCATTGGCGAGAATGTAACCCTGTTTATCCAGCGCGATCTGTCCATGAAGCAGGTTTGTTTCCGGTACGCCGCCGAGACAGATAAAGGCACCGTCGCATGGCAGATTCCAGAGTTCACTGCTCCGCTGTTCCCGAATACGGATACAGGTGACCCAGTTTGCATGTAAAAATGCCCGAACCTCGCTTCCTGCATAGCGTTCAATGTTTCGCATCATTTTCAGCTTGCCCGCATAGGCCGGACTGATCTCCATATGCTCGCCCCCATGCACCAGACAGACCCGCTTGGCGATACGGGAAAGGAGCATCGCCGCCTCGGCAGCCTGCTCCCCATCTCCGATCACCGCAACTGTTTTTCGCCTGTACATCATAGAGCGGCAAGCGGCATAATAGTGAACACCGCGCCCCAGCATCTCCTCCTCACCTTCCACACCGAGCTTTTTTGGCGGCGCACCGGTCGCCAGAACGACGGTGGGCGCATGATAGGTCTGCTTCGCCGCTTCAATCACCTTGACTGGCTGCATCAGATGTACGCGGCGCACCTCATCTGTCACCATTTCTGCACCGAACCGCTCCGCGCCGCGCTGCATTTTTTCACTCAGACGCAGCCCATCGATCCCGGCATCAAAGCCCGGATAGTTCTCAATATTTTCACTTCGGATTGCCTGCCCGCCAATGGCCCGCTTCTCGATCACAGCCACATGCAACCCTGCTCTCGCGGCATATAATGCAGCCGAATACCCGCCGGGGCCGCCGCCGATGATCACAATATCATACATATTTTCCATACAGACCTCCTACATTCAGTCCGAGCATTTTCTTTAAAAATGCGTCGATCTCCTTCTCAGAAGAAGGAGCGATCAGGAATCCAGCCACGGCTCCGTTGATAAACAGCAGCAGAGTCGGCAGCTTATGAATGTTATATCTGCGCGCTACAGCTGTTTCCGTATCAAAATTGATACGCCCAACGGAAAGCAGATTCTCATACTGCTTTTCAATTGACTCCAGCGCCGGTGCGAGTGCGCGGCAATACCCGCACCACGGTGCCCAGAACTTCACCAGAACCGGCTTTCTCGTTTTCAACACATCATCCCGGAAACTGTCTGTTGTAATTGCCTTGATTGCCATATCCCGCTCCTTTCCCGGCGTTTCGCGCCAGTTCTTCTGTCTGCTTCCTATCTTCTGCTCCCCGGGGCTCTGCAGTCTGCAGCTATGCTTTCTCCGGGAACAACACAACACCGGACAAAATGCCAATGCTCGCGCCCAGGGTCACCACAACGGGGAGCTCTGTAATGAGCGCACGCTCACCGAACAGGATGCTGCTCAGCCATCCAAGCACACCGCCCGCGACCGCCAGAATTGCGATCCGCAAACATCCGCGAATGATTCTCTTCTTCATCGTCTGCATCCTCCTTTTCCCATATTTATAATTAGGTCTTTGTCTTATTTATATTTCCACTTTACCAGCAAACGCCGTTCTTGTCAAGAAACCGCCCATAAAAGACTTCCAGACCCGCTGGCTGAGCCGCGGCAGGTCTGGAAGTATGGTTCGGGCCTTTTTGCGGTGTGCTGCATCATTCTGACTGTCCCTGCTCCTCCAGATAGCGGCACGCCGCAAGCGCGGCTGCTGCACCATCCGAAACAGCGGTTGTGAGCTGACGCACCTGCTTTTTGCGTCCGTCTCCGGCTGCAAAGACGCCAGGCAGGCTTGTTTTTGTATCCTCGCCCGCCAGATAATACCCGTCCTCGGCCGCGATGGCGTCCAGAAAAGGCGCGCTCTGCGGGGCCTGCCCGACTGCGATAAACAGGCCGTCCACATTGAGGCGCTCCGTCTGGCCGGTTTCGGTGTGCAAAAGCTCCACACCCTGCAAAGCGTCTTCGGAGCGGATGAGCCTCTGCACCGTCCGGCTGCGAAGCAGCCGGATATTTTCCTGCTTTTCCGCGCGGCTAACCAGCATGGCGCTCGCGCGGAAGGCCTCGCGCCGGTGGATGAGCGTCACGCTGCGGCAGGTGTTTGCCAGGAGCAGTGCATCCTGAACTGCCGTGTCTCCGCCGCCCACGACCGCAACGTCCAGTCCCTCATAAAACGTGCCGTCGCAGACAGCGCAGTAGGATACGCCGCAGCCGGTAAGCGCATCTTCCGCCGCAAGCCCCAGTGACCGGTGCGCCGCACCAGTCGCAAGGATGACCGCTTTTGCCTCCCGGACGCCGTCTGTGCAGAGGACCCGGAAGCCCGCCGGTGTTTTCTCAAGCCCCACCGCCTCTGTATAAACGATCTCCGCGCCGAATGTGCACGCCTGTTCGGTCATCTGCCGGGCAAGTTCTGTGCCGGAAACCGAAGGAATGCCCGGATAGTTTTCCACCAGCGGTGCGGATATGATCTGCCCGCCGGTCGATCCTCTCTCCAGAACAGCCACGTGCTTACCGGAACGAGCGGCATAAATTGCCGCCGTCAGACCGGCCGGGCCACCGCCAACGATCAGAATCTCATACATTTGCGTTCTCCTTTGCGGCAATAAACTCCCGCACACCGCTCACGCCGGTCCACTTCTGCCCGCCGGATACCAGCGTCGGTGCCTGCCGGATGCCAAGGGCGCGGACGGTGTCGCGGTTTTCCTCTGCAAACCGCACCGTATAGCGGATGTCTGCCGCATCCAGCAGCTGCTCGGCCTGCTTGCAGTTCGGGCAGGTCTTTGTTGCAAACAGTTCGACCGCTTCGCACGGCTGCTCCGCCGGCGGCTCCGGCGTCTGCGCCTGCTCCTTTACGCCGCAGTGCGTCAGCTTCGACGCGCCGATGTCATACGTTCTGCGATCCCTGAATTCCTGCGCCTTGCCGTCGTTCCAGTTCTGCACGGGGCGGTAATAGCCGGTGATGCGGCTGTAGACCTCTGCTTTCTCGCCGCAGAAGGGGCAGACCGGCTGCTCTCCTGCAAGATAGCCGTGGTTTTTGCAGACGGAGTAGGTCGGCGACAGCGTGTAATAGGGCAGCTCATAGTTCTCCGCGATCTTGCGCACCAGCGCTGCGGCAGATTGCCAACTGGGCAGTTTTTCGCCAAGGAAGGTGTGAAACACCGTGCCGCTGGTATAGAGCGGCTGCAGCTTGTCCTGCACATCAAGTGCGGCGAACACATCCTCGGTATAGCCTACAGGCAGGTGGCTGGAGTTGGTGTAATAGGGGGTTGCTCCCTCGTGCGCTGTTATGATGTCCGGGAAGAGCATTTTGTCGTGCTTTGCAAGGCGGTAGGCTGTAGATTCTGCCGGAGTAGCCTCCAGATTGTAGAGATCTCCGTACTGCTCCTGATAGTCGCTCAGCCGCTGCCGCATATGGTTCAGTACGTCTTTGGCAAACGCCTGCGTCTCCGGGTGGGTCAGATCTTTCCGGAGCCATTTCGCGTTCAGCCCCGCCTCATTCATGCCGACAAGACCGATCGTCGAAAAATGATTCTCAAACGTGCCGAGATAACGTCTGGTATAGGGGTAGAGCCCACCCTCCATCAGCTTCGTGATGACCATGCGCTTCGTCTTGAGCGAACGCGCGGCGATGTCCATCAGCCTGTCGAGCCTCCTGTAGAAATCCGCCTCGCCTTCGGCAAGATACGCGATCCTCGGCAGGTTGATCGTCACAACGCCGACCGAACCGGTCGACTCGCCGGAGCCGAAGAAGCCGCCGGATTTTTTGCGCAGCTCCCGCAGATCAAGCCGCAGGCGGCAGCACATCGAGCGCACGTCGTTTGGCTCCATGTCAGAGTTGATATAGTTGGAGAAATACGGCGTGCCGTATTTGGCCGTCATCTCGAACAGGAGCTTGTTGTTTTCCGTCTCGCCCCAGTCAAAATCCTTGGTGATGGAGTAGGTCGGGATGGGGTACTGGAAGCCGCGCCCGTTTGCGTCGCCCTCGATCATCAGCTCGATGAACGCCCGGTTGACCATATCCATTTCCTTCTGGCACTCGCCGTAGGTGAACGGCTGCTCCTGCCCGCCGACGATGGCAGGAAGGTTTGCCATATCCTTCGGCACCGTCCAGTCGAGCGTGATGTTGGAAAACGGCGCCTGCGTACCCCAGCGCGACGGCGTATTGACACCGTAGACAAACGACTGCACACACTGCTTGACCTCACGCTGCGTCAGTTTATCCACGCGGACGAAGGGCGCGAGATAGGTGTCAAACGAGGAAAATGCCTGCGCGCCTGCCCACTCGTTCTGCATAATGCCGAGGAAGTTCACCATCTGGTTGCAGAGCGTGGACAGATGGGAGGCGGGAGCGGAGCTGATTTTCCCCGGCACGCCGCCAAGCCCCTCCTGAATGAGCTGCCTGAGGCTCCATCCAGCACAGTAGCCGGTGAGCATACTGAGGTCGTGCAGGTGCAGCTCTGCATTCCGATGCGCCTGTGCGATCTCCGCGTCGTAAATTTCGCTCAGCCAGTAATTCGCCGTGATCGCGCCGGAGTTGGACAGGATCAGGCCGCCGACGGAATACGTGACCGTGGAATTCTCCTTCACGCGCCAGTCGTTGATCCGGAGATAATTGTCCACCAGCTCCTTATAATTGAGCAGGGTGCTGCCGACGTTGCGCAGCTTTTCCCGCTGCTTACGGTAGAGAATGTAGGCCTTTGCCACATCCGAATAGCCCGCTTCGCTCAGAACGCGCTCGACGCAGTCCTGAATATCTTCGACTGAGATCAGCTCATTCCGGATCTTCGGCTCAAACTCCGCCGTGACACGCAGAGCCAGCAGCTCGATCACGCTCGGATGCTGCTGCCGGCCAACGGCTTCAAAGGCTCTTGTGATGGCATTGCCGATCTTGGCAATGTGAAATTCTGTGATGCTTCCGTCTCTTTTTGTTACCCGGTACATAGCTGATCCTCCTCTGTACGCCTTCGTGTGAAACGAAATGGGATGCCGCGCCTTGCGCTGCATCCCATTCTAACCTGAAAGCTTGTGGTTTGTCAATAGTTTTGCACAATATATTGTGTTTATTCCGAATATAGATAACAATATATTGTTTTTTATATCCTGCGGATCTCCACAGCGGGAATCTTGGGCCGTACCAGTTCCGCCCAGCGGCGCAGCTGCGTTTCAGTCGGGGCGCTGAGTCCCGCTCGCAGGACCGTATCGCGCGGCTGGAAGCGCTGGATATAGTACCGCCTTGCGCCCATGAGCCAGTCTCCCAGCTGTACAAATGATGCGTCATCATGCAGCTCCGCGACCGCAGTCGTCCGGAACTCATAATCAACCGTGCCGCGCAGCAAAAACGAAACACTCCTGAAAATGGGCGTCAGGGCAAGCCCCGGAACACCAGCTGTTTCCGCGTAGCGCGCCGGACTGTTTTTGATATCCATGGCAACGTAATCTGCCAGCCCCGCGCACACGACTGCCTTCAGCCGCTCCGGGAACGCACCGTTCGTGTCCAGCTTGATCGCATAGCCCAGTGCCTTGATCTTTTCCAGCAGAGCGGGAAGCTCCGGGCGCAAAAGCGGCTCTCCGCCGGTAACGGCAACACCGTCGAGAAGCCCCCGCCGTTTTTTCAAAAACGCCAGCAGCTCGTCTTCGTCCATGCCGTCTTCGTCCGCTGCGGTGAGCAGCGGCGCGTTATGGCAGAACGGGCAGCGAAAATTGCAGCCGGACAAAAACACCGTACAGGCCGTCCGCCCTGGATAATCCAGCAGCGTCAGCTTTTGAAGTCCCTGAATTTGCATCAATGGATCCGTCCTCCTGTTTTTCTTTACATGAACGGCGCAATCGCCTGCCGGTACATCTGCTCGACGAACCGGATCACGCTCTGCTGGTCAAACCGGTCATACCCGTCCAACACGACGCTCAGAAGTCCGTTCGACAGGCAGAGATAGAGCATTTCCAGCTCGTCTGCGGACGCATTTTTCAGTGTCTTTCGCCACGCGGAAATGCTCAGATCGTGCGCATATGCGATCATCCGGTGAATCAGCTCCGTGCTGCGACGCCCGAACAGCAAGACACGGCAGACCGCCTCGTTTTCCTGAACGATCCGGTAAAGCCCACCCACAAGCCCCGCAATATCAAACGAGCGTGTATAGCTCTGCATGGATCGTTCGAACTGCCCAAACAGTTCCTCCTCGATGCTCTCCAACAGGTCAAAGCAGTCGGAATAATGGGCGTAAAAGGTTGCG
>OKTO01000530.1_pt1 | contig 13452 bp, 9 predicted proteins | sample 1606101 | NCBI WGS metagenome assembly OKTO01 (sample SAMEA3879513, study PRJEB24766) | human gut metagenome | biome: human-associated habitat; feature: feces | place: USA | collected 1985/1987
CCGGAGGCGGGGCAGCGCCGGCGGCAAACCAGCTGTCTAAGTAGGCGCGCAGCGGTGCGGGCAGCCGGCTGCGCACCGGCGGGTACTGCACCAGCACCACCCGCCGCCCGGCAAGGGGGTCTTGCAGGGTAAAGCCGGTGTCGTGGTAGGCCTGTACCGGCACTGTTGCCCCCGCAATTTGCAGCACAGCGGCAAAGCAGCCCCGCTGCGGGCGGCCAAACACCGCCAGCAGCCCGCGCAACAGTCCGTACACCCCGGCACAGCAGAGCAAAAGCTGCCCCGGGCGCACCGGCAAAAGCACGCTCAGGTTGTTGGCCTGTACCCCGGGCAGCACCACCGCACCGCACAGCAGGCCGTTCAGCGCCGCATACCATCCGCATAACCGGGCAAAGCTGCGCGCCCCGGACACGCCGTAGCACACCGCCACCACCCCGCAGCAGCTGGCGATTTTATATAGTACCGCCAGCAGGGCAATGGTGCTGACCGCAGCCGCCGCGCTGCCCGCGCACAGCCGCAGCCCGGTGCAGCTGCGCCCGCATAAAAGCCCTGCGCCCAGCAGCAGCGCGGCGGCTGCGGCAAAGTTTACCAGCAGCAATTCGTCCACAAAAACAACTGTTTTCATTGCAAAGCACCGCCTTATGGTTCTGGTAGTCTATTTTTCACAAATTTGCGAAAAAACTTGTCACACCAGAAAAACCCGCATGAACAGTGCAGTTTTGCTACAAAAGCCGGGACGATGTTTCACAGTTTTTACACTTTTTTCAAAAAAGTACTTGAACATTTCTGGAAAGTGTGGTATATTATTGCCATCCTAATAAGGATTGAGCCGGAAACACCGGTTCGAAAATATTTTTTCTATTTTTGAAGGGAGTAATTCATTATGATGATGCCTGCAAATTTCTCTGCTGTGTCTGAGAACGAGATGACCTACGTTATGGGTGGTAGCGTTGCTGACTACCTGGCTCCTGTCATGGGCAAGAAGGAGTGGAGCAACTTCAGCAAGAACCTGGTGACCATTATTGGTAACAGCTACCTGGGCAACTTCGTCAACAACACTCTGGGTGTTATCTTCAGCGGCACCTACGTTCCCGGCGGCGTTCTGTCCAACTTCGGTTCTGACATCAGCGGCATCTGGAATGCCAACTTCGATGGCACCGACACCAAGTCCAAGATCCTGAGCGGCATGGCAGGTGTTCTGAACGTTGGTCTGAACATCGCTGGCAACCTGGCTGCTATCTACAACCTGGGCTTCGGCACTGTGAAGAACGGCGCTGAGAAGGCTGCAATCACTGAGTTCTCTGCTACCGATCTGCTGTAATCAGTTTAACTGATTGATGCTTGCGTGACTGTACCCCCTAGGGGTGCAGGGAACATAACAGCATAATAACACCCCCGCGGGTTTATACCTGCGGGGGTGTTTTTTTACCCCTTCCGCCTCACTGCACTCGACAGCTCCCCCTTTCGGGGGAGCTGTCAAAGCCGCAGACTTTGACTGAGAGGGTTTTCCCACGTTCACACTTCTTTTACCAGTCTGTTACTTTCCGTTTTATGCGGTTTGTGGTATACTATGGTCAACATGGGTCACCATGGCAACATTGAAACAGACAGGATGTGAAATCCTCTTATGAAAGATGGTTTTTTAAAGGCAGCTGCTTTTTCGCCCGCCTTGCGGGTGGCAGACTGCACCTATAATGCGCAGCAGATTCTGACACAGCTGCAAACTGCCGCGCAGCGGGGGGTAAAGCTGGCGGTTTTCCCGGAGTTTTGCCTTACCGGCTACACCTGCGGCGACCTGTTTTTGCAGCGCACCTTGCAGCAGGGCGCACTGGATGCACTGGAGTGGCTGCTTGCGCAGACCCGCGCACTGGACACCGTAGTGCTGGTGGGCTTGCCGCTGCTGGTGCACGGCAAGCTGTACAACTGCGCTGCCGTGCTGTGCCGGGGGCAGCTGCTGGGTATCGTGCCCAAGACCTACCTGCCCAACTACGGCGAATTCTACGAAAAGCGGCAGTTCACCCCCGGCAGCACCGAGGTGCAGACGGTGACCGTCTGCGGGCAGCAGGTGCCCTTTGGTACGTCGCTGCTGTTCCGCTGCCGCCAGATGCCCAGCTTTGTGCTGGGCGTGGAGCTGTGCGAGGACTTGTGGAGCGCCCTGCCGCCCTCCACCTTCCATGCGCTGGCGGGTGCGACCGTCATTGCAAACCTTTCTGCCAGCGATGAGACCGTGGGTAAGGCGGAGTACCGCCGCGCACTGGTGGCAAACCAGTCTGCCCGGCTGCTGTGCGGCTACCTGTACGCCTCGGCAGGGCACGGCGAAAGCACCACCGACATGGTGTTTGCCGGGCATGACCTCATCGCCGAGGACGGCAGCATTCTGGCGGAGACTGCGCCCTTTGCGGGCGACCACGCCGAGACCGAGCTGGACTGCCAGCGCATGGAGGCCGAGCGTGCCCGCAACACCAGCTTTGAGCACACTGCCGAGGGCTACGTCACGGTGGAATTTGACCTATCACCGGAGGAAACGGTGCTCACCCGCCGCATTGACCCCGCACCCTTTGTGCCCGGTGACCCGCAGCGCCGCGCCGCCCGCTGCGAGCTGATTTTGAAGATGCAGGCTGATGGCCTTGCCAAGCGATTGGAGCACGCCCACGCAAAAACGGCGGTCATTGGCATTTCCGGCGGCTTGGACAGCTGTCTTGCCCTGTTGGTGGCAGTGCGCGCCATGAAGCAGCTGCACCGCTCCGCCGCCGATGTGCTGGCGGTGACCATGCCCTGCTTTGGCACCACCAAGCGCACCCGCAGCAACGCCGAAATTTTGTGCGGGGAGCTGGGCGTAAGCTTTCAGGAGATACGCATTGCCGACACCGTGCGCAGCCACTTTGCGGATATCGGGCAGGATGAGACCGTGCTGGATGTCACCTTTGAGAACGGGCAGGCGCGTGTGCGCACGCTGGAGCTGATGGACCTTGCCAACCGCACCGGCGGCCTTGTGGTGGGCACGGGCGACCTTTCGGAGCTGGCGCTGGGCTGGGCGACCTACAACGGCGACCACATGAGCATGTACGGCGTAAACGCCGGTGTGCCCAAAACGCTGGTGCGCTATCTGGTGCAGTACGAAGCTGAGACTGCTGCCACCGCTGCTTTGCACGATGTGCTGCTGGATATTCTGGCCACCCCGGTGTCGCCGGAGCTGCTGCCCGCCAAGGACGGCGAGATCGCACAGATCACCGAGGACTTGGTGGGCCCCTACGAGCTGCACGATTTTTACCTGTATTATGTACTGCGCTGCGGCTTTGGCCCGGCAAAGATCTACCGGCTGGCAAAGGTGGCCTTTGCAGGCAGGGCAGAGTACACGGATGCCGTGCTGTACAAGTGGCTGCGCAACTTCTACTGGCGCTTTTTTGCCCAGCAGTTCAAGCGCAGCTGCCTGCCGGACGGCCCCAAGGTGGGCAGCGTGACCCTTTCGCCCCGGGGCGACTGGCGGATGCCCAGCGATGCCTGCGCCACCCTCTGGCTGGCAGAGCTGGAGCAGCTCAAGCCCGGGGAGCAGTAAGCCATGAAGAACAAAAAGCTTTTGACCAATATCCTGTTTGCGGTGGTGGTGCTGGCCATAGCAGCGGTGCTGCTGGCCGTGCGCAGCCACAACGCCACCGGCGGAAAACTGACTGCCCAGCTGATTTACGGCGACGCGAACGCCGTGCTGGACATTCCGCTGGAAAAGGACGAAACTTACAGTGTGGACACCGGTTATTATACGGTGCATATAGAGGTAAAGGACGGCAGGGCGCGGTTTATTGAATCGCCCTGCCCGGATCACATCTGCGAGGGCTTTGGCTGGCTGTCGGCGGAGGATCAGACCGCCACCTGTCTGCCTGCCCGCGCCGTGCTGACCATCGTTCCGGTGGGCTGAAAAAAGGAGTATTCTCATGTTGGACGAAAATGAGCATTCCCGCAAGGAGGACGGTCGTTCCTTGCATCGTCTTTTGCACAAGGCTGAGCAGCAGGACGCCACTGTAGTGGTGGACAGCGCCGCGTTTTTCTCGGAGCTGCCGCCGGAGCAATCCGCGCCGCCCCGCCGCCCGCAGCAAAACACCCGCCGCAACACTGCTGGCGGGGAGAATGGGGCGTACCAGCCCCCGAAACGAGGGAAGATCTTGCTGATCGTACAGGCAATTTTAAGCGTTCTGGCGCTGGTGCAGCTGTGGCGCACCCAGATGCTGCCGGTGCTGTATCTGGTGGTGCTGGCGGCGCTGCTGGTGCTGCTGTGGCTGCTGGTCAAGCGCTGTCAGGAGTACAAAACTGCAGGCACAGTGTCCCGGGCGTTCTCGGTGGTGCTGTGCGCCGCCATGGCGGTGGGCTGCGTGTGGGCGCAGCAGGGCCTCGACGCGCTGGGCAATATGACCAACGGTTTTTTGAGCAACGCCGAGGCTAATAAGATCACCAAAGAGCCTTTTGTGCTGTACCTGAGCGGTGTGGATACCCGCGGTGATCTGACGGAAAAAGCGCGCAGCGATGTGAATATCATTGCCGCAGTGAACCCCGTTACCAAGCAGGTGGTGCTGATCAACACCCCGCGCGATTATTATGTGGACCTTGCCGGAACAAACAGCAAGGATAAGCTGACCCACGCCGGGCTTTACGGTGTGCAGACCAGCATGGACACCCTCGGCAACCTGTACGGTGTGAACGTGGAGCACTATATCCGCATCAATTTTGCAGGGTTTATCGACATTGTTGATGCGCTGGGCGGTGTGGACGTGTATTCCGATCAGGCGTTCACCTCGGTGGGCAGCCCCGGTTACTACGACCCCACCACCTTTGTGGAGGGCTGGAACCATTTGGATGGCAAGGCTGCGCTGGCTTTTGCCCGCGAGCGCCACGCCTTCAAGACCGGCGATGTGCAGCGCGGCATCAACCAGATGAAGGTGATCGACGCCATGCTGAACAAGATCAAGTCCCCGGCGCTGCTGATGGGCTTTACCAAAATTCTGGACGCTGTTGCCGACAGCTTTGTCACCAGCCTTTCTACCAACCAGATCAGCGCGCTGGTGCGCATGCAGCTGAGCGATTTTGCAGAGTGGAATATTGAACGCTACACCGTTACTGGCACCTCCGGCAGCAGCACCAAGTGCTACTCTGCCAAGGGGCAGAAGCTCTATGTCATGAAGCCGGACGAAGCCTCTGTGGCAAAGGCCAAAGAGATGATCGCGGCGGTGATGGGCGGCGAAGGCACGGTAAGTTCCACCACCCAGACCCCGGAAAAGACGGAGGTGTACACCCCCACCACCGACCCCGATGCCGCCGTCTCTGTGCCCGAGACGCCCGCCGACAGCGTGATCGTGGAAGTACCGGCGGAAAGCGTGCCGGAGCAGGCTGCAGAGCAGCCCGCTGAGCAGCCGGCAGAGCAGCCCGCTGCCACCGAGACGCCCCAGCCGGAAACGACTGCTCCCGCCGAGGGCGGCAGCACCGAGACGCCCGCCGTCAGCCTGCCCACGCAGGAGCAGGTGGAGCAGGCCGCAGGCTCGCTGTACAGCGCCGCCTCCACCGTGCTGGACGCCATCCTGGGCGCAAGCGGGAACTGAGCAACCCCTTTCCGTGAAAAGGCAACCCGGGAAAATCTGCGGATTTTCCCGGGTTGCAATTAAAAATGATTATTCCGCTGAATATGCCCAAAGCGCACGCGGCGGGCATTTTCAATGGTCTTGCAAGCAACAAAAAGGCCGCTGCACAAATACTGTGCGGTGGCCTCTTTTTACGTTGCTGCAACAAAAAAGCTGCCTGCAGCAGCAGACAGCGCAAAAACACAAAAGGGAAAACGAGATAGACCGTAAGCCGGGTTCTGTATTAAACGACGATCTGTCTAGACCTGCCATTGCTGACAGGTTCGTGCCGCCTTCGGGACACGCGAGCAGCGCTGTACGTCCCATATAGGCGTTGCTTCCGGTAGGGTTTACAAAGCCGCATGGTCACCCATGCGCTGGTGAGCTCTTACCTCGCCGTTTCATCCTTACCGCATTGCTGCGGCGGTTTGTTTTCTGTTGCACTTTCCCTAAGGTCACCCTCGGCTGCCGTTAGCAGTTACCGTGCTCTGTGAGGCCCGGACTTTCCTCAGAGCGGTCAAAGCCGCCCCGCCGCCGTATGTTCCACTCGTTTTCCGTTCCTCATGATACCATAAAAAAGTAAGATTTGCAAGTGAAACGGATTTTTGTTATAATATCATTTGTGTTTTTGTGAATTTTGCAGGGGGAGGGCAGGCCATGCAGCTGTATTTTGCCGTGCCGGATACGGCCACCACCCACGATGGGGTGCTGGTGCGCAGCTTTCTGCGCCAGTGTGCCGTCTCTACGGATCTCGCCCGGGCGGTCAAGTTCCGGGGCGGCGGTTTTTTTGCGGACGGCGTGCCTGTGCTGGCAAACCGGCGCATCTTCCCCGGGCAGATGCTCTCCTTTGCCCTGCCGCCGGAGGGGGACGGCGTGACCCCGCAGCCGGAGATCCCGGTCAACGTGGTGTACGAGGATGCCTTTGCGGTGGTGCTGGAAAAGCCGCCGCAGCTGGCGGTGCACCCCACCCTGAACTACCCCGGGGGCACATTGGCCAACGGTTATGCGGCGTGGGCGGCTGCCCACGGCCACAGCCCGGTTTTCCGCCCGGTGAACCGCATCGATAAGGACACCAGCGGCCTTGTACTGGCGGCCAAAAACGCCTACGCAGCGCCGCTGTTGGCGGGCGGGGTGACAAAGCTGTATTATGCCATCGCACAGGGCGCGCTGCCGCTGGGAGAAGGAGCAATCGATGCACCCATCGGCCGCCGGGGCGATAGCATCATCGGGCGCTGCGTCACCCCCGAGGGCAAGCCCAGCCGCACCGAGTATACTATTATAAAGGAAGAAAACGGCCTTAGCCTTGCAGCCTGCGTGCCGGTGACCGGGCGCACCCATCAGATCCGGGTGCACTTTGCGTCCATCGGCCATCCTCTTGCCGGGGACGACCTTTACGGCGGCAGCCGGGAGCGCATTGCCCGGCAGGCGCTGCACTGCGCGAAGCAAAGCTTTGCCGTGCCTGTATACACCCCGCTGCCGGATGGCATCCGGGTGGAAATGCCTTTGCAGTTGCGCACCGTCACAGTGGAAAGCCCGCTGCCGCCGGATATGGAAGCGCTCTTTTCGTGAAAACTGCGTGAAAAAATAGCCAAATTTTATGTAAGCGCTTGTTTCAAACCATGCAAAGTGTATAATAAAAAGAGAGCGTATTGTGTACAGGCCCTGTTGGCCTTTTGAACAGGGGAACGTACACCATCTAGCTGTTGTGTTCCGGGCCGGAAAAATGCCCTGCAGCAGCGCAGGAAGGAGAAAAATCCCGTTGACTGAAGATAAAATAAAGGAGCAGCAGCCTGCTGCGCAGCCTGTACGGCAGCCCCGCCGCCAGAAGCTGCGCTCGCTGTGGGCGCAGTTCCAATGCCGGGGCGTGCTGCGGCGGCACAGGATTCGCCGCAAGCGTCAGCACCGCTGGGAAAAGCTGTGGCACAAGCTGCTGCACAATCCCATAGCACCTATGGTGGGCGAGACGCTGTACGCCATCGGCTTTTCCGCCGAGTATGCTGTGGTCCGCACAGGACGCCGCTTGCAGCATGGGCTGCGGCGTCTGCTGCAAACGGTCAGAGAACTGCTGAAAAATATTGCATCTATGGCCTTTCCCGGGGCGGCGCAGCTGCTGCGGGATCTGTTCGGCCCGGTAGTGCTTGCCCTGCGGGGCACCTGGGCGCTGCTGCGCCACGCACACCGGGTACGCAAGGAAAACGGCTTTGGTGCTGCGCTGCGCGCAAGCGGCCACTTTCTTGCCCATGGCATCGCTGACAACATCCGCCTTGTGCCCCGCATGGCTATGTATGTGCTGCCGGTGGCAGCGCTGGCTGTTATGGTGACCGTGTTCCAGACCACCATCCGCCAGCCCTACGCTTTGCAGGTGCAAGTGGACGACAAGACCGTGGGCTATGTGGCCAACGAAGAGGTGTTTAACTCTGCACTGGAAGCTGTGCAGCAGCGTATCAATTATTCCGGCGCAGAGCAGGCGCACTTTACCGTGGAGCCTACTTATTCCGTGACCGTCGCCCATGACGTGATGGACGAAAATGACGTGGCTGACGCCATCCTCAAGAATTCCAGCGACCAGATCAGCGAGGGCACTGCCCTATATCTGGACGGTGAGCTGACCGCCGTGTGTGCGGACGGCAACAGCCTGCAACGGTACATCAGCAGCCTGCTGGAACCCTACGAGAACCCCGATGACCCCAACACCACCGTGGGCTTTAACAAGGATGTCACGCTGGAAAACGGCATCTACTTCAACGAGAGCTTCCAGGAGGAAGCCGAGGTGGAGCAGTTGCTCTCCGGCGTGCAGCAGGCGGAAAAATCCTATACGGTGCAGAGCGGCGATACCATCTGGTCCATTGCCCAGAAAAACGGCCTGACCGTGAAGGAACTGTGCGAGATGAACACCGGCTTTAGCGCCAACGGGGAAAACGGCCTGACCCAGAACTCCAAGATCCTGCCCGGCGATGCACTGACCGTGGTGCGGGAGGAGGAGACGCTGGAGGTGCGCATCACCAAGGTGGAAAGCTGGGAGGAAGAGATCGCCTACACCACCGAGACCACCAAGTCCAAAGAGCTGAACTCCGGTACCAAGCGCGTTACCCAGAAGGGCGAGAACGGCATCCGCACCGTGACGGCACAGCGGGTGTACGATGCAAACGGCAATCAGCTTTCCCAGCAGATTTTGAGCACTGTGGTGACCAAGGAGCCTGTGACTGAAAAAGTTACGGTGGGCACCAAAAAGGTTTCCTCCGGTGCATCCTATATCACCGGCAGCGGACGGTTCATCTGGCCGGTGCCCGGCTACCGCTACTGCTCGCGCTGGTACGGCAGCGGCCACAAGGGCGTGGATATCTGTGCCGCCGCCGGTACGCCTATCTATGCTTCGGCAGGCGGTACGGTGACCAAGGCCGGCTACAACCGTGCCGGTGCAGGCAACGGCTACGGCAACTCCATCATCATCAGCCACGGCAACGGCTACACCACCTTGTACGCCCACTGCCTGTCGCTGGTGGTGCACGCCGGTCAGTCGGTCAAGCAGGGTCAGCTCATCGGCTATGTGGGCAGCACCGGACGTTCCAGCGGCAACCACTGCCACTTCGAGATCCGGCGCAACGGCTCTTACATCGCACCGCAGAACGTGTTCAACCGCAGCAAATATCGGTAAATAGCAGCAAGGGCTTTTCCGCAGGGGGAAAGCCCCTCTGCTGTATCATGAATAAAAAGGAGAGATCATCTATGTCTACCCCTCACATCAGCGCAGAAATGGGCGATTTCGCCAAGACAGTCCTTATGCCGGGTGACCCCCTGCGTGCCAAATTTATTGCCGACACCTTTTTGCAGGATGTCCGGCAGGTGACTGGCGTGCGCGGGATGCTGGGCTTTACCGGCACCTACGAAGGCCGCCCCATCAGCGTGATGGGCAGCGGTATGGGTATGCCCTCCATCGGCATCTACTCCTACGAGCTGTTCAACTTCTACGGCGTGGAAAATATCGTCCGCATCGGTTCTGCTGGCAGCTATACCGAGAAGGCCAAGCTGTTCGACACCGTGCTGGCCACCGGCGCTGTGAGCGAGAGCAACTACGCCCGGGTGCAGAGCGGCTTTACTGGAAACATCACCCTGCCCAGCGCAGCCCTGAACGAAAAGCTGCGTGCCTCCGCTGCAAAGCAGGGCATTCCCCTGATCGAGGGCAACATCCACTCCTCGGATGTGTTTTACCGCCAGCCCTCGGACGCAAAGCCCACCTACTGGGAAAAGCTGCGGGACGAGGACGGCTGCCTGTGCGTGGAGATGGAAAGCTTTGCCCTGTTTGCCAACGCGCAGGTGCTGGGCAAGAATGCCGCCTGCCTGCTGACCATCTCGGACAGCTTTGTGGCCCCCGGCATCACCACCGCCGAGGAGCGCCAGAAGAGCTTTACCGACATGATGAAGGTCGCTCTGGGCGCAGAGTACTGATCGCATAACTTTCCAGCGCGGCTGCCGCCCCAAGGCACAGCCGCGCTGTTTTTGCCCGTAAAAGGAGGAAACAGCATGACAAAACTGACCATGGAAGAAAAACAGCAGCTGATCCGCATGGCACTGGCCGCACGGGAAAAGGCCTATGCGCCTTACAGTGATTTTATGGTGGGCGCTGCACTGCGCGCTGCGGACGGACGCATCTTTACCGGCTGCAACGTGGAGAACGCCGCCTTTACCCCCACCAGCTGCGCCGAGCGCACCGCCCTGTTCAAGGCGGTGGCGGAAGGCGTGACCGCGTTTACGGATATCGCCGTGGTGGGCAGCCGTCGGGGCGAAGTGAACCGGCAGATCACCTCGCCCTGCGGGGTGTGCCGTCAGGCACTATTCGAGTTTGGCGGGCCGGAGCTGAACGTCATTATGGCAAAGACCCCGGAGGACTTCATTGAGCGCAGCATGGACGAGCTGCTGCCCTTCGGCTTTGGCCCCTCCAACGTGGCGGGCAACAGCGCCGTGGAAGGAAAGTAACTGTCCTTCTGCGAAAAACAGCGCAAGCAGGGGAAATTTGGTGAATAAGCATTACTTTTTTATAAATTATACAAGGGATTTGTAAAGAATTTGTAATCGGAAATTGCTTGCATCTGTCACTTCCACCCGCTATACTTGAGCCAGTAGATGTGCCAGAGTGCACATTTCATTCATTTGACGCAATTTTTTAAAATAAAAGGAGAGTTTCTTATGAAGATTTCTCGTCGTAACTTTCTGGCTGTGGCCGGTGCTGCTGCCGCTGCCGCTGCTCTGACCGCCTGCGGCGGTTCCTCCGCTTCTTCTACCAGCACTGCTTCTTCCGCAGCTGCCAGCTCTGCCGCCGCTTCCGGCGCAGCAGACGGCGCTGAGAAGATCGCTAAGGTCGCTCTGACCTGCGATACCGGCACGATCGATGATGAGAGCTTCAACCAGGCTTGCTGGGCTGCTGTTTCCAGCTACATGGGCGACAACTGCCAGTACTACATCCCCGATTCCGATGCTTCCGATGAGGATCGCGAGACCATGATCCGTCAGGCTGTCAACGACGGCGCCGACGTTATCGTCTGCGTTGGCTACCTGTACGGCGCCTCTCTGGCATGGGCTGCTGAGCAGTACCCCGACATCAAGTTCATCGCTATCGATGTGACCCAGGGCGATATCGGCACCGACAGCATCCCCGCCAACTGCTACTGCATCACCTTCAAGGAGGAGCAGGCAGGCTATCTGGCAGGCTACGCCGTTGTTAAGGACGGCTACACCAAGCTGGGCTTCCTGGGCGGCATGGCTGTGCCCGCCGTTATCCGTTACGGCTACGGCTACGTGCAGGGCGCTGACGCTGCTGCAAAGGAGCTGGGCACCAACATTGACATCAACTACTTCTACGGCGGCCAGTTCTACGGCGATGCCAACATCACCTCCCGTATGGAGGGCTGGTATGCCAACGGCACCCAGATCGTCTTTGCCTGCGGCGGCGGCATCTACACTTCCGCTGTCGAGGCTGCTCTGAAGAACAACGGCTACGTTGTGGGCGTTGACGTTGACCAGAACTACATCGGTGCTAATGGCGTTGAGAAGGACGGCTACGCTTACAACCCGTTCATCACCTCTGCCATGAAGGGCCTGTCTGAGTCTGTCAGCACCGCTCTGGGCGACATCGAGGCCGGCGAGTGGAGCAACATCGCTGCTACCAACGGTAACTTCGGTCTGGAGGATGGCGACTATGTTGGTCTGCCCACTGCTGATGACAGCTGGAACTTCAAGACCTTCACCAAGGACGAGTACGAGGCCCTGAAGAGCAAGATCGCTTCCGGCGAGCTCGTTGTGGACAACAGCTCCGACGACGCTACCAAGCCCACCGTCAGCGAGTTCACCAAGGTCAACTACATCCAGTAATCGCTATCCCGGAATTACTCCCGTAATAGGGGCGGGGTGCTCATGCAGGGGCACCACGCCCTTTTTGTATGCCTGTGTGGGAGAAACAGGGAGCAAATCATGCAGACTGTACAAAAGTAATACTTTTACTTGTGCTTTTTGACAAAAAATCAAAAAGCCGTGTGCAAACCGCAAAAAATCAGGTATAATGGGTTGTAGTATAGAAAAAGGTGTCGTTACGGCACGAAAGGAGAGTGAGCAGATTGGCAGAGGATTATGTGATCGAGATGCTCCACATTACCAAGGAATTCCCCGGTATCAAGGCAAACGATGATATCACCCTGCAACTGCGCAAGGGCGAGGTACACGCCCTTCTGGGCGAGAACGGTGCGGGCAAAAGTACGCTGATGAGCGTGCTGTTCGGCCTGTATCAGCCGGAACAGGGCAAGATCCTGAAAAACGGCAAGGAGGTTGCCATCCGCAACCCCAACGATGCCAACGCACTGGGCATCGGCATGGTGCACCAGCACTTCAAGCTGGTGGAATGCTTCAGCGTGCTGGACAACATCATTCTGGGCGTGGAACCCAACAAGATGGGCTTTTTGCAGAAGGCCGAGGCACGCAAAAAGGTGATGGCGCTGAGCGAAAAGTACGGCCTGCGGGTGGACCCGGACGCACTCATCAGCGATATCTCGGTGGGTATGCAGCAGCGCGTAGAGATTTTGAAGATGCTGTACCGCGACAACGAGATCCTGATCTTTGACGAGCCTACCGCTGTGCTGACCCCGCAGGAGATCGACGAACTGATGGAGATCATGCGCGGGTTCAAGAAGGAGGGCAAGTCCATCCTGTTCATCACCCATAAGCTGAACGAGATCATGGCTGTGGCCGACCGCTGCACCGTGCTGCGCAAGGGCAAATATATGGGCACGGTGGATATCAAGGACACCACCAAGGAAGAGCTTTCCCGCCGCATGGTGGGCCGTGACGTGCAGCTGCAGGTGGAAAAGCAGCCCGCGCACCCCGGCGAGACCGTACTGGACGTGGAAAACGTTACCATCCACAACGACCAGCGCAAGAAGGACGTGGTGAAGGACGTGTCCTTCAAGGTACACGCAGGCGAGATCGTCTGTCTGGCGGGCATCGAGGGCAACGGCCAGACCGAGTTCATCTACGGCCTGACCGGCCTGAGCAAGCTGTCTAGCGGCAAGCTTACGCTGGACGGCAAGGATATCACCCACGAGAGCATCCGTCAGCGCTCCAAGGACGGCATGGGTCACATCCCGGAGGACCGCCACAAGCACGGTCTGGTGCTGGATTTCAGTCTGGAAAACAACATCGTGCTGCAGCGCTACTGGCAGCCGGAGTTCCAGAAGGGCGGCTTTATCCGTGCCGATAAGGTGCGCGAGTACTCCGACCGGCTGATCAAGCAGTACGATGTGCGCAGCGGTCAGGGCAGTGTGACCACCGTGCGCAGTATGTCCGGCGGCAACCAGCAGAAGGCCAT
>OKTO01000544.1_pt1 | contig 13095 bp, 10 predicted proteins | sample 1606101 | NCBI WGS metagenome assembly OKTO01 (sample SAMEA3879513, study PRJEB24766) | human gut metagenome | biome: human-associated habitat; feature: feces | place: USA | collected 1985/1987
GCGGCCAATTCCCCGTCCAGCACTTTTACTTTATCGAAACGCCCCGCCGCCCTGACGACCTTCCGCACGGCGTCCTCGTTTTCCGCGTGGACGAGCAGAGAAATATCCAGATCGCTGGTGGTGATCAGCAGCACCTCAATACCGGCCATAGCCAGCGCATTCAGCGCCCGCGCAGCCACACCGCAGCTGGTGACCATATCCTCGCCGAACAGGTTCAGCTTGGAGTAACCCACACTGATCAGAGGAGAAGCCTTGGCGTCCTTGTCCAGATTTGCCGCCGAGATTGCTTTCATCACCAGCGGCAAATCGCTGCTGGATGCGGTAAAGCTGAAATCAATGGTAGTGCCGTGGGGAGCGCTCTGGCTGATCATATCCACCACCACGCCGGTCTCTGCAAAGATATCCAGATACCGGGACAGACTGTTGCCCCGGAACGCTACGTCCTGCACGCTGATCATCATCAGGTCGGTCTCGATATTGATCTTCGATACTCCGTACATAAAAAGTCCTCCGTTCTGCCCGGGCTGCCGGACAACGCTCAATCATTTCACATTTTTATGTAAGTGCTAAAAAGGATGCACTGATATTATTTTGCGCGATTTTTTGTATCCTGTCAAGGCTGAAATCAGAATAATTTGCCCGCACACCATGCGCTGCCGCCAATTCCTGCGTGTAATCGCGCAAAAGGTAGGTGCGCACATTGGTTTTTCCGGCATCATAATGGGTCACGGTGGGGTGCAGCTGCGGCGCAAGCACTTCACACTGCACCGAGCCGTTCGGCTGGGTGGTCTTTTGCAGCTGCAAGGTCAGGATCGCACCCACCAACTGATCCGGGTGGCTCTGGGTGCTGAGGAAATTGCCCAGCGAGAAGGCGACAAAGCTTCTCCGACCGTCTGCTGCGGTCAGCCACTGGGCATCCTGCAGCACATGCGGATGGGTGCCCACGATGACATCTGCGCCCCAGTCTGCCAGATTCTGCGCCAGTGTGCGCTGACTGTCCACGACGGCGTGGCTGTTCTCTACGCCCCAGTGCACTCCCACCACCACAAAATCTGCCTGCTGACGCGCCAAGCGCACCTGATGCTCGATCACATTGGTCTGGCTGGTGTAGATGACATTGGCTGTCATATTCTTGTTCTGGCGGATGCCGTTGGTGTGCTCAGTATAGGAGAGATAGGCGATGGTCACACCATTGACGGTTTGCAGCGGGATACGGTCGTAGTCCTCTTCGCCGCACCACAGACCGGTGGTGACTACATCCTCCGGCATGGACTCCCAGAATTGCTGAGTAGCCGCAATGCCGGACGCGCCCTTATCATAGGTGTGGTTATTGGACAGGCTGAACACCCGCACCCCGGCACGGTACAGCGCCCGCGCACAGTCGCCGGGGGTGGAAAAGCATGGGTAGGTGGAGGGTGCAAGGGTGTCGCTGCAAAGGGTCTCCTGATTGATCCAGTTCACATCCTGTTTCGCATAGAAAGGAGCGATGTGCTCATAGCAGTAATCAAAGCTGTACTTTCCGTCTTCGCCTGCCCGGCGGGCGGCCTGATTATAAATGGGAGAATGGATCAGGTTATCTCCTGTTGCGGAAAACCGGATGGTTTCCACCACAGGCTGCGGTTCAGGTTCCGGCTCGGGGGTCACAACAGATGAAGTAGGGGATAACACCTCCTCCGGCGGCTCGACGCCGCCCACCGGTACATCTTCTCCCGGCAGCCTTGTCCAGATCCCCAGACACAATGCTATCACGCTCACAGCCAGAACCGACAGCACCACCGCTCGGAGCGTTTGTTTTTGGCCGCGCTTACGGGCAACCGGACGCCGCCGCTTTAAAGGCTCCTGCTTCATCGTTCACCTCTTCTCCCGGCGTATGCCGGGCAGCTCGTTTTTCAAAGTGCAGCGATCAGATCGCCCATATCGTACAGACCCGGCTCTTTTTTTGCCAGATAGACCGCAGCATTTACTGCACCGTTGGCAAAGATGCTGCGGGAATAGGCGGTATGCCGCAGGGTGATCACCTCGTCCGGGCCGCAGAACAGCACCTCGTGGTCGCCCACGATGCTACCGCCGCGCACAGAGCTGATGCCGATCTCCTTCGGGTCACGCTTCTGGCGCACGGAGGAGCGGTCGTACACATAATGGTACGCGCCGTTATTTTCCTCGTTGATGGCGTCGGCCAGCATCAGTGCCGTTCCGCTGGGGGCATCCAGTTTGTTGTGGTGATGCTGCTCCACGATCTCGATATCATAGTTGATACCCAGCACAGCAGAGGCGCGCTTGCACAGCTCTGCCAGTACATTAATGCCCATAGACATATTGGCGCTCTTGAATACCGGAACGCTGCGGGACAGCTGCACTACCTTCAGCTGCAGCTCTTCAGAAAGGCCGGTGGTGCACACCACGATGGGCAGCTTGTGGGTCTGGCAGTAGGGCAATGCCTTTTCCACTGCGGCAGGGGAACTGAAGTCGATGATCACATCGCCCTTGCCGTTCAGCTTTTCCAGACTGTCGTAGACCGGAATGCCGTTTTGCTCGCCGTCCTTCATATCAATACCGGCCACCACACAGCAGTCCTCCCGCTGTGCGATCATATCGCACAGCACATGGCCCATGCGGCCGCCAATACCCTGAATCACGATCTCTGTCATTGCTGTTTCCTCATTTCTATAATATGGCAGAATGCCCGGAAGCTGAAGATCCCGGGCATTCTGTACGCTGTTGTTATTCCTTGATCAGACCTGCAGCCTGCAGAGCCTGCTCGATCTTTGCCTTGTGGGCATCGCTGGGCTCTACCAGCGGCAGACGGCATTCGCCTGCGTTCCAGCCCAGCACGTTCATGGCATACTTGACCGGAATGGGGTTCACCTCGCAGAACAGAGCCTCCTCCAGCGGCAGCATTTCCAGCTGCAAAGCGCAGGCCTTGGCGGTATCTCTGTCAAAGAAAGCCTGACAGCAGTTATGCACCAGTTCCGGCGCAACATTGGACACCACGCTGATGACGCCCTTGCCGCCCAGTGCCAGCAGGGGAACCACCTGATCGTCGTTACCGGAGTAAATGTTCAGCGCATCACCGCACAGTGCAGCCACCTTGGCCACCTGAGAAATGTTGCCGGAGGCCTCCTTGATGCCGTTGATGAGCGGGTGCTTGCTCAGCTCCAGAGCAGTCTCGGGTGCAATGTTCAGACCCGTGCGGGAGGGTACATTGTACAGGATGACCGGGATGCCGCCGGCCTCAGCCATGGCGGTAAAGTGCGCCACCAGACCGGCCTGCGAGGTCTTGTTGTAGTAGGGGGTGACCATCAGCAGGGCATCGGCACCGCAGGCGGCAGACTTTGCTGCCAGTGCGCAGCCGTGGTCGGTATCGTTCGAACCGGCACCGGCAATGACCGGTACGCGGTGATTGACCGTATCCACGGTGAACTTGATGGCGGCCAGCTGCTCCTCGTCGGTCATGGTAGAACACTCGCCGGTGGTGCCGCAGATGATGATGGCATCGGTGTGGCGGGCGATCTGATCCTCGATAATGCGGCCCAACTCGTCAAAGTTGATGCTTCCGTCCTCGTACATCGGGGTGATGATGGCAACACCCGCACCGGTAAAGACAGGCTTCTTCATAGTAAAAAACTCCTTTGCTGCGTGTATCGCGCAAAAATTCAGGCATTAGTCCATATAGCCCTTTGCTGCCAGCAGCTCGGCCAGCAGCACAGCACCGCCGGCAGCACCGCGCAGGGTGTTGTGGCTCATGCAGGCAAACTTGTAATCAAACAGGGTGTCCTCCCGCAGACGGCCGATGCACACTGCCATACCGTTTTCGGTGTTGCGGTCCAGCTTGGGCTGCGGACGATCCGGCTCAGTAAAGTAGTGCAGGAACTGCTTGGGAGCGCTGGGCAGGTTCAGTTCCTGTGCAGGGCCGCGGAAGTTCGCCCAAGCTTCCAACATCTGCTCCTTGGTGGGCTTTTTGTCAAAGCTTACGAACACGGCTGCGGTGTGGCCGTCCGAAACAGGCACACGGAAGCACTGTGCAGTGATGACCGGCTTCTCGGCATTGACGATCTGGTCGCCCTCAATGTGGCCCCACAGCTTCAGCGGCTCGCGCTCGCTCTTTTCCTCCTCGCCGCCGATGTAGGGGATCACGTTGTCCACGATCTCAGGCATCCGGTCAAAGGTCTTGCCAGCGCCGGAAATGGCCTGATAGGTGCACACCAGTGCCTTACTCACGCCAAAGTCCTTCATCAGGGGATGCAGGGCGGGCACATAGCTCTGCAGGCTGCAATTGGACTTGACCGCGATGAAGCCGCGCTTGGTGCCCAGACGCTTGCGCTGGGCAGGGATGATCTCGATATGGTCGGCGTTGATCTCGGGAACCACCATAGGAACGTCCGGGGTGAAACGATGGGCACTGTTGTTGGAGACCACCGGGCACTCTGCCTTGGCGTATGCTTCCTCCAGTGCTTTGATCTCGTCCTTTGGCATATTGACAGCGCAGAAAACAAAATCCACCTGCGAAGCAACTTCCTCTACCTTGGAAGCGTCCAGAACGGTCATCTTCTTCACGCTCTCCGGCATGGGAGTAGTCATGGCCCAGCGGGAGCCTACTGCATCCTCATAGCTTTTGCCCGCACTGCGGCCGGATGCAGCCAGCACGGTCAGCTTGAACCAGGGATGATTCTCCAGCAGAGTCACAAAACGCTGACCCACCATGCCAGTTGCGCCTACGATACCCACTTTATACTGTCTATCCATTTCCAGCACCTTTCCTTTCAAAAAAACAAACAGCAAATCTTATCATTGTGCACAACACGGCTTGCAAACCGGACAGCGATGCAATATAATAGATACTGTTTATACAGATTCTATAATATCATTGATACGTTGTCCGTGTCAATCATCGGAAAGGCAAATGCACAGTATGTTAAAAAAAGATTTTTGGTATGATTTACCCAAAGAGCTCATTGCACAGGAACCTGCGTCCCCTCGGGATGCGGCACGGCTGATGGTTCTGAGCCAAAAGGACGACAGCATCCAGCACAAGGTGTTCCGCGACCTGCCGGAATTTCTGGAGCCGGGAGATCTTTTGGTAGTGAATAATTCCAAGGTGCTGCCCGCCCGCATCGTGGGCGTCAAGCAGCCTACCGGTGCCGTGTGCGAGCTGCTGCTGCTGCGGCAGGTGAAGGGAGACCAGTGGGAGTGCTTGGCAAAGCCCGGCAAGCGGATGCAGCCCGGCACGAAGGTAAGCTTTGGCGACGGCAGTCTGACCGCCGTGGTGGACGAGACCATGGAGGACGGCAACAAGTACGTTACATTCTATTATGATACCGAAACGCTTTATGAAAAGCTGGATGAATTTGGCAAGATGCCTCTGCCGCCCTACATCACAAAGCAGCTGGAGGATCAGAGCCAGTACCAGACCGTCTATGCCAAGGAGCTGGGCAGCGCAGCTGCTCCCACCGCCGGGCTGCACTTTACCCCGGAGCTGATGGACACCATCCGCGCCATGGGGGTCGGCATTGCCGAGGTCACCCTGCACGTTGGTCTGGGCACCTTCCGACCTGTGCAGGAGGACGAGATCTCCGACCATAAGATGCACAGCGAGTGGTACTCCATCAGCGAGGAGACCGCCCGGCGCATCCGCGAGACCAAGGCCGCAGGCCACCGGGTCATCGCTGTGGGCACTACCAGCTGCCGCACACTGGAGGCTGCCGCTGCCAAGTACGGCGAGATCAAGGCTTGCAGCGGCAACACCTCCATCTTCCTGTACCCGGGGGTGAAGTTCAACTGCATCGACGGTCTGATCACCAACTTCCATCTGCCGGAGAGCACCCTGATCATGTTGGTGTCCGCCCTGTACGGCTACGAAAAGACCATGCACGCCTATGAGGTAGCTGTGGCAGAGAAGTACCGTTTCTTCTCCTTTGGCGATGCTATGCTGATAGTCTGATACAAAATTCGCGCTTTTTGCGATATTTGTATGTGAAAGGTAAGGATGCGATCTGCATCCGCCGCTCCCTTTACAATTACGGCAGACCGCTGCTGTGATCATTCTGATAACTTGCAGGCTCGTGGCCTGCATCGAGGCTGCACGGCTGTTTTCCGTGCGCAGAAAGGAACGAATAATCATGCCTTCTTTGACGACCTACACCCTGCTCAAGCAGGAGCACAACGCCCGGCGGGGTGAGTTCAAAACCGTGCACGGCACGGTGCAGACCCCTGCCTTCCAGAACGTTGCCACCGCTGGTGCCATCAAGGGCGGCCTGTCGGCGCAGGATCTGAAGGATATCGGCGCGCAGGTCATGCTGTGCAATACCTACCATCTGCATCTGCGTCCCGGCGACAAGCTGGTAGCGGATATGGGCGGCCTGCACAAGTTTACCCGCTGGAACGGGCCTATCCTGACCGACAGCGGCGGATTTCAGGTGTTCAGTCTGGCAAAGCTGCGCAAAATCACCGAGGAGGGCGTGACCTTCGCTTCTCATCTGGACGGACACCGCATTTTTATGGGGCCCGAGGAGAGCATGCAGATTCAGGCAAATCTGGGCTCTACCATCGCCATGGCCTTTGATGAGTGCGTAGAGAATCCCGCCCAGCACGATTACTCCAAGGACAGCTGCGAGCGCACCACCCGCTGGCTGAAGCGCTGCAAGGCCGAAATGGCACGCCTGAAGCACGAGGGTATCTCGGTCAACCCGGATCAGCTTCTGTTCGGCATCAATCAGGGCTGCACCTATGCAGACCTGCGTGTGGAGCACATGAAGCAGATTGCAGAGCTGGAATTGGACGGCTACGCCATCGGCGGTCTGGCTGTGGGTGAGCCTACTGAAGTGATGTATGAGATGATCAGTCAGGTGGAGCCGCACATGCCCAAGGACAAGATCCGCTATCTGATGGGTGTCGGCACCCCCGGCAACATCATCGAGGCCGTAGCCCGTGGTGTGGATTTGTTTGACTGCGTTATGCCCAGCCGCAATGCCCGCCACGGCCACCTGAATACATGGAGCGGCATCATTAACATCAAGAATGCCAAGTACGAGCGGGACGAGCGTCCCATTGATCCCGCCTGCGGCTGCCCGGTGTGCCGCAATTATTCCCGCGCCTACATCCGGCACCTGCTCAAGGCAGATGAGATGTTGGGTATGCGCCTGACCGTGATGCACAATCTGTGGTTCTACAATCACCTGATGGAACGCATCCGGGATGAACTGGATGCCGGCACCTTTACCGCCTTCCATGACAGATACGTTAAACTTCTGGATACCCGAATTTAAACTTTAGCCTTGCAACAAGGCTGATAAGAGGGTATAATAGCATTATCTGAATTTTTGAGAGGAGATTTTGCCCCATGCAATTTCTGACTACCACGTCCGAAGGCTATATCAGCCTGTTCTTCACGCTGGCACTGATGCTGGTCCTGCTGTACTTCATGATCTACCGTCCTCAGAAGAAGCAGGAAAAGAAGGATGCCGCTATGCGCAGCAGTCTGGAGATCGGCGATCAGGTCACCACCATCGGTGGTGTCATTGGCCGCGTTGTCGCCATCAAGGATGACACCTTTGTTCTGGAGACCGGCGCTGACCGCGTGAAGATCCGCTTCACCAAGTCTGCGATCTCTTCGGTCGAAAAGCTGAACATGGACAAGGCTCCTGCCGACAAGAAGTAAGCGTTTACACCGTGCATACATGAACCGCCTCCCTGCATAGACTATGTGCAGGGAGGCGGTTTTGTTATGTCTGAGTCTCGAGGTTTCCCGGCGGAGCTTCTTTCGTTTCTGCTTTTCGGGGTGCTGGGGGTAGCTGTAACGGCGGCAGCTTTGGCATGTTTTGCGCAGCTGATGGCCGGGCAGGGCTGCTCCGGCAGTGTAGTGCCGATACTTGCCACAACAGCCGTGTGCATGGGCAGCCTGCTGTGTGCACTGACGGCAGCGTTTCGTAAAAAGGCGCGCGGTCTGCTGACCGGACTGCTCCAAAGTACATTTCTGGCAGTGCCGCTGGCGCTTTCTGCTATATGGAACGGCACAGCCGCTGAGCCTGCTGTGGTATGCCGCCTTCTGGCGGTGCTACTCTGCGGTTGCATTGGTGGGCTTCTTGGAGTCACCCTGCGCAGTCGCAGACACACGCTTCGTTGATCGATCCGGCAAATCGAATCCATCAGAGGGAGAAAACAGCGTATGTGGATCTATGAACAGACAAAATCAGAAGAAAACTTTTCTTTGCTGCCGCAGACGGTCGGCCTACCGGTGCAAACAGCAGAGTCTGCCCTTCCGCCTGTACCGGCACAGGCAGCTGAACCGGCAGAGCAATTGACGCAAAAAGAGCCCAGCACCCCGGCAAAGCGCCACGCCACCCGAGATTGCTGGCTGCTGGCTGCGGCGTTTCTGCTGGGGTGTACGGCAGCCGGTGTATTGCAGGCCGTATGCGATGCCCGGCAGACAGAACTGCTGCAGTATTATCTGGAAGCGTGGCAAAGGCTGTTTGCGCCGGGCAGTATGCAAGGAGCGGTACAGCTTTTCGGCATGGAGTACCTGACACTCGGCCTTGTGGTCAGCCTATTTCTGGTATTGGGGCTGTCTGCCCTTGGCCCTGTAATGATCTTTGGCAATATGATGTTGTACGGCTTGGGCAGCGGGCTGCTTATGGTACAGCTATGCACAGCAGGCGGGTGGAAAACGGTGCTTCTGGCACTGCTGTGGACAGGCTTACCTGCGGCAGCAGCAAGCGGTTGTCTGTGCTTTTTCGGGGCCTGCGCTTTGCAGGTCAGCAGCCGGATCCACGCCTACTCCTTCCGCAGGCATCCCGGCGGACAAGCCCGCCCCGGGGTACAGGTACTGTTGGGACAATATCTGCTGACCATGGTGGTGCTGCTGCCGCTGTGCGGTGCGGCAGCAGGGCTTTCGTATCTTGGCAGTCGCCTGTGAACAGCATCCTTTTCTTGCGGGTTTTGGCACAGTGTGTTACAATAACAAAAGACCATAATAAATGAGGGACAGACATGAAATTGAAATCCGTCTATGTATGCTCCAATTGCGGAGAGACAAGCCCCCGCTGGATGGGGCGATGCCCCAGCTGCGGCAGCTGGAATACCATGAACGAGGATGTTGTTGCTGAAGCGCCAAAGGCGGGGACTCCTGCCGCCCGTCAGGCTGCCGCGGCTCGTCAGGAGGGCGTGACCACCCTGACCGCCCGGCGGCTGTCAGAGATCAGCACCACGGAGGAAAAAAGCCGCATCCTGACCGGTATCTCGGAGCTGGACCGCGTATTGGGCGGCGGCATCGTGCTGGGCGGCGTGGTGCTTTTGAGCGGTGAGCCGGGCGTGGGTAAATCCACTATGCTGTTACAGCTGTGCGGCGCCATCTCCAACCAGCACAGCGTATTGTATATCACCGGCGAGGAGTCTGTCCGGCAGGTCAAGCTGCGTGCAGCGCGGCTGAAGGTACCGCAGGATAACATCTTTCTGGCGGCGGAAAATGACGTGGATGAGATCTGCGGTCTGATCGAAAAAGAAAAGCCGGACCTTGTGGTCATTGACTCCATCCAGACCATGCGCTGCATGGATATCTCGTCCTCGTCCGGCACGGTCAGTCAGGTGAAGGAGAGTGCCGCCCGGCTGCTGGCGGTAGCCAAAAAGCAGGAGATTCCCATGTTTATCGTGGGTCATGTGAACAAGGACGGCGCAATTGCAGGCCCCAAGGTCATGGAACATATCGTGGATACGGTGCTCTACTTTGAGGGCGACAAGATGCTGCCTTATCGCATTCTGCGGGCCGCCAAGAACCGCTATGGCTCCACCAATGAGCTGGGAATGTTCGATATGACCGGCACAGGACTTGCCGAGATTGAAAACCCCTCCCAGATGCTGCTGGAAGGACGTCCGCTGGGGGTTTCCGGCAACTGCGTGGCCTGCACCATGGAGGGTAGCCGTCCTATCCTGAGCGAGATACAGGCACTTGCCACCAAGACGAATTTTCCGGCACCCCGTCGCGCCTGCAGCGGATACGACTATAACCGCATGAATCTTTTGATTGCCGTGCTGGAAAAGCGGGCAGGGTACTTCTTTGGAAATCTGGATGTTTACGTCAACATTGTGGGCGGCATTGCACTGCGGGATACCGCCTGCGACCTTGCAGTCTGCCTGAGTATGGTCTCCTCGCTGCTGGACCGCCCGGTCAGTGATAAGCTTATCGCTATCGGAGAGGTAGGTCTGGGCGGGGAAGTGCGCAGTGTGCCCAACCTGGAGCAGCGTCTGCACGAGGCTGAGCGTATCGGCTTTGAGCGGGCGGTCATCCCAAAGCACAGCCTTGCACACCTGAATGCCGCAGATTATCCCGGCATGAAGCTGGTCGGTGCAGCGTATATCGCAGATGCCATCAATGCGCTAAAAAATGACCGCCTGTGATGAAACGAGGAACCTATGTCGATTTATCTGGACGAAAGAAACCCCGGCAAACACGCACCCTTTGAGGATGCCGCGCCGGATATTGTAGAATATGTGCGGTACCTTGAGGTGATCGCCGGTAAAAGCGCCAATACAGCTTTCAGTTATTACTGCGACCTGCGCTCCTTCAGCCGCTTTATGAAGCGCCGCCGCGGGCTTGTGGCCACGGATGCAGAATTCAAAGAGATCGATCCCAAGGGGCTGGATACGGCCTTCTGGGGCAGCATAACAAAAGAGGATATCTACGAATATCTGTATTTTCTGAACCGGGAGTGCGGCAACAAAAAATCCTCTACCGCCCGGCGGCTGGCCAGTCTGCACGGTTTTTATGATTATCTGGTCAATCAGGTCAACCGCTTATCCGAGGACCCTACGGCGGCCATCCGCCCGCCCAAACAGGATAAGGTCTTGCCCAAGTACCTGACGGCAGAGCAATCCATTTCGCTTTTGGAGAGCACCCAGACCCAGAGCGATTTCCCGGAGCGGGATTATTGCATGGTGGTGCTGTTCCTCAACTGCGGTATGCGTCTTGCAGAGCTGGTAGGCATGGACCTTGGAGACATCGATTTAGAGCAGCGTCAGATCCGCCTGTTCGGCAAAGGCCATAAAGAGCGTATGGTCTACCTGAATGATGCCTGCGTGGAGGCACTGCAACTATATCTGCGCAAGCGCAACACCATGGAGGGACTTTCACCCAAGGAAAAAGCGGTGTTTATTACCCGTATGCGCAAGGAACGTATTTCGAACCGCAGAGTAGAACAGCTGATCTCCGGTGCAATGAAGGCTGCGGGGCTGAAGGGCTTTTCCACCCATAAGTTGCGTCACACCGCCGCAACGCTGATGTATCAGACCGGCAATGTGGATATCCTTACCCTCAAGCAGCTTCTGGGACACAGCAGTGTGGGAACAACGCAAATTTATACGCACCTGCAAGAATTTCAGGTGCGCTCTGCCATTGAGGAAAACCCGCTGGGCAAGGTACTACCCATCAATGCTGCAAAAGCAAGTTTGGATACAACAGATGCAGCAGGGGAGACATCTGTTGAAAATGACCCGGCGGGAGAGGACGCTTCTGAGCCGTCCGGCCCTATGGCGGCCTTTGAGGGCGCTGCACAGGATGGCTTCCGGGCAGATATCTCGGCAATGTCCAACGATGAAATAGACGATTCATCGCGCGATACTTAAACCTGCACAAAACGTCTGAGACGATTCAAAGACCTATGGCGCGATCCGGCTTGACCGGATAACGTCATGGGTCTTTATAATTTACATTATAAGCAGTCAGCAGCAATACATACAGGAGCATCCATAGAAACGCGCAACGTAATGTCTACACAAAAACAAATAAACAACCACAGCCGCAACATGAAATGCTATAAAGCAAGCACATAGATGCTTACTGGAATAAAATGAATTACAAATGAACTGATGCAGCAGCGCATAACACAGGAAGCATCTGTAAGCATGAGACAAATAAAACCATAAAATATGATAAAAATTGCAGAATGTGCAAAACGGCTGAACTAAGCCCGAAAATGAGCCAGCTGAGGCTGAAACGCCAAAATTCCGGGAAATGGGCATTTTTCACTTCCCTAAGTTTCGCATAACGTGCATTATACGAAACATGTACAATTAAAAAGAGAAGCTGCCCTTCTCTCTTTCTGTCAGATTTTCGGCAGCTTCTGTGGATGCTATTCAGTTTACACATGCCCGCTTCTGCGCCGCTGGACGTATTACCAGCATGTTCAAGCGTTCAACTTATGCCTGCAGTATCGTTTCTTTTCCTTTGGTGGTGCGATGTTCATTTCACCGGTAGCGGTTCTGTGCCGAAGTATGTACAGATGGCTTCGTAATAAATGCGTGCCACTGTCTTGCAGCCCTGTTCACTGCCAAAATGCTCCACATCCTCATCGTTCGTCACAAAACACTGCTCTGCCAACACTGCCGGACAATCCACATCCTCCAGCAGCGTAAAGCTGCGCTCAGGCCGAACCTGCGTGTAGGTATTCTCCACCAGCTGCTTCTGGTCGTTTTCCAGATAATAAATGTAGCGTACTCCCCCTCGCCCGCGCAGCCTTGCGCCGATGCTCTGCATTCCACCGGCCAGCAGTTTTGCAAAATAAAAACTTTCCTGATGCCATGTACGCCCGGGCACTGCCGGATAGCATTCAAACCCGGCTGCCGTAGAGCCATTGGCTGCGGAGTTGCCGTGGATGGACAGCAGCAGCTGCGGGTTTTGAGCGCTGGCTGCTGCTGCACGTTGGGCAGGTGTCGCGGTTTCATCAAAGCTTTCCCGGGTCTGCAGCGGAATGTAATTCGGGTCCTGCTCTAACCACTGAAGCAGCGCAGCAGCCGTTGCTGCTGTGACCTGTTTTTCCTCGACTACTCCCCTTGCGCCTGGGTCGTTGCCGCCATGTCCGGCGTCCACTGCCACACGGTACGGCGGGTCGCCCACCACAGGACGAAAGTCCTCCGCTGAGACTGAGACTGCGGATTCTGCGGGTGCGTTCAGTTCCAGCGCCGCCTTCCATAAAAACAGGCCGAAACAGAGCATCAGTGCCGCAAAAACAAACAGCAAACCGTGTAAAAACCGGTTCCTCGTTTTGCAGCGGTGCGTTTTACGTTTGCTATGTTTATTTACTGGTCTGCGCTGACTGGTTGGCATAAAGC
>OKTO01000548.1_pt1 | contig 13053 bp, 10 predicted proteins | sample 1606101 | NCBI WGS metagenome assembly OKTO01 (sample SAMEA3879513, study PRJEB24766) | human gut metagenome | biome: human-associated habitat; feature: feces | place: USA | collected 1985/1987
CTTGCATGTGTTAGGCACGCCGCCAGCGTTCGTCCTGAGCCAGGATCAAACTCTCAATAAAATGGTATCTTAAAGCCGAAGCTCTAAAATCAATTTCATTCTTCGTTCGCTCTTAGCTTAACTCAAGAATTTTCGTTGGCTATTCAAAGAATCTCATTTCTGACATTCACTGAACAACTCTTTTGGTTCTTTTTCAGAACCTTAATTGTCCAAGGTGTTTGTTCATGTTTCTCGTTGTTTAATTTACAAGGTGCACTCCGCAGTTTCGCGGGCTTTTATTGTATCACATCAAGTTTCATTTGTCAAGAACTTTTTTCAAATTCTTTCGAACTTTTTGTGATCCGCTCGTCGCTTCGCGATTTCTCGCTCAGCAGCGAACTCATTTAGTTTAGCACATCTTCATCCGTTTGTCAAGAACTTTTTCGATCTTTTCAATCTTTTTTCTTGACTTCCGTCCGATTTGCCGCGCCCCTTCAGAACGCTTTGCTATGATACCAAAAACTGATGCAAAAGTCAACAAAAACTTATATTAAATCCTGCACAAAAACGTGCCTTGCGTTTTTGGTCGTTTTAGCCATAAGTACCATGGAAGGCTGTCTTCTGTTTTTCTTATGCCCGGAGTACGCAAAATGGACGCCCCGGAGGGCGTCCATCTGTATTTCACGGTACTTTAAGCCTCGTCCTCAATCAGGCCGTAGCCGCCGTCGGTTCTCTTGTACACGACTGCAAACGCGCCGTCGTTGTCCTCGTCGCGGAACGCGAAGAACGTATGCTCCAGCAGGTTCATCTGGAGGATGGCCTCCTCGCGGGTCATCGGCTTCATGTTGAACTTCTTGGTTCTCACAAGCTCGAAGGTGCCCTCTTCGGGTTCCTCGGGTGCAAACGAGGTTTCGTCCGGAGTGCGGACAAACGCGTCCTGACGCAGGCGCCGGGCCAGACGGGTCTTATTCTTGCGGATCTGGCGTTCGATGGTCGCCACGGCCGCGTCGATCGACGCGAACATATCGGACGTGCTCTCACTGGCGCGGAAGTAGGTGTTCGCTGCGTGAACCGTAATTTCGACGTTGTTGCGGTTCTTCTCAACGCTGAAGGTGACAAGAGCGTCGGCGTCGGTGCCGAAGAAACGTTCCAGCTTCATGACTTTCTTTTCTGCGTACTTGTGAACGTTCTCAGGCAGGGTTACCTTCTTTTCGGTGTACTGAAATCTCATAGTTACCGCTCCTTTCGTGATGCCATACTTCCCAGGGATCTCTCCCTGTGATCATAGTATACCACAGATTCCGTCAAATTGCAAGTTTGACGCAGGTCGGACGCAGTAAACATTGTGTGAACAGACAGGAGCGGCCGCAGATGTGGCCGCTCCTGTCGTTATTGTCCGGAAAATGCATCGATCAGCTCCTGCATACTCAGGCCGAAGTAGCGTGCAAGCGTCATGAGGTTCCGGGTGCTGACGGCCGTTTCACGGCCGGTCATGATCTTGCGGAGGATCCCGGCGTCGATGCCGGTCTGCCGGGACAGCTCCGCCGCCGTCAGCTTCCGCTCGTCCATCCACGCGCTGAGCACCTCCGGCGCAGCCTTAAAGCTCCGCATGGCCGCTCTCCTTTTCATCGAGCAGCTGGCACAGAAGCTGCTGATAGACCGCGTCCGCCTGTTTTTCATACGCGCGCACAAGCGTGCGGGCCTGCGAAAGCGTCGGCGCGGCAAGCTCCAGCTTCATGAGAACGCCCGCATCGTCGCGCAGGCACAGCTGCGCGAGATAGTCGCCCGTTTCCTCCTGCTCGATCTTCGTCTCGATCAGTCCCTTGCGCTGGATGCGGGTATTATAGCGCTGCACCGCCATCAGCGCGCGCTGCATGACCGGGTAGGCAATGGCGTCGCAGGTGATCTCCTCGTGCTCACGGCCCTTGTCGGTGATGACGTAGGTATCGTCCGGCAGCTGCTGCAGATGGCCGCTCTGTACCATCTGGGGGACGGCAACGCTGACGTCGAAGTAGCTGAGCTTATCGTCCTGATAGCACAGCTCGTAGATCGTCTGCAGCGTCACCGGATAGGAGAGCTTGGCCATGACGAACAAAATGAGGACCTTGACGTCGAGCATATCCTGAATAAAACCGTGCTGTTCCATGCTTGTCACCTCGTTGGTAAACATTTCTGCGATGCATCCAGTATAGCAAAAAAGTCCTGAAAACACAAGCCCTTCGCGCGCTTTTCCAACCGCGAGGAAGGATTTACCGCTTGTTTTCCTGCGAAAATGGGCGTAAAACGAAGAAGAAGGAGGTATTACCATGAAAAGAAAAATCCCCGCATTACTCCTTGCGCTGCTCCTTGTTTTTTCAGCAGCGCTCCCCGCAGGCGCGGCGGGTTACCGCTGCGCGGTCCGGTCGTGGCCGCCCGACTGCTGGAAACAGTTCTTCTGTGACCGCTTCGGCATCGGCTGCGGCAATCAGACGCCCGGCGCTCCGTCGGAGCCGGAACAGCCGTCCGAACCGGAGCAGCCCTCCGAGCCGGAGGAGCCGTCTGAACCGGAACAGCCCTCTGAGCCGTCCGGCGGTGCATCCGTATCCAGCTATGAGCAGCAGGTCGCTGCGCTCGTCAATGCAGAGCGCGCAAAATACGGCCTCGCGGCCCTGACGCTGGACGAGACGCTCTGCGGCTATGCCCGCGTCAAATCGCAGGATATGCACGATCAGGGCTACTTCTCCCACACCAGCCCGACCTATGGCTCCCCGTTTGACATGATGCGCTCGTTCGGCGTGTCGTACCGCTCGGCGGGTGAAAACATCGCCATGGGCTATTCGACGCCGGAAGCCGTTGTGGCCGCCTGGATGAACTCCGAGGGCCACCGCGCGAACATCCTGTCCGCGAACTATACAACGCTCGGTGTCGGCTACGTCGAAGACGGCGGGTACTGGACCCAGTGGTTCATCGGCTGACCAGACATACTTATTATAGATAGAAAAAGCCGTGTCCATACGCTTGCCCCTGCCGCGAAGGCAGGGGCCTTTTTTCTGCGTGCTGCATAGGATATCAGGAAAGAAGGGATGCATTTGAAGCGATCATTTGCCGTCATTGGCGGCGATCTGCGGCAGCGGTGTCTGCTGCGGCAGCTGCGTGGGCTGGGCTTCCCGGCTTCCGCGTACCGCGTGCCGGATGCGGAGGACAGCGCGCCGGACTTATCCGGCTGCTTACGGGGTGCGAACGTTCTGATTTTGCCCATGCCTGCCGGAGGCGGTGTGCCGCTGGCGGACATTCTGGACGCGGCGGAGCCGGGCGCGCTCATCTGCGGCGGGATGCTTGACCCGGCGGAGGCGCTCCTGCAGGCGCGCGGGATCTCATTTTATGACTATGCGAAGGACGAGGCGCTGCTGCTGCAAAACGCGGAGCTGACCGCCGAAGCAGCGCTTGCGCTGCTGCTGGAACGGCTTTCCGGCCCGCTCGCCGGAAGCCGGATCCTGCTCTGCGGCTTTGGGCGCATCGGAAAGCTGCTGGCGCGCAAGCTGAAAGCGCTTGGCGCGGACGTGACCGTCTCGGCGCGGAAGGCGCAGGCTCTGGAGCTTGCGCGCATTCTCGGCTATCGCCGCGTCACGGCCGGAAGCTGGGCAGACGCGCCCGCGCAGTACGACGGGATCGTCAACACCGTTCCCGCACCGATCATCGGCCCGGCGCAGCTGCCATGCATCCGCCGGGACTGCGTGCTGCTGGAGCTTGCCAGCCTGCCCGGCGGGTTCTGCGCCGAGGCGCAGGCGCTTCCGGGGTATTGCGCCGCGCGTGGTCTTCCGGGCAAATACGCGCCGGAGGCTGCCGCCGCCATCATCCGAAGCGCCATATTCCGTAACCTGAATTTGGAGGAAGCAACATGAAAAAACGCACGCTCGGGCTTGCCATGTGCGGCTCATTCTGCACGTTTTCCCGCGTTCTGGACGCGTTTGAGACGCTGGACCAGGAGCTTTATGAGCTGGTACCCATCATGTCGCAGGCCAGCTTTGAAACCGACAGCCGCTTCGGGCCTGCGGCGCAGTTCCGGGAGCGGCTGGAAACGCTGTGCGGACGCGAGATCGTCCATACAATAAAAGAAGCAGAGCCGTTCGGCCCGAGCTTCTGGACGCGCTCGTCATCATGCCGTGCACCGGCAACACGCTTGCAAAGCTGGCCGCAGGCATCGCCGACGGTCCGGTCACGCTGGCGGCAAAGGCACATTTGCGGAACGAGCGTCCCGTGATCGTCGCCGTGTCGACCAACGACGCTCTGGCCGGAAACGCGGCAAATCTCGGTAGGCTCCTGAACCGACGCGGATATTATTTTGTCCCCTTCGGACAGGACAGCGCGTTCAAAAAGCCGCGCTCCCTCGTCGCGGATTTCACAAGGCTGCCGCAGACCGTCGAATCCGCGCTGCGCGGCGAACAGATTCAGCCGATGCTGTACGGGACGCCTGTTGGATAGGTAGTTGCAGGCCGCTGCGGTCAGTTCAGCCGGCTGCGGTATTCGTTGGCGCTGAGGCCGGTGAGCTTTTTGAAGGTGCGGGAAAAATGACCGCTGTCGGAATAGCCGACGAGGTCGACGATATCGCCGATCTTGAGGCTGGGGTCTGCCAGCAGCTCCTTGGCCTTTTCGATGCGGACGGAATTGAGCAGGTCGTAATAGCTCTTTTATTTTACTGCATTTTCCGTATCCGGGTAAGGGGTAGCATAAACTTTCCCAACCGGCAATGTTGTCAGTTCAAGGCTGTCAATCTTATGCAAAATTCGTTAAAATTCAAACTTGCCCGGCAGGATGCACCGAATCATCGAAAATCCTCGGCGAATTCGTATGCACTTGTGCCTGCTTGATTGTAGGGGCCGATGCCCACATCAGCCCACTCCCGGCGTTCTGTCAAAAATCAAGCGTTGTGAGTTCCGCGCCCCGGTAATAAAAGCGCAGGATCGCCCGATAGTCAAAGCCGAGGCGGGCGATGGCGTCTGCGCCGTATTGGCTCATGCCGACGCGGTGGCCGTAGCCGAGGACGTCGAAGCTGAACGCGCCATCCTCGTACAGAAGCGTAAAGCGCGTGGAGTTCAGCCCGAAGGCCTTTCGCAGCTGAACGCCGGAGAATGACCGGTCTCCCGCTGTGAGCGTATCGACGCCGCCGCCCGGCGTGCGCGTGACGGACTGCACCCAGCCGCTGGGGTCGCCGGAAAGCTGCGCCGACGCGTCGAGCGCGCGGAGCGTCTCGGCAAATGTCTCCGCCGTCACACAGACCCGGCTTTCATATTTGGCCGCGTCCTGCTCGCCGGGGCTTTCGACCGCCCGCAGATACGGCACGTCCGTTCCCCAGACAGCAGCCGCGTCCTCCGTCGAGCCGCCGGAGCAGGAAAAATAGACCGCGTCGATCAGCGCTCCCTCGTATGTCAGCACCTCGTTCTGCGTTTCCCGCACGGCGGCAAGCGCCTTGTCCCACGCAGCCTCAAAGCCGTCTCCATACCGCACGCGCAGGTCCTCGACCGTCAGGCACGCCTGGCAGCAGGCGCTCTGCGCGCACACGTCCGCGTTTTCGTGCTTGCCGCCTGCCGTCTGCCGGCAGGCGAACGTGCGCGCGGCCACCGCCTGCGCCTTGAGTGCCTCCGGCGCGAACGAGGCGGGCATTTCCGACAGCACGACCTGCGCCAGATAGGTATCCAGTGCAGCCTCCTCCACGCTTCCGTCCCGCAGGACGCGGAGCGTCCGCTCCTGCGCGTCCTGCCGCTTCTGCACGATTACGATCAATGGCTCCGGCTGCGCAGCCTGCGTTGTCTGCGCCGACGGCAGCAGCAGTACCGCTGCCAGCGCCAGCAGCCCCGCCTTTGTGATCACTGACATTTCAAGCACCGTCCTTTCGGACAAGTCTATGCCGCGTGAATGGGCGGTATTCTGATTGACATAATCGCAAATCTTGACACAAATTCCGATGGGACGTATAATGTATAAAAACATTCGAAATTTCTGCTGCATACGGATTGGAGCTTATATATGAAGCACACTTTGAAAATCATTCTCCCGATCATCCTGATCCTTGCCATCGTCATCGGCGCATGCTGGTTTTTCCTGATCGCACGCCGCGATGTGACCGAAAGCATCTTCGTCTACTGGGGTGAGCATTTCTATGAGGCCGGGCGCTATTCCCGCGCGGTCGCGTTCTACAAAGCGGCCATGCGCTTCGCGCCGAAGGACGCGGAGCTTGCCATCCGGCTGGCCGACGCCTATAAAAAGAGCGGCAACTATACCAAGGCGGAATACACCCTTGTCAGCGCCATCACGCAGATCCCGGATTCCGTTTCCCTCTATGTCGCGCTGTCCGGGACGTATGTGGAGCAGGACAAGCTGCTTGACGCGGAGACAATGCTCAGCCGCATTACAAACGACGCCGTCCGCACACAGATCGACGCGCTGCGCCCCGCCGCGCCCGTCATCGAGCCGGAAAGCGGCAATTACTCCGAATACATCGATGTGACCGTCACCGGCTCGTCGGGCACGGTCTACGCCGTGTGCAACAGCGATTTCCCCGCCTCGGCGCAGGACATCTATACCGGCCCCATTTCTCTGGAAGCCGGTGAAAGCAAGATCGTCGCGCTGAGCGTGGCAGAAAACGGCCTTGTAAGCGACGCGGCCTACGCGGGCTATACCGTCGGCAACGTTGTGGAAGAAGTCAAGCTCGCCGACGCAGGTCTTGACGCCTATGTGCGTGAGCTGCTGGGCAAGACGGCGGGCAGCGCCATCATGTCCGACGAGCTCTGGGCCGTCGAGGCGCTGGACCTTCCCGATACGGTCGCCTCGCTGGACGATCTCTCCTACTTCACCGGCCTGCGCTCCTTGTCCCTGCACCACGGCGCGTCGCTCGATCTGTCCGTCCTGTCCCGGCTGCCGCTGCTGCGGACGCTCGATCTGTCCGGCTGCACGCTCTCGACTGCGGCGATGAACACCATCGTGACGCTGCCGGAGCTGACGAGCCTGAATCTGTCCGGCTGCGCCGTGGCGGAGATCGACGCGCTGATCGGCCTGCAAAAGCTGGAAACGCTCGATCTGTCCAACAACACCGTCTCCGATCTGACGGCGCTTTCCGGGCTGCTGGCGCTCAGGGAGCTGAATCTGACCAACAATCCCGTCACCTCACTCAACAATCTCAAAAACTGCACGGAGCTGGAAACGCTCTACGCCGGGCAGTGCGCGATCACACGTATTGCGGGCCTTGCCGATCATACGAAGCTCAAAACGCTCGTTCTGCCCGGCAACCAGATCACGGACATTTCCGCGCTGGCCGGCTGCACGGCGCTCGAAACGCTCGACCTCAGCGGCAACAGCATTTCCGATATCTCCGTCGTGTCCGGCTTCAAGCAGCTGGTCGACCTCAATGTGAGCAGCAACCAGATCACGGAGCTTCCGCAGTTCGACGCGGATACGCCGCTCTGGCACGTCGACATCAGCCACAACCAGATCGAAAGTCTGGCCGGATTGGAGGGGAACCTCGCCGTCAACTTCATTAACGCTGATTATAACCGGATCAAATCGATCTCGAAGCTGGAATCGTGCATCATGCTCGTGCGGATGAACCTCTGGGACAATCCTGTGAACGCCGACGAGGTCAAGCAGCTGCAGGACATCGGCATTCTCATCAATTACAACCCCAAGTATGTAGAACCGGAAACGGAATCCTGAGTTCATTGAAGACGATACAGGCGCATCAAAAGGCCGGAACCATCGGGTTCCGGCCTTCGTGCATATAAAGGCGCAGCCGCTGGGGCGCATCATCAGCTGAAGACTGCCGCGCCGATGCTTCCCGGAAATAGGAACTTTTCCGGAACAGGCGGCGGCCCGCAGGATTTCCTGCGGGCCGCCGTCAACACAAATGAAAAGAGGAATCATGAAACGGGCATAGGTTTTAGATGTGCGCGGATCGCACGGAGGCGTTCAGCGGACGCTGAACAGCAGCTCACCGTAGGTCGGGTACGGCCAGCAGGCGCGGGAGGTAAGCGTCTCCATCTCGTCCACAGCCAGGCGCAGCTCAGCCATGTCCTTGAAGACCTCTGCCTGATAGAAATCGGCAGCCTCCTGTGCGCTGGGCAGCTCGCCTGCCTGCAGGAGCGCGTCGGAGAGCTTCGCGGCGTCCTCGCTGGCCGTCTCGGTCAGTGCCGACAGACGTGCGGCCGTCTTATATTCATAGCCGCCTGCCGCGTCGCCGAGCAGGCTCTTTTTCTCCGCTGCCGTCCGGACGAGCTTTGCCGTGTAGTCCGAAACGGCGGGCAGGATGTCGGTCTGCACCATGTCGAGCATGGTCAGCGCCTCAATGCGCAGCACCTTGCTGTAGTTTTCCAGCAGAATTTCATATCTCGCGTGCAGCTCCGTCTTGCTGTAGATCTTATGGTCTGCAAACAGGCGCACATTCTTTTCCTTCATCAGATACGGCGCGCAGGCGGGCGTGGTCTTGAGATTCAGCAGGCCGCGCTTCTCGGCCTCCTCCAGCCAGCTTGCATCGTAGCCGTTGCCGTTGAAGATGATGCGCTTGTGCGCGCGGATGGTGTCGCGGATGAGATCGTGCAGGGCAGTTTCGAAGTCCTCCGCGCCCTCAAGCTTGTCGGCGTACTGCCGCAGAGACTCTGCAACAGCGGTGTTCAGAACGACGTTCGCGTCGGAAATGGACGCGGCGGAGCCGAGCATACGGAACTCAAACTTGTTGCCGGTAAAGGCAAATGGCGAGGTGCGGTTGCGGTCGGTCGTGTCCTTCGGGAATTTCGGCAGGACGTGGACGCCGATCTTCAGAAGCTCCTTCTCCTTCGCGTCATAGGCCGTGTCGGATTCGATCGCGTCCAGAATCTCCGTCAGCTCCGTGCCGAGGAACATGGACACGACGGCGGGCGGCGCTTCGTTCGCGCCCAGCCGGTGGTCGTTGCCCGCAGAGGCCACGGAAATGCGCAGCAGGTCCTGATAATCGTCAACGGCCTGAATAACGGCGCACAGGAACAGCAGGAACTGCGCGTTCTCACTCGGCGTTTCGCCGGGTTCGAGCAGGTTGACGCCTGTGTCGGTCGAGATCGACCAGTTGTTGTGCTTGCCGGAGCCGTTGACGCCCGCAAAGGGCTTTTCGTGCAGCAGACAGACCATGCCGTGCTTGCGGGCGATCTTCTGCAGCAGCTCCATGGTCAGCTGGTTGTGGTCGGCGGAAATATTGGTGGTCGTGAAAACCGGCGCAAGCTCATGCTGCGCGGGGGCGACCTCATTGTGCTCGGTCTTGGCCAGAACGCCGAGTTCCCAGAGTTCCTTGTCCAGATCCTGCATGAACGCGGCCACGCGCGGCTTGATGGTGCCGAAATAATGGTCGTCCAGCTCCTGTCCCTTCGGCGGCTTCGCGCCGAAGAGCGTGCGGCCCGTGTAGAGCAGGTCCTTGCGCTTATTGTAAAGCTCCTCGTCGATGAGGAAATATTCCTGCTCCGGGCCGACCGTCGTGCGCACAGCCCTGACGGAGGTGTGGCCGAAGAGCTTCAGAATGCGCAGGCCCTGCTTGTTGATGGCCTGCATGGAGCGCAGCAGCGGGGTTTTCTTGTCGAGCGCCTCGCCGCCGTAGGAACAGAACGCGGTCGGGATATAGAGCACATGATCCTTGATGAACGCGAAGGACGTCGGGTCCCATGCGGTGTAGCCTCTGGCCTCAAACGTGGCGCGCAGACCGCCGGAGGGGAAGCTGGACGCATCCGGCTCGCCCTGAATCAGCTCCTTGCCGGAAAACTCCATGATAACGCCGCCGCCTGCGGTGGGCGAGATGAACGAGTCATGCTTTTCCGCCGTGATGCCGGTCATGGGCTGGAACCAGTGGGTAAAATGCGTCGCGCCGAGCTCAATGGCCCAGTCCTTCATGGAATTGGCCACAACGTTGGCTGCGGCCAGATCGAGCCGCTTGCCCTCGTGGATAGCCGCGTAGACGTCCTTGAATACGTCCTTCGGCAGCTTCTGCTTCATAACCGATTCGCTGAATACGTGACAACCAAAGAAATCCGATACCGTCTGCATAAAAAAATCCCTCACTTTTCTCAAAAAAGCGGCAAAGGCACGCACAGAACCGAAGCTGTACGACGCCTTTGCCGTTTACCGTTTCCATGTGAGCCGGAAGAAATCCTCCGAGCCGTTTGTTTGAGCGAATTATACGCGCGCAGCGGGCAAATGTCAAGCCCCATGCGGAAAAAACCGGTATCTGTTTTTCTTATTGCAGCGTTCAGCCAGAGAAATGGATTGACAGAAACAGGGCGGCTGCATAAAATAGAATATCATATGCAGCAGAAGGGGGCTGAGAACGTGGAGCAGGCAAAAAATACGATCCTCCTGGTGCGCGGCACAGCGGCGGAGCCGGCGGCCCTGTCAGCGTTCACAGCCGCGCAGCCGGACGTGCAGCTTCAGACGATATCCGGGCTGGACGAGGCAGGCGCCGCATTGGAACGTCTGCGCCCGACGCTGATCGTCCTGCAGTCCGACGCGCCGGATGCGCAGGCACTGCACCGTTGCGCCGAGCTGGCGGAAACGGCGGAGGCCGTCTTCCTGCTGCTGGTGCGGCAGGAGGCATACGGCGCGGCCTGGCGCACGCTGCAGAAGCATGGCGTGTGCGTCATGACGTGGCCGATGGAGCAGGCGGTTCTGACCCAGACGCTGCGCAATCTGCTGCTGCTGAAAAAAAGTATGCAGACCATGCAGGCCCAGACCGACCAGCTGCGCTCACAGCTGCAGGATCTCAAGCGCATCCAGAAGGCAAAGGGCCTGCTCATGCGTCAGCTCGGCATGACGGAGCAGGACGCGCACCGCTGGATCGAAAAGGCCGCAATGGATCGCTGCGTCAAAAAACGCGAGATCGCGGAAACGATCATCCGTATGTATGAGCTGTGAGCTGTGTGTGCAAGGCAGGGTTCACGTCAACCGGCAGAAAGCCGCAAGTGCCTTCTGCCGGTTTTTGCTATGAAAAAGCATAGCAAAAATAAGAAATGTGCCATTTCCTCGCCCCTGCGGGGCAACCGGAAATGATGCACAAAAACTTCATGCACCGGCATTTGCGCATTTTCGTGGTGCAGTGCTCACGCATGAAGTTTTATACGACAAAAAGCAGACTGCCGGGAAAGGCAGCCTGCTTGAATCGGTGAGAATTACTCGGCGTCCTCTTCGTCCTCTGCGGCGGGAGCCAGCAGGGCGCGGATGGACAGGGAAATGCGCTTGTGCTCCTGATCGATGTCGATGATCTTCGCGTCGACTTCCTGACCCTCGGACAGAACGTCCTCCGGCTTGCCGATGCGGCGATCCGCGATCTGGGAAATGTGGATGAGGCCGTCAACGCCCGGAATGATCTCAGCGAATGCGCCGAAGGTCATGAGCTTGACGATCTTGACCTTGACGACGTCGCCGACCTGGAACTGGTTGGTGAACAGCGTCCAGGGGTTGTTCGCTTCGGTCTTGTAGCCGAGGGAGATCTTGCGCTTTTCGGGATCGAGCGCGATGACGAAAACATCGATCTCGTCGCCGACCTTGACGACCTCGGACGGATTCTTGATGCGGTTCCAGCTCAGCTCGGACACATGGACCATGCCGTCGACGCCGCCGATATCGACGAACGCGCCGTAGCTGGTGAGGGACTTGACAGTGCCGTGGTACTGCTTGCCGACCTCGATCTCGCTCCAGATCTTCTCCTGCGCGGCCTTGCGCTGCTCAGCGGCGACGGAGCGGATGGAGCCGACGACGCGGCGGCGGGCACGGTTGACCTCGGTGATGCGCAGCTGGACGGTCTTGCCGACCATCTCGTTCAGATCGCCGCCCTTGGGAACACCGGACTGGGAAGCGGGAACGAACACGCGGATGCCCTTGACGTTGACAACGATGCCGCCCTTGTTTTCCTCGGTGACATTGCCCTCGACGACGGTCTTGTCCTCAACGGCCGCTTCGATCTCTTCCCAGGCCTTGCCGGCCTCGAGACGCTTGCGGGACAGGCGGACGACGCCTTCGCCGTCGTTGACATGGACGACGATCGCTTCGATCTGGTCGCCGACATGGACGACATCCTCGGGCTTGACGGACGGATCGCCGGAGAAGTCTTCCAGCGGGATGTAGGCGGTGTGCTTCGTGCCAAGGTCGACTTCGATCTCGGTGGAACCGATGGCCATGACGGTGCCAGTTACCTTATCTCCATTATTCAAAGTTTTGAGGGACTGCTCGAGAAGCTCGGCAAAATTCTCCTCCTGTGCAGTTTCAACTTTCAGTTCTTCGCTCATTTTGTTGTTTACCTCCTTAATTATCCACGGCGGCGTCGATGCGCCCGCCGTTATACCCACAGTAGCTGCGCCATGAAAAAAGGTCATATCTAATTCATCGGCATGATCGACGAGCACCACCTTCGGGCAATTCTCCTTGCAGATCATGGCAAGCCGCCCCGTATTGGAGCTTCTTGCGTCCCCGACAACGACCATCGCATCACAACTCTTTGAAAGAAAAGCTGCTTCTTCCTGCCGCATTTCCGTAGCTCTGCATATTGTATCAAATATTTCGCAATTTGTACACACTTTTTTTGCAATTTCCCGGCATGATTCCCACAATTTTTGCGTCCCTGTCGTCTGTGAAACCAGACAAAACGGCAAATCGCGCCGCTCCGGGCGCTCCGTGAGCCAGGTTTCGAGCGCTTCGGCGCTCTGGAAGACGTGCGCGTCAGAGGAATAACTTGCGATCGCAATGATCTCCGGGTGGGTGGGCGTGCCGATGATCAGAAGGCTCCGCCCGTCCCGCTCCGCCTTCTGCGCGATCACGTGGATCTTCTTTACGAACGGGCAGGTCGCGTCGACCGTCACCGCGCCGCGGGCCGACAGCGTCCGCTGCTCCCCGACGGGGATGCCGTGCGCGCGGATGACGACGGTCTGGCCGGGCTGCGCCTCGTCTGCCGCTGAAATTTCGCGCAGACCAAGCAGCTCAAACCGCGCGACGACGTGGCGGTTGTGGATAACCTGCAAACGGGCCACCGGGCGGCAGTGCACCCGGAGGCGCGCTTCCATGAAGGCGACGTGCGGGATCGGTTTTTCCTCGGCGGAG
>OKTO01000560.1_pt1 | contig 12838 bp, 8 predicted proteins | sample 1606101 | NCBI WGS metagenome assembly OKTO01 (sample SAMEA3879513, study PRJEB24766) | human gut metagenome | biome: human-associated habitat; feature: feces | place: USA | collected 1985/1987
CCCGCTCCCGGTCGTCCATGCCCAGAGCGATCAGCAGTCGGGCGGCGTCCTCCGTCTCCTTGGGGCTGACGCTTAGATTTTCCAGATGGAGCATCCGGGAGAAGGCGGACAGTTTTTCCAGATAAACGTCCGGCTCAGCCATGGTGATGCCCCTCGCAGCCGCCGCAGTGGCAGCCGCCCATTTCTTCTGCATCCAGCGCCGCCATGTCCTCGTTGTTTTTCAGCACGAATCCGGCGGTCTTCCGCAGGGCGTCGGGGGTCAGCTCCCGGATGCCGAGAGCGTCCAGCGCCGCCGCCCAGTCCAGCGTCTCCGCAATGGAGGGCTTTTTCAGAATGGCCTCGTTGGAGCGGAGCTTCTGCACCGCCAGCGCCACCTGGGCGCAGAGGCGGTCATCCACATGGGGCAGCTTCGCCCGGAGAATGGCCAGCTCCTTTTCCATATCCGGGTACTCGATATACAGATAGGCGCACCGCCGCCGCAGGGCTTCGGACAGGGGCCTTGCCCGGTTGGAGGTCAGCACCACGAAGGGAACGGAGTTTGCCCGGATCGTTCCCACCTCCGGGATCGTCACCTGCATTTCCGACAGCAGCTCCAGAAGAAACGCCTCGAATTCCTCGTCGGCTTTGTCGATCTCGTCGATCAGCAGCACCACGGGCTTCTCCGAGCGGATGGACTTGAGCAGCGGCCGTTCCAGCAGGTATTCGTCGCTGAACAGCGAGCGGGTCAGCGCTTCCCTGTCCTGGGCGTTCATATTCACCTGAATGGACAGCAGCTGCTTCTGGTAGTTCCACTCGTAGAGCGCCTTGCTTTCGTCCAGCCCCTCGTAGCATTGCAGCCGCACCAGCTCCCGGTCAAGGGCGGCGGCCATGACCTTCGCCACCTCTGTCTTGCCCACACCGGCTGCGCCCTCGATCAGCAGGGGCCTGCCCAGCTGCAAGGCCACGTACAGCACCGTCGAGAGCGTATCGTCATAGATATAGTGCTCCTTGTCCATCTTTCTTTTTAATTCTTCCAGATTCATGGGAATCCCTCCTTTTGTATCGATTATACCATAACATTTGGATTTTGCAAAGAAGTATTGCCGTTTCTTTTGCCGCGCATTCCGCCAACCGTATAGCAAAAGCTCTCCCGGAATCCGGGAGAGCTTTGCTTATTCAGATTCAGGACTCCGCCGTGGGCAGGTCGGTGTCGCCCTCTCTCAAATACCAGCCGACACTGTTGGGGATGATGTTGTCGTCCAGACGGAAAACCTTCCGGAGCATCCCGTAGTAGGGCAGGTATTTGTCGTGTTCGTCGTACCGCCAGCCCCGGCCATAGGGCTGATCGCCGGTGTACTGGGTCAGGCAGTCGGGATGGACCTCGGCAAACCGCTTCTGCTCCTCCGCCGAAATCCGCTTGGCGCTGTAGTTCTGGGCGAACAGGGTCTTGATGGGAAGATTGTCCAGCGGGGACAGATCCTTGACCTTGGTAAAGCTGATGTTCACCATTTCCAGCTTCTCGCACTGCGCCAGCGGGCTGAGGTCCTCGATATTGCCGCAGAAGGCCGCCTCGAAGAATTTCAGCTCTTTGCAGTTGGCGAAAGGCGTCAGGTCAGAGACATAGGCGCTGGAAATGATAATGGCTTCCAGCTTTGGCATTCCCTTCAGGAAGGAGAAGTCCGAAAGGAAGGTCACATCGTTGTGTCCCACGTCCATGAACCGCACGTCCTCGCAGTAGACCAGATTCTGGGCATTCTTGTCCGTCAGCTCGTAGGTGCAGCGGATGACCTCGCAATCGGTCATGCAGCTGCCGCCGCCGTAAGGCACGCGCCAGACCACCTTGGTCTTGTCCCGGTAGTCCTCACGGAGCTGCGCCATGCTTTCATTGGAGATCTTGCAGTTTTCCAGCACGAAGCGGCTGCAGTTCTCCATCAGATCCAGCGCCAGCCGGGCTTCCGGCAGTCCCTCCTCGCCAATGTTCACGTTCTTGATGTGAACCTCCGTGGTTTCGGTGGTGGAAAGGGTCTCGCCGTAGAAGTCGAAGACATAGTGGAAGGATGCCGCCGGAGCTGCTTCTTTCAGGGTCTTGACGTCCTCTTTTGTCAGGCTACAGGTACCGTCGGATTTCATCAGCTCCACGCTGGTCAGCCCGGAAAGCATACCCAGCTTTTCGCTCACGCCTGCCACATCCCCGGAACTGATTCCGGACAGGTTCAGCTCGGTGGTGTCCATGGTGTACTCCGTGCCGCCGATGTCCACCGTGCAGTCGATGGTGATGTTCCCAAAGGTCGTTTTCAGCTCGTCGATCTGTTCCAGGGACAGCTCCGGCTTTTTCAGCGTGATTTGCTGCACGTCGGGCAGATATTGGAGATTCTCCATCAGCGTATCGTAGTCATAGTCCCCGACCTCCAGCGTCAGCTCGGTGACCTCCGGCGCGAAGGACTTGCCTCCCAGATTGACTTCGTAAAGAATCTCGCACCCGGGCAGCTGCTGCTTGGCGGATTCCAGAACCGCGTAATCGCTGCAAGCGGTGGCGTCCAGGGTTTTCAGCTTGGGGAAATAGTTTAGAAGAATCCGGATATCCTTCTCGGTCAAATCCGCAACCGTCAGCTTCGTGGTATCATTGGGATATTTGCCGACCTGGAAGGGTACGTCCCAGTAAATTTCGCAGTTCGGCAGCTGGGAATGGACGGCGTCATAATGCTCAAAGGAAATGTCCTGCCCCCGCAGATCCAGGGTCTTCGCGTTGATGGGGTAGACCGCGTCCTCGACGAAAATGTGGTTGTTCTGATACCAGAAATACCCCGTGACACCGGCCACCGCCAGTGCCAGAACCAAAACCACGGCAAACAGAATCCACAGTACTTTTTTTGCCAAGCTTCTTACCTCCTGTTCGGGGTCTGCGACCAAAGCGGCCCCCTGTCTTCAAATTGCAATTTATAATACCATATTTCGCCCAAAAAAGCAACACTTCCCGGAGGAATTGTCGCTGGAAGATTATGAAGCTTCTCTTAAGCGGGTTGCATTTTTCCACATCCGATGATATACTGCGTTACATGGGGGAATTTTGCCGAACCGAGGCGGCTCCCCCCGGTTACTTTTCGCGGAGGAAGCAATATGAAGACGAAAACCAGCCGTATTTTAGCGGTTGTGCTGATTTTTCAGCTGCTCGCCTTTTCGGCCTGCGCCGGATGGCTGATATACGACGCCAAGGTCGATCGCAGCGGCTGGGCGGAAAAGGACGGCGTGCGCTTTTATCGGGACTTTCACGCCAAACCCGTTACCGGCTGGCTGGATATAGACGGGCAGCGGTATTTTTTTCTTGAGGGCGGCATTCCCGCCACCGGCTGGCTGGAACAGGACGGCGTTACCCGGTACTTTGGCAGCGACGGCGTCATGCTGACCGGCTGGCAGACCATCGGCGGAAAAACCTACTGCTTTGACGATGACGGCGGGATGCTCACCGGCTGGCAGCAGCTGGACGGCGTGCCCTGCTACCTCCCCGATGGCGTTCTCGCCACGGGCTGGCAGGAGATCGACGGAAAACGGTACTATTTCGGCGACGACGGCAAAATGCAGACCAGCTTCACAAACATCGGCGGGGACATTTACTACCTTGACGAAGGCGGTCAGCCCCTGACCGGAGACGCATTCATCGGTGAAAACCGCTACCATTTTTCCGATGAGGGCGTCATGCACACCGGCTGGCTCACCTCCGAGGACGGACTGCGCTACTATCAGGCCGACGGCACCATGGTGACGGCGTGGCAGGAGATCGGCGGAAAGCGGTATTATTTCGGCGAAAACGGTGCAGCCACCATCGGCTGGTATCAGGAGGGCGAGTACAACTATTACTTCCTGTCCGACGGCTCTGCCGCCGTCGGCCCCACGGAGATCGATGGGGAGACCCACTTTTTTACCCCCAAGGGCATGGAGGTCATCCTCGTCAACGCCGCCCACCCGATTCCAAGCTACTATACCGTCAACCCCGTGATCGTGGTGGACTGGCACCGGGTCGATCAACGTTGCTACGAGCCGCTGATGCAGATGCTCTCCGATTGCTCAGGCGCGGGGATCGAGTACATCTTCAACTGCGGCTACCGCACCATGCAGGAGCAGACGGACATTCTGGAAAAGCGGACGCAGGAACACATGAAGGAATTTGACCTCGACTTCGATGAAGCCCGGAAAAAGGCGCTGGAAACTGTAGCCGTCCCCGGCACCAGTGAGCATCAGATTGGTCTGGCCGTGGACATTGTGGGAGAGGAGGCCAACGCCTGGCTGGCGGAGCACTGCTGGGAATACGGCTTCATCCTCCGCTACACCGAGGAAAAAGCATCGATCACCGGCATCACCAACGAGCCGTGGCACTTCCGGTACGTGGGCAGGGAAATTTCCATGGACATGAAGGACTCCGGGCTGTGTCTGGAGGAATATCTGGGTGCGGTGTAATCCTCAACAAAGGCAAAAATTACGCCGCCGGTTTCCGATACGGAAACCGGCGGCGTTGTCTTTTAATCTCTGCGCAGTGCCTCGATGGGGTTCAGGTTTGCCGCCTTGTAGGCCGGGAGCATACCGAACACCACGCCGATGAAGGTGGAGAACACCACCGCCACGATGATGGCCGGCGCGCTGATGGACACCGGGATCTGCATCATGTTGGAGATCAGCTCCGCGAGGATCACGCCGCTGATGACGCCGATGATGCCGCCCAGACTGGTCAGCACCGCCGACTCCGTCAGGAACTGGAGCAGAATGCGCTTCTTTCTCGCGCCGATGGCCTTTTTCAGACCGATCTCGGCAGTCCGCTCCGTCACGGACACCAGCATGATGTTCATAACGCCGATGCCACCTACCAGCAGGGAGATGCTGGCAATCCAGATCAGCTGGGTGTTGGTGGACTGGGACATTTTCTGCAGCTGCTGTGCCTGTTCCAGCATGTCCTGACTGCGGTAGTCGAAGTCGGAATTTTCCGAATCCACGATCTGCTTCTGGGTCAGCAGGTCAGCCGCTTCCTTGCCTGCTGTGGCCATGGTGTCGGTGTTTTTCACCTTGATGGCCACGTTCTGAGGTTCGTCAAACTGGAACGCCGTCGGCCAGACCGTGCTGGGGATGTACAGGCAGCCGGAGGACGTATCCGCATAGAGGAGGTAGTCCTGCAATGTCTCAATGGTGGGAGTGAACTCCTTGGAAAGGGCAACCACGCCCACCACGGTGAATACGTCGCCCTTGACCTCCAGCGACTTGCCCACGGGGTCTTCCCCGCCGAACAGGGTGGAGACCGTGTTGGCGTCCACCAGCGCCACCTTGCGGAAGTTGTCGTAATCCGCCTGGGTGAAGCCCCTGCCGGACTTGACCTGATAGCCGTAAACCGACAGATAGTGCATATCAATGCCGTAGGTCTCGCCGTTGAAGCTCGTGTTCTGGTAGTACACAAAATCGGAATTGTTCCGGGAGTTGTACAGCGATACTTCCTCCACGCCGGAGATGTTCTTTAACTCCTGCCGGGTCTCCTCGGTGATGACCCGCACGCCGTCGGGGATGGAATTCCAGCTCATGTCATAGGAATACCCCGACTGATTCAGATTGACGGTGACCACGTTGTTGCCCGCGCCGATGAGGTTTTCCTTGATCTGCTCGTTGGTACCCTGAATAGTGGAAACGATGGTGATGATGGCCGCGATGCCGATGATAATGCCCAGCATGGTCAGCACGCTCCGCATCTTGTGTCCCCAGATACCCTGAAAGGCAAGCCGGATATTTTCTATCATAAATTTGCCCTCCTTAGTAACTGTACAGGTCGCTCACGTCGCTCTCCACCGTGGGCGCGCCCTCTTTCAGGTTCTTGCCGTAGGGGAATGCGATGAGATCGTCCACCGTCAGGCCGCTGCGGATTTCGGTATAGCTGCCCCAAAGCGCCTTGCCCGTGGTCACGAACCGCTTCTCCAGCTTACCGCCGGCACCCTGGACATAGACGTAGGACTGCCCGTTCTCGGTACGGATGAAGGGGTTCTCCAGGTAAATGCCGTTCTCGCTTTCCGCGGAGGAATACTGGATATTGACGTACATTCCCGCCTGCAAGTCCGCAGTTTCGTCCACGAAGACCGTGAAGGGATAGTAGGATACATTGGGGTTGCCAGAACCGTTCCAGCCGTCGCTGTTGGTGGGGAAATCGCCCATGGAGACGATCTTGCCGGTATAGGTCATGCCGGTGTTCCAGTCGTTGACCGTGACCTCCTGGCCGATCTGCATCTTGTCCTTTTCCAGCTCGCTGACGCTGCCCTGGATGTAGAATCCGCCGCCGCCGGAGACCTTAAGGACGGGCTGGTTTTGGGTCTTGGCTTCCTCCTCCGTCAGGACGGAGACCACCTTGCCGTCAAATTCGGCATAGACGTTGCCGTCGCTCATTTCGGTCTGCATGATCTTGTAGTTCGCCTCGGCCATCTTGATCTTGAATTTCGTTTCCTTGATGGTCTTCTCCTGCTCGGCGCGCATCTGTGCCAGCTGCGCGGCGGTATAGCCGCTGCCGGGGTCAGGCATATCCGGGTCAGTGGGATCGGTATTGTCCGGGTCATCCGTTGTAATGGTGTGGTCAGGAACTCCCGATGCGTCAAAGAAATTGAACGCAAAGCCACTGCCCTGCTTGAAAACATGCAGCCCCTCCCATGCCAGCCGGTTGCCCATGGACATGTCATCTTCGGTGACCTTAAACACAATGTAGTAATCTTCCACGGAAACAGTAGGCTTCTCACCGGGGTTTTCCGCAGCCGATGCGCTGGAATGCTCACCGCCTTCGCCCTCGGAGGTTTCCTCCGTGGAAGGTGTAGACGCTTCCGTGCTCGGTTGTGTCGGCGGTTCCGTACTCGGCTGCGTAGGCGGCTCTGTACTCGGTTGTGTAGGGGGCTCCGTGCTTGGTTGTGTTGGAGGCTCCGTCGTCGGCTCAGTGGTTGGTTCCGTATCCGGTTCCGTTGGGTCTGGCTGGTTCTTAGTCTGGAGATCTTCCGCCAGTTGGCGCGCCTTTTCCAAGATACTGTCGTTAACGGTGTACCCATTTCTGAGCCAGCAGATCAGCGCCGTTTCTTCATCCTTGCCGTCGTAGAACTGTTTGTCGGATAACTCATAATTACCTTCCAGCGGTCTGTTTGCTCCCCCATTTTCTCCGCCGTAATTAAAATCGTCAGAACTCACGATGGACATGGGTTTCATGTTCTGAATGTCCTTCAGCTTCTTCTGGGCAGTTTCCAAGTCCAGCTTCAGCTTTTCCACTTCCAGCCGCTTGCGTTCCAGCTGGAGGTCGGACAGGGTGGTGTCGAAGGTCATCAGTACGTCGCCCTTTTTCACCTCGTCACCCTGAGCGACTTTCATTTCTGTCACCGTCTGAGTGGAGGAAAGAAACACGGTCTGGATTTTATCCGTGGAGACGGGGCCGTAGCTCTCCTGAGAATCGCCCCAATATTCCGTCATGCCTACGCTGTTAAAGGCAAACACCTTCACCGGCTCCGACCTGCCCCGGCTCACGCCGAACCACACGCCAAGGCCGATGGCCACGACCAGCACCACGGCGGTCACCGTTATGATGATCTTTTTCTTATTCTGCTTCTTCATTCCCGGCACCTCCCTCCTGCTGCTCGTCGTAAGTACGGAGCTGCCCGTCCAGAATGTGGTAAATCTTGTCGGCACACTGGGCAATGGCAAGCTCGTGGGTGATCATGAGGATGGTCATGCCCTCGTCACTGAGCCGCCGGAAAATATCCATGATCTGGTTGCCCGCTTTGGTGTCCAACGCGCCGGTCGGCTCGTCTGCCAGCAAAAGATCCGGCTTTCCCACCATCGCCCGGGCGATGGCAACACGCTGACACTGGCCGCCGGACAGCTGGTTGGGGAAAAAGTCCATCCGCTCTTCCAGTCCCACGGCCTTCAGCGCTTCCGCAGCCCGCTCCCGCCGTTCCTTCAGGCTCACCCCGGCGTACAGCAGGGGCAGCGCCACGTTGTCCAGCGCGGTGAGCTTGGGCATCAGGTAAAAGCTCTGGAACACGAAGCCCAAGTGCTTATTCCGAATGTCCGCCAGTTCATCGTCGTCCATGTCCTTCAGGTTCTGGCCGTCCAGCTCGTATGTGCCGGAAGTGGGAACGTCCAGACAGCCGATAATGTTCATCAGGGTGGTCTTGCCGGAACCGGAAGGCCCCATGATGGCGAGGTAGTCGCCCCGCTCCATGGTCAGGTTGACATTTTTCAGCACCCGGACAGGCTCCTTGCCCTGCACATAGTCCTTGCAGATGTCCGTCAGTTTCAGGATGGCCACTTAGCCCACCCCGCCTTCCGTGGATACGGTCTCAGCTGCCACCGTATCCTCACCGGGCATCTCCCCGGTTTCCCCGGAGATGCTTTCCTCGGGCATCATATCCATGCCCTCAGCGGGCATATCCTCCATGGGCATGTCTTCCATGGGCATGTCCTCCATGGGCATATCCATGCCGCCCTCGCCCATGTTGTCCATGGGCGTGTCCGCATTCTCCGACGCCGTCATTTCATGGGTGGTCGGCGCGCCGTTGTGGCACAGCTGCTCGTCGGGGAAGGCAATGTAATCCTCCAGCGTCAGGCCATCCAGCACGTCGTAGGTGTCCGTTGCCTCATCGTGTTCGCCCAGCGTGATGCTGCGCTTTTCCAGCTTGCCCTTCTTCTCCGCCCACACGTAGGCAGAGCCGTCGTCTTCAAAGCAGATGAAGGCGCTGCTGAGGGGCAGACCGGAGGACGTGCCGTCGCCTTCCGTCAGCATTTCCAGGTAAACATGCTGTCCCAGAATCAGGCCGTCGGTGCTGTCCAGCTCCACATAGAACGGGTACTTGCTGGACGCCGCCATGGAATCGGTAGCCATACCGGAATACCGGTCGGTGTCGCTCCCCTGAGAGGGGCTTTCATAATCCACCAGCTTGACCGTGCCCGTCCAGGCAGCGGACGGATCCGTCCGGGAGGTGATCTTGATGCGGGTGCCTTCAATAATGCTGCCCCGCTGCAATTCGCCGATGGTACCCTTGACGCGGTAGGAGCCGACCTCCTGAATGGTGATGTACGCCGCGGGATTGCCGTTTCTGTCGGTGCCGCTTTCGTTGATGGACTGAATGCGACCCTTGATGGGCGACACCACGGTGGCGTTTTTCAGCAGATTCTCCGCCTGGGTGACCTCGGTCTGCTTTGCCTTGGCATTCAGCTCCGCTTCCTTCATGTCCACCTGAGCGGTCTGGATCTGGATGGTATATTGCAGCTTGTCCGAACCGGACGCCCAGCCGCGCTCCTTTTCCAGCTCCTTGATCTGCTGCTGGTAATTTTCGATGGAAGCGTTCAGCTGCTCCAGCTCCAGCTGCTTCTTTTCCAGACTCAGCTGCAGCTCATCGGTGTCGTACTCGAACAGCTTGTCGCCCTTGTTGACGTCGTCGCCTTCCTTGACCAGTACTTCCTTGACGGTCTTTTCCGAATCCTTCTTGATCTCCGTCACGTTTTCGGAAACGACCATGCCGGGGAACCGATCGCCGGCCGCAATGCCGCCCATTCCCGTCAGATCGGAAACCGACTGCACATACACCGCCGTATCGTTGCTGCCGCAGGCCGCCAGAGAAACGGTCAGGCACAGGATCAGTGCCAGAGCCAGCCATGCTCGAACTTTCATAATTCTGTCCTCCACATGTAAATGTTTCATTTTGTAAACCATATTATAGCGAAAATGCCTGCGGAAATCAACTATCTTGCCATTAAGGATTCATTAAGGGAGGATGGGAATTTCTGTCGGAAAAGGAAACGCCCCGCGCCTGAATGGCGCGGGGCAAGGGGATTATTTCTTAGTCAGCCTATACAGGGGGATTAGCCCATGTAAGCAGCCAGCTGCTCCTGAGCAGCACCGACAAAGTCGTTGATGCCAGCGTCTTCCAGCTTGGACAGGAAGGTGGGCAGAACATCATCGGGGTTGACAGCACCGGACATCAGGTTGAAGGCGTACTCGGCGTAGACGTTGGACAGAGCAGCAGCTTCGGTGCTCAGCTCGGAGGAGTCGAAGATGAAGCCGCCCATGGGCAGAGCCTCAGCCGCGTCGTAGTAAGCGGAGAAGCGATCCCAGAAGTCAACACCCTGCGCATCGGTGGGAGGCAGGATACGGACGTTGCCCATACCATTGGTCCAGGGGGAGTAGTTAGCGCGGTTCTCAGCGATGAAGGTGATGGTGCCGTCGCTGTTCTTGTTGTAGGTGAAGCCCTCAGTACCATAGTTCATCATGGTCATCAGCTCGGGATCGGTGTTCAGCAGGTTCAGGAACATCAGAGCCCGCTCGGGGTTAGCGGAGGTAGCGGAGATGGCGATCATAGCGCCCTGGCCGGAGGTGCAGTCCATGTAGGCAGCAGTCTCGGGAACCATGCGGACGTCGATACCACGGGCCTTGGAGAAGTCCAGTTCGCAGCCGAAGGCGTAGGACTGGGTGCCGAACAGGTAGTCGCCAGTGGACTGGGTAGCGGTACGGTAGTCGTTAGCGGTAGCGGTGGACTGGCAGCTGGGGGAGATGAAGCCCTTCTGAGCGTACTCATAGGTCTTCGCAGCGAACTTGGCAAACTCATCGGTAGCAAACTTGTTCACGATGGTGCTGCCGATGTCCTTGGAGGGATGCTCGGCGTCGTAGTAGTAGGACAGGACACTGCCGGAGGACAGGTCGCCAGTGATGATGGAGGAATGCGTGACCATTCTCTCAAGAACGACAGGCTCGATCAGCAGGGGGTAGAAATCCTTGCCCTTCAGGTCCTTAGCCTTCTGCAGCATTTCCTCGAACTCGGGGGAGTAGTAGTCCAGGTGGCCGGCGCAGACAGCGTCAACGTCGTAGCCCAGCTCAGCCAGCAGGGTGCCGTTGACATCCCAGCAGTTCTGAGTAGCGGTGTCCTTCAGGCCGGGAACGGCATAGATGCCCAGGCCGTCGTAGCCGTTGGTCTCGGCGCAGTCCCAGATGCCCTGAGGAATGGTGGCCTTCAGCTCGGGAGCGTAGGTGTCCAGCATGTCGTCCAGCTTGACCCAGTAGCCGTCCTTGGCGTACTTGTTGTACTCGTCAGCGGACCAGTTGCAGGTGAAGTACATATCGACCTTGTCGCCGCCAGCCAGAGCGGTAACGGTGGCCTGATCGAAGTCGCCCCAAGTGCCCCAGATGGGCTCGATGGTGGCATTGATCTTATCCTTCAGATAAGCGTTGACGGACTCCATGACCTTCTCGGAAGCGTCAGGAGTGACGGTGCTGCCGTGGAACCAGATCTTCAGGGTGACGGGCTCCAGCTCAGCTGCGGTAGGAGCAGCAGTCTCGGCGTTGTCAGCAGCGGGAGCATTGTCGGGGGCGGCGGTGGGAGTGGTAGTGCTGGTGCCGCAAGCGGCCAGACCAAGTACCATTACCAGAGCCAGCAACAGGGCCAGTAACTTTTTCATGTGTCTTCCTCCAAATAAAATTTGTTTTTACTAAACAGCCAGACGTGGCTGCATTAGCCATGGATTGCGCCGATACGTGATATCGGCGGACTTGGGTACTGCCTTCTTTGGAATCAGCCCTTCACGGAGCCGACCGTCAGGCCGGAAACGATGTAGCGCTGGAAGAAGGGGTAGGCGCAGGCAATGGGAACGACGATGAACACGACCAGAACCATTCGCAGAGCCTGTGACGGCATCTTCGCCGCCTCGGCGATGGCGTCCGGGCCGAGCATACCGGCCATACGGTTTAAGTATTCCGTGTTGTTCTGCAGTTCCATCAGCAGCGCCTGCAGGGGCTGCAGGACCTTCTTCTGCTGAATGTACAGCAGGGAGTTGAACCAGTCGTTCCAGTAAGCCAGAGCGTTCAGCAGAGCGATGGTGGCAATGCCGGGCTTGGCAATGGGGACGACCACACGGAACAATGTGGAATATTCGCCGCTGCCGTCAATGGTGGCTGCTTCGATCAGCTCCAGAGGGACACTGCTCTTAAAGAAGGAGCGCATCACGATGATGTTGAAAGGGCTGACCAGCAGGGGGACGATCAAAGCCGCATAGTTCTCGCTCAGTCCCAGCAGCTGCTTGCTGACGATGTAGGTCGGCACCAGACCGCCGCCAAAGATCATGGTGAAGAAGCTGAGAAAGTTGAAGAAGCTGCGGAATTTGAAGTCGGGACGGTACAGGACGTAGGCGTACATGGCACACATGGTAGTGCTCAGCACCGTGCCGATGACCGTGATGTAGATGGAGTTAAAGTAGGAGCGCCAGATCTGGGGCAGCTTATTGAACGCATACTGGTAAGCGTCCATGCTCCAGCTGGTGGGGATGAAGGAATAGCCGATAGTGGTGATGGATTCCTTCGACGAGAAGGAAATAATGATAACGAAGAGGAAGGGGATGATGCAGCAGACGGAGAACAGACCGATCAGCACATGAAAGACCGCTTCGGTTCCCACGCTGACGCAATTCAGACGGAGGTTCTTCTTTTCAGCCATTTGGAATCCCCCCTTAGAACAGACTGCTTTCGGAATCGATCTTCTTTACGATTCCGTTGGCCGTCAGGATGCAGACGAAGCCAAGCACATTTTGCAGCAATCCGGCCGCGGAAGACTGTCCCGGGTCACCGGTCGCCATGTAGGCGCGGTAGACGTAGGTATCAATGGTCTGGGTCACGGAGAACAGCGCGCCGTTCTGCATGGGAACATTGTAGAACAGGCCAAAGTCAGAAGCGAAGATCTTACCAACGTTCATGATGAACAGAATGGCGATCATCGTGCGCAGATGAGGAATGGTCACGTGCAGCACCTGCTGCCATTTGGTAGCGCCGTCAATGGCGGCGGCTTCGTACATGCTCTTGTCCACCGTCTGCAAGCCTGCG
>OKTO01000565.1_pt1 | contig 12786 bp, 8 predicted proteins | sample 1606101 | NCBI WGS metagenome assembly OKTO01 (sample SAMEA3879513, study PRJEB24766) | human gut metagenome | biome: human-associated habitat; feature: feces | place: USA | collected 1985/1987
CCGCCGCTATGCCGCGTCGCTGCCGCTGGAGGCGCTTCTGCGCGGGCAGACGGACGCGGGCGCAGAGGCGCTGCGCGGTCTGCCGTTCGAGGGACGGCTGTCTGTTGTGGAATTTCTGCTGCACAGCCTGCAAACGCAGCTGTGCGCGGCGGAGGACGCATCCGCGCTTGCGTTCAGTGCGGAGAGCTTTCTGAAAAGCGTTCCGGCAGGGGAGGGCTATGCCGCCCGTGCGGAAAAGCAGCTGGAAAACCGCCGCGCGGCGCTTCAGATCCGCCGGGAATGCGGCGTGCTGTCCGCCGAAGACGAACGGCGGGAGACGGCGTTTCTGACGCGATCGGACGCCGCGCTTGCCGCGCGATCGGACGCGGAGGCATTTGACGCGGTGCGGCTTCTGGCCGAAAGCGCCGGAACAGCGGCGGAGCAGAACAGGAAGAACACACTCTGCGCGCTTGAAAACAGCCTGCGCTTCGTCTGCGCGGCCTTCGGCGACGAGCAGGAGCTGTGGATCCTGCTGCACGGTCTGCAGGATTGCGGCGCGGCGGCATTCCTGCAAAAAGAAAACAGCTCCGTCTATCAGGAGCTGCTGTCCCGCGCAACGCCGGAAGCAAAGGCCGCGGCGCTGCGGGAGGAATTGAGCAGGGGAGCGGGACTGTGACAGATTAAGGCCGAAATGCGTCAGGCTTACGCAGAGAGCGACAGAAATTCGAATGGAATTGGTAGAGGCGGACGACTTGTCCGCACGGCGGAACGCAGTGAATTTCTTCGAAAAGTTGCGGCGAATTCGCACACACCCAACGCCTTCCCCGGTGGGGAAGCCTTGGGCGCTCCCGCGCCGGTGCTTTACCGAAAAGAAAAGTTCTTAATGCTGCAGCGTACCACAGAAGCTATGAAACATCGCCATTGTGTTTAGGGTGTATCTGAAAACTCATGATGTGACCGGCAGCGAGGGATTTTTGCGTTGCGCAAGACATTTTTTCGCAGGAATACTGACGTATTTCAAGGAAAAATGACGCGGCGCACCGCAAAAAGGCCCGCTGTCCGGGTGCGTTGGGAGTTTTCAGATACACCCTAAGGGAAGCTGTTTTGGGCGCGGTTAAAACAGATCCAGCATGGCGTCCAGATAGATGGCCTCGCGCACGTGCAGCTGATGCTCCGGCTTTGTCAGATAGTAGAGCAGAAATTCCAGAAGTATGGCGCTGCCGAGGCCGCGGCCTTCGAGCTTGAAATTGGTGAAGCCCATGGGCAGATAGACTGTCCGGATGTCCTGCGCGCTGATAAAGCCGAGGTTTTCCATGGCGCGGGAAAACCGGTAGCCGTCCGCTGCGCCGGGAGCGGTGCAGCGGTGCGGAGCGTCCTCGCCGAGCGTTTTCCGGCTGACGGCCTCGTAGCAGGCTTTGCGGTCTTTGCAGCCGAACCAGCAGCATTCGTTGCACAGAAATTCTGTCTTGTCCTTCAGCGACTGCGGCAGTGTGCGCAGCTGTTCAAAGGCCCTGTTCAGCCGGAAATCCGGCACGACGAAGCGGAACGCTTCGCGCTCCAGCTCCTTCCGGAGCTGGGGAAAGCCGGTCAGCACCTTTGTCGTAGAAGAGACAAAGTAGAATCGCGGATAGGCAGTGCGCAGATAGTCCAGCAGCAGGTCGGAATGGACGATCACGCCGTTCTGCGGCCCGCCGGGTTCCGAGAACAGGCGGCAGAGCGCATTGCAGGCTGGATCGGACAGATGGGCCTCCGTCAGAAGGGAATTGCTGAACGTCAGCCGGGCGGAAAGGCCGTATTCCTGCGTCAGCGCCAGAACCGCGCGCGGGTCCTGCTTGCCGCAGCCCACGCGTCCGCCGCCCCAAATGCAGCCCTCCGGCGCGCCATAAATCGAGGCGATTTCGCACCAATCATAAAAATATTCCCGGTGCGCCCGGTAGAGCGGCAGAAAGACGCGGTAAAACTCATAAAATTCAAACAGGCCGGGCAGATGCAGCTGCGCACGTTTCGGTTCGGTCATGTGGTTGTCCTCTGATACGAAGCCCCGGTTTCCGTCTGGAAACCGGGGCATTGTGTGTGGTGGGGCAGGGGAGATTAGGCCTCTTCCTCTTCCTTCTTTGCGTCTTCGATGATCTTGGCCTGGTTCATCTGCGGGACTTCCTCGTAGCGGACGAACTTGAGCGTGTAGCTGCCGCGGCCCTGGCTCATGGCGCGCAGGTCGATGGAATAGGTGGTCATTTCGCCGATGGGGACTTCCGCCTCAACGATCTGATAGCCGGGGTTTTCGGGATCGGGGTTCATGCCCATGACGCGGCCGCGGCGCTTGTTGAGGTCGCCGATGACGTCGCCCATGTTGTTGTCGGGGATGAGAACCTTGAGTTCGCCGATCGGCTCGAGCAGGGTCGGGCCGGCGGTGGGCAGACCTTCCTTGTAGGCGATGCCGGCAGCGGTCTGGAACGCCATATCGGAGGAGTCGACGGGATGGTAGGAGCCGAAGTACAGCGTGGACTTCAGGAACACGACCGGATAACCGGCCAGAACGCCCTTGCCGACGCAGTTGCGCAGGCCCTTTTCAACGGACGGGATGAAGTTCTTCGGCACGCAGCCGCCGACCGTCTCATCCGCGAAGATCATCTCTTCGGACTCGGACTGCGGCTCGAAGCGGATGTAAACATCGCCGAACTGGCCGTGACCGCCGGACTGCTTCTTGTGACGGCCGTGGATCTCGACCTTCTTCTTGATCGTCTCGCGGTACGCGATCTTGGCGGGCTTGAGAACAGCCTCGACCTTATACTTGCTCTGGAGCTTTGCCATGAGGACGGACAGCTGCATATCGCCGACGCCCGCAATGATGAGCTCCTTCGTCTCGGGATCGTTGCCGTAGGTGAAGGACTCGTCCTCTTCTTTCAGCTTGACAAGGCCGTTGGCGATCTTGTCTTCGGTGCCCTTGACCTTGGCGTAGACAGCCATCTTGTACATCGGCTCGTCGTAGGTCATGCCCTTGATGCGAACGGTCTTGCCCGGCAGGCCGAGGGTGTCGCCGGTCTTGACGGAGGCAAGCTTCGTGAAGACGCCGATGTCGCCGCAGCAGACCTTGGAGGTCTTGGTGTTGTCCTTGCCCTTCGGGAAGAACATATTGCCGAGCTTTTCAGAATCGCCGGTGCGGACGTTGGTGACGGTGAGGGTGTCCTCCATGTCGCCGGAGATGACCTTGAAGTAGGAGTTCTTGCCGTACTGGTCAGCCAGCGTGTTGAAAACGAACGCCATCGGGCTGCCGTTCGGGTTGAGCTTGAACTCGGACTCGCCGCCCTCGTCGTCGACCTTGGTCATGGGCTTGCCCTCGAGGGGGTTCGGCGCATACTTGACGATGTTGGCCATCAGGTTGGTGGTGCCGAGGCCGGTGTAGGCGCAGCCGCAGAAAACGGGGGTCACGCTGCGGTCCCGGATACCGGCCTTGATGCCGGTCTGAAGCTCTTCGGCGGTAAACGGCTCTTCCATGAAGAACTTCTCCATGAGGGCCTCGTCAGTCTCCGCGACCTGCTCGTTGAGCTCGGCCATGTATTCTTCAATCCTGTCGTTGGCGTCTGCGGGCAGAGCGATCTCCTTGCCGTTTGCGTCATAGGCCTTCTTCTCAATCAGGTCGACCAGGCCGACAGCCGTTTCGCCCTGCATGATGGGGAAGGTGAACGGAATGACGGAAGCGCCGAACATTTCGCGCAGGGAATCGAGAACGTTGAAGAAGTTGGCGTGCTCCTCGTCGAGCTTGGAGACGTAGAACATGGCGGGAAGACCGGCCTTGGCGAGATACTTCCAGCCCTTTTCGGTGCCGACGCCGATGCCGCTCTTGGCGGTCAGGCAGATGAGACCCGCGTCAACCACGCGCAGGGACTGCACGATCTGACCGGCAAAGTCAAAATAGCCCGGATTGTCGATCACGTTGAGCTTGCACTTGTTATATTCAACGGGAATGACGGAAGAAGAAATGGAATACTGTCTCTTCTTCTCTTCATCGTCAAAGTCAGAAACAGTGGTGCCATCAGCACGCTTGCCCAGACGGGTGATCGCCTTGGTGGTGAACAGCATACTCTCGCACAGAGCGGATTTGCCGTCGCCGCCGTGGCCAAGCAGGCAGATGTTGCGAATGTCATTGGCAGTATAGCCCATAGTAAAAATTACTCCTTTCTCCAGACGGGGCGCAAGACGGCGCGCTCCGTCCCTCGGCAGTTCTCATTTCGCCGACTCTTAAATTCCATTATATACGAAGCCTCATAGGATTGCAATTAGAATCTTGTCAAATCCCATGAAAATCTGCGATTTTTCACGCGCGGCTATGCGCGGCCCGCCAAAAGTCCGGCCAGAAGCCCCGGAAGGAGCCACAAAGCCGTGTACAAAAACAGGTTCCAGCACGACGCGGCGAGGTCTGCGCCGAGGAATGTCAGCACAAACATCAGCCCCGCGCCGAGGATGCTTCCCACAAGGGCAATGCAGATGCACAAAATCGCCGTGCTCCGCAGTCCCCGCGCCGCGACAACGCTCCCGGCGAAGCTTGCAAAGCTGCTGCGGGCCATGAGCGCGCCCTGCGTTCCGCTGCGTACAGTCTCCGGCTCGGAAAGGGCCGCGCGCTCCTCCACGATGGGGAATTCAATGTGCTCGGGCGGGATCTTGTAGCGCTGCTTTAAAAACTGCGGCGTGATCATAAAATCGCGCGTGGCCAGCACCGGCACGAGCGCGCCTGCGCGCAGAACGGAGGCAAGACCGGCCCGGACGGATTCCGCCGGAGCGTAGTTGAGGGCGAAGACGGCGGTAAGCTCGCCGTTGACGGACAGATAGACCGCCTGCTTCAGCCGCGTCCCCTCCGGCACGCGCACGCGCATGAGCTTCATGAACGCGATGGAGCCCATGAGCACGACGTCGCCCCGGATCGTCGCGCCGAGGCCGCCGCTTTCGTACCGGCGGAAGCTGTCGACGGTATAGCGCCTGCCGTTCTGGTCGTGCATCATCTGCTCGAACAGCGGGACAAGACCGCTGCCCGCCGTCTGTACGACGGCGTTGGCATAGCCGATGACCATGGGCGCGGGGCGGCTGCCGTAGAGCTTCATGCCGCCCTGCGTTACGTTCTGCGGCGGGAACAGGTCGGCGTCCTCAATGATCAGTCCGGCCTCACCGGACAAGATCCGTGCGCCCTGCCAGCCAGCGACGGCTGCGCCGACGCGGTACAGCTTTTTCGCAAACGTGGAAAACGGTTTGGCGTAGGCAATGAGCACGCCTGCGGGGAAGCCCGCCAGCAGCATGGCTGTCCACGACCAGAGAAAGCTCTTTCCGCCGCGCATCGCGGTCAGAATGGACAGCACGAGCGTCACCGCCGTCATGACAGGGGCATAGACGCGCATGATGCGGCTGCCCGCGTCCGGCATTTCCAGCTGGATGGCGAACTGTGCCGCGTCGCCCGGCGCACGGAAGATGCAGTCGTAGCCGTGCCACGCCTTTTCCTCCCGCATGGCGGCGACAGGCTCTTCCATGTTGCCTGCCGCGCGCAGCGACCTGCGCCGCGCCTCATATAATAAGCTCCGGCCCCAGAGGGCAAGCAGCAGCAGGACCGACGCGACCGTGCAGAACGGCGTTCTGCCCTGCATGACAGCAAAAAAAGCATCGACGATCACGGCACAGAGCACCACAAACAGCATACTGGTCTGATCGAACCGCAGACGCAGCGCCTGCATTACGCCGGACAGGCAGATATCATAGCTCAGAAGCGCCTGCGCAAGCAGAAGTCCCAGCATGATCGCGGAAAACACGCGAGAATAGCCGCTGAAATCCCCGATCACAGAGGATGCCGACAGAACCAGCAGCAGAATCGACGCCAGACACGTCAGTACGCTCAGCAGCAGCCGCAGCCGGACGCTGGAGGCGGCGGAATAGAACTGGTACGCGGCCTCCAGGGAAGAAAAGACGTGCTCAGGCTGCTCGGCGGCACGCTTTTTGCGGGCCTCCTTCTTCTGGAAGCGTTCGAGCTGACGGCGGCGCTTCTCGGCCTGCCGCCTTTCCCGGCGCTCGGCACGGGCGCGTTCACGCGCTTCTCTGGGGTCAGCTGCGGCTGGCTCCGGATCCGGTTCGCCCTGATAGGTCCAGACGGCGGGGCGCTCCGGCTCAGACTCTGTCTTTGTGTGGACGGGCGCAAAGCGGATGGTGTCGGCAGGCTCCTCGTCCTCCTCGGACGCAGGAGCATCGGGCGCACGTCCGGCTGGCGAAGCAAGCCGGACAGTCTCGCCGGGCTCTGCGGCCTGCTCCTCGCGCTTCGTCCAGCCGCCGAACTCGTTCATGATCTCCTCAAGCGAGTATTCCGGCTCCTCCTGCTCCGCAGGCGTCTTGTTCAGTTGTACTTCGTCCTCAGGACGCCTGGTTGGTTCCATAGTGTGCTCCATGTTTTGTGAATCTACCATACTCGCTTTGTAGGGGCCGATGCCCACATCGGCCCGGCAGGATGGGCCGCTTTTACGGAACTGTTCGGCAAAGTCGTGGCTGCCTCACGGGCCGATGTGGGCATCGGCCCTACAAACCGCCGTACCCGGCCCGCAGAGATACAGGAACGGGAAATCACCCCCGCTGCCGGACGGCCTCATACAATAAAATTGCGGCGGCGTTCGATGCGTTGAGGGATGAAATGCGGCCGCGCATGGGAATACTGACTTTAAAGTCGCACGCTTCGGCGACAAGGCGGCTCATGCCGTCGCCCTCGTTTCCGATGACGATGGCTGCCGGACCATTGAGATCGGCCTGATAGAGCGCCGTATTGCCGTCTGCCGCTGTACCGAAGACCCAGACCCCGGCCTTTTGCAGATCATGGATGGCGCTGACCAGATTGGCCACGCGCGCCACCGGCAGATATTCCAGCGCGCCCGCAGAGGCTTTGCCCACAACGGCGGTCAGACCGACGCTGCGGCGCTTTGGGATGATCACGCCATGCGCGCCCGCGCACTCTGCCGTGCGGATGATCGCGCCCAGATTGTGCGGGTCGGAAAGCTCGTCGCAGATGACGATCAGCGGGGCTTCGCTCCGGCTTTTCGCGTTTTCGAGAATTTCATCGACCGTTGCATAGGCGTGCGCCGCGACCATGGCAATGACGCCCTGATGCGCGCCCGTGGCCGAAAGCTGGTCGAGCTTGCGCCGGTCGGTTTCCACGACGGCGGCTCCTGCTTCCCTTGCCATGGAGGCCAGCCGTGAAAGGGCGCGGTCGGTTTCTCCGGCGGCGATGTAAAGCTTGTCGATGGGACGGCCTGCGGCAAGCGCCTCCTGTACGGCGTTGCGGCCCTCCAGCATATTTTCGGCGGCCTCCGCAGGCTCCTGCGCACGGCGGGCAGGCGGGCGGCGGTCGTTCCGGTTCCATTTTTTCTGTTCCATAGTTTCTCCAGCTTGTCATAATAATTCACAATATAGTATAACAGCTTCTTTCGGAAACCTCAATCCCAATCTCACAATTCACAGAAAATTTACCTGCCGGTGCAGGTTCTTCCTTGTAAATGCGAGGCGAGTGTGATAAGATTTGTAACAGAAAATTCCCTACTAAAACTTCCCACGTTTTCACAGAAGGAAGGTGCGTTTCTTGAATAACGACCCCAAAAACAAAAAACCGCAGGACAATAAGCCGCAGAACGGGGACGATGGACGGCAGGGCAGACGGATCATATTCCTGATGGTCGCGGCGCTGATCGCGACGCTGCTTATCAATTCGCTCTATACGACCATTGCCAACGCGTATCTGTCGGAGATCACCTATAACGAGTTCCAGACGTATCTCGACAAGGACGAGATCGCCGAGTTGGAGTTCCAGTCCGACCGCATGGTCATCCTGACGCGCGACGAGGCCAAGAAGCCGTCGTCGCAGCAGCGGCTGTACTACACCGGCTATATCCCCAACGTTTCGAATGACGATCTGAAAGACCGGCTCGACGCGCAGGGCGTGGAATACAACACCGAGATCGTCGAAGCGCATGGGCGGCGGCATCGGCGGTATCGGCGAGAGCAAGGCCAAGGTCTATATGGAAAAGTCCACCGGCGTCACGTTTGCCGATGTGGCCGGACAGGACGAGGCCAAGGAATCGCTCGTGGAGATCATCGATTTCCTGCATAACCCGCAGAAATACGCCGCCATCGGCGCAAAGCTCCCCAAGGGCGCGCTGCTGGTCGGCCCTCCGGGCACCGGCAAGACGCTTCTGGCCAAGGCCGTCGCGGGCGAGGCAAGCGTTCCGTTCTTCTCCATTTCCGGTTCCGATTTCGTGGAAATGTTCGTCGGCGTCGGCGCAAGCCGCGTGCGCGATCTGTTCCAGCAGGCGGCGAAGGTCGCCCCGGCTATCATCTTTATTGATGAGATCGACGCCATCGGCCGCACGCGAGACTCCAAATTCGGCGGCAACGACGAGCGTGAGCAGACGCTCAACCAGCTGCTGGCCGAGATCGACGGCTTTGATTCGAGCAAGGGCGTCGTGATCCTTGCTGCGACGAACCGGCCTGAGATCCTCGATAAGGCGCTGCTGCGCGCCGGCCGTTTCGACCGCCGCATCATCGTCGACCGGCCCAATCTCGCCGGACGGTACCAGACGCTGCGCGTCCACACGAAAAATATCAAGCTGGCCGAGGATGTCGACCTGCACAAGATCGCGCAGGCGACTGCGGGCGCGGTCGGTGCAGACCTTGCCAACCTCGTCAACGAGGCGGCGCTGCGCGCCGTGCGCATGGGGCGCAAGGCTGTCAACCAGCAGGATCTGCTGACGTCCTTTGAGCTTGTCATCGCGGGCACGGAGAAGAAGGGCACCGTCCTGACCGACACCGAAAAGCGCATCGTGTCCTACCACGAGGTCGGCCACGCGCTGGTCGCGGCGCTGCAGAAGCATTCGCAGCCCGTCTCCAAGATCACCATCGTCCCGCACACCTCCGGCGCACTGGGCTACACCATGCAGATGCCGGAGGAGGAAAAGTTCCTGTCCAGCAGGGAAGAGCTTATCGTCGAACTCCAGACCATGCTGGGCGGCCGCGCCGCTGAGCAGGTCGTCTTTGGTATCGCCACGACCGGTGCGTCCAACGATATTGAGCGTGCGACGGAGCTTGCACGCAAGATGGTCACGCAGTACGGTATGAGCGATAAGCTCGGCCTTATGGCGCTGTCTACCGTTTCAAACCCGTATCTCGACGGCAGCACGATGATGAACTGCGCCGACTCTACGTCCTCCGCGGCGGACGAAGAGATCCACAAGCTGCTCATGGACTGCTACGCGGACGCGAAAAAGCTTCTTGTCGAGCACCGTTCGCTTCTTGACGAGATCGCGATGTACCTGCTGAGCAAGGAGACCATCACAGGCGACGAGTTCATGGCCTACGTCAACGCCGACAGCAAAAGGCTGACGGACGGCAGCGAGGCGGAAGAACCGCCCGAGCAGACCGAGGCCCCGTCCGAATCCGAATAAAACCACTCGTGCCCCTGCTGGAAAGCGGGGGCACAGTTCGTTTGCCCCAAACTCCCGGCCTTCTCCTGCCGTGGAGAGGTGCATTTTCAGGGAAAATGACGCAGAGGAGTCCGGGAAGCTCCCGTGCCGGTGCGGCACAGAAAAAATAGCGCGATCCAGCTTGACGCGCAGGGGGAAAGCCTCTATAATAGGGAAGCTTTTGCGGCAAATGATACAAAAAAGAGGAACTGTCGTTATGGCGAGATCGCGTTCCGCCCGTGCGGGCGGTATTCAGATGACCGAAGGGTCACTATACAAAAATATCCTGCTGTTCAGTGTCCCGCTGATCTTCTCACAGCTTTTGCAGGTGCTGTTCAACATGGCGGACGTCGCTGTTGTCGGGAAATTTTCCAGCGCGACGGCGCTCGGTTCCGTCGGCTCTACGTCAACGCTCGTCACGCTGTTTACGGGCTTTCTCATCGGCTTGTCCAACGGCGTCAATGTCCGCGTAGCGCAGTATCTCGGCGCACGTCAGGAAGAAGACACGCGAAATTGCGTCCACACGGCGCTGATCTTGTGTACGCTGTCCGGCGTCGTGATCGCGGTTCTTTGCTTTTTCCTGGCCGCGCCGATGCTGGAGCTGCTGAAAACGAAGGACGATCTGCTGCCCGGCGCGGTGCTCTATTTCCGCATTTACGCGCTCGGTATGCCGGCGCTCGGCATTTTCAACTTCGGCAACGCCGTCCTGAGCGCCAGCGGCGACACGAAGCGGCCCCTGGCCTATCTGACGGCGGCAGGCATCCTGAATGTGATCCTGAACCTGTTCTTCGTCATCGTCTGCAAAATGGCCGCCGACGGCGTGGCGCTGGCAAGCATCATCTCACAGTATCTGTCGGCGGTTCTGGTGCTTCTGCACATGACGCGGCTGACAGACAGCTGCCGCGTGGAGTGGAAGCTTCTGCGCCTGCATGGCAGCGAGGTCGGGCGCATTCTCGGCCTCGGCGTCCCGGCGGGGATCCAGCATATGATCTTTGCGGTCGCGAATCTGTTCATTCAGGTCGGCATCAACTCGTTTGATTCGACCGTCGTTTCCGGCAACTCCGCCGCGGTCAACGTGGACAACGTGATTTATAATGTCATGGCCGCGTTCTATACCGCCTGCTCGACCTTCATGGGCCAGAACTGGGGCGCAGGGAAAAAGGACCGGATGATGAAGAGCTATTACATCAGCCTCGGCTATTCGTTCGCGATCGCGGCGGTTCTCGGCGCGGCGTTTCTTCTGTGCGGCGAACCGTTTCTGTACATCTTCACAAACGACGCGGACGTCGTCGCCGCAGGCATGGAGCGGATGCGGATCATGTGCTTCTCCTACTGCGTCAGCGCCTTCATGGACTGCACCATCGCTGCCTGCCGCGGCCTTGGCCGCAGCTTTGTGCCGACGGTGATCGTGATCATGGGCTCATGCGTGTTCCGCGTGATCTGGGTCTATACGATCTTCGCGCATTTCCACACCATTCCGTCTTTGTATCTGCTCTACATCTTCTCGTGGACGATCACTGCCGCGGCGGAGATCCTCTATTTCATTCGCTGCTGCCGCCGTCTGCACACGGCGCAGACAGCCTGACGAAGACGCGCACGATTCTGGTCATATCTCCGCGTGATGGTTCGGATCTCACGCGGATATAAGCCGCTATGATGTGCCCCCGGCCCTGTCCAGACGCGGACAGGGCCGGGGATTTTCCATTCGTGCGCATATTCGCCGATTTTTGACTTGAGAAGTGCGGGAAAGCGTGATAAAATAAATCAAATTGGACCCTTCACGAAAAGGAGCAGAGAATACTATGGCACTGAGAAAGATCGTGACGGTGGGCGACCCCATTCTGACGAAGGTCTGCCGTCCTGTCACAAGGTTTGACCAGAAGCTTGCGATTTTGATCGAGGATATGATCGAGACGATGCACAACGCGAACGGCGTGGGCCTTGCCGGGCCGCAGGTCGGCGTGATGCGCAGGCTCTGCGTCGTCGATACCGGCGAGGAAGACGTGGAGCTTGTGAACCCCGAGGTCGTCGAGGTCAGCGAGGAAACGCAGACCGGCGTGGAGGGCTGTCTGAGCCTGCCCGGCAAATACGGCATCGTCACCCGTCCCGAGCACGTTGTCGTCCGCGCACAGGACCGGAACGGCGACTGGTACGAATATGAGGGCGAGGATATCGTCGCCCGCTGCTTCCTGCACGAGATCGACCATCTTGACGGCCATATGTACACCGAGATCGCTGAACGGATGCTCACGCCGGAGGAGCTGGAGGAGATGACCCGGCAGGAGGAAGAGGAGGACGGGGAATGAGACTCGTCTTCATGGGCACGCCCGAGTTTGCAAGGGCGTGTCTGGAAAAGCTGCATTCGGACGGCTTTGACATTGCTGCCGTCTATACCAAGATCGATACGCCGAAAAACCGCGGCATGAAGCTCATCCCGTCGCCCGTCAAGGAATATGCCCAGTCTGTGGGCCTGCCGGTGTATCAGCCGCAGTCCTTCCGGGACGAGGAGACGGTGCAGCAGCTGCGGGAGCTGAAGCCCGATCTGCTGGTCGTCGTCGCCTACGGCAAAATTCTGCCGCAGGCCGTGCTGGATATCCCAAAATACGGCGCGATCAATATGCACGGCAGCATCCTGCCGCAGCTTCGCGGCTCCGCGCCCGTGCAGCGCTCCATCCTGAACCACTGCGATGAGGCCGGCGTCACCGCCATGTATCTCTCCGCAGGCATGGACGAGGGCGATATCATTGAGATCCGTAAAACGCTCATTCAGCCGCTGGAAACCTCCGAGGAGCTGATGGCGCGCCTTGCGCAGCTCGCCGCGCCCCTCTGCGCCGATACCGTCCGCTCGATCGAGGCTGGGACGGCTCCGCGCATCCCGCAGGACAGCGCCCGCGCGACCTACGCGCCCATGCTGTCCAAGGAGGAAAGCCCCATCGACTGGAACCAGCCCGCGAGATTCATTGTCGACCACGTGCGCGGCCTTGTCCCGTGGCCCGTCGCCACGGCGGAGCTTGGCGGCGCGGAATTTAAAATTTACCGCGTGGAATATGCCGATCAAAAAACGGAGAAAGCCCCAGGTTCGCTCGTCGCGCTGACGAAAAAGGGCCTGCTCGTCGCCTGTCAGGACGGCAATACCGTTCTTGTCCGTGAGCTGCAGGCCAAGGGCGGCAAGCGTATGCCCGCCCCCGATTATTTCCGGGGACATCCGATCACCATCGAATAAGAGGTAGCTATGAACGCAAGAACGACGGCGCTGTCCGCGCTGATTGCCATGCGGCGGCAGGACGCCTGGGCCGACGGCGCGCTGAAGGACTATACGGCCCGCGACCGGCTC
>OKTO01000566.1_pt1 | contig 12761 bp, 9 predicted proteins | sample 1606101 | NCBI WGS metagenome assembly OKTO01 (sample SAMEA3879513, study PRJEB24766) | human gut metagenome | biome: human-associated habitat; feature: feces | place: USA | collected 1985/1987
ACAAGCTCTACTCCCATTTCCGAAGCGGAGCTTCTTCCCGGTGATCTGGGTTTCCTCCTGAATGACGGCGGCACTACAGACCATGTTCTTATTTTCGCCGGTTACGATGAGGGCGGCAACCGGAAATGGGTGCATTCGGAGGGTGGCATTGGCGTCCATATCAACACCCCCGGCTATGACTCCAAACTGGTTCTGCGAAGACCTTCCGGGGTTAATTTCGAGCAGGATGTCAGCAGTCCAGCCTATGGCGAACCGCTTTACTCCCTTGAAGTCAATGTGACCCATTACTGTGCCTGCACCAAGTGCTGCGGCCCCAATGCCAAGGGCATTACTGCCAGCGGCAAAAGAGTCGCGGTCGGTATGGTTGCCATGTCCAGCTACTACCCATTCGGTACCCAAATTATGATCAACGGCATCATGTACACAGTTGAGGACCGGGGTGGCTCCGGTATCGAGAACAACATTGCCCGCGTCGATATCTTTGTCCCGGATCACAACGAAGCACTGCGGTTGGGACGCTTTAACACCACCGCTTACATTTACAGAATTGGAAGGTGAAGAAATGTATTTGCAGGAATTCAAAATCTATCTGATTGGCGGCCATGTGCTCAAGGCCGCCGAGGAAGTGACCATCCCCGCCGAGCATCGGCTCCTCAACCGGTTCAAGAAAGCCAAACCTGATGATATCCTTTCTGTCGGCAGTGAGGAAACCAGTCAGGCTTACATTCCTGTCCGGAACATTCTATACATCTCCACCGGCGATGTGATTCGGTGGTGAGCAGTATGGAAGAAAAGGAATACAGCAACGTGTATGCCATCCCGGCAAACTACACCGATTCCGGCAAGCTGCTGGGCGGTATGGTAGAACCCCGGAACGCGGTTGAGGCCGTTGCCCTCGTGATCATGGTGGGCTACCCGGAAGTCAAATGGATTCCGATGCCCACTACAATTCGCATTGTCATCATGACCGTGACCCTGATTCCGCTGGCAGTGGTCGCGTTCATGGGAATTGGCGGAGACTCTCTGCTCCAGTATCTGGGGCATATCCTCTCTTTCTGGGAAAACCGGCGGATATTACACTTCAGGAGGATCGGATACAAGTATGACCCAAAACAGCTCAAAAAGCCCGGGCGCAAAGGCAAGAAGAAAGAAGCCGGAAAAGCTTGAGTTTGTTCAGCCTTTCATCCCGGTCAAGGATATCCGCAACGGCATCGTGGAAACAACCGATGGCCGGTATGTAAAAATTCTTGAAATCGAACCCATCAACTTTATGCTCCGGTCTTCCGAGGAGCAGTACAACATCCTATCGTCCTTTGCCAGCTGGCTGAAGATATCGCCCATGAAGCTGCAGTTCAAATCCATTACCCGGAAAGCAGACTCTGACAAGCACATCGCTATGATCCGAAAAGAGCTTTCCATAGAGGACAACGCGCAGTGCAAGGCCATGGGGGAAGATTACATCCGGCTGATTAAGGATGTGGGCTCCAGAGAAGCGCTGACTCGGCGCTTCTTTTTGATTTACCAGTATGAAGCCATCGGCAGAAGTGAATCGGATGACTATTCCAAAATCTACAGCATGTTGGTCAGCGCGGAGCAAAATGCACGCGCTTATTTCATGCAGTGCGGAAATAACATCATCCAGCCCCAAAATCCCGATCAGGCGGTAGCGGAGATCTTGTATATGTTCTTCAATCGCCGCTCCTGCGTGGATGAACCGTTCACCGATCGCGTCAACCGGGTGATCATCGACACCATGGCCGCTAAGGGAAAAATTATTGGTATTGACCCCATCCCGCATATCTCTGTCCGTCACTTTATTGCCCCCAGAGGTCTGGATTTATCCCATTACAACTACATCGTCATGGATGGCAGATATTACTGCTTCCTCTACATCAAGGGGAACGGATACCCCAGCACCGTGCGTGGTGGTTGGATGTCCAGCCTCATCAATGCCGGTGAGGGTATCGATATTGATGTCCACCTCTCCCGGGAGAACCGAAGCAAAACCATCGACAAAGTAGCCCAGCGCATCCGCTTAAACCGCACCAAGCTCAAAGGTATGCAGGACACCAGTACCGATTACGAGGAACTGACCAACTCCATTCAGGCAGGCTATTACATTAAAAATGGCATTGCCAACCACAACGAGGATCTGTTCTACATGTCGGTGTTCGTGACCATTTCCGCCAAAACCTATGACGAGCTTCTATGGCGCAAGCAGCAGATGACCGATATGCTCAAGTCCATGGATATGTACCTCAGCGATTGCCGATTCCAGCAGGAGGATGCCTTGCGCAGCGTCATGCCTTTCCTCCAGATCAGCCCCAAGCTGCAAAAGAAAACCCAGAGGAATGTCCTGACCAGCGGCGCAGCATCCACCTATATGTTCACCAGTTTCGAGATGTCCGACGATTCCGGTGTGCTTCTGGGCGTCAACCGGCATAACAATTCTCTCTGCATTGTTGACCTCTTTAATACGAAGATCAACAAGAACGCGAACCTGACCATGTGCGGCACCAGCGGCACCGGTAAGACCTTTACGCTCCAGCTTTTGGCCCTGCGTATGCGAATGCGCGGTATTCAGTGTTATATTATCGCCCCCATCAAGGGTCATGAATTCAAGCGGGCCTGCAGCAAAATCGGCGGCGAGTTTATCAAGATCGCCCCCGGTTCTCCCCACTGCATCAATGTCATGGAGATCCGGCACACGATTTCTCCAGAAATGGAACTGATTGACGAGGTTGACTACAACGACATGGACTCCATGCTGGCCAGAAAAATTCAGCAGCTCATGATCTTCTTCTCCCTGCTGATTCCCGACATGACCAACGAGGAGGAGCAGATGCTGGATGAAGCGCTGATCAAAACATACAACGAGTTTGGCATTACCCATGACAACAACTCACTGTATGCCGACGCAACGTGCTTCCCTCCCAAGCTGAAGAAAATGCCCATTCTGGGTGATCTTCATAAGCATCTGCTGGAGAATCCCATGACCACGCGCATCGCCGCCATCGTCAGCCGTTTTGTGACGGGCTCCGCTCAGAGCTTCAACCGGCAGACCAATGTGGATCTGACCAACAAGTACATCGTTCTGGACCTTTCCGAGCTGAAAGGCAAGCTGCTCCCCGTAGGGATGATGATTGCGCTGGATTATGTCTGGGACAATATCAAGGCTGACCGGGTCAAGAAAAAGGCCATTATGATTGACGAGATCTGGCAGCTCATTGGTGCGTCTTCCAATAAACTGGCCGCCGAGTTTTGTCTGGAGATCTTCAAGGTCATCCGTGGTTATGGCGGTGCCGCCATAGCAGCGACGCAGGATCTCAGCGATTTCTTCAGTCTGGATGACGGCAAATACGGACGGGCCATCATCAACAACTCCAAGAACAAGATCATCCTGAATCTGGAGCAGGATGAGGCTCAGTACGTCAAAGACGTACTGAAGCTGACCCGCACCGAGGTGCGCTCCATTACCCAGTTTGAGCGTGGCGAGGCTCTGATCCACAGCAACAACAATAAGGTTCCTGTGGTTATCAAAGCCTCCGTGGAGGAAAAAGAAATGATTACCACCGACCGGGCAGAGCTGGAAGCGATTCTACGGAAGCGCCAGAAAGAAGCCACATAATCAACGGGCGTTGTACGCATTTTCCCGTTTATGCGTATAACGCCCAAAATAAGTACAAGGAGGAATATAAATCATGGCTCTTATGGAAGACGAACGCCTGATCCTACGGTGGCTCAGTCAGTACGGGCCTTTGCGTTGGCCGCAAATTCGCGGATTGCTCTACTACAGACCGCAGCGCTCTGTCAACAGGCTTGTGCAGAACATGAAGCATGCCCGCAGGATTGCCGCTATAGAAGATGGTGAATATCTGGCAGTCGATCAATACTGCGAGCCGAAGCAGCGAATGATTACCGCCGTCTGGGTATTGCTCCAGTTTATTGAGCAAATTGCTCCCGAAGCCCACTGGCAAGCAGATGCCCCGGCACAGATTTCCTTCCTGAAGGATAAAACAGCTTACGAAATCGTGGTTCTGTATGAAGACGAGGACCATTTGGTTCGACTTCTTCAGCCTCAAGAGGATACAAAGTACATTCTCGTTGTCCCGAATATGGAATTTGCGAATAAACTGATTCTCCCGGATGCGCCGTGCCTTTTCGCAACAGTCGATCAAACCGAATGTGAGGCTCCCAAAATCACTTTTTATTCCAGTTAGGAGGAAAGCAATATGCCCGAAGAAAATTCCATCTTTATGAAAACCTCCAGCAGAGCACTGGGCATTCTGACCCAGCTCCATAGCGAAACCGCTCAGGCAATGTACGCATACACAGTCGGACGGCAGCAGGGAGCAAACGAAATGGCTCTCAGCAATGCAATCCTTGCGGAAAGGCTGATTGGCTGTTACCGGGTGATTCCCTCTCTGCTGGGTTCTCCCCATGCAAGGAAGAACATCGAGCACATCATGCAGGATGAAATTCCCGTTGAGGTTGGCTTTACCGAGGATGGCTGGTTTTCCCTCCGGATTCCCCGACTGCTTCCCCGAAAGGAGCGTGGCAAAGGCTCCGTCGAATACATCCGGGGCTTTTTGGGGCCTGCCATGCAGCGCTTTTTCAATGAGGGATCTCCCGTCCGCTTTGACGACTGTGTAATCATCTACCGTCACATCTATGACCGGGAGGAACCGGAGCGCAGGCACCGGGATCACGACAACATTGAAACCAATTTCGTAACGGACATTGTAGCCCTGTATGTCATGACAGATGACGCGCCGCTGCGCTGTCGGCATTACTACTGCAGCGCTGCGGGCAGCACGGAACGCACCGAGGTTTATGTCGTACCTGAGCAGGACTTTATGCGTTGGTATGAAGCAGAAAAGAATTTCCCGGACGAGGGGGTGAAGCTCCATGCGCAAACCACTTTTTGGCAAGAAAAAGCTATCCCAAAACAGGGGTAAATTCCCGCAGCGACTTATCTACACGCCCCGAAATGCGAAAAAGCTCTGTGTCCCAAGGAAAATCCCGTCTCCGAATCGATCCGATTTAGCCAAGAGGAGCAGGCATGGGGACGAAAATGCTCCACTTCGAGGTAAGGAAACATGACCACCATAAAGCAGGATTCTCATGTGTACAGATTGCTCACGTTTCTTTCCTATGTTGGGGAGTACCCGCTGTGTTCTTTGCAGCTTTTCGGAAGCAAAGAGGTGTGGCGCAAATTGATCCACAAACATTCCCAACGGCAGGAGTATCGCATCCCCGGCCATGCCGACAAGATTATTTGCCGCCTTCTTCTGATTACAGGCAAAGGCAAAAGCAAATCTGTCCGCTTATCCAAGGGAGGGCAGAATATCCTTGAAATCGTCAATCCCAATGCCGCCCTTTACTATACCCAGAATTACCTTCGCCATAATCATGCCGGTGAGGCCAAACGGTTGGATCGTTTCCATCGGGTGGCCGAATCCGCTGCCCTAATCAATCTGGCCGGATTTGAGACCTGCCCCTATAGGCTGCCCCAGCTTCAAATGGTCACAATCCGCAAGGTCGTTACGGATGCGCCTTCGTTCTATATCAGCAAAGAACTCAAGTATGTGGGCGATGATGATGTCAACAAAACCAGCTTCTCCAGAATAACAGGGGCTCTGTTCTGCCCCGGCGGATGTTACGCCGTGTACAACAGCCGTGACTACCTGATGAACTGGAATGGCAGAGGCGAGGCAAAGGTCAGGCTCCACCTTACGGAGATTGCACGCATGAATGCAGATGTGGATGATGTACAGTCGGCTATTCTTTTGGGTACAGGGTACGAAATCGCTGAAATAACCTTGCGTACCCTATGGAAGACCAAACGGGCTGAAACAGAGTTTACCGTCATCTACGACCATCTCCATTTCATCCCTCTGAATGGATTCGGCGTGCGCCTTCTGAAAATACTGACCACCCCAGACTGGAATGAAACATTGCTGGATCTTCTGTTCGATCCGAATGACAGATCCTATGGTAAAGGCGTTTTCGAGTATGACGCCCGTGAGAACGGCATTTATTTGTTTTCATTTCTGGACAGCGACATCACCCGATTGAATCATTTCATAGATGGGACAAAAGGAATCGAACGGGAAACAGCCGTTATCTGTTTCCCGGAACAAACCGCTTTTGTCCGGAATGTCGTTGGGCCGAAAGTCAGCATTAAGACGGTAATAATGGATATGGTAGAAGATGCCCTCTGCCCGAAAGGCGGTGATGCAGATGAATGAAAAACAGCGCAAGGCCGCAATTATAGTCGCCTCCATCCTCGGATGCGGGGCGCTTTTCTATCTTGGCGGTCTGCTGGGGCAGGTGTTTACCAACTATACTATCTGGATGGAGTCCGGCGGTATGTGGGGGCAAACACAGATTGCTGCCCCAGACTGGAATCCGGCTGTGTGCCTTCTGAATGCCTTCAGTTGGAACGGCGTCAAAGCGATCTTCCTGATCGTGGTCATCGGAGCCGGTATTGTGATCTATGTAAAGGTTCACGAGAAGTTCTCCCAAAACCAGTATGACGACCGGGGCTTCACCAAGAGCAAGGCCGGCACTTACGGTACCGCGGATTGGATGACAGAGAAGGAACTGAAATCCGTTTTGGAACTATCCACACCGGAAAGGGCTACCGGTATGATTCTTGGTGAGCGAAAAGGCCAGCTGGTATGTTTGCCGGAGAACACCCGCCTCAACCGTCACTGCGCCATCTTCGGCGCATCCGGCACCATGAAGTCCAGAGCCGTCATTCGCAATGCACTCTTTTCCATCATACGCCGAGGCGAGTCCGCTCTGATTGCGGATCCGAAATCAGAGATGTACAGCGATACTTCCGAGCTATTCCGAAAAAACGGGTATGAGGTCAAGGTGCTGAACTTGGTTGACCCCCTGCACGGTGACTCATGGAACTGCATGTCCGACCTGAACGGAAACACCATGATGGCTCAGGTCCTCACAAACGTCATTATCGGCAACACAAGCAACGGCAAAAGCGATCATTTCTGGGATAACGGCGAGGCGAACCTGCTGAAAGCGCTGGTTCTCTACACCGATTTGGACAAGACGCTCCCGCCGGAGCGGAAGAATCTGGCCTATGTCTACCAGCTGCTGACCCACAATTCCGAGAAAACGCTGACCATCATGTTCGAGAAACTGCCGCCGGATCATCCGGCCCGGGCGCCTTTCAATCTGTTTTCCCAGTCCAGTGATACGGTCAAATCCGGCATCATTCTCGGTCTGGGTACCAGATTGCAGGTACTCCAGAACGAAGCTGTGAAGCAGCTTGTCTCTTTCTCCGACATTGACCTTACCGCACCGGGCAGTCACAAATGCGCCTACTACATCATTCTCAGCGATCAGGAAACATCCATGGCATTCCTTTCCTCGCTTTTCTTTTCATTCCTGTTTATCAAGCTAACCCGCTTTGCAGACCTTTCCCCCGGCGGACGGTGTCCTGTACCCGTGAATCTGATTCTGGACGAGTTCAACAACATCGGCCGGATCGGCGGCGCACCGGACGGCTCAGATTTCTGCCGTTCCCTGAGCGTCATCCGCTCCCGGGATATTCGGGTCATGCTCGCCGTTCAGAGCCTTGGTCAGCTTCAGAACCGGTATCCCAACAACCTTTGGTCCGAAATCATCGGCAACTGCGACATCCAGCTTATGCTCGGCTGTACGGATGACGTCACTGCGGATTACATATCTGACCGCAGCGGCGAAATGTGCATCGTTGTGGATTCTACCATGACCGTGAAGAAAACCGTTGCCGTCACGCAGGTGATTCCCCAGTACCGGGAAACACAGGGTCAGGGGAAGCGCAAGCTTCTCACCCCGGATGAAGTTCTTCGGCTTCCGCATGAACAAATGCTGGTCATTATCCGCGGTCAGAATCTACTGCTGCTGAACAAGTTTGACTATACCCGCCATCCCATGTCCAAGGAAATGGTCCGGGCTTCCATCATGGATTACTGCCCGAGAACCAGTTATGCGCCCACACCCCAGACCGGTTCTGAAAATGAGCCGGACAAAAAGCCACAACGGGAGTCACGCGGCAGGAAACTCAGTCGCTCTGATACGCCACCCGTCGAGTTTTAATTTATCAAAAGGAGGAAAACCTATGTCCACAACCGAAAACAGCCTACCGCCCGACGATATGCCCGTAACCCCAAACAGTGAACCGTCCCAGACCGATCCTGTCCTGAAAGTTCCGCCCCGGCATCAAGCATCCACTGGCGAGATCCCCGGAACTCCCGAAGGCAGCAACGAAGCTCCTCATTCCACCACATCTCCCCGGCAGGCAAGGCAACGGCCCAATGTTCCCATGCCCAATATGGAAGTTTTGGCGATTGATGACGCGCTCGGCATCCAGACTGAGATCGATAAGGCCAGAGATAAGTTTCTGGATCTGGTCGAGTCTCTGAAAACCGGGCGCTACCTCACCGATAAGATTCAGGGCGTTGAAAAACACTCTGGCTTGGGGGAACCCCGCGCTGTGATTTTCCACGGCGATTACAAGGTCATTATTATGGCTTCCATGATCGTCGATCTGCCCAAGGATCTGCGGGGGCAGGATCCCTACGAAGTCTACCATTACCTGCTTACCAAGCGGCTCGGATCTGAAATCGATTATGTTGTCAAAGGCATTGACCGCAATACCGGTCTGGCAGTCGGCAGCCGAAAGGACGCTATGGCTACGAAACGCCGGCATTACTACCTGAATCAGACCCGCGATGGCACGTACCGGATCTACGAAGGACTCTGCTGCGAAGCAAGGGTCATGTCCGTCATTCCATACGGCATCTTCGTGGATCTGTTTGGTATCGACGTTTACATTCCCTTGCGGGAGCTGAGCTATGTACGGCTTACCGATGCCATGGGCTACTATGAACCCGGCGACCGGGTGCTGGTGAAAGTCACCCAACTCAATCGGGATGACCCGAATGACATCCGCGTATCAGCCTCTGTAAAACAAGTTGCTGCCAATCCTGTGGATAAAGCTCTCGAAAAAATCGAGGTGAACAGCAACTATGCCGGTACCGTTACGCTGACGGACAGCACCGGTATCTTCGTGCGTCTGGATATGGGTGCTGAATGCAGATGCAGGTTCCCATATCGCACAAGGCCGCCCAAGGGTGCTCGCGTAGTCGTGAAAATTGCAGGTGTCGATATGGAGCAGAAGACTGTTTGGGGAAATATCACCTATGTCACCATTCCCAAATAACTCTGAAAGAAGGTATCCTTATGACCCAATGCGAACTGCCGAAAGAGGAATTGGTTCGCCGAAAGGAGTTGTCTGATAATACCCGGAAAATGATTTACAGCTTGCTGGATGTTGCTGCCGAGGATGAAACCTCGCTCATGACGACCTACCGTGACTTTTACCTCCAGATCAGCTTCTCGGAGCTGCATCCGCTGATGGTTTTTTACCTCGCCCGGCCTCTGGGCGGAGAGAAAGCCATGCTGGCAGATCGTTCCAATGAGATGAATCTGCGCAGCGTTCTGGGCAGCCATTCCGTCAACGAAAACTTCAGCTGCTATAACTACCGTGCGACTCACTGGCTTGATGCTCAGATGACCAAAACCAGATTCTTTGAAATTCTTGACCGGTGTGTTTATGAAGCTGTACGCGGGTATTATCAGCTCGCACACTGAGCAGTGCAATTCCCTGCAATTTTGATTAGATCATGCAAGCAGGAGGAAATGTACATGTAAAAAAGCGATTGCAGCTCTATTTGCTGCCGTAATACTGGTTTTGGCCGTCTGCCAAACTGCGGATCCTGATATCAATTGCCTGACAGGTCCAGCCAATCACCCACCGGTGTCCCAGACCGATTCCGAAACGGCCGCAGGCACCTCAGTCTTCCGTGAAGAGGGTCCTGAATTCTTGCCGTTGAGACCCGTACACCAGACTGATTCTGACAGAACGCTCAGCGGAAAAGCCGGCCCGCAAGCCAACGCAGTCACTCAGCAGCGATACCAATTCCGCATTTGAAGTCAAGGTCCCAGTTCTTTAGACTGGGGCCTTTTTCTATCCCAACTTGAGAAAGGATGACAACCACATGAAAACACCGTGTCAGCGGCTGCTTTCGTTGCTGCTGGTATTTGTGCTGGTGCTAAGCCTCATCCCGTCGGTTTATGCAGCCGTCAATGATGAAACCACCTCCACAGAACCGGAAGCCACGGAAACAACTGTATCCACCGAATCCCCCACGACCACACTGCCCCAGTCAGATTCTTCTGAAGAAACAGGAAACAGCTCCGCAGGTGCACCTGATTCCCAGCCCGACAATGAATACGGGATTGCGACAACAGCCAGCACATCTGCAGGCATCCTGCTGTTTGACTATGCCGACCACGGAAACTACACAACAGTGCTGAACAGTCAGGTCTCGGTTACTTATAAGCCCAACGGAACCGGTTCCGCGAAAACGGCATATATCAAAAATCTGGGCTGGCATTTCGCCCGGTACAATAACGTTGCCTATGCAGACGATCCGCTGTACTGTATTGAGCCTTACAAAAACTACGCCGCAAGCACATCCGGCAACTCTGTCGACCGGGATGTCACGCTTACCGGCAGCGGCAGCACCGCCGGTGCAACCGCATGGTATTCCCTGCCAGAAGCAAGACGAAAGGCCATTGGTCTGATTCTGCTTTACAGCGACGAAATGTGGGATCATTCCATCAGCGTCACCACGACATACAAAGACAACAACCCCAATGTCCCGCTCAGAATCGCAACGCAATTCCTCATTTACGAAATTGCGTGCGGTCTCCGGGATCCGGAAACATTCGTTCTGAATTCTGCCAACGAAAGCGGAACTGCAGGCAACATTTTCTACAACGCCGGTGCTGCCTCCGTATCTTACTTTGCCCCGAACTACAACACTCTGGTCAGCTACGTTCAGGCTGCCCTGAAGATTCCGAGCTTTACCTCCAGCTCCAGCAGCTCCGCACCCACCATTACGCTGACCGGAGATGAAACCAGTGTCTACGACTCCAATGGAGTTCTGTCCGGGTTCAGCTTCACGAACGGTAATGGCGCGGAGTTCCGTAAATCCGGCAACACACTTTATATCTCCCAGACTGGCACCATCTCCGAGTCTACTGTCTTCAAAGCGACGAAGACGATTCCTTCTGCTGAAAACTCGTCCTATTCTCTTTGGTATATGTCCGGCTCCTCTTACCAGACAACGATCAACCTGTACCGTCCTGAGTCCGGTACGCTGAACGCCTATTTCAAATTAAAAGGGCAGGCGATCGGCAATCTGAGCCTGACGAAAACCACGGAAGATGGTAAGAACTTATCCGGATGGAAGTTTGGGATCTATTCCAACGCCGCCTGCACCAGCCTCGTTTCCGGCCCTCACACTACAGATTCCAGCGGCAGGATCTCCGTTACCGGTCTTACCGCAGGCACCTATTATGTCAAAGAATTGAGGCATATCAATTCCGGTATTGAGGGCCTGTACGTATGCTCCAGCACCAATCCCCAGAAGGTTACGATTGTCAACGGCAGCACGGCATCGGTCAGTTTCGTGAACAAGCTCAATACCGGCAGGCTGGCTCTGACGAAGAAAACGGATGACGGGTCGAATCTTTCCGGCTGGCGATTCGGCATTTATTCCGACTCCGGCTGCACTGCCCTGATATCCGGCCCTCATACAACGGATGCCAACGGCACCATTTCGGTCGATGGCATTACCCCGGGTACCTACTATGTGAAGGAAATCGGCCACACGGATTCTTCTATAAACGAGAAGTATGTGTGTTCCGGCACCAATCCACAAAAAGTAACCATCGCCGGAGGTGCAGCAGCCTCTGTTACCTTTATCAATAAGATCAAAACCGGAAACTTCAGTCTGACCAAAACGACCAGCGACGGGCTGAATCTGGCAGGCTGGGAATTTGGAATCTACTCCGATTCCGGTTGTACCACATTGGTGTCCGGTCCCCATACAACGGATTCCAAGAGTGCCATATCCGTTACCGGTCTGGAGATCGGCACCTACTATGTCAAGGAGCTTGGACACCGTGACGATGATATTGAGGCAATGTACAGCTGTGCAAGCGACAATCCCCAAAAGGTGGCGATTACCTACGGCACCACCGTCTCTGTCAGCTTTCATAACTCTCTGGAACCCGGTTCCATCAAACTGATTAAGCAGACCAATACGGGAAAGAATCTCTCCGGCTGGCAAATCGGGATCTATACGGATGTTGCCTGCACCAAACCCATTGAAGGCTCCCCCTTTACGACAGGCACAGACGGCACCATCGTGATAGATGGTCTGTCTCCCCAGAAGCTGTACGCAAAGGAAATCGCGGTGGATGATCCCTACTGGGTCTGTGATTCTTCTGTCAAGGCCATCACCGTCAAAGCGAATGCAACCGTATCGGTGACCTTCAGCAATACCCACAATGGCGATCTTCGCGTAAAAAAGAATGCCATTGACGGAAGCCCCGAAGGGTGGAATTTCCAGATTTTGGATGCCGACCGGGAGCTGGTGGAAACCATTACAACCGGCGAGGACGGCTATGCAGCATCCGGTAAGCTCGAACCCGGCACATACTACGTCGTTGAGATTCACGACAGAGATGAAACATTCTGGACTTACGATGCTACTGTCGAAAAGCAGGTTACAGTTACTGCCGGTACACAAGCTGAGGTCGAATATACCAACGAACACTTTGGTATTCTGGTTTTCTGTAAGACGACGAACACTGGCAATCAGCTTGAAGGCTGG
>OKTO01000578.1_pt1 | contig 12556 bp, 8 predicted proteins | sample 1606101 | NCBI WGS metagenome assembly OKTO01 (sample SAMEA3879513, study PRJEB24766) | human gut metagenome | biome: human-associated habitat; feature: feces | place: USA | collected 1985/1987
AATATAAAAAGGTGTATGCAAAACGAAAGGACATAAAAACTATAACATTTGTAAAACTAAAATATAAACTGTAATAAAAGCTTGTATTTTATATAAATCATAAAGGAGGTAAAAATGTATTATTTGGTTCATACAGTGAGTGTGATAATTAGACAGTTTTTTGTATCAAACCCATTTGAAAATGCAGCCATAGAAGTACCATTTGGTCCAGTTTTTTTCAACATGATAATAGGGGCAGCGCTTGTGCTAATTACATATATGGTTGTAGGGATATTTTATAAAAGAAGAAGTTCACCAGCAGTAGGTAGTATGTTATTTCTCTTGTTTTATTTAGTACATAATGGGTTATTGGTATTGATGTCGAAAGCCGAATTTAATAAAATTCTAATTGGAATTATATTAGTGGCCTATATGGCAGTTCTTACTATTTCAAAAAAGGTAGTAACGCGTATAACATGTGATATTTAATATAAAAAGATAAAACGCAGGAGAGATTAGATGATAGACACCAAAAAAGAACAGGAACGAGATGAACTTCATCGCGCCATCTGGGTGATAGCAGATGAATTACGTGGAGCTGTGGACGGATGGGATTTCAAGAATTATGTATTAGGAACGATGTTCTATAGATATATTTCTGAAAACCTTTGTAATTACATAAATGAGGGCGAGGCAAAGGCTGGTAATGCAGACTTTGATTTTGCTGTGATGCCTGATGAAGATGCAGAAGAGGCTAGAGAAGGTTTGGTAGAAGAAAAGGGATTCTTCATACTTCCAAGTGAGCTGTTCTGCAATGTCAGAGCAAGGGCAGCGGAAGACGAAAATCTGAATGAGACACTTGAAAACGTATTCAGGCATATAGAGGATTCAGCAAAGGGCAGTGAGGCAGAGAATGATTTTGCAGGACTCTTTGATGATTTCGATGTTAATAGTAATAAGCTTGGTTCTACTGTTGCCAAGAGAAATGAGAAACTTGTAAAGCTCCTCGATGGAGTGGGAGATATGAATCTTGGCGATGTGAAAGATCATTCTATAGATGCATTTGGCGATGCGTATGAGTATCTCATGACTATGTATGCGTCGAATGCAGGTAAATCTGGCGGTGAGTTCTTCACGCCTGCGGATGTGTCTGAACTTCTTACAAGGCTTGGAACAGTAGGCAAGACCGAAATAAATAAGGTATATGATCCTGCTTGCGGATCTGGTTCATTGCTGCTTAAGGCGGAAAAAGTTCTTGGCAGGGATGCAATCAGAAATGGATTCTACGGACAGGAAATAAATATAACTACATATAACCTGTGCCGTATAAATATGTTCCTTCATGATGTTGGATTTGATAAGTTTGATATAGCCTGCGAGGATACACTTACCAGTCCGCAACATTGGGATGATGAGCCATTTGAACTTATAGTGTCTAATCCACCGTATTCAATAAAATGGGCTGGAGACGAGAATCCACTTCTTATAAATGATCCAAGATTTTCTCCTGCGGGAGTATTGGCTCCTAAGAGCAAGGCGGATATGGCATTTATAATGCATAGTTTGGCATGGCTTGCATCAAATGGAACTGCAGCGATAGTATGCTTTCCAGGCATTATGTATCGTGGCGGCGCAGAGCAGAAGATCAGAAAATATCTTGTAGATAATAACTATGTGGATTGCATCATACAGTTGCCAAACAATCTGTTCTTTGGAACTCCAATAGCAACGTGCATTATGGTTATGAAGAAGAATAAGACAGACAATAAGACCTTATTTATAGATGCAACCAAGGAGTGTGTCAAGGTTACAAACAACAATAAACTGACACCAGAGAATATAGATAGAATTGTAGAGACATTTACAAAACGAGAGGATGTTCAGCATTTTGCGCATTTGGCTACATATGAAGAGGTATCTACAAATGACTATAATTTGTCTGTGTCAACATATGTTGAGGCTGAGGATACGAGGGAGAAGATTGACATTGTAAAGCTCAATGCTGAGATAAAAGAGATCGTTGCTCGTGAACAGGTACTTCGTGATGAAATTGATAAGATTATTGCAGAAATTGAGGAGGGTTGATATGGAAAATAGTCTGATGGAGTATCAATCTGTTATTACAGATATAAAGAATATCATAAATGCAGGGCAGCGAGAGGCGTATGGTGCTGCCAGCAAAGCGATGGTTTTGACTTATTGGAATATAGGAAAAAGAATCGTTGAGCAGGATCAGGCAGGAAAAGAGCATGCTGAGTATGGAAAAAAGATGTTAGCTGCACTGTCTGATGAATTGAAGAAGGAATATGGAAACGGATATTCTGAACGTAATCTGCGATATTTTAGGAAATTTTACCAATATTTTCCAGATGAAGAGATTTGGAACACATGTGTTCCAAATTTAAATTGGTCGCAATTCCGTAGTCTTTTGCGTGTGCCAGATGAAAATGCACGTATCTGGTATATGAACGAAGCGGCAAAAGATGGGTGGAGCAGCAGAACGCTTGATCGAAATATTGCGACACAGTACTATGATCGGCTTTTGAAGTCGCCTGAAAAAGAAAATGTGATTGCAGAGATGAAAGAGAAAACATCTGATTTTCAAAAAAGCAGCTTTGAATTACTCAAGAATCCAATCATGGCAGAGTTCTTGGGGTTTAAGAACGAAGACAGCTATCTGGAAAGTGATCTTGAGGCGGCAATCATATCGCATATACGCGACTTTCTTATGGAGATGGGAAGAGGCTTTGCCTTTGTTGCCCGTCAGCAGCATATAGTCACAGAAACAGAAGACTATTATATTGATCTTGTTTTTTATAACATTGAACTCAAATGTTATGTATTGATTGATCTGAAGATGGGAAAGATTACACATCAGGATGTGGGACAGATTGATATGTATGTGCGGATGTATGATGAATTGAAGTGCAAACCGGGGGATAACCCGACAATCGGTATCCTGCTCTGCTCAGAAACGGATGAGGATATAGCAAGATATTCGGTGTTACATGATAATGATCATCTCTTTATGTCAAAATATCTGACATGCCTGCCTACAAAAGAGCAGCTGAAGGTCGAGATAGAACGTCAGAAGGAGATTTTCTATATGCAGCACCCAGATGCAGATAAGAATGGCGGTGAGCGGGATGAGTAGATTGGACGAACTGATTGCGAAACTTTGTCCGGATGGGGTGGAGTATAAAAAATTGGGAGAGGTTGCAACTATTGTGCGTGGAGCTTCACCGAGACCGATAAAAAACTTTATAACAACCGATGCTGATGGAGTAAATTGGATTAAAATAGGGGATGTGAAACCGGGAGAAAAATATATAACATCGTCTGCGGAAAAAATCACTCTAGAAGGAGCGAAGAAATCGCGTAAAGTAAAACCTGGAGATTTTATTTTGTCCAATTCTATGAGTTTTGGCAGACCGTATATTCTGAAAATAGATGGTTGCATTCATGATGGATGGCTTGCGATAAGCGATTTTGTTGATAATTATTTACCTGACTTTTTATATCATTTATTAAATTCTAAGAATTGTCAAAATGAAATGAAGAAAAAGGCATCATTTGGCGGAGCTGTTCAGAATTTAAATGCTGATATAGTAAGAGCTCTAGTTTTGCCTGTACCCCCTCTGGAGGTACAACGTGAAATAGTCCATATTTTGGACTCTTTCACGTTACTTACAGCCGAGCTTACAGCCGAGCTTACAGCTCGGAAGAAACAGTATGAATATTATAGAAATCAGTTGCTAACTCCAAATTTTAATGTTTGTAATATGCAATTACAAGACATTGCAAAGTTTACTTATGGTTACACCGATAAAGCGAAAGATAAAGGAGATACTCGTTTTATAAGGATTACAGATATAGATGATAGTGGCAGGCTTAACCCTGCTGGCGCAAAATATATAAATTTGTCAGATGATAGTCAAAAATATTTACTTCATAAAGGAGATTTGTTACTAGCTAGAACAGGTGCAACATATGGAAAAACATTGTATTATTCGACAGATGAACCTGCTGTATATGCCTCATTTCTGATAAAAATATCATTAGATAATAGTAAAATATTAAATCGATATTATTGGCATTTTTCAAAATCGCAAATATATTGGAGTCAAGCGGAAAGGTTGGTTTCTAAGGGAGGACAGCAACAATTTAATACTAATGCTGTGGGAAGAATTGTTGTTCCAGTACCACCATTGGAAATTCAGAAAAAAATAGTTGATGTTCTTGATAACTTTGATACCATCTGTAGCGACTTGAATATAGGCCTACCAGCCGAAATTGAAGCACGCCAGAAACAATATGAATATTATCGTGATTTGCTCTTGACATTTGCTGAAACAGGTAACACCATCGTGACAGACAGACAGACAGACAGACAGACAGACAGACAGACAGACAGACAGACAGACAGAGCATAATTAAGCTTTTGCAGTATGTGTTCGGGTATGCATACGTGTATTTGGATGATATCTCTAAAAATCTTGATTCGTTTCGTAAGCCTATAACTGATGGAAAACGTGAGAAAGGCAATATACCATATTATGGTGCATCAGGGGTTGTTGATTATGTAAAAGAATCCTTATACGATGGAGAATATTTACTTGTTTCGGAAGATGGTGCAAATCTTCTGGCTAGAACTACACCGATTGCCTTTTCAGCAACCGGAAAAATATGGGTAAATAATCATGCACATGTATTAGAATTCAAAGATTATGAGACTAGGCGATATGTTGAGTATTATTTAAATTCAATAGATTTATCACAATATATTACTGGTGCAGCGCAGCCCAAGTTAAATAAAAATAATTTAAACAAAATAGGAATCCCGTTACCACAATGTGATGAAATGAAAACGATTGTTGGAGTACTTGACAAGTTTGATGCCATTTGTAGTAATTTGCAGTCAGGACTTCCAGCAGAAATAGAGAAACGCCAGAAACAATATGAATATTACAGAGACAAGCTTTTATCATTTAAGGAGTTGTGATACATGCCAAATGGTTCTAATAGAACAAAGAAACAGCATTATGTTCCACAGGTGTATCTGAGAGGTTTTGCACCACAATACTTGAAAACAGATAGTGAAAAAAACAAAAACTCAAAAACTAAATATGGTGTGTTTTACTATGACTTACAAGAAGGAACACAAAGCAAGATAGCGGTACCAACAAATTCTGTTTGCTTTGAAAATGATTTGTATGAGGTTACGGGTAAGAGTGGTGAAATAGTCTATGATAATCGGTTGGAGAATTGTTTTAGTGGACTAGAAAGCAAGTATGCAGAACTTAGGACAAATATTAAAAATAAGGCATTTATCAAAGAGAACTACAAGACAAAATGCTTTTTAACACGTGACGAGAAGCTACATTTAATGGGATATATGACAATACAACTACTCAGAACTCCGACTTTTTTGAACTTAGCATTAGAAGTAGCTAAAGAGGTGTGGAAGAATGATAAAAGTGAGGAGCAGTTAAAGAATATTGTTCGCATTCAGTGTTTATCCTTTATAGATACTTATTGTAGGAATGATGAGAAGTATGTAGATAACAATAAAAAATTTGTTGGAATAAGCGATAACCAATTTGAAATACTTGGTTCAATTATTGGACCTATGGTTGGCATGTCTTTTATGATAGGTGTTGATAATAAGTCAAGATTGATAACATCAGATAATCCAGTATACATAAGGAATTCAAATAAAGAATGTCTGATGAAAGGCGAGGTTGTTCAAAACGATGAGATTATATTTCCAATTACGGCCAGCTTATGTTTGATTATGGTTGGTGGAGAAAATAAGGACAAGCATCCAAAGAATTGTTTATTTGAGATAACGGATGAATGGAGAAAACATATATTTGAGGCGATGTGCCGTACTACAGATAGAAAGATATTTTCAAATCACAAGTTTGATAAAGATGAATTAAAAATCATAGATGGAGTACTTAATGATAAGGCAAAGGGGGATACGGAGTGTCATATTTTAACATAGTAGCGGAGACATCTGAGAATACAGTTGTTGCAGAATATGAACCGGTAAAAAGACGATCTGATAGTTATCAGAGCGAGGCAGAGTTGGAGCAGGAGTTTATAAGGATACTCTGCGAGCAGGGGTATGAATATCTGCCATTACATACCGAGCGGGATATGATAAGTAATCTTCGTGAGAGGCTGCAGGAACTCAACAATTATGAGTTCACAGATAAAGAGTGGACATATTTCTTCAATAATGATATTGCAAATCCAAACTTTAGTTTGCAGGATAAGACACGTAATATTCAGGAGGATTACAGAAAGGTTCTTAAGCGGGATGACGGTTCAACCAAGAATATTTCGCTTATTGACAAAACCAATATTCACAATAATAGGTTACAGGTTATAAATCAGTATGTGATGGGACTCCAGGATGGGGCAAAACATGATAACAGATATGATGTGACAGTTCTTGTCAATGGACTGCCACTTGTTCATGTTGAGCTTAAACGAAGGGGCGTTCAGATACGAGAGGCATTCAATCAGATCAATCGATATAAGAGAGATTCTTTCTGGGCAGGCAGTGGGCTTTTTGAGTATGTCCAGATCTTTGTAATTTCAAACGGAACAAACACCAAATATTATTCAAATAGCACGCGTGATAATGCCATAAGGGATGCTAAGGCTGGTAATACGAAACGCGGAAAAACAAGTAATAGCTTTGAATTTACTTGTTTCTGGGCGGATGCAAATAATAAAGTGATCCCAGATCTGGTTGACTTTACAAAGACTTTCTTTGCAAAGCATACGTTGCTTAACATACTCACAAAGTATTGCATATTCACATCTGAAAATATACTCATGGTAATGCGTCCGTATCAGATAACAGCGACAGAGAGAATATTGAACCGAATAGAGATAGCCAATAATTATAAAAAGTATGGAAGTGTAGCTGGCGGAGGATATATTTGGCATACCACGGGATCGGGAAAAACACTTACATCCTTTAAGACTGCAAGATTGGCGTCACAGCTTTCGTATATAGATAAGGTTTTATTTGTCGTTGACCGTAAGGATTTGGATTACCAGACTATGAAGGAGTATGACAGATTCGAGAAGGGCGCTGCAAATAGTAACAGTTCTACACGTATCCTGAAAAGACAGCTTGAGGATAATAATGCGCACATAATAATCACGACTATTCAGAAACTGGCTACATTTATCAAGAAAAATCCTGGACATGAAGTTTATGACAAGCATGTGGTTATCATATTTGATGAATGTCACAGAAGCCAGTTTGGTGATATGCATACAGCAATAGTTAAAAATTTCAGAAAATATCATCTATTTGGATTTACGGGTACGCCGATATTTTCTGTTAATTCAGGAAAAGCAAAGAATCCAGAGTTTTTTACAACTGCTCAGACATTTGGAGATCAGTTGCATGCCTACACTATAGTTGATGCCATCAATGACAATAATGTGTTGCCGTTCAGAGTTGATTATATCAAGACAATGGATGTTGATGAAGAAATCACAGATGAGATGGTATGGGATATCAACCGTGAAAAAGCTATGATGGCGCCGAAGAGAATAGAGCTGGTGACGAAGTATATATTAGATCATTTTGATCAGAAGACCTATAGGGGTGACAAGACATACATATACAATACTCTGACGAATATACAGGAGGTTGCATCCGCTGAGCGAGGTGCAGTTGAAGAAATAAAAAGGTCTCAGAGACTTAGTGGATTTAATTCTATATTTGCAGTAGCTTCTGTTCCTATGGCAAAACTGTATTATCAGGAGTTCAAACGCCAGATGGAACTTGATCCGACAAAGCATTTGCGTATTGCAACTATCTTCAGTTATGCGGCAAATGAAGAGGAAGTGGATGGCCTACTTGGTGAAGAGAATCCGGAGGATACAACGGCACTTGACCAGACTGCGAGGGACTTCTTGGATGGTGCAATAGATGACTATAATAAGATGTTCCATACAAATTATTCAACCGACGGAGATAGATTCCAGAATTATTATAAGGATGTATCGCTCAGAATGAAGAATAAGGAGATAGATTTGTTGATTGTTGTAAATATGTTCCTTACGGGATTTGACGCAACAACACTGAACACCTTATGGGTTGATAAAAATCTTAAGATGCATGGTTTGATCCAGGCATTCAGCAGGACAAATCGTATATTAAACTCTATAAAGACATTTGGAAATATCGTTTGCTTTAGAAATCTTCAGAAGAGAGTGGACAGCGCAATATCACTGTTTGGTGATAAAAATGCAGGTGGAATAGTTCTTCTCCAGAGTTTCAAAGATTATTATTACGGCTATGAGTCGGTTGATGGCGAGCATATGCCAGGATATGTAGATATGGTAGAGGAGCTTAAGGAGAAATTCTCACTTATGGATCCACAAATAATAGGTGAGCAGAATCAGAAAGCCTTTATTGCGTTATTTGGTGCATTCCTGAGAATGAGAAATCTTCTGTTGTCATTTGATGAATACAAAGGAAATGAACTTATTTCTGAACGTGATTTGCAGGATTATCTTGGACGTTATCAGGATCTGCGCGATGAATGGAGACGCAAGAGAGAGAATAATGAAAGTACAGATATAACGGACGACATTGTATTTGAGGTTGAGCTTATAAAGCAAATAGAAATCAACATAGATTATATACTCATGCTTGTAAAAAAATATCATGATACACATTGCGAGGATAAGGAAGTTCTCATAACTATTAAGCGAGCAGTTGAGGCAAGTCCAGAACTCCGCAGTAAGAAAGCACTGATAGAAAGTTTCATTGCAGGAATCAATGATGTAGAGGATGTAATGGCTGAATGGCGGGAGTTTGTTGTAGAGCAGCGTGAAAATGATCTTGCTCAGCTCATATCCGAGGAGCGCTTGAATCCAGAGAACACGAGACGCTATATAGAAAATGCATTCCGCGATGGAGAAATCAGAACAGCTGGAACTGACATAGACAAGCTTATGCCACCAGTTTCAAGATTTGGTGGAAGTGGACGTGACAAGAAGAAACAGGCGGTCATAGAAAAACTGAAACAGTTCTTTGAGAAGTATTATGGTGTCGGTGGAGCTATGAGTATAGGTGGTACGCAGAAGGTTGTGTATGGTGAGAGACGTGGCGAGATTGGTATGGTTGCGGAGGATGAATGAATAGGAGATAGCAAATGAATAAATGTAGTGTGTATGTATCTAATATGGAGTCAAAATATGAAGGACAGTATGATTTGAGAGAAGGATATCTGGAAGTGATGATATTTGATTACTATGGGGATATTGATGAATATACGCCAATAGGTTCGGAGGTTTCCTATAAGAATATTTATATAGCGGATTTATTAAATAGAAAGTTTATGTTTTCATCAAGGTTTCATAGAGTGTGTGGAAAAAACGGATTGACACAATACCAAAAATATAAAACAGATTTTTATTTAGCAACAAAAAAAGAAAATGATTTTGAGGCATTTTTTCATGACATAAATATTAATGGGGTTATTTTATATAATTCTGTATTAAACAATTTATATAATAACCCTTCAATAGTTATTAGTGAAAATGAAAAAGAGATTGTTTATAGACAAATACTTAACCCAGACAAAAAAATTATAGAAATAAACAAGAATAATATAGATTGTATAGAGTTTTTGGGAACTTGTAATAGTATCTCAAAAAATGATAACCGAAATATTACTATTGAGTCGGAGAATAAAGCTAAGATTAAGTTGAATCAACCTATAAAATGCGAAGAGGTTTTAAAATATATAAATGAGTTTGATGTAATTATGAATTCCTACTGCTTACTAGGAATACATTCTTATACTACATACATTATTACTACTGACAATAAGTGTTTTGATGTAAAGCATAAATTACTTTGTAAAGATAAGTATTGTGAAAAAGTGTTATACCAGCCGGTAAAAGTGGATTTTTTTGTATATGTTGAGAAAATGTATAAAACATTAGATTATAGGACTACAGCCAATAGAAATAAATATGTCCCCTTTGGCTTTATTTCTCCCACAACATTGGAGGAACAATTTGTTTTTTATTTTAGGTGTATTGACTTATATATGGGAGAATATTTGGAGAAAGAAACAGGAAAGTATCCAAGTAATTATGATAGGTTAAGTACTTTTGTTGATGAGAATATAGACCTATTTAGATATGATGAAGAAGTTAATATTGAAAATTTGAAAAAGGAGTTAAACAGCTTAAGAAACCAGTATATTCATGAAGGATATTATTTATGTAATAATAAATTTTCGGTTACAGAGAAAAAACGAAAATTATATGATAAAGAATTGGATTATATATGGCTGTTAAAGATGGTTAAGATATTTAAGTATGGGGTATACAAAATGTTATATACCAAAATATTAACCTGTGAAATTGACGAAGCTCAATTAAAAAATGTGTTAAAATGTTGGGTTTAATATTGATAATTATTATGCTAATGATAAGTGAATTTTATGTAGGAGATCAGATAAATGCCATTAGAATCGGGTGGAAGAGCAGATAAACAGGGAAATAGGTATGAAATATCATGTATTACATATGAGTTGTTGAAGATAGTCAGTGAAGAAAATAGTAGTGTGGTAATAGAAGCTTTAGGTGATGATGAAATTGCTACGGATATTCTTGTTACTGATAATAACGGAATAAAAATACATAAACAGTGCAAAGCCAGAAATTCAAGTATGGAGTATTGGACTGTTTCAGATTTGAATTTAAGAGGAATATTGCAAAATTGGAAGTTTCAACTTGATAGAGATTGTAATAGAAAAGTTTCATTGATGAGTGCGATAGGGTGTAGTCATATAGTTGATTTACATTTGCGAGCAATAAATACCAGTGAAAATTCAAGGGATTACATAGATTATCAAATAAAAAATTCAAGCACTGAGTTTAAAAAATCATATTATTCGTTTTGCACATATATGAAATTGGATACTTCGAATGAAATGGATTTGTATAAAAGTATAGATTATCTGAAACGGATAAATATTGAACAAATGTCAGAGTATGATCTTAATGAGTTAATAAATCAGAAAATTAGCTTTTTATTTACTACTGATCGCGAGACAGTTAGAGACGCATTAACTAGATATATTATAGATGGTGACATATGTGGTCAGAATATAACGGTTGAGGTTTTACATAAAATATTTGATAAGAAAGGGATAACATTAAGTGGGATTAATTCAGATAATATGATTTATCCACGGATAAAATTATTAAATCAAGAATACCGTGAGAGTTTTAAAACGTTAAATGGAGGCCTTATCAATCGTAAAGAATTCGCTAAATGTAAAGAGTTTATAGAAAATGAAACTTCATTTGTTATTTCGGGAGGGGCTGGATATGGCAAAAGTGGCTGTACAGAGTCGATATTGAATTATTGTGAAGAGGCCAATATTCCGCATTTAGCGATAAAACTTGATAGAAAAATGCCAAGAGAGAATAGTAAAGAATGGGCAAAAAAATTGGGATTACCTTGTACGGTAGAGTATTCTCTTCATCGGATATCATTAGAAAGCAAAGCTGTTTTAATTTTTGATCAATTGGATTCTTTGAGATGGACTCAGTCAAATTCTGCTGAACCATTATCAATATGTATTGAAATAATAAAACAGATAAAAATTCTTAATGCTAATAGAAAACATAAAATAGTAACAGTATTTGTATGTAGAGATTTTGATTTGAAAAATGATAATAATATCAAGAATTTGTTTGAAAATGAAGATGGCAATTCAGAAAAATGGGAACAAGTATGTATTGGAAATATAGATGATGAGACGGTACAAAATATAGTTGGAGAAAAATATATTTTTTTGGATAAGAAGCTGAGAAATATATTGCGCATACCAAGTAATCTTTTTATCTGGCAACATTTGGATACGGATAATATATGTAAAAAATGTAATACAACATATAATTTGATAGATGAATGGTATAAACAGATTCTTAATAACGCAAACAATTCAGGGCTTGAAGATAAGAATATAACAGAAACATTAGAGAGCATTATAAGTGTCCTAGATAGAAATGGGGAAAGTTATATTCCAAAAGCAGTACTAAATGTTAGTCAAATAGGTTTGTCATATTTAGAGCATTCTGATTTAGTTGTTGTAAATGGGAACAAAATTGGATTTGTTCATCAATCTATCTTGGATTTTTTTATTTCCAAAAAAATGATAAAAGATTTTTATATTAATAATAATATTGAGCAGATAATAGGGGATAAAAGTAAACAGACTCCTGTTAGAAGATATCAAGTGCAGATGTTTCTACAATACTGGTTGGAATATGATTCTTCAGTATTCTTAGATGCAGGGGAAGAAATGTTGAAATCTTCAGAAGTACGATATTATGTAAAGTATGTCTTTTTTGAGTTATTAGGACAGGTATCAGAAACGGATGAGGTAATAGAAGAATATGTTATAAAAAACTGCATGGATTCCACGAAAAGAAATACGTTGATAGATAATGTTATTTTGATATGTACCCTCTTTACTGGACAACCAGTAAGGAGGGTATTTTTATGCGTTAT
>OKTO01000581.1_pt1 | contig 12493 bp, 8 predicted proteins | sample 1606101 | NCBI WGS metagenome assembly OKTO01 (sample SAMEA3879513, study PRJEB24766) | human gut metagenome | biome: human-associated habitat; feature: feces | place: USA | collected 1985/1987
CCGCGAAAACCGTCGCCGCCGGGTCGCTGTAGGTGCGCCACTTGGCAAGGATCTTGCCCGCCAGATCACAGAGGTGATCCTTGTTCTGAGAATTCAGGCGAAGCACCGTCATCGGGTATCTCACCACGCAGCAGTCCACGTCGTCAAAGCCGGGAACCTCGAAGCCAAACTCCTTCTCCGCCTTTTCCATGGGGAATGTGTGGTGGCCGCCCTGAAAATGTTCGTGGGACAATATGCTGCCGCCCACAATGGGCAGGTCCGCGTTCGACCCAAGGAAATAGTGGGGGAACTGCTCCACAAAGGAAAACAGCTTATCAAACACTCCCCGGTCAATGACCATGGGCGTGTGCCGGGCGTTCATGACGATGCAGTGCTCATTATAATAAACGTAGGGCGAATACTGGAAGCCCCATAGCTGGCCGTTCACCATTACCGGCATGACCCGCAGATTCTGCCGCGCCGGGTGGGAAATGGTTCCCGCATAGCCCACGTTTTCGGGGCAGAGCAGACACTTGGGGTAACCGGACGCCTTTTTCAGCTTCGCCGCCGCGATGTCCCGGGGGTCTTTCTCGGGCTTGGACAGGTTGATGGAGATCTCCAGCTTCCCGTATTTGGTCTCCGCCGTCCAGCGCTCGTCCTTCGCGATGCGGTCGCGGCGGATGTAGTTGCAGTCCTGACTGAGGGTGTAGAAGTAGTCCGTCGCCGCCTTGGGGGACTGGGTATAGCGCGACCGGAATTCCCGCACCACCTCCGACGGGCGGGGCGTCAGGAAGCCCATGAGCTTCGTGTCGAACAGGTCGCGTTCGGCGATGGTATCCGCGATCATCCCCTGCTGGGCGGCGTAATCGCACAGCAGATTCAGGCACTCCGGGAAATCAAAGCGCTGCTCCTGCTTTTCGTAACTCTCCAACCGCAGTTCAGAAAGAAGGGTATTCCGTGCGAACGTCTCGTCCAGCGGGTGGAGAAGGCCGCAGTTTTTCGCGTAATCCAGCAGCGCATCCAGCGCCGCCCAAACAGTTTCAGTCGTCATAGCCATGGGGATGCTCCTTGTGCCAGTTCCATGCGGAACCAATGATGGTCTCAATATCGTCATATTTCGGCTTCCAGCCAAGCACGGTCTTCGCCTTTTCGCTGGACGCCACCAGCTGCGCCGGGTCGCCCGCGCGGCGGGGGGCCATCTCGCACTTGATGGGCTTGCCCACGACCTTTTCCGCCGTGTCGATGATCTCCTTCACCGTGAAGCCCACGCCGTTGCCCAAATTGAAGACGTTGTTTTCCCCGCCGTTCATCAGGTACTCTGCCGCCAGAATGTGGGCGGAAGCAAGGTCAGTGACGTGGATGTAATCCCGGACGCAGGTGCCGTCCCGGGTGGGATAGTCGTCGCCGTAAATCGACACATGATCCCGCCGTCCGTTGGGAACCTGCAAAATAATGGGGATCAGGTGGGTCTCCGGGTCATGCGCCTCGCCGATCCTGCCGGACATATGCGCGCCGCAGGCGTTGAAGTAGCGCAGCGCCACAAACCGGATGCCGTGGGCAACGGACGCCCAGTAGAACATCCGCTCCATGGAGAGCTTCGTCTCGCCGTAGCAGTTCGTCGGGTGGGTGGGGTCGGTCTCCAGAATCGGCACATGCTCCGGCTCGCCGTAGGTCGCCGCCGTGGAGGAAAAGACGATGTACTTTACCCCATGCTCGATCATGGATTGCAGCATCGTCCGGGTGCCGCCCAGATTGTTATCGTAGTATTTCAGGGGATTGACCATGCTCTCGCCCACCTGAGAATTCGCCGCGAAGTGGATGACCGCGTCGATCTTCTCGGAGGAAAACACATGGTCGCAGAATTCCTTACTGCGGATATCGCCCTGATAAAATCTGGCCTTCGGATGCACCGCCTTGCGAAAACCGGTTTCCAGATTATCGGCCACGACCACGTCGTAGCCGTTGTCAATGAGTTCATACACGGTGTGGCTGCCAATGTAGCCCGCGCCGCCAAGTACCAGAATCGTTTTCATTTATACTGCCTCTTTTCTCCACAATAGCGGCAGATGACCTTCATCTGCCGCTATTGTAATACATGGTTTACTTCTTGGCAAGATATTTCCGCATATCCAGCGAGCAGGCCGCCAGAATAATGCCGCCCTTGATGATGTACTGCATGGAGGGGTCGATGCCCAGCATGGACAGTGCAACGAAGATGATACGCAGCACGAACACGCCCAGCACAATGCCGCTGATCTTGCCGGTGCCGCCTACGAAGGAAACACCGCCGATGACGCAGGCCGCGATGGCGTCGCACTCGTAGTTAAGGCCCGCCGACTGGGTGATGGAGCTGATGCGGGCGCCCTCAATGAAGCCCGTAACGCCGTACATCGCACCGGCGAGGGTGTGGACCATTACGGTCGTCCAGAACACGTTGACGCCGGAGACCTTGGCCGCGTCGGCGTTGGAGCCGACGGCGAACATGTTCTTGCCGAAGGCGGTCTTGTTCCAGATGAACCACATCAGCGCCACAAAAATCACGGCGTACAGCACGTACCACGGAATGGAGATCTTCGCACCGGAGCCGGTGGTGAACTGGATCATGGGTGCGGAGACCACGCTCTTATACTCCTGAGACAGGCCGGAAACGGGCTGGCCGTTGTTGCCGTTGAGCATGAAGAAGATCAGGATCAGGCCGTAAGTAATGAGCTGGGTGGCCAGCGTCACGATGAAGGGGTGCAGGCTGAACTTGGCTACGAAGAAGCCGTTCACCATACCGATCAGCGCGCCGATGGCGACGACAATGAGAACCGTCAGCAGAATCCAACCCGGGGTAATGGCCGGGAGGTTGGAGAAAAGTTTCCGGGAGATGGTGCGATCCTGCAGCAGTGCGCCCGCGACGGCTGCGGTCAGGCCGACCACACGTCCGCCGGACAGGTCGGTACCGGTCAGGACGATACAGCCCGCGATGCCCAGCGCCATGGGCAATGACGCCGCCACAAGGGAAACGATGTTCGCGATGGAACCCGCGGACAGGAAGTTCTTATTCTTGATTGCCGTATAGACGATGAAGATCACCATCAGAATATACAGCGCGTTATTCAGAATGCCGTCCGACCAGAACCGGCGGCGATCCGCCTTGTCTAGCCTCTGGTATTCTTCACTCTTTCTCTGAAGCTGTTTGACTGGATTTGCCATACCGCTGCCTCCTTATACATACTTCGCCGCAAGACGCATGATGTCTTCCTGCGTTGCTGTTTTTGCATCGACTTCACCGGCCAGCCGTCCGCCGGACATGACGAGAATCCGGTCGCACACGCCCAGCAGCTCGGGCATTTCGGACGAAACCATGATGACCGTCTTGCCTTTGTTCGCCAGATCGAGGATCAGCTGGTAAATCTCGTATTTCGCGCCGACGTCGATGCCGCGTGTCGGCTCGTCAAGCAGCAGCACGTCCGGCTCGGTGAGCAGCCAGCGGCCGATGATGACCTTCTGCTGGTTGCCGCCGGACAGGCTGCGGATCTTTGTCTCCTGGGTAGGCGTCTTGGTGTGCATGGCGTCGATGGACCACTGGGTGTCCTTCTTCATGGACTTGTCGCTGAGGACAAAGCCCGCCCGCTTGTGCCTGTCCAGACTGGAAATGACGGAATTCTCCCGGATGTCCAGGATTCCGAAAATACCCGTCGCCCGGCGCTCCTCAGTGAGCAGGGCAAAGTTGTTCTTGATGGACTGCCGGGGATTCAGATTCTTGCACTCCTTGCCGTCCAGCAGAATGCGGCCGCTCTTGCGGGTGGCGACGCCGAACATGGTTTCCAGCGTCTCCGTCCGGCCGCTGCCGTCCAGACCCGCGAGACCCACGATCTCGCCCCGCCGGGCGGTGAAGGAAACGTCCCGCAGGTTATTGTACAGTCCCGTCAGGTGCTCCACTTCCAGATAGACCTCGCCGGGCTTATTCGTCTTCGGCGGGAACTGGTTGCCAAGCTCGCGGCCGACCATGAGGCGGATGATGTCGTTCATCTCCAGCTCGGATGCCGGACGGGTCGCTACCAGCTGGCCGTCGCGCATGACGGTGATCTCGTCGGAGATGCGCTTGATCTCCGCCATTTTATGGGAAATATAGATGATGCCCATGCCGCGGTCCCGGAGCATGTTGATGATCCTGAACAGATGCTCAACCTCTTCCTCGGTCAGAGAGGACGTGGGTTCATCAAATACGATGACTTTCGAGTGATAGGAGACAGCCTTTGCGATCTCCACCATTTGACGCTGGGAAACCGGCATCGTGCCCATGACCCGGTGGGGGTCTACGTCGATGCCGAGCTCTTCAAAAATCGCTTTGGTATCGCGAAGCATCTTGTGCTCGTCCACAATAAAGCCCGCGATCTTGGGATAGCGCCCGAGCCACAGGTTGTCCATGACAGTCCGCTTGAGCGCCTGATTCAGCTCCTGGTGAACCATGGCGACACCGTTGTTCAGCGCCTCCTTGGAGCTGGTGAAATTGACCTCGCGGCCTTCCAGATAAATATGGCCGCTGTCCTTGCTGTAAATGCCGAACAGGCATTTCATCAGCGTGGATTTGCCGGCGCCGTTCTCGCCCATCAGCGCGTGTACGGTGCCTGCCTTGACTTCCAGGCTGACATGATCCAGCGCTTTTACGCCGGGAAAGGTTTTTGTGATATCCGTCATCCGGAGCAGTACGGTTTGCTCCACCTGGATTCCCCTCCTTTTTCGCTAGCATACTTAGCTGTGAAGGGCAGCCGCCGACACAGCAGCGGCTGCCCTTTTTGGGTTTATAACTTACTTGGTGTAGGCAGCGTAGGCGACGAACAGCTTGTTGGCAATGCCGTCGGCGATGGAGTACATCTCGGCGTTGGTGCCGGCGGTGGCGGCGACGGCATCAGCCATGGCGGTGCCTTCACCGGTAGCCTTGACGACGGAGGCGATGGCAACGGCCATGCCCTCGGCATCCTGCTTGACGGTACCGGTCATCTTGCCGGCAGCGATCAGTTCCTTGGCAGCGTCGGTAGCGTCAACGCCGAACACGGGGATGGTGGTCGCGCCCTCGGCGCCGGTGTTGTAGCCGGCAGCTTCCAGAGCGGAGATAGCGCCTTCAGCCATGTTGTCGTTGTTGCAGATGATCAGCTCGATCATGTTGCCGTTGGCCTCGTTGTACTGGGACAGGTTGGTGTTCATGTAGTCCAGAGCAGCCTGTGCGCTCCAGGCGCCGCCCAGATCCACCTGATACTTGGAGGCGTTGGAAGCGTCGAAGTACTCCAGAGCGGGCTTGCCGGCAGCGGTCAGGACAGCGTCGGCATCCTCAACACCGAACTGGGTGCGGTAGATGGCCTCAACGTTGGCCTCGTCGCCCTTGAACATGGCATAGGAGATCTTGCCATCGCCGTTCAGGTCAACAGCATCCCAGTTGGCCAGCAGGTACTCGCCGACCATCTTGCCCTGCAGGTGACCGGCTTCGGGAGCGTCGGTGCCGATGAAGCAGATGTTGGTGTTGGCGTTCAGGACGGTGCCTTCCTCGCCGTCAGCCTCGATGGCGCGGTTGAAGAAGATAACGGGGGTGCCGTTTGCCAGGGAGATGATCTCGTTGGCAACGTCGGGGGAGCCGGAAGTGACCATGTTGACGACCAGCAGGTTGTAGCCGTCGGTGACAGCGGTCTGGATCTGCTCGTTCTGGGTGGTCTGGTTGTTGTTGCCGTCGAAGTTGTTGTAGGTAACGCCCAGACTGTCCAGCTGTGCGTCCAGAGCGGTGCGGACGCTGGAAATGTAGGTGTCGGCGAAGGTGTAGTAGAACACGCCGACCTTCAGCTCGGAAGCTTCGACCTGAGCCTCGGTCTCGTTCCCTGCGGGAGCGGGGGTGGTAGCGGCGTTAGTGCTGGGGGTGGTGGTCTTGGAGCCGCAGGCGGCCATGGCGACTACCATGACAAGCGCGAGCAGCAATGCAAGTGCCTTTTTCATTGCTTTTTTCCTCCATAAATTTCATTTTTTGGTTTCGCCGGGTTGGCTTCACCGTGACTATATTGTATCAGATACGGATTTTTTTCACAGTCATTTTTCCTCGCGGATTTTCTCAAAAAATTTTGCCGCCTCCAAAAAACGCGCCGTGTTTTTGTGCAAAAAGCCCTAAGAAACGGTAAAAATTGCAAGTACGCCGATCAACCGAAAGAAAACATGGCCTTCTGGCTCTCCATGGTAAACATATTTTCTTTGGTGACGATGGTGGTCGCGGTGTCGATGAGCGCCGTGGAATCGAATTTTTCCCCCTGCAAAACCTGCCACGCCTTTTCTACGCCCAGATACCCCATGGCGTAGGAATTCTGCACCACCAGGGCGGCCACCGCCCCGGTCTGCAGCAGCTCGATGCAGTTGACGTTGCTGTCGAAGGACACGGCGTGTACCTGACCCGTCAGCCCCAGGGAGTCCACCGCCTGGGCAACGCCCACGGCCAGCGGCTCGTTGAAGCCGATCAGCACGTTGATCTCCGGATGCTCCCGCAGCAGCTTCTCCGCCGCCAGACGGGCTTCCAGGGCATCGGTGGAAACATTGACGGCGTAAATGCCCTTGACCCGGCTGTCCCCAAGCAGCACCTCCCGGAAGCCCTGCTCCCGCTCCCGGCAGTTCTGGGTCTCGGCGTAGGCGTTGACAATGCCCACAACGATTTTTTCCTGCGCCGTTTTCAGCGCGGCCTCCCCGCTCATGCGCCCGGCCGCCACATTGTCCGTCCCGATGCGCACGGAAACGCCTTTGGAATCCACGTCGCTGTCGATGACCACCACCCGGACGCCTGCGGCTACGGCTTCGTCGATGGCGGCGGCGTTTTCCGTGTAGCTGATGGCGGAGAAGACGATGGCATCCGCCCCGTCGGCCACGGCCTGCCGGATGTAGTCGTTCTGTACTTCAAAGTCCTCCTCCGTGTCCGGGGCAAGGATGGTCAACTGCACGTTATATTCGGATTTCGCGGCGTTCGCCCCGGAAAAAACCGCTTTCCAGAACTCCGTGGTGGAGGATTTGGCGATCAGATAGATATTGTACGACCCGCCGCTCTGATGTGTACCGGCGCAGCCGGAAAGGCACACCAGCAGCGCCAGGAAAACAGCGATCCACTTAATGCTTTTCATGCTCCGCCTCCTCCCGCACCTTCGGCATACGCACCGTTACCTTCGTCCCCTCGTCCGGGACGCTTTCGATGGTGATGCCGTAGGCGTCGCCGAACCAGATTTTCAGCCGGTCGTTGACATTCTTGATGCCGATGCCGGACTTTCCGTCGGGCTTGCGGCGGAAAATTTCCTCGATCTGCTCCGGTTCCATGCCCACGCCGTTGTCCTCCACCGTGAAGAGAACATCCTCCCCCTCGGCGCGGACGCGAATTTCAATATGTCCCTCGTCCACCAGACCGTTGACGCCGTGGTAGATGGCGTTTTCGATGATGGGCTGGAGGGTGATCTTATTGCACAGGTACTCCGTGCAGTCTTCCTCCACGTCGAAATGGTAGGAGAACTGCTCCTTGTAGCGCACGCTCTGGATTTGCAGATAGCTCTGGGCGTGCTGCACCTCGCTGCGGATGGGGATCAGCTCGTGGCCCTTGCTGATGCTGATGCGGAACAGCCGCGCCAGCGCGTTGACCATCACCACGGCTTCCGCGTTCTTCCCCTGCTCACACATCCAGGAAATGGAATCCAGGGTATTATACAGGAAGTGGGGGTTGATCTGCGCCTGTAAGGCTTTCAGCTCCGTCTTGCGCAGGTTGACTTCCTCACTGCGCACCGTGGCCATGAGCTTCTGAATCTTTTTGACCATGTGGTCAAAGGACGCCGACAGGTTCTCCACCTCCCGGACGCCGGTGACGGGTTCATAGGAAAAGCCCTCGCCGGTTTTCTCAAAGCTCTGCATGGCGACGATCAGATCGTGAATGGGACTGGACAACACCCGGGAAAGCATCAGGCTCAGCAGCACCGCCGCAGCCAGAATAAACAGTGCGCCGATGAAGGTAATGCGCATGATCTCCCGCAGGGCGTCGGTAATCAGCTCCTGAAACGAGCTGACGCCTACGACCCGCCAGATGCCGTTTTCCAGCGTCTGGACGGTGTAGATGGTGCTCCCCTCCACGTGCGTCCCGTCCGGGAGAGAGGCCGTCAGGTCGGTATTCTCGCTTTTCAGCTCGGAATAGATGAGCTGCTGCTGGGGGTGGTAAACGAGGTTTCCCTCCGTGTCCTCAAGGAAGCAGTAGCCCCGCTGGCCGATGCCCACGCCGCTGATATAGGTGGAAATATTGGAGCAGCTCACGTCCACGGCGATGTACCGCTCCCCCTCCCGGGTAAGGGACGGGCGGATGATGGTCACGACCCATGGGTAATCCTCCGCGAAAATCGACATGACGTGGGGCGCGGATATATAGCCGCCCTCATAAAGTTCCCGCTTGTCCGGGTCAAAGGAAAGGTTTTGCAGAATATCCTCCCGCAGACGGCGGCCAAGGCTGTAGCAGTTGCGCATTTCCCCCTCCGCGTCGTAGGTGGTGACGGCCACCACGTCGGCGCGGATTTCCAGAAACGCCTCGAACCGGGCTTCCCGTTCCTCCGCGGGCAGCTCCAAGTAGCCGGTCAGCAGCGTTACCGCGTCGTTCATGTCCTCCAGGTATTCGTTCATGGTGCTGCCGGCCTGGGCGATGGCCTGACGGCTGGTGGTCTCGGCGTTGCGCAGCAGCGTCTGACGGTAGGTCTGCATAAAGACCAGATTGGCGCACAGCAGCACGCTCACCGCGACCGCCGTGAGCGTGAGCGCCATGATAAGATTCATGCTGAGACCCTTTTTCTTCATGCGTTGGCCTCTTTCTGCTCCTGACGCATCCGCGCCGGGGATTTTCCGTAGTATTTTTTGAAGCAGTAGCCGAAATAGCTCTGGTCGGCGTAGCCGCAGCGGCGGGACACCTCGGCAATGCGGCTGCTGCCGCTCCACAGCAGCTTCAGCGCCACGTCCATCCGTTTTTGGATCAGCAGGTTCATGAAGGTGTCGCCGTAAAATTTCTTGATGTTCGCACCTAAGTAGTTCGCGCTGATGTGCAGCCGCTCGCTGACGGATTGCAGCGACAGCTCCTCGTCCATGTATTCCTTCTCGATGATCTTCAGCGCCCGGGCGCAGAGCATGGCCATGTCGTCCCAGCCCCCGGCGGCGTACAGTCCGCCGCCTCTGCGGGCGATTTTCAGGGCTTCCATGGCTTCTAAGTAAGCGGCGTGTCCCTCGCCGAGAGAGGCGTACTCCTTGCTTAAGCCTGCCAGCGCCTCGGCGCCCCATGCCCGGCGGGTAGCCTGCCGCAGCTCGTCCAATGACGCATACAGCCGCCCGAACCCGTTGCCGGAGGCCAGCAGAAGCACCGTCCGGTCGCCGCTGGAAAATCCGCAGCAGGAAAACGCCCGGGAGAAAATCCGCTCCGCCATGGGAAGCAGCTCCGGGTGCGCCCCGTCGGGCAGGCTGAACGCCGCCACCACGATATGCTCGTCCCCCCGGATTTCCATTCCGGCGCTTCGCAGGGATTCCGCCGCGGCGGACGGCTCCGGACGGGCGTACTCGTCCAAAAGCATCGTGGCCGTGACCATCCGCAGCGCCTCCGCGCCGCCCTGGGGGCGGGTCAGGCTGGCAAGGCGCTTTTCGATTTTGTCGTGGATTTTCCGCAGCTCCTCCGTCAGCTCCGCCATGCTGATGGGCTTGAGAAGGTAGGCCACGATCTCGTCCTCGATGCCGGCCTTGGCGTACTCAAAATCGTCGTAACCGCTTAAGAACGCCACTTGCAGCAGCGGCTGGACGGCCTTCGCCTGTCTGGTGAGCGCCGTCCCGGAAATAAACGGCATCCGGATATCCGTCAGCAGGAAATCCGGCTGAAGCGCTTCCACCAGCTGCAGCGCGTCCAGCCCGTTCCCGGCGCGACCCACAAGGCGGAAGCCCAGGGATTCCCAGTCGATCAGCTGGCAGACGGCACCCAGCAGCTCCGGCTCATCGTCCGCCACCAGAACGGTCAACACCTGATGCTTTTCCATGCTCAGCCCTCCATTCGCATTGTTGATTTGATTATAAAAGATTTCCCGAAAAAACACAAGCCCGGAATGTTACATTTTCACATTCCGGGCTTGCCCCTTGATTTGGTTTTTGGTTATTTTACAAAGGTCTATACAGCGAACTCCTGCCACTGAATATCGGTTTTGCCTTCGCCGTCTCCTGCCTGTCTTGTCTCCCACTGATAGGTAAGCCAGTTCCAGTGCAGCTTTGCCCAGCCGTCATTGTCTCCGCCGCCGGAATAGGAAAAGCTTCCATCTTCCTTGATATTCGACAGCTGCCGGTGGTAGAATCCCGTGCCGTCCACCATGGAGAATTTGCTGACGTACTTCATAACAATACACATGACCTGACTGTTTTCCCCGTATTGGAAGTCAACGACTGCCTCCCGGACGCCGTCTCCATCCATATCGACAAAGGCGTACCGGGTGACAGAGACGTCGAAGCCCAGCTCCTCACCGGCCTTCTGGCAATATTCCTCCAATGTACAATCGAGGTATTCCTCGGAGAAGAACGTTCTCTGATTCTGAATCACTTCCAGAAGGATGCCTTCTTCCTCCTCCCGGACGCCCTGGACGTTCTCCGGGAGGGGATTCTGGGGCACGCCCACCCGGACGTAGGATTCCCGAATCCGATTGTATTCCGCCTCGGTGATCTCCGTCCACATCAGGCCGGACGCGCCGCCGGATTCGCTCCAATAGAATTTCCCGTCCGCGCTCTCCATGACGGTCTCCGCCATCGTAAGCTGCTTGTCCTGCACCCGGTAATATTCGTTCAGCTGGACGCCCTGCAAATCGCCGCAGTCCTTTTCCAGAAGGTTCCCCTCGCACAGGTAAAGTCCCACGGTGGGGTCGTCCTCCGGATAGCTGCCGCCGCCATACACGCACTGCGTCTGCCCATCGACCTGCACCACGACCTCGTAAAGGAAGCCGTAGCGCGTGCTCCAGATGAGCATTTCCTCCCCGCCGTCGCCGTCCAGGTCCACATATTTGGGGCTGAAATCTCCGATGCTGCCCTCCGAGCCGGGAGAGCCGGGAAGCCAGCTGGCATAATATGCCGCATATGCCGCCCGTTCGGGGGAATCCACCGCCGTTTGGTCAGGGGCGGCGGTTTCCGGCTGGGTGGGCTCTGCCGTTGTCTCCACGGGAATACGTTTCGACGGAGCGAAGTACTGTGCCATGGTGGGCTTCGGTGCGGTTGTCCTGCTGCAAGCGGAAAGAAGCAGCAGCATTACCGCCAGCATGAGACATAGTTTCTTTTTCAACGGTCTTCCCTTTCTTTAGTTCAGCACAATGGGCGCTTCCTCCACGACTTCCTCCGTCAGGCAGTCGTGCTCCCGCATCCACTCCAGCGTATGCGCGGAGTCGGCAAAGACGGACAGGTACGCGCCGGTGGCATACACATCGTTCTCCCCCCAGAGGGATATTGTCAGGGACTTTGTCTTGTAATATTCCTCGTTGTACTTGTCGTAGTCCCAGAAATATCCCAGATGGTAAGCACTTCTCTGGGTCATGGTGCGCTCGTCGCAGTCGGCCTTGACGGCGGCCAGCAGAGACTCCACCAGCTCCGGCGTGATCTGGTGAGTCATGTCTCCGATGTTCATGGAGGTGATATCCTCCGGGTTAAAGCCATCCTGATAGCCGTACTGTGCCTGCTTCCATACCTGTTCCCAGCGGCTTGCGTACTCTTTTACGATCTTGCCCTCGTCCAGATTTGCCCAGATGTTGTAGTTACGGGTCATGGTGCATCCGTTTTTCAGCTTATAATAAATGGTGATGTCATCTGTGGTCAGCATCGGCCCGTCGGCGTTGTAGCCGCCCTCGCCGTAGACGAAGCCGCCCTCCGGCATGACCGGGTGCTTTTCCTTTTCCTCCCGGTGCAGGATGTAGGCCAGCGGGTAGTCGCCGTAGCTCTCGATGCGGTCTTCCAAAGCCATAGCGTGGAGGGTGGTGATTCTCCGGATGTCTTCCTCGCTTGTCAGCTCCAGGCCGTCAAAATTCAGAGTCACGGAGCTAACGTCCTCCACATCCGGAATGCGATCCTCAATGCCCAGCACGTCAAAGCGGGTAGCAACCAGGCTCACGGCGACCATGGCGGTCAGAATCCCCAGGCCGACCCAGCTGCGCAGCTGGAACACCCGGGTGGTGCGCTTCAGAAGCAATTTTGCGCCGAACCAACCGGCGGCGCCGCCGCAGAACAGGAGCAGATACATCATGGACATGCCGGCGCCAATTTTGGATGCAAAGAAGGATTCCACGCCCATAACGACCAGCGTACCGGCCACCACGGCGCAGACCAGATGAAACAGCGGCTGCAAAACGGGGAATGCAATGGCGTCCCCGGCGCATTCCAGATTCCGCTTCCGGTACAGGAGCAATCCCACGATGGCAAAGACGATGCCCACCGCCGCGTAGATCAGCAGGGACGTGAATTTCCCCTGATCGACGCTGAACGCCGC
>OKTO01000582.1_pt1 | contig 12491 bp, 10 predicted proteins | sample 1606101 | NCBI WGS metagenome assembly OKTO01 (sample SAMEA3879513, study PRJEB24766) | human gut metagenome | biome: human-associated habitat; feature: feces | place: USA | collected 1985/1987
TGCAGGCCGTTAAGGACTATCGGGACAGCCGCGCCATGCTCCGAAAGCTGAAAAGGGAAATGACCGTCGGGGAAGCACTGAGCAAAGATGCAGCGGCCTTGATGAAGAAGCGAATCCTTGATAATCAGGCCATGCTGAGCGAGGCACGGAGCTTTATCCTTTCAGACAACTTTTCCTTATATTCCGGGCTGGACGGTATCGCCCTGCTGCAAAGATTGGAGTGTGAAAAACGATGAGAAGAGGCGTTGTATTCATGACGCGCGCTGCGGAGCTTGAGCGGAAAATCAACACAGCTATGCGTAAGCAAGAACTGTGCAAGGGCATGGCGCAGCGTATTACTCCCTCGCTGAGCAGCGACCGCGTTTCCCACACGAGGAACATCACGGCCAGCGAAGACGCAATCATCCGACTCATGGAGGCAGAGAATGAAATCGAGCGCTTAACCTCTCAATATGAAGAGATTGTCTGCGAAATCTCCGCCGTACTCTCTTCAATGGAGAATCCTCTTGATGAGAAGCTGCTTGCCGACCACTATTTGAAGCATGTGTCTTTCGAGACTATGGCTGCCAAAGAACATGTTACGAAGGATTGCGTGTATAAGCGGCACAGCCGTGCGCTGGATGAGCTTGAAACGCTGCTGGTTCCCTGAAAAGTTTCCGCCGTTGTCCACAGATGTCCAATAAGTTATACACAATGTCCACAAAAGCTGTGGTAATATAGTAGCGTCGAAATGAAGGCATGAGGGCGTCGGCGGAGCAATCCGTCGGCGCTCTTTCTATGCAGCAAGGAGGTAGATCATGAATAGCGCATCCATCATCGGGATCGTCAATCAGAAAGGCGGTACCGGTAAGACAACAACTTGCGTCAACCTCGGCATTGATCTGGTTCACGAAGGGAAAAGGGTTCTCATAGCAGACTGCGACCCCCAGGGCAGCCTGACCATCAGCCTGGGGTATCCTCAGCCGGATTCCCTCCCTGTCACGCTGGCCGATCTCATGGGCAATGTGCTCAGCGCCATCCCCATTCATCCCGGCGACGGTGTTCTGCACCATGAGGAGGGCGTGGACATTCTGCCAGCCAACATTGCCCTGGCCGGTATGGAGGTTTCCCTGGTCAATGCCATGAGCCGTGAGACCACGCTCAAACAGGTGCTGGCAAACTACAGCAAGGATTACGATCATATTCTGCTGGATTGCAGCCCTTCTCTGGGGATGCTGACCATCAATGCGCTGACCGCCGCAGACCGCATTGTCATCCCTGTCCAGGCCCAGTACCTCTCCGCCAAAGGCGTCGAACAGCTTTTGGGCACCGTCGCCCGTGTCAAGCGCAATATCAATCACAAGCTGAAAATCGACGGCGTGCTGCTCACGATGGTGGACAGCAGAACGAACAACAGCAAAGAGATTGCGTCGCTCCTGCGCAGCACCTATGGGCCGAAGATCAAGGTATTTGACACGGAAATTCCCCGTTCCGTGCGCGCGGCGGAGATCAGTGCCGAGGGCAAGAGCATCTTTGAACATGATCCCGGCGGCAAGGTTGCGGCTGCTTACCACGCGCTGACAAAGGAGGTGCTGCATCTTGAAGAACAGCGGCAGAAACATAAGTCTGACCTCCTACGATGATCTCTTTTCCACCGAGGAAATCAGACGTGGTGAATCTCATGAGCAGATTCAGCGAATCCCGCTCAGCGAGTTGCATCCGTTCAAAGATCACCCCTTCCGCGTTGTGGACGACGACCGCATGATGGAGACTGTGGAGAGTGTCAAGGAATACGGCGTATTGGTTCCCGCGATTGCGCGTCCGTTGGAGGATGGCGGCTATGAAATCATCGCCGGACACCGGCGAAAACGTGCCTGTGAGCTTGCGGGTATGGATGAAATGCCGGTTATCGTCAGAAATCTTGATGATGATGAATCCGTCATCATCATGGTGGATAGCAATCTCCAGCGAGAAAATATTCTGCCGAGCGAACGCGCGAAAGCCTATCAGATGAAGCTGGAAGCCATAAAAAGAAAGGCTGGCAGACCATCCCGAGAAAATTCGTCGCAAGTTGCGACGAATTTTCGTGCTGATGAAGTTGTCGGAGCCGAAGCCGGTATGAGCAAGGATTCTGTTCGCCGCTTCATCCGCCTCAATAACCTTGAGCTGCCCCTGCGCGATAAGGTGGATAGCGGCGAGCTGGCCTTCACCCCTGCCGTCGAGCTGTCCTATCTGAAACCGGAAGAGCAGCAATGGCTGCAAACCGCCCTGGAGGTCACGCAGCAAACGCCGTCCCTGTCCCAGGCGCAGCGAATCAAAAAGGAGAGCAAGGAAGGGACGCTTTCGGAGCAAGGCATGATAAAAATCATGTCAGAGGAAAAGAAGCCCCTGTACGACTCCGTAACGCTGAGCCACGATACGCTGAAAAAGTATTTTCCCAAGTCCTACACAGCCAAACAGATGGAAAAAGTCATCATCAAGCTGCTGGACAACTGGCTGAGGAATCGCCAGCGGGTACAGGAACGATAAGCACACACCGATGCGGATGTGTGCTTTTTGATTGGAGTGATCATGTGCAGAAAAGAATGAAATTCCTGCCCTCCGTCGCACTTGCGGCCATGTTCGTCTGCGGCGTGGCCGCGCTGGGGATGCCGCTTGTTTCGGAGCTGGTTTCTTACAGAGCCGATGCAGGCGAATATGCGGTAATGGCCGAACAGCTTCGACCTTCTGCCCCAACACTAATGCCAGTCGTTCCGTTGCCCACGCCGACAGACGGAGTGGCGCAGTCTGCAATAAGCATCCCGCCCCAGGACGTTCTTGCAACATCTGATCCAAATGAACCTACGGCTTCGCCAGAGCCATTCTGCGAACCGACGGAATTGCCTCCGGCGCAAACCCAACCGTCCCCTTCATCGGAAGAAACCCCTCTGCTCCGTTCCGGTATTGATCTGGATGCCTGTCTGACGCAGAACAGGGATTTTGCCGCCTGGCTCACGATTCCCGGAACCATGATTGATTACCCTGTTGTCCGTTCTGACGATACGGCGTACTATCTGCACCACCTGTTCACGGGCAAGAAAAGCAAGCTGGGCTGCCTGTTCTCGCTGAAAAGCTCGGACTACCGGATGCCCAGCCAAAACATCGCCATCTATGGCCATCACCTGAGCCATAGCAACGCCATGTTCAGCAGCCTCATCGAGTACAAGGAGGATAGCTATTACGCTGAACACAGCACCATCCATCTGGACGGCGATTTTGGCAGACGTACCTACCGAATTTTCGCCGTGCTGAACATGAAAGTCAGCGATTGGGACCCGGCAACCGCTTCCTTTCCAAGCAGCAAAGCGTTCCTTCAATTCGTGAGCCGTGCTCAAAACAAAGCTCTGTACGAGACGGGGATTGACGTCCATGAGGATGACCACATTCTGACGCTGATTACCTGCGATCGCAGCTATGGCGGCGTCAGCGGGCGGCTGGTCGTCATGGCTGTACAAGAATAAAAAGGAGGATACCAAATGCAGTTGAGACGAAAACTCAAACGGCTTGCAGCCATTGCGCTGTCTCTTGTCATGGCACTTTCCTGCATGCCAGTTGGCGTGCTGGCTGAAGCTGCAACGCCGACCGATCTCATCCCGGAAAACATGGCCACCCCGGATGAGGCCGCGCCCGAAGAACATCCCCACGAGGAGATCACCGAGGGCGTTCCCACTGAGGCTGAAATGGAGGTTGTCCCGGAGGCTCCCGCAACCGAAGAAATTCCAAGCGAGGCCGCGCCCGGAGGCGGCGACGATGCGCCCCTGCCCGAAGAACAGGATGCGTCCGGTACACCCACCGCGCCCGAAACCCCAAATAAAGAGGAAAGCTCGGCAGATAGCCGACTCCCCATTCAGGCCGCGCTTGATGAATACGGCCATGTGTATGTATCCACTGTCCGACAAACCAGCGTATACGGCGAGGCGGATTGGAAGCCAGAATCGTTGGTTTACACCACGACCGAGGATATTTTTCTTGTCCTGGCTACGGAGTTTCAGGCTCCCGCATCGGTCGGGGTCTGGTTTCTGGACGAAGCCGGTGAAGTGGTCGGCGGCTATGTACACGCAGATGATCTGGATTCCAGCTATTTGCTAGATGAGGACCTCTCTGAAATCAATTTTCTCCCTGCCGGCGAAGGAATGACCTTGCTCGGCCTGATGCCACTTTTCATGGTAAGCGGGTCTGCCCCGCAGGCTGACAACAGCCAGCCCGAAGCCGCAGCCCCTACGCTTCCTAATGAAGCGGAACCGACCGAACAACCGGAAGATACGGAAATCGTCCATGAGCAGCCTACGCCGGAGCCGGAAGGCGAGCCTGCAGATGCTGAAGGAACAGGTGAAGCACTAACCGCAGAAACCGCAGTACCGGTTGAGCCAGCTCCTGAACTGCCCCCTGCTCCTGTGCTTGCCGCCCCCGGAGACTACATCAGCGTAACAACGGCTACCCGCGTACTGTCCGAAATCGACGAGTACGCGGCTGAGGACACCTATTGCGACGCATACCTCGGCCATTTCGTAAACAATGCCACTGTACAAGTTCTTTCCACCACAACGGACGGTCAGGGCAATGGCTGGTATGAGGTGCGCTTCCTCTATGGCGATGATTTTGAGGGCGGCACCATGAAGTGGACGGATTACAGCACAGCCTGGGTTATGGCTGCCGAGACAGGCGGAGCATATGCTGATTCCTGCACCGTAACGGATTTCGCCTACACCGAAGAATTTCTCCGGCAGGTTCAAATGATGGAAACCCACATGGCGACGACCTCCATGAATGGCTTCTCCCTCAAAAACATCAATGGCAGCGTCGGTGGCTTCTACGCCTGGCAATCTTCACTGTATGGCAGTTCCGGCAGGGACAGCGCATACCCGCAGATCGCTAAATCGGCGGCGCATGGCTCGATCTATGCCACGCCGCACTATCTGGAGGGCTTCACCGTCTACTGCCTGGAACACAACCTCTCCGGCCCTGGAGAAGGTTCCGGTTCAAATCAGAGCGCCAAAGGCCCGTATGTGCTGGTAGATATGGACGCTTTCGTGAACAATCCGGATTCCGGTGGTGCCTCAGGTGTGCGCTACAAGGCTTCGACCATGCACGCGCTTGGCTGGGTGCTGCGCCACACCTATCCCTTCATGGCGGTGAATCGCGGCGATTCCAATAACGAGGTTTGGTCTCGCGTTGCCGGACAGTTCGCTATGCGTGAGGTCATCAAACAGTTGGAAGGTTCTCAGTATGTCCGAAGCTATTGGGATATGGACAACTTTTATGCTTTCAGCGGCGGCGCGCCTGCCGTGTACCTGACTTACGCAAGATGGCTGGCGACAAATGGCATCGCCCGCGCTTCTATGACCGGCAAGATCACCGCATCCAATCAGAGCCTGAGTGTATCGGGTTCCAGCTACATCGGCACCGTCACGCTGACAACCGACGCCGACCTGATCCGGATTCCGCGTTCAGTTGGCACCCTGACCGGCAACAGCTGCGGCTCCGACGGCAGCTACTACTATGTGCGGAGCGGCGATACCATCAGGGTCACTTCCTCAAGCAACCGATTTGCCGTTACCATGGAATCTGTTTCTTCGGATGATGAAGAAGCCAAATTCCTTGTCGGTGTCCCAAGCGTCGCCATTCAGAAGATCATGGTCCCAATCTATGGTGCGCCCTACGCGCTGAAGACAGCCAGCGTCACCTTTGAACTCAGCACCGGCGAAATCAAGATCACCAAGAAGTCATCCGATGGCATCCTGCTGCAAGGCGCATCCTTTGAACTGCTTGGCAACGCGGGTTCTGTGCTGGCGACGGCAACTACCGGAACAAACGGCATCGCTGTTTTTGCCGATCTTATGCCCGGGGCTTACACCGTTCGTGAGAAGAACGCGCCTCAAGGCTATGCCTTGGCGGCATCGTCTTCGCAAAGCGTCACGGTGGCCGCTGGCATGACGACCAACGTGGCCTTTGTCAATGACCGCGTGATGGGCCGCATCCGAATCGTGAAAACCGACAAACTGACGGGCAAGCCTCTATCCGGCGCGGTATTCTCCATCACCCGACTGTCCGGCCCCGTTTCGGACAACGCATCGGATGTCGGCAAGGTGGTGGCGACCGTGACCACCAATGCACAGGGCATTGCGGAAACAGGATTGCTGCCCTGGGGCGAGTACAAGGTCGTCGAAACGGGCGTGCCGGACGGCTATCTTGATTCCGGCTATGCCACAACCGTTTGGATCAAATGATGAAGGAGGTACAATTCATGAATTGGATGAAGAGAATGTTCCGTCTGGGCATGGCAACGCTCCTGCTGATGATGCTTTGCATGTTCTCCTCTGCTATGGCCGCCGAAGAAGCGGCTACGGTCACGCTGAACGTGACCAATACCCCGGTGCGCGGTGGTGTGCTTCTTGCGAAAACCGGTTTGCAGCTGGTTCGCTTCGAGGATGAAACGGATGCCTATGGCAACATCGTCATGCGTCCTGTTTTCCAGAACGCATATTTAGCCGGAGCGGTATTTGAACTTCGTGCCGCCGAGAACATCGTCGGCAAAGAGGGTAGCATGTTCTACCGCAAGGATGATCTGGTTGAGACGCTGACCACCAGCGCGACCGGCACTGTGAAATCCCAGGTGCTGCCTCTGGGCAAGTATTACCTGAAGGAGATTTCCGCGCCGGATGGCTATGTCTTTGATGCCGCGCCTCACCCTTTCACACTGGCTGCCGTCGATAAGAAAACCGCGATTGTTGAGGCCAAGGTATCTGCCGCAAACACCTACCTGCCCATCCGCGTGATGCTGCGCAAGCAGAAGGAAAACCTGCTGATTACCGAAACCAAGGACGGCATGATTCACCAAACTGTTGAGGTTGTCCCCGGCGAGGGCTTTGTTTTCGGCCTGTTTAACAGCAGCGTAATCACCTACGGCAACGCACAGAAGCTGCCCGCCAACACCCTGCTCGCTACCGGTACGACTGATGCTAAGGGCAATCTGACCTTCTCCGGTCTGTACCCTCACGGGGATTACTACCTGAAGGAGATCTCCGTTCCGGATGGATGGCTGCTCAGCACGGACAAGTATCCTGTCACGCTGACATCGGCCAATAAGGCGGCCAGCGAAAATGTCATCACAGTCTATCTGGATGAGCCCATTCTGAATCGGCTGATCTACACGCCGGTTACGATCACCAAGACCGACATCACCGGAGCCAAGAAGCTGCCTGGTGCGCTGATCGAGGTGTACGATGCCGATGGCAATACGATCTTCCGCGAATACACCAATGCGAATGGTGAAATTTCCAATATCCCCGTTGTTCCCGGAACCTATACCTTCAAGGAGACCTACGCGCCCTCCGGCTATGCGCTGAATACGGCGATCAAAACGTTTACCGTTACCGCGGACGGCAAGGTGACTGGCGACACGGTGATTCGGGATGAACTGAACAGGGTGATGCTCAAGAAAATCCGGCAGAACGGTGAGGCGCTTTCCGGCGCGGTGTTTGGCCTCTTTGACGAGAAGAACACGAAGATTCAGGAGGCAACCTCCGCCGCGGATGGCTCCGTCGTGTTCCAGCAGATTCCCTATGGTGCCTATAAAATCCGTGAGCTGAGCGCGCCCTATGGGTATCACCCCTCGGAAGAGGAATGGCCGATTGTGGTGAACAGCACCTATCTGAATCCCAGCACAATTCTGGTAGCTGTGATCAATCAGGATGCTCCTGGCCGTATCAAAATCCTGAAGCAGGACGAGCTGGATCAGCATGTGATTGCTGGCGTTCAGTTTGACATCTACTCCGTGGATGACAAGGGCAATGCGGCTGACCTGGTGGCCAGCATGACCACCGATGAAAACGGTATTGCCGAGTCTTCCGACCTGTTTCCTGCGGACTACATTGTGAAAGAGCATGTCAATCCTGTCGGCTATGTAGACGAGCTCTGGAGCGATAAGATCACCGTGGGCATGGATGAGGTCGTCACCCGAACCGTGACCAATATGCCGATTCAGGGCATGATTCGCATCATCAAGACAGACAGTGAGACCGGCAAGGGGCTTCCCGGCGCGGTGTTTACCGTAACTCGTATTTCCGGCTTGCCCTCCCACAACGGCGAGAACGACGGCGAGGTCGTCGCCGTGATTACCTCCGGCGAGGACGGTACGGCTGTTACGCCGCTGCTCACCTGGGGTGAATATCAAATCGTCGAGACGGGCGTGCCGGATGACTATCTGGACGACGGCTATTCCATCACCGTTCGCATCCCTGCGGGTGACGCGCAGGAGGGAAGTCCGGCTGAGGAGTAACCCAATTCCATGGCGGCAGCAGAGTGATCTGCTGCCGTTTCCTTTTCGTCCATCACTGGAGAAACGAGGTCATACGAATGTATATCACACGAAAGCATTTTACAGTGCTCATGCTGGCGCTGCTCATGCTCCTCCTGACCCTCCCTGTCATGGCGCTCGGTGAAGCAGACACAGCGGTCGAGCAGGAGGTTCTGGTTCCCAACACGCCGATCAGAGGCATGATTCAGCTTGAAAAGCGAGGTGCTGTGCTAAAGAGCTTCATTGAAAGCCAAGACCCCTTTGGCTACACGATTCACACGCCGATCTATGAGGATGGTTCGCTTGCGGGCGCGGTCTATGAGGTGCGCGCCGCCGAGGATGTCATCGGCAAGGAGGGAACGGTCTGGTTCAAGGCCAATGAGTTGGTAACAACCATCACGACTACCTCTGAGGAAATCAGCGAATCGGAGCTTCTTCCCCTGGGGCATTACGTTATCACCGAGATATCCGCACCTGCCGGATATGTTCTGGATGAAACCCACCACGATGTCATTCTGTCCGCTTCTGACCACAGCACGCCTGTTGTCAAAATCGGTATAAAGGCAGAGAACGAATTCATGCAGGCGAAGATCTCTCTGGTCAAGGAAAAAGAAGTGGTGGCCACAGAAGAGGGCGACAACGGGATGTGGCATTCCTCCCTGATGAACGCTCCCGGCGAAGGCTTTCTTTTCGGCCTGTATAACGCGGACAGCATCGCGTACCCGGATGGTTCGCTGGAGCCTGATACACTGATTGCAACCGGCATCACGAACAAGGACGGTGAGCTGACCTTCTGCGGCAGTTTCCCTCATGGTGAATACTATGCGCGGGAGCTGTCCGCTCCGGAAGGCTGGAAGCTGGATTCCGCCCGTTATCGCGTGAGCATTTCGGATGAGTTTGCCACAGACGATCACGAGGTGATCTTCAACGTGGAAACGCCCATTCACAACGAAATCATTCACGCCGAAGTACAGATTGCTAAAACAGACATCACCGGCTCTGCCTATTTACCGGGTACGCTGATCGAAGTCCGAGACAGCGATGGGAAAACCATATGCCGCGACTATACCGGGGAAGATGGATACCTGCCCGCGTTTCCTGCTGTTCCCGGAACATACACCTTTCGCGAGATACTCGCGCCTGAAGGGTATGAGCTTTGCACGTCGGAGATGGCCTTTACCGTCAATGAGCATGGCGAGGTTACGGGACAGACCGCCATTGCGGATGACTACACCCGGTTCTCCCTTCTCAAGGTCGATTCGTTCCATAAGCCTCTGTACGGTGTCGAGTTTGGTCTGTTCCGAGAGGATGGTACGCTGCAAGCGTCCGCTGTTTCTGATGAAAATGGGTTGGTGACATTTGAAAAGATTCCTTATGGCACCTACACCATCGAGGAGACAAAGCCTCTTTCCGAGTATCTGAAGAATTTCACGAAGGTTCCGATCACCATCGACGGCACCTTTGTCAATCCCGATGAGCCTATCGCTACGCTGGAAAACTGCCTTACCGAAATTCTGATTCGGAAGGTCGATCAGAACAATACGGCGTTGGCCGGTGCCAAGGTCGGCTTGTTTGACGAGGATGACCAACTGGTCATGACCGCTATTTCCGACGCGGAGGGGCTGATTCGCTTCATCGGCATGAATCACGGCAAGTACACCATCCGCGAAATCGCCGCGCCGGACGGATATCTGCTCAGTCATGAGGTAATCCATGTGACGATTGACGAGGGATACACCAACAGCGATACGCCGATTGCCACGATCACGAATCAGCGCAAGAAGATCATGTGCATCAAGGTCGATACCGCTGGCGCTCCGCTGCCCGGTGTGGAGTTCAACCTGTACAACGCCAGCACGATGGAAAAGGTGGAAACCGTCGTAAGCGATAAGAACGGCGTGTTTACCTTCAGCCGCTTTGAGTATGGTGACTGGATCATTCGAGAAACGGAGGCTCCCGCTGGGTACTGCCGCATGGAGGACATTCGCCTGCACGTTGGTGATGACTGGACGGAATCCCAGCCCATCATGTGCGTGAACATCCCCGATCACTATGAGTTCATCAAGACGGATAGCTCAGGCATTCCGCTCGCCGGTGTGAAGTTCTCGCTGGAAAACGATGGTGGCCGGGGCATTGACACCTATGAATCAGATGAGGATGGCATCGTTCGCATTCAGAATCTCACACCCGGCGTATACTACATCAAGGAAATCGAAACGCTTGAGGGATACAGCCTGTCCGGCGAAATCATCAAGCTGAAAATCGACGAGTTCTATGTCGTGCCCGAGGAAATGAAGCGGTTCGTCAACTATACGGTCATTCAGACCGGTGTGAATCTGGCCGTGACCGGCATCATGTGGGTGGGCATTGGCTTGATCGTTGTCAGCGGCACCCTTGGGCTGGTGCGCAAGCACCGCTCAGCAAAGAAGAAAATCCACTAAGGAGGGCTTATGCAGATCAGATTCCTGGCCAATTCCAAAGGCAAGTCATTCACCATTCTGGGCTTTGAGAGTGAGAACGAGCGTGCCGCCTTTTTCGATTGTCTGCAAAAAAGCGATGCCTTTCTCGGTGATCTGAGGCAGCGCCTCGACTTTTCCTCCCTTGTCAAGCAGCTTGAGAGCAGGTCTGCCAAGCAGATCGCCATGGATCGCGTCGCCGTCGCTACGCCAATCCGTGGCGAAGAGCTGACCAAATTGCTCGGCGGAATCATGGACATTCTGCGGGAGGCGGGCAAGCAGCATGCCGAATAGGCTGCGTGGGATATGGAAATCGAGAAGATGTTCTCGGATGATCTGTTCGAAGATTTCTGATGAAAAAACCAGGGTGTGATTCTGTCTGAATTCCATTCCGAATCACCCCTGGCAAGCTCTCAAGCGTTATGCAGTTTATCGCAGAAATCCTTCAGCGCGGGCAAATCCATCGTAGCCGTCATCCACAGCTGATGCGGGTCTGTTCGGTGATAGTGATGCGCGTACATATCCCTCATCCGGCAAATGGCGCGCCATGGCATCTCCGCATGGGTACGAAGGAAATCCTCAGACAAGTGCTTGGACAATTCCCCAATTTCCAGCACACACATGGCTACCGCATGCTGATACAGCCGACTCTCCACAAAAACGGCTTCGCTGCCGGCCTGCCGCGCGGCATCTATCGCGTCGTCACAGTAGCGGGCGATATGCCGCAATAGATTGAAGTCTCGCTGTGCCTCACTCACCGACGCCATACAGGATCACCTCATCTTCCTGGATATTCTCCGCCAGTTCAGTGGACAGAGGATCGCACAGCATACCTTCCGTCACCAAATCAATTTTCTTGTGGAAAGCGTCCTCCAGATCGCTCTGCAAAGCACCTAAACGGAACATGCCAAAGTCATCAGGAAGATCAGCCCGGAAATCAAGATCACTTTTCGTGGTTGCCTGACCCCGCGCGTAGGAGCCAAAAAGCGCAAGCCGCCTGAGCTGGTAGCGCTTCGCAATAGGAACAGCAATCTCGCGAATTTCATCAAGGGTGTAGACATGATGCTGAATCGTCGCAGCCTGTGCATCGGCCAGGGATGCGGGCGTGACCGGAGCTATAATCACCTGGCCGTCGCGCTCATAAAACAGCAGCTGATCGCCCGTACCGATGCCGAGCTTCTTTCGGATAGATACCGGAACTGTCAGCTGACCTTTGCTAGTCATTCTTGCGAGCTCCATCATCATCCCTCCTTACATTCCTTACTCTTTCTCCTACTATTATACGCTGATGAACAGCAGCGCGTCAAGGGGAACGGCTTTCCAAACACGCAGCAATGCGTTCTTCTGCAATCACAGAAAAGGGGGGAGCATTCACACGGTAACAAAGCCGTATATTGTGCTGTATTATCTTCATCGTCTGGAGGTGCCTCCGTGGCACCTCTATCGCTATTCTGATGCAGGAGGTGTTACCACATGCAGGAAGACATCGAAAACAAATCGCTGACGCTAATCATCAACACCAGCAAGCTGACTGCACGAACTCTCGCCACCGCGTTCATGAAGTTTCTGCGATATTCAAAAGGTAAGGTGCAGGCGCATCATGACGTGAAACCACAAGGAAGGCAATCCGTCAAGCAGCTTGTGACCCAGAATCAAGGGGTTGAAAAGACGGAACTGGCAGATCGTGAAGAAGTGAAAATCTTTGACCGTTACGCCAAGCA
>OKTO01000586.1_pt1 | contig 12373 bp, 15 predicted proteins | sample 1606101 | NCBI WGS metagenome assembly OKTO01 (sample SAMEA3879513, study PRJEB24766) | human gut metagenome | biome: human-associated habitat; feature: feces | place: USA | collected 1985/1987
GTGCTTACAGCGTATAGCTGCTTAGCACATTATTGAATTATTAACGAACTATTGTGACAACATTTGGGCACAAAAAGCCCCCGATGCGTCACGCACCAGGGGCTTAAAGAGTTCATTTAATTACTTTATGAAAACACAACCATCAAAAGACGGCTGCTTGTAAATCCGCTTTAATATTGTCCATACAGGCGTTGAGTCGTTGGTATGTTTTCTCTCCAGCGGTCTTGACCCCACTTACATACTGGCGCATGAGCGATGGGTTGATGCCTGCACGTCTGGCAATCTCGGTAGCGTTGAGAAAGGAGAACTCCTTGAAGAAAGCTTGCACGTCGTACTTATATGTAAACGTCAAGTCTTGCAAGGCCTTGTTGTTAGGGTCATCTTCCCTACATTCCTGAAGAGCCTTCATGAAGTCGGCCTTGGCTTCCTCAGCGGTCGCACCATCGCCATCTATGACACCATAATTCCCCAATGGCTCATCATTGTAACAAGAGTATCCGCCATTACCATATTCTAAAATCAGCACTACATTCTTTGCCATATATCTTATTTGTTTAAAATTCCCATAAAAAGAGTTCTCCACATGTCCATCACGCAACACGCTCATCTTAACCTCATGGCTACCATGTCTTGGAATTCTGATTTTCATCCCATTCTTGGGATTGAATCATTCATCGTGCTCGGCACCATGTCGAGTGATAAAGCATCCCGCTTTAGTCAACTCATTGTACAATTGATTGTGTTTCATTGTTGTAATTAAACATGTAAAAGAACTCTTTGTCTGAATGACACTGCAAAGGTAGCTAAAAAGCTACAAAATACCAAATATTTAGGTAGCTTTTCCGCTATGTTAACTAAACTTTAACATTTGGGGGCAAAAAACATCTATCGCGTCAGAGAAGAAAGCGATAATCGAGTACTTTTGGTTATGGCTTGACAACGTAAAACCCGATGTCAGCGTCACGGTTCATGTCATTTTATGACCACGTGACTATCACTCCTTAAACAAGTATCGCCAACCACGTGAAAAGCGATACCTGTAACCACGCTAATGAAGCGGTATCATTTGTAATTACTCCTTTATATTCATATTTTTACCCCTTCCTTTTCTACGTTCCTGACGAAGGGTGTATTCCTATACTTTTCCCATTCCTGGGTGGTATACATCACGGGGTTGATTTCCTCGCCCAGTTCCCATCCGAGTTCGGTCAGTGGGTAGGTGATGTTGTCATAATCGGCAGCCATGAGTTTCTCCTTATCCAATATGATAAGGATATCCCAGTCACTATCCTCCCTGGCGGTACCTCTGGCTTGCGAGCCGAAAAGTATCGCCTTCCCGCTAGCCGGCAAGTTCTTCGCCAGGCATTCACGGATAGCCGCCAATATATGTTCCTTTACATTCATAACTTATAAATGTATCCTCCGTTATTTGAATAATTTTCGGGCATCAGGAAGTTTGGCTCCTGAAGCTTCTGCCGCACGGAGTTCTTTAAAAGCCTGTGTCAGACTTTCCTTCACCACCAATCTCTGTCTTATTGCTTCTGCATCTACATCTGTTAATGTTGCCATAATCTTCTCCTTTAATTGAATATCTCCCACAAAATTACACTATTTCTCTGAAAGCGCCAAATTATATCTGAAAAATATACGCAAAAGAGCTTTTTTAAAAGGTAAGGCCATTCCCCTCACGCATCCCTGCAATTCCCTCCACGCATCCCTGCAATTCCCCTCACGCCCTGAAGGGGCAGAAGCTCCTAGCCCAGGGCATTCGCCCTGGGTATTCATGTCCGCATGCCTGGCGCCCTGTAGGGGCAAAAGCTTTATATGGCGTCCCGAACCTCAGGCTTTGCTTCTCAATCCATCCTTGAACTGGCTATGGAATTCTGCCACGTAAACCGGACTATGCACTTTTTGTATATTCGTAAAAAGAATATATATTTGCGCATCAAAATAAAACGAACATGGATAAGAGCATACATTCACATTTATATCATCAAGTCATAGGACGCTTGCGCGGTAAGCGTGAGAAATTGGGGATTACGCAGGTTCAACTCGCTGAATTACTGAAAGTTAATCAAACTTTTGTGAGCCGGATTGAAACCTGCGACCGCCGCTTGGATCTTATAGAGCTTCGACAGATTTGCCAAGTTTTGGGTATCTCATTCGTAGACTTTGTTGCCGAAGTCGAAAGGGATATACTGAGCAAGGAAGAAAAATGAATGATTAAAATAAGCTAAAAAAAGAACTATGGGTATATTAAGTAATATGCACAAGAGTTCGAGATAGGTTCAAAATAGCTACAGAATTATGTGGTCACGGATTATGACCTGGTATAAAAATTATGGGCTATAAAGTAATGAAGAAAAAGTCAACTTAATCGCTTTGGGGCTCTATACTGTTAAAAGATAGTAGTTCACAAGTGAATTTGCTTGTCAAGGAAAAAGTAGGAATATAAAATGAAAAAAGAAAGATATAACGTACTCGATTTGTTTTGCGGAGCTGGAGGACTCTCTAGGGGATTCATTGATGCCGGATTCGCAGTAAAGTTAGGTGTCGATTTCGATGATATGGCATTGAAAACTTTTGCGAATAATCATGAAGGAGCCGTTGCGATGAAACTTGACCTTTTTGATTTGAGCAATGTTGACAAAATAAAAGCTTTTTTTGACGAAAAAAAATATTCTCCGGACGTGCTTGTCGGCGGTCCACCTTGTCAGGGCTTTTCCCTAGCCGGACCGCGTCAAATAGATGATTCTAGAAATGTTCTTTATCGTGCAATGGTAAAAACAGCCAAGGATTTAAAACCTAAAGTGGTTGTTCTTGAAAATGTACCAGGCATGATTCAGTTACATGGCGGTCTTGTAAAAGATAAAATTATACGTGATTTTACAGGGTTAGGATATACAATGGGAGAGCCACAGATACTTTACGCACCGGATTATGGAATTCCTCAGATACGTAAACGTGTTGTATTTGTTGGCTTGTTACATTCACCAAACGAATACATTTATCCAAAACCTATTTTAACTCCTGACAAGTATATTACTTGCGAACAGGCTATAGGTGATTTGCCAGCTTTGATAGATATTGTCGGTGATAAGGTTCAAAATTACCCGATAGAAGCGCAAAGTGATTATCAGAAACAAATGCGTAATGGCTCTGGCAAAATATACAATCACGAGGGAACGATACATGACCCAAAAACAAAAAAGTTTATCGCTATGGTTCCTGAGGGTAAAAATTATAAGTCTTTGCCTCCTCAATATGCTGGGATATATAAGTATCATGAAGCATTAACGAGATATCATAGCCAAAAGCCTTCGCCAACAATAAATACTGGTCACAGGTCTCATTTTCATTATAAATGGAATCGGATCCCAACAGTTAGAGAAAGTGCTAGGCTCCAGTCTTTTACAGACGACTTTATTTTTTATGGTAATAAGACGCAGCAGTATAGGCAAGTAGGAAATGCTGTTCCTCCATTACTAGGTAAAGCAATTGCAATAGAAATAAAAAAATGGTTAGATAAAAATGAAGCTAAATAAAAAAATAAAAATGTTGGATCTCTTCGCTGGTTGCGGAGGATTGACTGACGGCTTCATGCAAACTAAATGTTTTGATGATATAGCCGCTGTAGAGTGGAAAAAGCCGCAAGTAAGAACTCTGAGACATCGCCTTAAAACAAAATGGGGAGAAAACGATGCAGATGAAAGAGTTTTACATTACGATGTCCAAAAAGAAACAGAACTATTTAATGGATGGTCTGATGATCCTGATTATGGTAGTAGTAAGGGGTTGGATTATTATGTGAAAAAAGCAAGCGGAATCGATATTATTATCGGAGGACCACCATGTCAGGCGTATTCTGTGGCCGGGCGTGTCCGCGATGAAAACGGAATGGCGGATGATTATAGAAATTTCTTGTTTGAACATTACCTGTCTATTGTAGATCGGTATCAACCCGATTTGTTTATTTTCGAAAATGTACCAGGTATATTAAGTGCTGCGCCTCATGGAAAGAAAGTTTCTGAAATCATACCAAAAGAGTTCTCTCGGAAAGGATATGAAATAACTCGTGATTTGAAGGTGGCTGTAGTAAATGCAGCAGATTATAATGTCCCACAAAACAGGAAACGTGTGATTCTTGTTGGTGTGCGTAGAAAATCATTCGAAGGTATTGACATTCAAAAAATGTTGGAAGAGTTCTATTTTCAGATATTGCCCTCACACAAGGGAAAGAAAAAAAAGACAGTCAAAGATGCTATCGGTGGTCTTCCAAAACTTGAACCTTATTGGGATGCTGAGCACCACGCAAAACGTGAATCTCACAGTGTACCTACGTGTAGTTTGACATGGCACGTACCGCGATATAATAATCTGCGTGATATGGGGACATTCAAGCTTCTTGCGGAAGATTTAGAATCAGGTAAGAAGGAGTATGATAGTAAAAAAATTGCTGAATTGTATGAACAAAAAGTAGGCTCTAAGTCGCCGATACATCGATATCATGTATTGAATCCTGATGAGCCTAGTACGACTATCATCGCTCATTTGCATAAAGATGGTAATCGTTTTATTCATTATGATTCCAAGCAAGCAAGAACTATTACTCCGAGGGAAGCAGGGTTATTACAAAGCTTTGATAAAGATTTTGAGTTCTTGGGATCAAGAGGTAACGTATACGAGATGATCGGTAATGCCGTTCCGCCACAGTTGGCTAAAGCATTGGCAGAATCTATCGTAGAATTATTACTTAAATATAAATCAGATAAGTATGCCTAGATATTTGTTCAGTAATGATCAACGGATTTCGGTATTAGCTGATAGGATTCAATGGGTTGCAGACTATGTGTTATCAGGGAAAAAACTGAAGGATATTCCTGATAAGTCAGACAATAATAATGCTGCAACTCTTGAATTTTACTATAACTTATACCCAAATACTGAAAATACTCAAGTTGCGATAACCTCACCAAAAGAGGTTATCCGTAACTTTGTGCTAAAATTTCAGTACCCTAATCCTCGAACACAAGAGTCTTTATGTGATACAATGTCCGAAAAGGTATATTTGGCGCCCTACAGAATGACGATTTCTCTTTTATTGGCATTAGAAAAAGTCAATAATACGGGTAGTTCATATTTAACCTTGGAGGAGGTTCTATATTATATTTTTGCAGATTCCCGTGTATGCAAGAACCCATCTGTAAATTGCATGAAAATCGCAGAATTGATATGCAAAAACAGAAAAGAAAATAAAAACCTTTCAGACTTTATTAAGAGTAATATTATCTGGAAACAGTATGATAGACAAATACGTGAGATGATGATGGTCTTATGTAAATGCTCCGAATCATTTCATTTGTCAAAAGGCGTTTTAGAATATTCGCACGTTCCAGAGGAGGATGATTTTATAGATAAAATTGTTAAATACAATTTCTTTTGGGTTCCATCTAATAAAGAAAAATTCGATTTGTCGATTAAAGAATATATAAGTTATATGAATATGGCAGATACTCCATACAATGTTGTTTCTTTTTCTAACGATGAAGAGGAAAAAAACGAAATAGTAAATTATACTGGTGAAAAATCTCTCCAGCAAATCTTCTATGGTGCCCCTGGCACCGGCAAGAGCCACGCTATAAACGAGCTTACAGCGGGCAAGGATGTCATCAGAACAACATTCCATCCTGATACCGACTATTCCACTTTTGTAGGCGCATATAAGCCTACCACTAAGCCTGTGCCGGTAATAACTGTTATTGGTACTGAAGCCGTTCCTGTAAGGGATAAAAACGGCAAGGAAATGATGGAGGATAAAATCGTCTACGAGTATGTTAGTCAGGCCTTCCTACAGGCATACGTTGCGGCATGGAGGAAGTATTGTGACGTACAAGAGGGCGAAGAGCCTATGGACGAATTTCTGGTTATAGAAGAGATTAACCGAGGCAACTGCGCCCAGATTTTCGGTGATCTCTTCCAGTTACTCGACCGTGGCGATGAAGGATTCTCTGAGTATCCTATCAAGGCTGATTCTGACATGAAGAAACTGCTCGAAAAAGAATTTGAAGGACTGGAAATCAAGAATAAGGAGGGTATTAACGCTCTGTTTAATGGTGGCAAGGACATTGTAGCCGAAGTGTTGGCTGGAGACGTTCTGCTGCTTCCTAACAACCTCTATATTTGGGCAACTATGAATACCAGCGACCAGTCTCTCTTCCCGATAGATTCTGCCTTCAAGCGCCGTTGGGACTGGAATTATGTGCCAATAAGTGATGCAGGTAAGAAATGGATGATTGAAGTGAATGGTGCTCAGTATGATTGGTGGAAATTCCTTGAGGCTATTAATGACAAAGTTTACCATGCAACCTATTCTGAAGACAAGAAGCTAGGCTATTTCTTCTGCAAGGCTAAAGATGGTGTAATAAGTGCCGATAAATTTGTCAGTAAGGTTATCTTCTATCTTTGGAACGATGTGTTCAAAGACTCTGAATTTGAGGGAGATACCTTTAAGGATGAGGATGGAGAAAAACTCTCATTTGACAAGTTCTACTCTGTAGAAAACAATCAGGTAAAAGTGAATGGAACGAAAATCGTTAAATTCCTGAGTAACTTGAATTTGGAACCTGATTCTGAAGCTGATGAAGACAACAGTGAAGAGGGGGTTGAGACCGAGGGCGATAAGAAACTTCCAAAAACTTCTAAAGTGTTTTCTGTAGAATTCCCTGACGGAACCGTAATAAACGAGAATAATAAGTTTGATACCTATCATAAGACGCTTTCTAAAATCGGAATAGAACAGGTGGAGAAAATTGCGGCAGAAATGAAATATCATCGCCGCCATACGCCTTTGGTAACAAAGAGTAAATATGAGGCGATATTGAATGACCCAACCTTTAGTTATGTTCAGGAGGGCGATTGTTTTATTATTAAGGGTCTTAATGACATTACAATGTATAATATGGTAATGTTGTTGGATAACCGCTTAGACTTGCAGCTGAAAGTATGTTATGAATAAGACTTTTGTCTGCAAATAATCGATTTAAAAAGTAGGAAAATGAGAATCCTGATAGAAGAATATCAATACAATGTATCTGATGTGCACGATGTATTATACGGCATCGATGCAATGGAGAACGTAGAGGGCAAGGTGTCCATCCATTATGTAGGGTATTATTATAATGCCCTATTAGGAGACTGCGTGTTTATTCTTCCTAAAGTATTGCTGCGTGATGTGGATGGCAAGGAACTTGCTTTTGGCAAGTACCTGCCATACGATATTATCAACCCTGAAGGTCAGGAAAAACTGACAAAAGAGGAGCGTGATTTCCTCTATGGTTTTGCTGTATGGATATATAGAGCCATCGTTGTATATAAGAACGACAAGAGCAACGACTCGACTATTGTTTATCAGAAGATGATTAATCAGGTGGGTGGTAGCAGCAAGCGAAAGAGCAATACATTCCTTGATATTCTTCTGTCGCTGATCCAGTTTAATAAGGATAATAAAAGTTTCTTCTTCTTCGTGCTGAAGAACCTCCATTCAGGCTTGAACAAGATAAACTGGACCCGCACTATCAGTACTACTTCTGCTATCATCCAGGGAGGGGATGCTATCTACTTAAACCCTGTCAACAAGAAACGCAAGATTAACTTCGATGAAGAACTGCTTGTCATCTTCTTCTCGATTCTCAATTATATTGGCGATACATACGGATTTCCTAAAGAAATTAACTGCAATTTTGACCTGATAAAGGGCAAACAGTTTGAGAAATATAGAAACGGATACGGCAAAGTACGCTTGAATCAGATTAAGTATAAGTATTTCTCGGACAAGGCGTTGCAGCTTTGGAAGCTGTGCTATGCTTTCTTCGACAAGTCGCATCAGATATATGTAAATACCAGTCAGAAAGAGTATCTGCTTGTCAAGAGTTTTCATATCGTGTTTGAGGCGATTATTGATGCCTTGGTGGGCGATAATCCGCTGCCTGACGGAATGGACAAGAAACAGGAAGACGGCAAGATAGTGGACCACCTCTTTACGGCGAAGAGCTTGATTAATGACGAATCAAGCAATACTTATTATATCGGTGACAGTAAGTATTATAAGATGGGCAACGAACTCGGGAAGGAGTCCATTTATAAGCAATACACCTATGCGAGAAACGTGATACAGTGGAACCTGGATATCTTCAACAGCGGCAGAAAGCCTGAATCCGGCATTAAGCTTCGGGATGATGAAACAGAAGGATATAACATCATTCCTAACTTCTTCATTTCTGCTACTATGGACGAAAAGTTTCGCTATGCCATAGATGGTATCAAGGAAACTGACAGAAAGAATAACAGATACATTTCCAAGCAGTTTCAGAACAGATTGTTTGACCGTGATACGCTGCTTCTGTTCCATTATGATGTTAACTTTCTGTTTGTTCTCTCGCTCTATGCAAGAAATAATAGGGGAGAACAGCAGCAATGGAAGGAGAATATCAGGGCTAAATTCTGTTCAGAGATAAGAAACTGGCTCCAACAGGATTTCAGCTTCTATGCCATGCGTCCGTTACCGTCTGTGAATGCAAAAGAATATGTAGAAACACATTTCAGGCAGGTTCTGGGTAAGGTGTATACCCCATTTGAGGAAGAAAATATCTTCTCTCTTGCTCTCGATAAAAAAGACGAAAAAAATAATGAAGCATTGCTTGCAGAGCTTAGGAAGAATTTTACTGTAAAGGAGTGCAGTCTGGGTACCGATCCGCATGAAGTCTTGCCTAAAGAAGGTGTTTATGAGCATGTTAAGGATGTTATCCCTCAAAAGGGACTGGTATATAAGGTCGAGAACGTATTTGTATTAGCTGTCGATAGGGATGCTTATGATGATTATGGGCATAATAGGCTTTCTATAGAAATCCCTCTGGACATCAATAAAGGTATGTTCAAGATAGATTCTATCGACTATTTTATGTTTATAGTTGAGAATGCATCTGAAGGATATTATCGGGTGACAAATTCAAGACTGAGAATAAAGGATGATAAACTGGTTTTAGCCCTGTCACTAACAGATTACCAGAGCTTTGGATTCGGTTTCAGGGAAGTTGCTGAGTGCGAGACGAAAACTATCGTCTCATTGCGTGATTTGATGAATGTAAGATAAGGTAGTTTATCGCATCTATCGCTCTGCTATCACTTCAATCCCCTCTCTCTCAACTTCCTTGAGCAGGAAGGAATTGAGGTGCTGGTGCTTTCGGATAATATCGACAGGGCAACCCAGAAGGGCTTCAAGGTATGATTTCAGACGGACTATCAGGAAAAACTTAGGGGGCATTTCTACATAGATATCTACATCGCTGCCATCGTGGTGCTGGTTTCTTGCCTTCCCTTGTTTTCATTCTTAATATCCTTTTTAAAAAGGCTTTTGCCCCTACAGGGCGCAAGGCTGATTGCGCTTATACCCAGGGTGATGCCCTGGGCTAGGTGCTTCTGCCCCTTCAGGGCGTGTGGGGGAAAGGTGGAAGCTAAATAGTAGAAAAACAAGCTTAATTATATAAATAATCCTAAAAAACAAAATATTTATGGAAGAAACTATTGTATTTCAATATTTCTATATATCTTTGCAATGAAAATTTAAATCATGGAATTATGAGAATTATTTCGCATAGGAAACTAAAAGAGTTTTACGAGACCCCTGGGCGAGAAGACTCAAAAGTAGCTCTGGAAAGATGGTACCAGATTGCGGAAGAAGCAGAATGGCGCAACTTTTCTGATATAAGAACTGACTTTCCTGATGCTGACTACGTAGGTAATCAACATTACGTATTCAACATTCGAGGAAACAGGTATAGGTTGGTAGTGGTAATTAAATTTACAATAGGCCGACTCTTCGTAAGATTTGTCGGAACACATAGTGAATATGACAAAATAGATTGTTCCACCATTTAATAAAAACAATTATGGATAGAATTACGAAAGAACAATATGAGTTTGCACTCAACAGAATAGAAGATCTCCTGCCATTGGTAACGGACGATACGCCTGCCAACGATAAGAATGCCATAGAACTGACATTAATGTCGGACATTGTTGAGTCATACGAAAAGAAACATTTTCCTATCGGAAAGCCTTCTGTTTCTGAACTTATCGAACTTTCTTTAAATGAAAAGAAAATGACTCAAAAACAACTGGCTTCAGAAATTGGAGTAAGTCCTTCACGTATTAACGATTATGTAACAGGGCGCTCTGAGCCTACTCTAAAAATAGCTAGATTGCTATGCAAGGTTCTGAACATAACGCCTGCTGCGATGTTGCAATGTTAAACAGATGTTGATGATAAATTAAAGATGTCGGACCGTTTGACCATAGAACAGCGCCACAACAATATGGCGGCAATAAGGGGCAGGGATACAAAACCGGAGATTCTTGTCAGGAAATTTCTGTGGAGTAGGGGATTCAGGTATCGGCTCAATCATCCGCGGTTGCCGGGCAAGCCGGACATCGTGCTGAGGAAATATCGCACCTGTATTCTGGTGAACGGATGCTTCTGGCACGGACATGAAGGGTGCAAATATTATGTGGTGCCGAAATCGAACACCGGGTTCTGGATGGAGAAGATCAGGAGGAACCGGGAGAGGGACCATGAGGTGCTGCACCGGCTGGCTGAAATGGGATGGCATACCATCGTGATATGGGAATGTGAACTGAAGCCGGCGGTAAGGGAGAAGACGCTGGAGTCGCTCGCCTTTACGCTGAACCATATCTATCTGGAAGATCATCACATCAGAAGATATGAATTGCCGGAAGAAGTGCCGGAAATGGTGGCGGAGCCGGAGGCGGAAAGACGGGAGGAATAGGCAGGGATTTCACGGAATTTTTAAGGCTTTTGCCCTTACAGGGCGCAGGGCGGATTGCGCTTATACCCAGGGTGTTACCCTGGGCTAGGTGCTTCTGCCCCTTCAGGGCGTGCCTGCTTGATGGTTCCTTATGATGGGGTAGCATCTCTCCTTAACTCCTGGTCGAGCTTTCTTTCTGCTATCAGTACCCTCTCTGCTTCTCGTAAATGAAATCATCGGCGATGTAGCCATTGCTCATGAGATATAGGCCGGTGCGCTTATCGTGGAGTTGGGCACAGGTCTTGCTGCGATAGAAAAGATCAAGAGCCAGAGCTGGAGATATTTCCAGGCGCTGTGACAGTTCGTATGCCACGCCTCCTATCTGATAGCTGAGAATCATTTCTTGAATCTCAGGCGTCTTTGTGTTGATCTGTTTATATTTTTTCTGTTCCATTATATACTAAGTATTTATTGATGAGAGTTTGATTGAGCAGGCAAATCTGATTGTTGGGCTTATGAAATATTAACTGCTGTAGGGCTGATTCTGCATCGTAAAAACCTGTCATGTATAGGTTTACGGTATCGATTACTCGGTCGTTAGCAATACCTCCTTCTACATAATCGTAATCTCTGGCAGGGTTTTCGCCCCGTCTGTTGCCCACGATGAAGTCTAGCCAGTCTTTATCGTATGCGGTAAATATCTTGCAGCGAGCTTCTGCGAGAATAGCATCCCTATCCAGAGTGTAGATATTGAGTAGGGGTTGTGCTGCTCTTTTTTCGGCTATGGTTTTAGCCCATTTGATTGCCTGATCCTTTAAATCGGTTACATAGAAGCCTTGACCAAAGTCTAACCTTGGTCTTCCAACATGATTAAGTGGAACTTCTATAATTTCTGTAGCTCCATGATAAACAGTTATTTTCATCTGTCTTTCTTCTCCCAATTAGTTAGACACTCAATGACATCTTCTATAAGATACTCTCGACTTTCGGTGTGGAGCGTATCGTAGTGGGGCAGAATGAACTTGTTGATTAAATCAACCTTTCTCATTCTTTCGTATATTTCAATATATGGTACCCCGAGCTTTCTTGCAGCTCCCTCAACGCATGAAGCAGCGAATGCGAGCTTGATTTCTTCTAGGGGTAATTGTATTCTGTTGTTTTCTTGTTTCATATCTTTTCTTTTTCTTCTTCTTTTCTTCTGCAAAGAAAATGCAAACGAGCGCAATGAAAGCTTGCTTTCAAATTGCCGAGTGCAGCTTTTCTTCTGCAAATATATGAAATATTTCTCTTTCATGCAAGTTTTTGGGGGATTTATTGTCTATTCTCCGCAAATTTGCGGAGAATAAGCCAGATAATCTCCGCAAACTGATGGGGCGGGGGGATGGAGATGGGTAGGTGATTTCTTTACAAAGATGGATGAAGGAGGAGAGAAGGGAGAAGAAGAAGAGAGGCGTTACAGTTGTGACAGTTGTGACAGTTGTGACAGTTTTCAGGGGAGGGGTATATGAACTCGGGCTGCTTTCAAATTGTTATTATTATATTTAACTTATTAT
>OKTO01000588.1_pt1 | contig 12356 bp, 8 predicted proteins | sample 1606101 | NCBI WGS metagenome assembly OKTO01 (sample SAMEA3879513, study PRJEB24766) | human gut metagenome | biome: human-associated habitat; feature: feces | place: USA | collected 1985/1987
CTGCTCCAGATAATCCCGGACAGGCTCTGCCGGGAAATGCCCAAGCTGCCACAGCGCGCTCCAGCGCTCCAGTGCATCATCGCTCTGCATCAGTGGGCGGGACTCTCCCTTTGCATCCACCCGGGAAAACACGGTGAACAGCACCGCCAGCAGCAGCCGCAGCACGGCGGCGTTCTGGGTAGGCATCTCGCCCGCAAGGTCCGCATAATCCTGCGCCGACACCAGCGCCTCGGTCAGGGACACCTCCCGCACCGTGTTGTCCCGCAGCCGCACCCGTATCCACGGTTCGGTCAGCAGGTTGAATTCAATTTCCTTCATCCGTCTCCTCCTTTTGGTAATACAGGCCGTTTTCACGGTCATAACAAAGTTCCATGCCCGCAAGCCGGGCAGTCAGGTTTTCGTCCAGCAGCAGGATCAGTTCTCCGTGCAGCAGCGGCGACAGCTGCCACGCCGCAAGGCGGCTGCGGTTGTCCGCTTCCAACTCCCGGATGACCCCGTCCACCTTCCACGCCTTGCCGAACACCGCCGGGAGCCGCAGCTTCTGCCGGGCGATCTTCAGTGCCGTTTCCGGTGGGGGCGGGCTGTCGGCAGCTACGGCACTGCCGCCCTCCTGCCACGGCAGAAAGTGGATGCTGCCGTCTGCCCGACGCTGCATTACCAGCACCTCCACCGAGGGGTCGCCGTCCCGCACTGCCGCCCGCGCCGCCGGGTCGGAGCAGGCGCCCTCGTTCTGCATCCAGTCGTCCAGCGTGTTCAGCTGCGCCAGCCGGTGCGTTTCCGGCTGCGGCACAAGGTACGCCTCGGCGCGTGCTTTCTTTTTCTCCTGTGTCTGCTCATATACGCAGCGCATTTCCTCGCCCTGCGCCCCGCCGGGAGCTTCCCGCTCCCAGCCGTAGACCCGCTGCACCAGCGGAGAGATCTCCTCCGGCAGCCGAATGCTCCGGGGCAGAAAGTTCCGGGTGCGCCAGAGCAGCCACTGTCCATATACCGCCTCGCTGCCCGCATCAAAGGCATCTTCCCCGGTGTCCAGCACCGCGCAGCAGGCCTGCTGCAACGGAGCGGGGCGGCTGCGGTGGTGGCGGTGCAGCCGTCCAATGCGCTGCAGCAGCAGATCCATGGGGCAAAGCTCTGTGACAAGAACGTCCAGATCAATGTCCAGCGACTGCTCCATCACCTGCGTACCCACCACGATCAGGTCGTTCCGGCACTCCGGTGCAGAGCCCTTGCCGATGCGTGCCATCAGCTGGTTTTCCCGCGCCGCGCGGTCCGGCATCAGAAACTGCGCATGGAACAGCTGCACCTCTTTGTCCGGCAGGCTTTCCCGCAGCAGCTGCGCGATCTCCTGCGCTTTTTTGACCGTGTTTACGATCACTCCTGCGCAGCCGCCCTCGGCCAGCTTCCGGCGCAGCAGCGCGGGCAGCTCCGGCTCTGTGAGCGTAGTTATCTGCACCGTTTGACCGGGTGCGTCCGGTGGGATGGCCGTCTGCTTTACCTCTGCGCCATCCGTCCATGTCAGCAGCGGATAGCCGCAGCTGGTTTCCCACGGAGCGTCCGGGGCGGCCTTTTTCTGCTGGTAGGCCTCGACCAGCTCTGTGCGCCGCCGGGCGGGCAGGGTGGCCGACAGCAGAATGACCGGCACCTTGTACCAGCCCAGCCATTCCAGTGCGCGGTCCAGATAGCAGTTCATGTAGGTATCGTAGGCGTGGCACTCGTCAATAATGACCACTTTGCCCGCAAGTCCCAGATGCCGCAGCATAACGTGCTTCTGGGCAAGTGCCGCCAGCAGCAGCTGATCCACTGTGCCAATCACGAAGTTTGCCAGCAGTGCCTGCTTGTTTCCCTGAAACCACTGGTGTACCTGCACCTGATGCTCTTCCTGCGCGTCCTCCTCCAGCTGCACCCCGCGCCCCTGCAGCCGCAGATAGTTCTCGTTCAGTTCTGCCATGCCGTGCGCCAGCTTTATAGCCTGCGGCAGCGTCTCCTCAGACTGCGTGTCTGCCCAGCCAAGCAGCCGGGGAAAGATGCCGTTTGCCGTGGCCTGTGTGGGCAGCCCGAAAAAGACACCGCCCAGCCCGAACCGGCTGGCCATGATCTCCGCAGCGGCCAGCGCCGCCTCGGTTTTGCCCACGCCCATCTGTGCTTCCAAGATCAGGATACCCGGTTCCGCTGCGGTATCTGCAGCTTCCAGAACAGCCCTCTGCACCGCATTGGGCGCAAAGCCGAACCGCACCGCAAACTCCTGCGGGTCTGCGATGCCCGGCTGTGCCTCCCACGGAAAGGGCAGGGCCAGCTTTTCCCAAGCCCTGTCCACCCGCGCCGGGTAATCCTCCATGCTGCCCAGCTCCTCTACCGGGATCAGGGGGAAGTATTCCGTATTGCTGGCGATCCAGTCTGCCATGATCAGAAGTCCGGTCAGAAGCACTTCCTCCTGCGGGTCCAGGTCGTACAGTTCCGCCGTATCATCAAAGCCGCAGTCCTGCAAAACAGTCATGAGCAGTTCTGTCCAGAAGCCCTGCCAGACCTTTTCCTGTCCCTTGGGGTAGTAGTTGCTCTCCCAGCACTCCAACTGGTCATCGACCGCCGCGCAGCTCTGTGGCCTGCCGTGATGCGCTCCCACAATGGAGGCTAGCCCGCCGGGACAATCATCCCACAGCAGGATTGCCTCTCCCGCCCGGGCATGCGGCGATTCTCTGCGGTTCTGTTCAGGACAGTCCAGCGGCGTCAGCATTTCCAGCCGCTGCCGTGCCTCCGGCAGGGTGCACAGGATATTTGCCTGAAAGGCTACCGTAGCCTTGCCTATATCATGGATCCCGCCCAGAAACCGGGCATGCGCGAGCAACGCTTCCTCGCGCTCAAAGCCCATGGCCCGTTTTGCACTTTCCGGGAGCCACTGCCGGACCAGCCGTTCCATGATGCCCGCCGTATCCCACAGGTGCATCCAGAGCGGCAGCCACAGGCTGGTATTCTCCGGGTCCGTTTTACCAGCCAAAAGCCTTGTTTTATTCAACGTCCAGCGCATTTTTGCTCCTTTTCCGGTGTGTGTGCCTTCCGTGTACCGAGCATAGCAGATAATGTGTACTATAATCCGTACTTTTTGCATTTTATCTCCGCAAATGAAAAAAGCGGCACACCGGGTCGTGCCTCATCAAAACGAAAGTGTCCTTGCAAGGTAAAGAAAACTGCTATTTATGGCCCTGTTCCGCCTTCTGTTCCAAAGATACGCTTCTGCCCTTCTGCTGTCAATGACTCTGCGCCAATTCATCAAAGCTACAAAAAAACGATTTCTTTTTTGTATAAAAACCGCCCCGGCTTCCTACTATGGAAACCGGGGCGGTTCATTCTGTTTATTGGTGTTCTTTCAGACACTCAATGCCTACCAACTGACATTCAGTTTTTGAAATTTTAGTCATATCTGTATTTAGAGGACTTTCCGTACACTTTTCGGAGCGATTTTTTCAGGCTGACCACCGTTTCTTTGATGATCTTTGCCTCATCGGCAGAGCAATCTGCAAGCTGTTCGGTCATCCAGCTGTCGAACACCGGCTTTGCTTTTTTGATCTCGATGCACAGCAACTCGTCTGCGGAGCAGTCCAGTGCGTTAATGATGTCGATCAGCGTTTTCAGACTGGGCACGGAGTTGCCTGTTTCGATATGGCTGATGTGCGTGACCACAACGCCGACCTCATTGGCCAGCTGTTCCTGCGTCATGCCCTTTGCAAGGCGGCAGGCACGGATGCGTTTTCCGATGTCGGCGTAGTCCACCATAGTACAAGTACCCTCCGTTTTGTGAAGTGATACTTGTATTGTATGTGCAATCGACCGGGATTGTAATAACCTGAAAGTGCAGTGGACTTATAAATACTAATCGTTCAGAAATACTTTAACTTCCTGCTTTCCGTCAATCGTTGTCACAGCAGTAATGGCATCCGGGCGGAAGGAGTCTCTCGGATAATGCATTTCCAATTTCAGATTGACTTTTTTCCCAGCTTCCACTTCCTGTGCCAGTTTATTCTCAAAATTTTTGAATTCGTTCCGATTTAGTCCAGAATCCTGCGGAATGAGATTTTCCAAATCGTTTGCCCCATCAAAGCGATCTGCAATTGCATGACCTCGATCATCGGTACTTTTTTCATATCCTTTTCCAATGTCATGGATGCTGTCTTTAATTTGCAGACGACCATCATGCTCTTTCAGATGCAGGTCTCCTTCGGCTGTAAACAGCCTTCCAAGGTGATCGGTAGTGTACTCATATCCGTTTCTTTTATACTCTGCATCCGACAAAAGATCCTGCTCCATACGGTACGGCATTCCATCATCGTTATTTTTGTATTCCAGCTCTTTTTCTAGCTCTGCAAATGACTTTTCCGTAGCAGCATCCAGTTTTTCTTCTGCCTTTTCTGTCACGCCTTTCTGTAGACGCTCAAATGACCGTTTGACGACATCATCCAACCCAATGTGCGTTTTTGCTTCCATCGGTTTCGCTTCTGAGATTTCTCGCCTCACAGCACACGACCTCCCTGCCGCTCAAAATTCGTCCTTAGATTATCTACAGCCTTTGCATCCGGGTTCAGGCTCATGCCCATGCTTATCACGCTATTCAGCACCCAGTCTGCAGCAGCAGCTTTCAGGCCGTACTGTCCCTGCAGCTGTTCCAGAAATTCTTTACGGGGTGTGAGCGATTTTTCGGCTGCGGCACAGTAATCAACGACTGTACCGATCCCACCAAAGAAATCGAACACAGCTTTCCGAGTCTTAGCCACATCCAGTTCGCCGCCTGCAAAGACCCGTTCCAGGTAGCGGCTGTCCTCAGGCTTCAGCACAGTCTCATGGCGTTTCAGCCAGAGCTTCAGCTGCTCCATCTCCGAACTGCTCAGCGGTTCCAGCTCTTTGCCCACTGCCAGTTGTCCGAATACAAACTCTGCGTTGATTTCATGCGGCATTTTTGAAGGCTTGTGGTAAACAGCATTTTCCGGCATGGGATACGCCTCAATCTTGCAGAGCACTGCCTCCGGCCACTCGTTCTGGTAAACGGCAGCCACACCCAGCGGCAGCTTGGACAATTCGTCGATCTGTGCCTCCTTCAGAGCGGCAGACTTACCTACCAGCTTGCGATCTTCTTCGTCCGGCAGGCGCAGAATAATTTTGGTGTTCGTGTTGCGGATGACCGACATATCCAGCAGTCCGGGTGCCTGGTCTGCAATGATAAAACCCTCACCATAAGTACGCATTTCCGCAATGGCATTTGCCAGCATTTCCACCGACTTGCCCTGCAAATTTGCACCTTCCTGTGATTGCTCTGCCGAGGTCTTGCGCAGCAGGTTGTGCGCTTCTTCCAGCACTGTGACATGGCGAAGCCTGCTGTTCATCCCGCTGCTGCACATCCGGTATTCCTGTAACTTCATCACCAAGATGCCCATCAGCAGCGATTTTGTTTCCATAGAACCCACACGGCTCAAATCCACAATAACATTGCGGTCAAACAGCGCTTCGTCCGTCAGCGCATCTTCTGCGCAAAGCACACTGCCATAAATACCGTTTGTCAGAGACTTTACGCGGGTGCACAATGCGCCCACATAATCGCTTTGGGTATCCTTGGAATAATGCGACTCTTCAATGACGCCCGGCAGAATATCCAGCAGGTCAAAGAAGGTTGGGAAAACTCCCTTCTCGCTCTCCGAATTGCGCAGATCCCAGCCTACTTTCTGATAGCTGCGCTCAATAGCATCCTTCAGCACCGCTGGCATGGCTGCATACATCGGCCAGCAGGCGTTGAATATCTCCACCAGACGGTCAATATGTTCCAGAATATGGATATTCTCAGGGAACGCAAAGGGGTTCATGCGCAGCAGCGGCGTTTCTCTGGGGTTTGTACCAAACACCTGCACATCTGTACAATTGCCGAACACGTTCTTGTATTCGCCCTTGGCCGGTTCCACCACAAGAAACGTCGTTTGTCCGTTCTTTGTGATCTCATCCAGCAGATGGTAGACCGCATTGGATTTGCCTGTGCCGGTCGAGCCAGTGATGAACGTATGGGAAGCCATCGCCTGCCGATTCAGGATCAGTCCTGCCGCTTCCTCTTTACCCATGTGGTAAATCTTGCCCAGATTCATCTTGTCCTCATCCGGCATCGCCTCATCCGGCACATTGCGGCCAAACTCCGCGTGCTCAATAATTGGCAAGCCGTGCACTGAGCGGGTGGGCAAGCCAAGGTGCATCGGCAGTTCCCGCCCGCTGACCAGCGTACCTGCCGTGTAAAACAGACTGTCAGCTTCATTCTCCCAGAGCTGGCGTGCAAAGACAGGGTGTGTAAACCGTTTGAGATATTCTCGCATAGCAGTTACACTTGCACGGTCCTGCCAAAGATTGACCGCACCGCTTTCCACAGAAGAGCCTTCTCCAATCATCAGCGAACGATATGTATTAGCTGCAAGAAGAGCCTTGCTGGGGCGAGAGGACAAAAAATAAGCCGCACAACTGTAACAGCCGTAATCTTCACTTTCTTTGGTACGCTTGATTTGCTCGTCAATTCGTGTCAGCAGTTCTTCCACCGCCTTGTTGCAGACTTCTATCTGCTGCGTCCGCGCAGTGCCGTGCGTATCCGTCGTCCCGTTGGAATGCTGTTCATTGGTGCTGTGCGCATTGCTGCGTTCCACCGTAGAGCTGTCTGTGTGCGCCGTGTTGTATCCCCGGCTCATCCCAAAGCCCAGCGACTTTCCGATGCTCCGTGCCGTACTCCATGCAGTCCCATTTGTTTCATGTCCAGCCACCATAGGCACCACAGCGCCAAACAGCGGTCCAGCCTTTACCGCCGCACCAACTGTACTCGCCGCCGACACGATGGCTGCTCCGGCAGGCGGGAAGACTGCCGATGCCGCCACTGCTCCAAGCGCAAGGATACTCGCACCAGCCGCAACGCCGACCATCGTTCTTTTGCTCGGCAACCGAAGCCGTGTGACCGCGTGCGACTGTCCTATCGTATTCGTCGTTCCTTGGTTCATTCCAGCGTTAAAGTTAAATCCCGTGTTTCGGCCTTGTTCATCGCTGAAACCACTGCTCGTTCCGTCCGTTACCGTATCCGATGTGCCAGAGCAGAACGTCTCCATGACCGCATGGCTTTCGTTTTCTGTATAAGACCACGTTGTTTTGCGGAACGGAGACAACGCGCTATACAGTTCCTCATATCCATTTCGGATGCCAGCCTGTGTTTCTTCTGTAACTGGCTCTGCCAGAAATAACGCTGTATAAGCATCGCCATCCATTGCATCGATAAAACGCTCAATGCCCTGAATAAATGCTTTGTCCTCCGTCTTGGATTTATCTCGCAATGCCGCAACGCAGGAGACAGAAGCGATTGCCGATTGTGCCGAACCGAAAGAACCGTTATCGTCTTCCAGCAGCGCGTCAATTTCTTCCTGATGGAGTTCCTGCACTTCAGAGCCGGGAAAGTTACTCTTCATCCCTTTTTCAATCGCATCACCGGAAATTGCAAGGTCGCGGTTATCGATGCTCTGCCTGCCCGGATTCTGCCGCACACCCAAATAGACATCTGCCGGAGCACCATCTGCCGGAACATCGATCATCACAGCCAGACTGCAACCAAGGGCCATACTGGAATGATAAACAGTGGAGAGTTTTTGGAGCATATCCTCGCCTTTTTTTAGGGTCAGTTCCTTCATCTGGAACAGCTTGATGCAGGTCTTGACATCCAGCATTCTCTTCATTTCTTCCGATGGTTCCACCAGCGGATAATTTTGCAATTCCGGCAGATATTTTTTGTACACCAGATGGTCTGCCAACGTCAGCTGATTTGCAAGTTCTTCCATCGACTGTCTCTGGGAGAGGTCCTGATTCGTCATTTGTAAATCGCTCATGTTGATTTCCTCTTATACTAAAAAGAAAACTTTATTCAATTTCCATATTCTCAAGCATCTTCTCCTCCTCACAACCTATACTTTCATATACCGAAGAAACAAGCTCTGCTACAAGTTGTACGGTGCCTGTCATCATTTTCGTGTTTGCCGCAGATTTTCGAATTTCCCGCTGCGCTTTTCGGCTGCACCAGATATTGGCACATGCTTCTTCTGCCTTTTTATCTACTGCTTGCCTAGATTCTTTTGCATTTTGAGCAACTTCATTCCAGAATGCAGCTTTTTCCAGTGAAGTTTTATTCTTATACTTTTTATCCCTGCCTGTTTCAGCTGCTTTCTGTAAGGAAATATAATCTGGCTTAAACGGCGTCTCTACTGTTTCTGAACTCGGAACATTCACCGGTATTATCAATTCCTTTTTCTTTGCCCTTGCTTCCTCCTCTGCTCGTCTCCGGCGTTCCGCCTCCTCTTTTGCTATTCTCTGACGTTCCGCCTCTTCTGCCTGCTTCCGGCGTTCGGCTTCTATCTGTGCCTGCCTGCGTAGCTCTAGTTCCTGAGCCGCATCTTTCTGGCCCTGTGCGGCGGCTTTCTGATACCAGCTCACTGCTGTATCCGTTTTGCTTTCTGGGACAGCCGTTCCATTTTCCAGACATTTTCCATAGCGATACTCTGCATCTGTATAGCCTTGCTTTGCCGCTTTTCGGAACCACTGCACAGCATTTTCGTTATCACCCAGAACTCTCTCGCAGTAATCTCCCAGCACAAATTCCGCCTCAGCCATGTGATACCATTTCGCCGCGATTTCGTATGCCCGCAATGTGCCCTCATCATCGCCATGCTGCCCGCAGTGCTGTGCAATTTCAAGATACTCCCATGCGGCTTCTTCTATCTCCAACTCGTCAGCCATCCTGCCCAGTTTGTTTTCTTGGATGCACTTCTGAAAAATTGCTTTTTCCTCTTCCGGGCCATTGAAAATAAAGCAGAGCTCCCCCTCTTTCCTGCTTTGGCTTTCAAGTTCCTCTTTCAGGCCTTTCCAGCTGGCACGACCTGAAGCGGGCATAAACCACTCTGGGATAGTTTTATTTTCTATTGCTACAAGGCCTTCCATCTCGTAGTGGTCGATACGGATAGATTGCAAAGCATTATCCTGATAGAAAACTTCAACCCGAACCTTGTTCATACAGCAGAACTCCTTTTATTTTTTCATTTCCGATATAATTTTGATGTAATCTCCCTGACTTCGTATCCACATCTGGATGCCCGTGCCAAACACCTCGGCTTCCACGATCCAGCCTTTTTCCGTCACCTGCAAGACCTTTGCAGTGGGCAGTCGGTCGAGAACGGATTCCAGACTTGGCCCGGTATACTCGAACCGGATGGTCTGCAACTCGCCGCCGTACATGAACTGGATGCGCTTGCGCATCTCGCCTTCCTGAAAACGGTCGGTATACCGCTGTGCAAAGTGCCGATCGAGGGTCTTATAATTCTGGATACGGTCGATGCGGTAAATCGTCGGGGAGTTGTCCTGCGGATTCTTGAAGTGCTTATCCTTGTCGATGCCTTCGATGAACGCTGCCAGATAGAAATAATACTCACTGAACAGGATGCCCACCGGCTCAATGGTGCGCACACGGGTCTCGCCGTCATGGGTGCGGCAGTAGGTAATTTCCATAACATTGTGATTTTCTACTGCCGTACCGATGTCCCACAAACTCTCAATAAACTTCCGGCCATGCTGCGGCTCAACGTAATGGAAGCGCTCGTTGCTGATGAGGTCTTTGACCTGATTCAAGCGATCCAGCGGGGTGCAAGCCCAAATCAGCTTGTCCAGAATGGGGAACATTTCCTCCTTGACCATGGAGCGGCTCTCCAGCAGGATCTTGCACACTGCCAGAATCTCGCTGCTGGTGAGGAAGCGGGAAAGCGTGTCATCCAGCAGATAGCCGCCCTTTGCGGAGTTGTATAAGATCTCCCGGCGCGGCTCGCTGTCTGCAAAATAGCTACGCAGGGTATCAAGATCGCGCTGGATGGTTTTCTCGCTGACACCGAAGCGGTCAGCCGTCTGCTGTTTATTCAGCACACCGCCCTGTACCAGCACCTGCTGGATATAGAGTATACGGTCTAATCTACTATTACGCACGGTTCATTCTCCTTCTCTGCTTATTGTAACACAGTGCAACAACTGTCGCAATTCTTTGTGTGAAATTCCGTTGTTTTGTGAAACAGCTACAAAATTTTTGTCTCTTTTGCACAACCCCCAGTATACAAAAAAAGATGGACAGCTTGTCTGTCCATCCTCCAAAAAGTCAAGTGCTTTTCTCACAAATTCCATCTGCGATTCAGCCGGTAGATCACATCCCATACATCATCCTTAAAAGTGTACATTACCTGACGCGGTGATGCACTTCTGCTTGCCATGCAGACAAGCAGAAACAGTTCGGCGGCAAATGCCGCGCCCAGCAGAAACATCCATATTTTTTTCATTGTGCACTCTCCTTTGATGGCGTTTATGCCCTTTTGTCTGTCTATTATAACGATCCTGTTGGACAGTTTGCTTGTCCTTTCTGTAAAAGATATTTTCTGCTTTTCCTGTACGTTGCAGTCAAAACCACCGGCTGAGCCGGTGGCTTGAGTAAGCCCTAGAAGGGCATAATACTAGCAAAGCCCCTTAAGGGGCCACGAATGGGTCTGCCAACTGCATTCCTGTCTCGTGGCAGGCCCCTCAAGGGGCCCTTTTATTTACGCCTTAGTTTCCTTGCTACCCGTAAACGGGTCCACGAACTCCTTAAGGCTCAACTGATCGGCAATCTGGTCCTGTTGCAGTTGATTTTTAATGTACTCTTGGATTTTCTTTTTGTTCTTTCCTACCGTATCCACGAAGTATCCCCTGGCCCAGAAATGCCGATTGCCATACTTGTACTTCAGATTTGCATGTCTGTCGAAAATCATGAGACTGCTCTTTCCCTTGAGATATCCCATGACATAGGAAATGCTGTACTTCGGCGAAAAACTTATCAGCATATGGATATGGTCAGGGCAGGCCTCCGCTTCAATGATTTCAATACCTTTTTGTTCGCACAACTGGCGCAGTATCTGCCCTATATCCTTTTTGATCTGACCGTAAATTACCATTCTCCGATATTTCGGTGCAAACACTACATGGTATTGACATCTCCACGTGGTATGGCTTAAACTATCTACGTCTTTGTTATCTTTCATTTCAAAGATAAACCTCCCTGTTCCTAGAATGTGGTTGGCAAACCCACACTCTATTCTACGGGGAGGTTTCTCTTTGTCTAGGGCTAAAGCCGTTTTTATTCCACCAGCAAAGCTGGTGGTTGTCGCTCGCTCAAGCTACCCAACAAACAAAAAGACCTTCCCGCTCTCCGGAACGGGAAGGTCTTTATAAATTGCTAATTAGCCTTGGAACTTACGTTCAAGGACAAAATCACTCAATGATCTTGCCAACAACGCCGGAACCAACGGTACGGCCACCCTCGCGGATAGCGAAACGCAGGCCCTCTTCCATAGCAACGGGGGTCAGCAGCTCAACGTGCATCATGACGTTATCGCCGGGCATGCACATCTCGGTGCCTTCGGGCAGGGTGATGATGCCGGTCACGTCAGTGGTACGGAAGTAGAACTGAGGACGATAGTTGGAGAAGAAGGGAGTGTGACGGCCGCCTTCGTCCTTGGTCAGGACGTAGACCTGAGCCTCAAAGACGTTGTGGGGGTGCACAGAACCGGGCTTAGCCAGAACCTGGCCACGCTCGATCTGGGTACGATCAACACCACGCAGCAGAGCGCCGATGTTATCGCCAGCCTCAGCGAAGTCCAGAGACTTACGGAACATCTCCAGACCGGTGATGGTGGTGTTCAGACGGTCGGGCTTGATGCCGACGATCTCCATAGCATCGCCAACCTTGGCCATACCACGCTCAACACGACCGGTAGCAACGGTACCACGGCCAGAAATGGTCATGACATCCTCGATGGGCATCAGGAAGGGCTTGTCCTCCTCACGATCCGGGTTGGGGATGTAGGAGTCAACAGCGTCCATCAGCTCCTTGATGCAAGCGTAAGCAGGATCCTCGGGATCGTTGGGAGCCTCCAGAGCCTTCAGAGCAGAACCACGAATGATCGGGGTGTCGTCGCCCGGGAAGTCGTACTCGCTCAGCAGCTCACGGATCTCCATCTCGACCAGATCCAGCAGCTCCTCGTCGTCGACCATATCGCACTTGTTCATGAAGACAACGATATAGGGCACGCCGACCTGACGAGCCAGCAGGATGTGCTCACGGGTCTGGGGCATGGGACCATCGGTAGCAGCAACGACCAGAATAGCGCCGTCCATCTGAGCAGCACCAGTGATCATGTTCTTGACGTAGTCAGCATGGCCCGGGCAGTCAACGTGAGCATAGTGACGAGCGTCGGTCTGATACTCAACGTGAGCGGAGTTGATCGTGATACCACGAGCACGCTCCT